>Ga0256841_1001314_pt1 | contig 21938 bp, 23 predicted proteins | sample 356308metaG_FD_185971 | JGI IMG/M metagenome (GOLD analysis project Ga0256841, IMG submission 185971) | Hydrothermal vent microbial communities from Mid Atlantic Ridge, Atlantic Ocean - 356-308 | ecosystem: Environmental > Aquatic > Marine > Hydrothermal vents | place: Atlantic Ocean: Mid... | reverse complement strand
CATTCTGCGATCAAATCCCTGGCCTTTTCGTCGCCAAGTTGTTCATAAAGTTGTGTGCTGTCACAAATGTCAGCAAAGAGAATGGTCAGATGGGCAGTGGACACAATGTTCGGATCGTTCAGGTCAGGTTAACAGGAGCGTGCTAAGGATACATTGCAATGAATTACTTTCAGGGACTGCTTGAGTAAAAAATCGTCAAATATCGGCATTTCACGACTGAATTCTGACATAATTACTAATTTATGGTTATTAGCTCAAAAGTATGGACGGTAATTTGACGCCGCTATTGCCTCATTCAGTTTTATCTCTATCCTCAGTCAAGAAGGCAGTCTCTGTCTCTGTACACGATACTGTCACCCTACATGATCAGAAACCCAAGAGGAAACCTCACTGGAATCATACACCCGGGATCCGTGTTTCTCTACAAAGCCAGCGAACAGAGCCCAGAATCGAGGAGTATCTGAATCTGCGTACAGGTGGGAAAAGAAAGGAGTCCAGGGAAAAAGCGGGACAGAGACCTTCACAACCTGTAACACTTGATACCGGATCTATTCACAAAGAAACAGTCCCCTCAGTCAAGCCAGGGAGCAAGGTTGTTCTGGATGCCTTTATCAAAGTCATGGGGGGCGCTGAACAGTCCATGTCCAGAGGAAGCTTTGTAAATACAGCAGTTTGAATTTGAATGAAACCACAAAGAGTTCATGGTTTCATGCAGATTGTATATTAAGTTATTGATTGTTAGACCGTCCCAGTTTCGGTGGCTCTCCATATTTTTCGATATAGTCATCCGCAAGCTGTTGAGCGGCAGCCAATTGTTCTGGCGTCAGTTTTTCCCTAGCGGGGTCGAGTGCCAGTTTTGATTTTTTGTGTCCGAGGTGTGCTGCGACCTTGAGCCAGGCATAGGCCGCCTCGTAGTCTTGAGGAACACCTTTTCCTGCAGAGTACATTTTTGCCAGTTTATACATGGCTTCCTTTACACCCTGTTTGGAGGCTTCCAGATACCATTTTGCAGCTTCTTTTTCATCTTTCTCAATGCCTTGCCCATTGGCGAACATGACACCGAGGTAATATTGGGCATAAGGGTGTTTAGAATTCTGTGCCAGGGGCATCATGGTCTGCCAAGCTTTTTCATAATCGCCTCTGGCATAGGCAAAAACACCGTCATTGAAATCCGCTCGAACGGAAGCTGATAAGATAAGAAATAAAACGGTAAACAGTATTTTTCTGAACATTTAACCTTTCCTGTTGATCTGTTAGGAGTATTATTGTGAATTTTATGTGAATGTTAAATGAATGGGATGAAAGTTTACCTCAAATTAACCAATCAGACAGAGTGATTTATGGAAAAGTTTCGCGTTTATCGTATCTATAAAGATGATACCGGGATTACTGGCCGGATTGAACAAACCACGCTCGATGAGCTGTCACCCGGTGATGTGGTGATCAGAGCCGAATATTCCAGCGTCAATTACAAAGATGCACTTGCCGCAACTGGTGCTGGCAAGATCATCTCCAACTTCCCCCTGATCGGTGGTATCGATGTTTCCGGAGAGGTTGTAAATTCCGAGGTTCCACAGTTCAAACCTGGGGACAAGGTGTTGGTCACAGGATATGACCTGGGTGTGTCACATGATGGAGGCTATGCTGAATTCGTTCGAGTGCCGGCAGAATGGGTAGTGACAATACCTAGCACTCTCACTACCCGAGAAGTCATGATCATTGGCACGGCCGGTTTTACCGCCGCACTCTGTGTCCATCGCATGGAGCAGAATGATCAATACCCGGAAATGGGCAAGATCCTCGTCACTGGCGCGACAGGCGGGGTGGGCAATATGGCAATCGATATGCTTTCCTCCAACGGATATGATGTCACGGCACTGACGGGAAAACTTGAACAGTCCGACTATTTGCGTCAGCTGGGGGCAAAGGAAATCCTGGACAGAAATACCCTTGAGCTTTCCGATCGGCCATTGGAAAAGGCCCTGTGGGCAGGTGCAGTCGATAATCTAGGGGGCGAGATCCTCAGCTGGATTACAAGGACAGTAAAGCCTTGGGGAAATATTACCTCGGTTGGGCTGGCGGGGGGGGCAAAACTGGAAACCACCGTGATGCCTTTTATCCTGCGTGGTGTCAGTCTGCTCGGAATCACATCCTCTGGTTGTCCTACCGAGCTGAGGCATCGTGTTTGGCAACGTATTGGTACTGATCTGAGACCTCGACATTTCGAAAAAATGGCGGTGCGTGAAATTGGGTTGGAAGGCCTCGATGAGACATTCAGGGCCATGCTGGATGGAAAGACTACCGGCCGAACAATTGTGCGTTTGTAATGCTATAATGACCTGCTTTTAATAAAACGATTGTTTGAGCATGTCTAAAGCTAGAACCTTGTACGACAAACTCTGGGATGCGCATGTCGTTCGGGAAAACGAGGACGGTACATCCCTCATCTATATCGATCGCCACTTGATCCATGAGGTGACTTCGCCTCAAGCATTTGAAGGTCTCAAGCTAGCCGGACGTAAACCCTGGCGAGTGGATGCCAATCTAGCCGTTTCTGATCACAATGTACCGACGACGGATCGAAGCGAGCCTATCAGAGATCCAGTATCGAAACTGCAATTGGAAACTCTCGACAAAAATTGCCGGGACTGGAATATCACCCAGTTCGGTATCAATGATCCAAGGCAGGGCATCGTTCATGTGATCGGACCGGAACAGGGTGCTTCGCTCCCCGGCATGACCATTGTTTGTGGGGATTCCCATACTTCCACACATGGTGGACTCGGTGCACTTGCCTTCGGTATTGGTACATCCGAAGTGGAACATGTCCTAGCCACTCAGTGCCTGATCCTGCGTAAATCGAAGAATATGTTGATCAAAGTGGACGGAGAGATCGGAAAAGGGGTGACTGCGAAAGACATCATTCTTGCGATCATTGGCAGGATTGGAACGGCAGGCGGGACCGGACACACCATGGAATTTGCTGGTTCGGCAATCGAGGACTTGTCTATGGAAGGACGTATGACGCTGTGTAACATGGCGATCGAAGCAGGGGCCAGGGCAGGGCTGGTCGCTGTCGATGAAAAAACAATTGATTATGTCATGGGCAGACCATGGGCACCTAAAGGAAAAAACTGGGAAAAGGCCGTAGAAAGCTGGAAGGATTTGCACTCTGATCCTGGAGCACACTTCGACAAGGTGGTGGAAATTGACGCCGCCACTATTGAGCCTCAAGTCACATGGGGAACATCACCCGAAATGGTGGTTCCCGTGAATGCTGTGATTCCTGATCCGGCTCAGGAGAGTGACCCAGTCAAGGCCGAAGGTATGAGTCACGCTTTGGCCTATATGGATCTGGAGCCTGGAATACCCATCACCAGGATCAGCATCGATCGGGTATTTATTGGCTCCTGTACTAATTCACGCATAGAAGACCTGCGTGCTGCAGCAGAAATTGCGAAAACAGGTAGGGTGGCAGCCAATGTAAAAGAGGCGATCGTAGTGCCTGGTTCGGGTCTGGTGAAGCAACAGGCCGAAAAAGAAGGTTTGGACAGGATTTTCAAAGTAGCCGGGTTCGAATGGCGTGAGCCTGGCTGCTCCATGTGTCTCGGTATGAATCCTGATCGGCTCGAACCTGGCGAACGTTGCGCCTCAACGTCCAACCGGAACTTCGAAGGGCGGCAGGGTCCCGGAGGCCGAACCCATCTTGTGAGTCCTGCCATGGCAGCAGCGGCTGCGCTCGCAGGTCACTTTGTCGATGTTAGGGAGATAGGCTGATGAAACCTTTTACTCAATTACATGGCCTGGTCGTACCATTGGACCGGCCCAATGTCGATACCGATGCGATTATTCCCAAACAATTTCTCAAATCCATCAAGCGCACCGGTTTTGGTCCCAACCTGTTTGACGAATGGCGCTATCTCGATCAGGGTGAGCCCGGCCAGGATTGCAGCACACGTCCCATAAATCCGGATTTTGTCCTTAACAAGAAACGCTATCAGGGGGCTCAGATCCTTCTCGCGAGAGAAAATTTTGGTTGTGGATCTTCACGTGAGCACGCACCGTGGGCGCTCTATGACTATGGAATCAGCTGCATTATCGCCCCGAGTTTTGCGGATATCTTCTACAGTAATTCCTTTAAAAACGGGATCCTGTTGATTACCCTGAATACGGAAACAGTTGATCGACTGTTCAGAGAGGTCGAAGCCACGCCGGGTTATAAACTGAATGTGGATCTTGAGCAACAATCTATCAATACTCCAGAGGGGGAAACGATCATTTTTGATATCGATCCTGCGCTCAAACACCGGCTTCTGAATGGACTTGACGATATTGGTCTCACATTACAACATGAGAATGAAATTCTAGCCTATGAGGAAAGGAGAAGAGTCGAAACTCCGTGGCTTTTTTCAGGCTTCTCTGGCTGAAACCTGCTCAAGGCTTGTTCAGGTTCCTGTAGTCAGGATGAGTTATGCTTGTACGTACCATACGAATCTTGAAATGATTGGATGTCAGAAACAGAAAGAACTCACACTATAATCAGAATCCTTGGACATGAGTTCTACAGTGCTGGTGAAGAGATTGCCAATGCACTGACCCATGGGATGGGTGCTCTGCTGGGTGTTGTCGCACTTGTTCTGATGGTCATTCTGTCACTACAACACGCGGATACAGCACGACTAATCAGTTCCGTAATCTATGGAAGTAGCCTGGTGCTCCTTTATTTGGCATCCATGCTCTACCACAGCCTTCGATCACCGCGTGCCAAAAGCGTATTCCAGTTACTGGACCATTGTGCAATTTATCTTTTGATTGCAGGCACTTACACGCCTTTTATGTTGATAAGTGTTAAAGGGACATGGGGATATTCGATTCTGATCGCAATTTGGGGGCTTGCGGTATCCGGTATCCTGTTCAAAGTACGCTTTCACGATCGTTTTGCCCGCTTGTCACTGACCATCTATTTGGCCATGGGTTGGTTGTGTGTACTCATCGGTGGTCAGATGCTTGAACAGATCCCACCTGGAGGGCTCATATTCCTTGTTGCTGGCGGCCTTGCCTACACCTTGGGGACGATTTTTTTCGTCCTCGATCGGATTCCGTTTAATCATGCCATCTGGCATCTATTTGTAATGGCAGGCAGCACCTTCCATTTTTTTGCTATTTATCTCTATGTTCTGCCATCCTCCGTTCCTGCTGTGTGACTAAAGTCTTCCTCTGAGTTGCTGCTATAAAGAACTAACAAACTGTTCGAATAACTGATCAATGAGGTCGAAATGGTAAAAAAACCCTGTCTAATCATAACCTGAGACAGTTATTGCTGGGTTTTTTGCTGGTAGCAGGGTTACTTATTTCCACGGCTAGTAACGCAGCTAAAGTCACTGTTTGCCATTTTGCGAACGACAACAAGGGGAAAGTGGTCCCAATCACCATAAATGAAGCTGCATGGGAACATGCACATAAAAAGCATTATGGAGATTATCTTGGTCCATGTGCTGCCATAGAAACACCAATTCCCGATCCCAACTCAGTCAACAGCTATCAAGGCATCTCTTTTACTGTTTGCGACGATAGAACGGATGAAACCGGGCGTTTGATTTCAGTGTCGAAAAGTGGCTCTCTGAAAGACAGGAAGAACGTTTGCAATTGAATACCAAAAAGCACCTTTCTGTTCCTGGGCTATTATGTAGATGTTTTACTCTGCTGGAACTCATAGTCGTTCTTGCGATAGTCGCGATTGCTCTGAGTTATGCCATTCCTTCATTCAATGAAACGTTAGCAAATGCCCACCTGAATGCAGCTGCTGATGATCTCAAAACCCACCTCTATACCGCACGTAGCGAGGCAATCAAACAGAATATTCCTGTTACGATTTGTGCCAGCGCCGATCAATTAACCTGTTCAGGTTCCAATGACTGGTCGAGGGGCTGGATCATTTTTACCGACAATTCCAGTGTTCTGGGCGTTAAAGACGGCATTGATCAGATTATCCAGGTACATCAACCTCCGAATGGTCGAGTATCACTTACGGCTGATCGAAGCCATGCTCGCAACTTACCACAAGGTTTCATGAATTAATTACTTGTAATTGTAAGAAAACCATCCTGATCCAGAAAACCACTGTCGACAGTTCGGAACCAACGAATATTGTCTTTTTCGATGATTGCTTCTGAAGTTGCCTGCGGGTCATTGAGATAACCCAACATCACTTGTGGTCCTCCAATCAGAATTTGCCCAACTTCACCGATGGGCAACTCTTTCATCGTACCTGGCTCTACGATACGGAAGCTGGTACCGGGCAATGGCATACCGACTGTTCCAGGTTTGGAACCGATTTGAACCTGCCAGGTGTGTGTATCCAGTTTGTCGGGAACATTGACGCTTGCAACGGGGGAGGTTTCTGTAGTGCCGTATCCTTCGTAGATTTCGCGGGTAAATTCGAGTTTGAAGGAACGGTAGATCTCTGGTTCGAGTCTTTCACCACCGGATACAATGATGCGTAAGGACTCCAGCATCAATGGATGCACATTTTCGCTTTTTTTGAAGTGGTGCAGAATAGAAGGCGTACTGCACAGGATTGTTGCTTCATTCCGTGTGATTGCTTTGGCAATCTTTTCCACATCTTCAGGGATGGGGTGACTAACCAAGGGAATGCCCTCTACCAGAGGGAGCAGTGTGGTGACAGTCAGACCGAACGCACGTGACAAAGGCAGAGTTGACATAACCATATCATCCTCTTGTGTGTTGAGTACGTGCGCGACCTGTTTGAGATTAATCATGAGATTCCTATGGCTGAGGACGATCCCCTTTGGTATTTTGTTCTGGTTGTGTCGTCGGAGTGAAAAAAGTATGGCTGCAGGTTGCTCGATTGTAATCTTTCTGCCATAGATGAAATACAGTAATCTTGCTGGAAAAAGCCTGACCAATAAACGTGTGCTTAAACGCTTCATCACACTGATCTGACTTTTCACATCTTCCAGGCAGACGATGTTCGTTCCGGGGAGCATTCGTTCCAGAACGATACCCTGCTGTCCAAGCCTTTCAAGGGCGGCTTTCGAAGTATAGAGGTGTTGTATGGCAGCTTCCCTTATTGCTGCGAGTATAGCTTTTTGGTTGTTGATATGATCAAGATTGACCACAGTCTTTCCATTGATAAGAATGGCCAGATTGACAGCAATACCATCCGCAGATGGAGGCAGTAATACAGCGATATTCTGCTCCTGATGTCGATCGATTAGACTGGAAAGGGAGAGTATGGAATTCATCATCTGTCGGTTATGGAAGCGCTTACCGGTCGATTCTGTCAGACAGATTTCGCTGGCTCTACGTTTGGCTGTCTCCAGCCAGACCTCTGGAATGGGACGAAGTGAATAGCTGAAGCTGTTCCAGGATTCAATGGACAGATCGAAGATCTTTAGTTTTAGCTCCTCTGCAGTCAGGGTGATGGGGCAAGGTTTACCAAAGGCAACGATCAGATCACGTTTGACACCAGATTTAGTGTTAGTTTTGAGCTTCTGGCTGGCACGGGAGAAGAAACTGCCCCATAATCCATGGAGATAAAAGGGTAGGATAACGCCACTCGCCCCCTTGGCTGCACGCTCGAAGCCATGACGGAATTTGGCCAGTTGACCTGTACGGCTGATCATACCCTCAGGGAAGAGGGCAACGACTTCTCCTTTGTTTATATAATCTGTAACCAGTTGAAGGGCTCTTTTGCTCGAGCCACGGGCAATTGGGATGACACCGAACATATCCAGAAACCATTTAAGATACCACCGCTCGTAATAGCTGCGCTCCATGACAAAATGGATTTGGCGAGGACAAGCCATTTGCAAAATAGCCCAATCAATCCAACTGATGTGATTACCAAGCATCAAAACACCACCACTTTCAGGAATATTTTCAAACCCCTGAACATGCAATCGATATTTGCTATAAAGCAAACGACTTGCGATAAAGCGTACAAAGGATTGAGGGAGGTTATAGAGAGTATAGAGTGCACCAATAAAGGCCACAGCAGTAAGTAGTGTAAACAGTCCAATCGAGCTCAGACCAAGCCAGGCAAACACAACGGTCAGGCTCAAAAAACCCAGCATCACGGTTGTTTGTACCAAGTTATTTCCTGCGAGCACGATTCCAAGTTCGTGTTCTTTTGCGTGGAATTGGATCAAGGCATTGAGCGGAACGATGAAAAGCCCTCCGAGAAAGCCCAGTGATAGGAAGTTGAGTGCGTGAGTAATCGGTGTATTCAGACTGGGCATGATCAGCAGGGCAATGGCTACGCCAATCGCACCAACAGGTAGCAAACCGGTTTCGATATGGTTTTTAGACAGTTTGCCTGATGTGATCGATCCCAACATGATACCAATACCCGCACAGGCCATCATGCCTTGGATCACGACTGTGTCGAGCATATCCATAGTTTCTTTGGCGAAAGCAGGGAAGGAAGCCAATAGGACTTGAGAAATCCCCCAGAAAATCGAAAGCCCGATGATCGAACGCCAAATAACCGGATGATTGTAGATAATTTTCAGATTCTGTTTGAGGTACCCTCCCCGGACATAGCGACCAAAATCAAAATGCAGCTTGTCAAATACATCCTGTTTCTGAGGAAGTCGGAAGGTCAGAATAAACTCAGTCGATGAGAATAGGATAAGAAACCAGCCTACGGGTGCGATTGCCCTAATGAGTTTGGAAGTATCAGCGGTATGATAGCCGGCCAGGAGATTCTCGAAGATGATCGAAAAGACAAACGTGCCGGTAAGGATTGCAATCATGGTCACTGCCTGTACCAAACCATTTGCGGATGTAAGAAGCTCTTTACCCGTCAGTTCTTTGATATACCCGAATTTCGCCGGTGAATAAATGGCACTTTGTACTGCCAACAAAAAGGTCATGGCAAAAGCTGCCCAGAACATGCCAAGATAGTAAAACAGCGTGATCAGACTGGTGAGAAAGACAGCGATCGCTGCGCTGACCCTCATGACTTTGTTTTTTGGATATTTGTCCGAGAGAAATCCTGCTGGCGTAAACAGTAGAATAAATGGTAACAGGATCAATGCATTGACAATCGCAGTCAGAATAATCTGTTCCTTACCATCATACGTCTTAAATACAGTGTTCTGGATAATGATCTTGTGGCCAAGATCGACAAAGGCATTCAGAAAGACGATCAGAATAAAGGGCAGGAAACCGGCGATTTTGAAGAGTTGTCCCATTCTGCTAGTTATTCATTTCCGGGAAAGTGTGGCTGGTTGGATCCTCATCGAAAGTTCATTTCCTGAAGAACCGGAGAAGAATGCTACCCTAAAAAAGGGATCAAGACTAAACCTGAATTAGCAGAGCGGGTCATAAATACCACAGACAGACACCACCGCAGCATGATCTTGCCAGTATCACGGTGGGTGATTTTCTCAATCAGGATCCATACAATTTTGTTGGGAGTTGATACGTCTCATCCATAGTATCCAGACCACAGGGCAAGTCACGTACCCAGTCGATGAATTTTTTCACGTTTTCCTTACCCTTGTATACAGCGCCATGCTGAGGTGCGATCATCTCAATGTCCAGTTGCTCAACCATACGGGCCCAGAGCTGATACCCCTTGTTGGTTGGCATGTAGCGCTTGTGAAAGCCTTCAATATACTGAACATGGGAATCGAAATCTTCAACGATTCTGTCTTCAGTACCAATAGATGCACCCAAATCACCGGAGTAGAGGATTTTGGAGACGGGATCATAGACCTGGAAATTACCACATGAATGGAGAAAATGGGCAGGAATGACAGAGAGCTGAACTCCTTCCAGGTCCAGGAGAGTGCCTTCGTCATGGATAGGCTTGATTCTATCTGCCATCATGGAATCTATTCCAAAATGGCTGACGAATCGTGTCCACAGAGAGGACATATAGCCATCTGCTTCAGTTGCCATCAACCAAAAGTTGATTGCAGCAACGATATCCGGATCCTGATGAGAAAAGAAAAGATATTTGACATCCATCGGCAGCAGATGATTCGAAAGGTCAGCGAACAACTTTGAATGCATCTTGTGCCCGCCTGGATCGAGAAACATGCCTTTGCCATTATGAATGATGAGATGCTGGTTGGCTGGGATCATCTCACCTTCGGAATAATCTTCCATCAGAATATTCTTGTGATTTGAATCTTCATAAAGAACAACTTCAGCCATGGTGATTCTCCCGGTTGGTTAGAGGGTATGACTGATTGAATTACAGCAGAAACGGACATTGATTGATAGATATAGATAAAAGGACTTTGTTAAATACTGCAATTGAGTGAATAATATCAATCCGATAACCAATTAAATGATCGGGAATGACAGAAAACAAGACAGATGACCTTGTATCATGCTGGATCTACAAAAGTAGCCGCAAGGAAGAAATGTATCTCTATCTGGCGAGGGAGGAAGGATTTGAACTGGTTCCGGAAGAACTCAGGCAATCCTTTGGCGAAATGTTATTTGTCATGAGACTTGAACTTGCACAAGAAAGCAAACTCGCCCGTGCGGATATCCTCACAGTGATCAAAGCACTGAAAACCGATGGTTTTTATCTGCAAATGCCGCCAACAATCACACCACACCCCATTTGGGCGATTAATGAAGGATCAGGAGCTGATTGAACAATTTCTCGATGCAGCCTGGTCTGAGCAGGGGTTGAGTGACAATACGCTATCCGCCTACCGATCGGACCTTATGTCTTATCTCAAATGGCTGGATAGTCGGAATTTCACTCTTCAAAATGCTGACTGGGAAACAGTGATTCGGTTCCTTGACAGCTATGGTCATGCTTCACCTCGAAGCAGGGCCAGGCGGCTGACCAGTTTGAGACGATTCTACCGCTATCTGCTGAGAGAAGAGTTAATTCATGAGGACCCCACCGGCCGACTGAAGACGCCTGCCTCGGGTCGCAGCCTGCCTAAATCTCTTTCAGAAGAGGATGTCGAGAGATTGCTGGCAGCACCAAACCCAGAACAAACATTAGGTTTACGCGATAAGGCAATGATTGAATTGATCTATGCTACAGGCCTACGGGTTTCAGAACTGGTCAATCTTACCTTACGGGAAATCAACCTTCAGCTGGGAGTTGTTCGTATTACCGGCAAGGGTGGAAAGGAAAGGATCGTACCCATGGGTGAAGAAGCCATAGAATGGTTACATCGTTATATCAAGCAATCTCGCCCTGAGATACTCAAGGGCGCAACATCAGATGCACTATTCCCTGGACGGAATGGGAAAGCAATGGGGAGGCATGCCTTCTGGCACCGGGTCAAACAGCTCACACTAGCAGCAGGTATTGATAAAGCTGTTTCACCACATACCTTGCGCCATGCCTTTGCAACTCACTTACTTAATCATGGTGCTGATCTGAGGGTCGTCCAAATGCTGCTCGGGCACCGGGATATTTCCACGACCCAGATCTATACTCACATTGCCCAAGCAAGATTGCAGGACCTCCATGCAAAACATCACCCAAGGGCATAACTCATGTTCAATGGCCGCGGTTGCATACTTGGCAACGCTGACTTAGAATACGCGCTTTTTCAACCCTTGCCTCACCGGAAATCTTGTCCGGGAGGCTCATTAACCGAGAGGGAACAAAGTGAGACATTACGAAATCGTCTTTCTGGTTCATCCGGACCAGAGTGAGCAGGTCCCTGCCATGCTCGATCGTTACCGTTCTATCATTGAAGCCGATGGTGGCAAGATCCATCGCCTGGAAGACTGGGGACGCCGTTTGCTGGCTTACCCTATCAATAAGGTCCACAAGGCACATTATGTATTGTTGAATATCGAATGTGACAAAAAAGCATTGGATGAACTGAACAGTGCGTTCCGCTTCAATGATGCTGTCATCCGAAACCTGATCATCAAACGTGATGAGGCGATTACCGAACCTTCTTTTCTCGCAAAGAGTAAGGAAGAAGATGATGAGCGTTCAGCAAGAGAAGCCGCCCGGGCGGAAGCCAAAGAAGCGACAGAAAAGGCTGCTCTTGTAGCCGAAGAGCCCTTAGAAGTCGCAACTGAAGAGCTCTCCGAAGAGACAACAGAAGCCTCAGCAGACAAAGAACCAGCTGATGCCGAGGTTATTTCTACTGAAGATCACGAATTGAACTATGTTCTCAAGAAATATGGCAAGCGTCAGACCAAGGCCAATCGTGAAAAATTCATCGTGTTACTAAATGAATTTAAGGCGGATGCCGACTACGAACCACACCTTCGAGAGCAATTTTATAAATATATCGAAGACAAAAATGCCTTTGACATTATGGAAGATCTTGGATAAGGGTAGAGGAGAACTATTATGTCACGCTATTTTCGACGCAAACGTTATTGCAAATTTACTGCGGAAGGTTTTACCGAGATCGACTACAAGGATCTGAACACGCTCAAGGCCTATATCACAGAAACCGGAAAGATTATGCCCAGCCGTGTCTCTGGTACGAAAGCAAAATACCAGCGACAGCTGGCCACGGCAATCAAACGGGCCCGTTTTCTCGCACTGCTCCCATATTGTGACTCTCACAAGTAGGCAATCCGGAGACGGCTAATGCAGCATCAAATGCTGCTAAACCTTGAAGAATTTAAGTGAGGAACAAAAATGGAAGTCATATTACTTGAGAAGGTAAACAATCTTGGCGATTTGGGTGACAAGGTCAATGTGAAAGCAGGATACGGTCGAAATTACCTGATTCCGCAAAAAAAAGCCGTCCCTGCTACACCAGAAAACCTGAAGGAATTCGAAGCCAAAAGGGCCGAGTTTGAAAAAGCGGAGAGAGAAGCACTTGAAGCAGCCCAGACACGAGCAAATGCCCTCGCAGATATTACCATCACACTTGTGCGTAAAGCCGGTGCTGAAGGCAAACTGTTTGGTTCTGTTACCAATGCTGATATCGCTGAAGCAGTTACAGAAGCAGGCGTCGAGCTAGAAAAACGAGAAATTCGTATGCCGGCAGGTCCTATTCATGAACTTGGCGAATATGATATTGACGTGCATCTTCATTCTGAAGTCGACGCTGCCATCAAGGTCATTGTCCAAGCAGAAGACTGACAAGCAAACGATTTACCTTTACTTAATACCCTCATATACCCCTCTCGGGGATTGGGGGTATAATCCCCCCTTATGAATGAACCCATTCCTATGGAAATGGGATCCGACGACCCCCAATCATTACGGATCCCGCCACATTCCATCGATGCCGAGCAGTCTTTGCTTGGCGGTTTGATGCTTGATGAAAATACATGGAACGACGTCGCTGATCGCGTTATCGAAAATGATTTCTATCGCGCCGAGCATCGACTGATCTTTCAAGCCATGCACTCATTAGCTGCCACCAATACGCCCATAGATGTGGTGACCGTAGCCGAATGGCTGGATAATCACAATGAGTTGGATAAGGCAGGAGGCTTAGCCTATATTGCTTCACTTGCAGAGAATACTCCCACCGCCGCGAATGCTACTGCCTATGCCGATATCGTCAGAGAGCGATCTGTTCTGCGGCAGCTGATTCAGACCGGGACATCCATCGCCGGAAGCGCCTTCAATCCTGAGGGGCGAACTTCCAAAGAACTGCTTGATGAGGCTGAACAGCAGGTTTTTGCGATTGCAGAACAACAGTCACGTGGTCGAGGCTTTCGCCCGATCAAGGATTTGCTTACCTCAGCTCTTGAGCGCATCGATGAACTTTACCGTTCCAATGAACCTATCACCGGTGTCTCTACCGGTTTCACCGATTTCGATGCCATGACTTCCGGTCTACAGGATTCCGATCTGATCATCATTGCCGGTCGTCCTTCCATGGGAAAAACGACATTTGCCATGAATATTGCAGAATCAGCTGCCATCAGGGACAAGCTACCGGTGGCAGTATTCAGTATGGAGATGCCCGGAGAGCAGTTGGCCATGCGTTTGCTCTCATCGCTGGGAAGGATCGATCAGCATAAGATCAGAACCGGCAAGCTCACGGATGAAGACTGGCCAAGATTAACGTCGGCCGTACAGATTATGCAAGAGGCGAAATTCTATATTGATGACACACCCGCACTGTCTCCGAATGAGATCAGAGCCCGCTGCCGTCGTATCAGTCGTCACGAAGAGAAATTGGGACTGATTGTTATCGATTATCTACAGCTCATGCAGGTTCCTGGTTCAAATGAAAACAGAACAACGGAAATTTCGGAAATCTCGCGCTCGCTGAAGGCTCTGGCCAAGGAGCTCAATGTTCCCGTTGTTGCCTTATCTCAGCTGAATCGCAGTCTCGAACAACGCCCCAACAAACGCCCCGTTATGTCAGATCTGCGTGAATCGGGTGCCATCGAGCAGGATGCAGACGTAATCGTGTTCATTTATCGTGATGAAGTTTACAACGAAGACAGTCCTGACAAGGGTACTGCCGAGATCATCATCGGAAAACAACGAAATGGTCCCATTGGAACAGTGCGTCTTAGTTTCCTTGGTGAGTACACCAAGTTCGAAAATTATATAAGGGATCCCTACGAAGGAGGAGATTTTGGATGACACGCCCGGCCCGTGTTGTCATCGATCTGCAAGCTCTCCGACATAATCTTCACGCCGTCAAACGCTATGCCCCTGCACAGAAGGTTATGGCAATCATCAAGGCAGATGCCTATGGTCATGGACTTGAGCGTATTGCACATCAACTGACTGGTGCGGATGCGTTTGGTGTTGCTTGTCTTGAAGAAGCTATACGTATCCGTGAAGCGGGAATCACCCATCCGATCATCCTGCTTGAAGGTTTCTTTTCATTCGAAGAACTTGAACAGTTGAAGTCGCTCAATCTTCAGACCGTGATCCATCAACACGATCAGGTTTCGATGATTGAACACCTTTCTTCGGAGAAAGCTATCAAGATCTGGATGAAAATTGATAGTGGCATGCACCGGCTTGGCTTTGATCCCTCAGAAGTACAGACGATCCACCAACGTCTTAGAGGTGCCAAGGGCTGTCTCAATGAGATCATTCTAATGACCCATTTTGCTTCTGCCCAGGAACACGATCAGACTTCAATGGAGGAACAACTCAACATTTTTGCATCGGCAACAGCGGATCTTGAAGGTGAACGTTGTCTTGCCAATTCCGCCGCAATAATTGAGTGGTCCCGTTCACATGGAGACTGGATTAGACCCGGTCTAATGCTATACGGTGTTTCTCCTTTTCCTGATCGTTCTGCAGAGGATCTGGGCCTTCATCCAGTGATGTCATTGCAGTCTGAGCTGATTTCGATCAGGCAGGCAAGAAAGGGTGATAAGGTCGGTTATGGTGGCACATGGGTATGTCCTGAGGACATGCTGATAGGTGTCGTGGCCATGGGGTATGGGGATGGCTATCCACGACATGCACGCTCGGGCACGCCAATGATTATCAATGGTCAGATCGCAAGTTTGATCGGCCGTCCCTCCATGGACATGCTCACTGTTGATCTGAGGCAGTGTGCTGACGTACGCGTCGGAGACAAAGTAATCCTGTGGGGCCGAGAGCTGCCCATAGAGGAGATCGCCCTTTGTGCAGAAACGATTCCCTATGAGTTACTCTGTGGCATGCGAATGCGGGCTAAATTTGTTGAAATCAATGGCTAAGGCAAAAAAACAGTATCAATGCCAATCTTGTGGCGCGATTAGTCCCAAATGGGCTGGGCAATGTAGCGAATGTGGGCAATGGAATACTCTGAGTGAATCTATCCTGGCCGCAGTTACGACGAATGATCGGGTTGGAAACTATAGTGGTTCGGGCCCGGTCATCTGTAATCTTGATGAAGCCGATCTGAGTGAGGAGATCCGCCATACTACACATATTGAAGAGCTCGATCGGGCAATCGGCGGGGGGTTGGTGAACGGTTCAGTGGTACTGATTGGAGGCGATCCTGGAATTGGAAAATCCACATTGCTACTACAGTTGCTTGCCTCACTTAGTCGTGACGAGATGAAGACTCTTTATGTCAGTGGGGAAGAATCACCCAGACAGGTCGCCTTACGCGGAAAGCGACTTGGACTCGATGTCACCAATCTGAGGCTCCTTACTGAGACTAATGTAGAACGAATTCTGGAAACAGCACAGAAGGAATCTCCCAATGTGATGGTGGTGGATTCCATTCAGACCATCCATACCGATCAGCTTACTTCTGCACCAGGCAATGTAGCTCAGGTTCGCGAAAGCACTGCTAAGATTGTTCGTTTCGCCAAACAGACCGGGACGACAATCCTGGTGGTCGGTCATGTCACCAAGGATGGCGCGCTTGCCGGCCCACGTGTACTGGAACATATGGTCGATACTGTACTCTACTTCGAAGGTGACAGTGGCAGCCGGTTTCGCTTGATCAGGGCGATCAAGAACCGATTTGGTGCGGTCAATGAGCTAGGAGTGTTCGTCATGACGGATAGGGGACTCAAGGGTGTCAATAACCCTTCGGCGATCTTTCTGTCAAGACATGATCAACAGGCAGCCGGGTCAGTTGTCATGGTTACGCGTGAAGGAACACGACCACTCATGGTAGAGGTTCAGGCACTGGTCGATGAATCGAAACTGGCCAATCCCCGACGTGTTGCCGTCGGCATGGAGCAAAACCGGCTGGGGATGTTGCTCGCAGTACTCCATCGGCATGCCGGAATTGCGACCTACGATCAGGATGTCTTCATCAATATTGTTGGTGGAGTTCGGATTACGGAAACGGGTGGTGACCTCGCGGTCATGTTGGCAATTCTTTCCAGTCTCAAGAACCAACCACTTCCAGCAGATCTCGTGGTTTTTGGTGAAGTTGGACTCACAGGCGAATTGCGCCCGGTTCAAAATGGTCAGGAACGGCTCAAAGAGGCGCATAAGCACGGATTCAAACGTGCAATCATTCCCCAAGCCAATATGCCAAAACAGGCAATTGACGGTTTGCAAGTTGAGACTGCAGCAACGTTGGAATCTGCGCTGGAGTATATTCGTAACGGGTAATTAATCAGAAAGAATCTTTATAAGAATCGTTCTTACCTGCTGCATTCCTTGGTGGAGATAGAGCTCGATGTTTTTCATCGAGATCTCTTCCTTACTGTTACCTCGCCCTGCTGCATGGTTGGCTACAACGGCACAGGTGGCATAAGCCAGTTCCATCTCCCTGGCAAGAGCAGCTTCCGGCATACCCGTCATTCCCACCATGTCACACCCGTCGGTTTCCATGCGATCAATCTCGGCAGCAGTTTCCAGCCTAGGTCCCTGGGTTGCACCATAAGTACCGCCTTCAAATATTCCGATTCCCGCACTTTTTGCCGCGGTGATTATTCTTTGCCTCAAATTTTCGTTATAGGGATATGAAAAATCGATATGAATGACTTTGCCAGCACCACCTTCGTAAAAGGTGTTCTCACGGCCCCAAGTGTAGTCGATGATTTGATCAGGTACAGCCAGTCGTGCTGGAGGCAGGTGAGGATTGATACCACCTACTGCGGCAATGCTAATCACCTGCTTGATGCCAATGTCTTTCAATGTCCAGATATTGGCCCGGTAGTTGATCTTATGTGGTGGTATTGTGTGACCTGTGCCGTGTCTGGGCAGAAATACAATTTCTCTGCCATTGTATTCTCCATAGGTAAGAGGTCCGGATGGTTCACCAAAGGGTGTGCGCACGACACGCCGTTTGATGATATTGATGCCTTCAAGTTTGTTGAGGCCGGTACCACCGATAATTGCTAAATCTGTCATTGTTTTCTGTTATGGATTATTGATATTTTTTATCGACCGCAGAAATGCTGCCGAGATTTCTCAGATAACCTCTGTAGTCCATCCCGTAACCAACCAGATATTCATTTTCAGTAATAAGACCTGAGAAATCTGCATGATCAAGACCTGGACGATTGGGCAGTTTTTTCTCGATCAGGACAGCTGTCAGAACTTGTTCGGCTCCTTCACCTTGACAGTAATCGATGATTGCTTCCAGAGTGTGCCCTTCATCAAGAATGTCGTCGATAATGAGCACAGTCCTATTGGTCAAATCAATTTCAGGTTGCCGTACCCAGTGCAGATGTCCTCCCTTGGTCTTTCCCTGATAGCGGGTTGCATGGATATAATCGAGTTGTAACGGGAAGTTCAGACGTGGCAAAAGAAGGCCGGTGGGAACGATCCCTCCGATAACAGTACAGAGAATGACGGGATCGGTTTCAGCCAGTGAGGTATTGATTTCTGAAGCCAATCTATCAAGCGCTGTTTCAACATCCTCCTTTGTAAAGAGGATCCTCGCACTCTGTTCAACCTTCTTGATTTCATCCTTCATTTGTCTGTTATGCCGAGTTTTTGCTGGCCGGCATAGTCTTTTGCAAACTGCCAAGCCGAACGGCCGCTTCTCGATCCGTGTAACAATGCCCATTTCAGGGCCTCTTTCTGCATGGTATCACGGTCAGTGACAATTACATCCAGTTGTTGTAACCAATAGCTGACTATCTCAAGATATGCCTGCTGATTGAAAGGATAAAAGGCGAGCCACAGACCGAACCGCTCTGATAGTGAGATTTTCTCTTCCACTGCTTCTCCATAGTGGATTTCGGTTTCTACGAGATGGGCATCTACATTGTCTTTATCGTATTCCGGCAACAAATGGCGCCGGTTAGAGCTGGCATAGATCAGCACATTGTCTGGTGTACTGTTGATCGATCCATCAAGGACCACTTTGAGTGATTTATAACTGGCATCATTGGATTCAAAGGAGAGATCATCACAGAAGATGATGAACTTTTCCGGTCTGTCATAGAGCTGCTCAGCAATATCAGGTAGCTCCTCAAGGTGGCGTTTATCCACTTCGATCAGACGCAACCCCTTATCAGCATATTCATTCAATATCGCCTTGATCAATGAGGATTTACCGGTCCCCCGAGGCCCCCAGAGTAGAGCATTATTGGCTGGCAGACCTTTGACGAACTGGCGAGTATTCTGATCCAGTCGTCTTTTCTGCGTTTCAATACATCGTAGATCTGAAAGCCTGATCTTTCCGATCCTGGAGACAGGCTGGATGAGTCCACGCCGCCCATCATGCTTCCACCGAAAGGCAACATGATTTTTCCAATCTGTATCGGCAGGAGGCGGTGGAATAAGTCGCTCCAGCCGATCTAGTATTTCATGTGCCCGGGCGATGAGATCCCTGTTGTCCATAAGTTTTAATGGAATTTCAGTCTTCGGCGTGGTTTGCGGATCAGCAAGTTGGCGATGTCCTGTAGCAAAGTTCCGACAACACCGTAAAGGGCAATCCTGTGCATGCGATAGAGTGATTTGTAGATAAACCGGGCGATCACACCCTCAAGCATGACACTACCGGTCCATCTGCCCAGAAGATTACCCATCAGGTTGCCTACGGTGGTATAGGAGCTGAGATTGACAAGTGATCCATAATCCACGTATTTGTATTCTGGCAGGGCATGACCCTGCAAACGGCGTTTCATGGATTTCACTAGCATGGAAGCCTGCTGATGGGCAGCCTGAGCCCTTGGAGGCACCAGTTCTTCAGAGCCGGGTTTCACGGGGCACGCAGCACAATCCCCAAAGGCAAAAATGTTCTCATCACGAGTGGTCTGTAATGTTGATTTGACCACGAGCTGGTTGATACGATTGGTCTCGAGTCCGTCGATATCCTGCAAAAAGTCGGGTGCCTTGATGCCGGCTGCCCAGACCTTGATTTCGGAAGGGATAAAGTGACCTGATTCTGTCTTGAATCCGTCCGGGGTTGCTTCGATAATTCTTTCACCTGTACGCACATCTACATTGATTTTTTGCAAAGCCTCTACAGTTGCATTGGAGAGACGTTCAGGCAAAGCGGGTAAAATACGATCAGCCGCTTCGATCAGAGAGATTTTCAGATCACGGTCCGGATCGATATTGTCTAGCCCATAGGCAACCAGTTCACGTGTGGACTCATGCAATTCAGCAGCAAGTTCAACGCCTGTCGCTCCGGCACCTGCAATGGCCACATGCAGCTGTCCTTCACGCAGTGGCTTAGTCGATGTTTGGGCACTGTAACATTTTTTCAATAACAGGGAATGGAACCTCTCTGCCTGTTCCCGAGTATCAAGGGAATAACAATGCTCCTTGACACCTTTGATACCAAAATCATTGGTTGTGCTTCCAACGGCGATGATCAGGGTGTCGTAATGGAAATTACGCCTTGGGATATATTCAACGCCATTCTCATCCACTGTTGGTGCAAGGGAAACTTCCTGCTTTCCTCGATCAAGACTGTCCATGCGACCATAACGGAATTTGAAATGGTGCCAGTTGGCCTGAGCCAGGTACTCGAGATCGTCCGCATGGGAATCGAGTGTCCCGGCAGCGATTTCGTGGAGGAGAGGCTTCCATATATGTGTCAAGGTACAGTCGATCAGAGTGATCTCGGCTTTTTTCCTTTTGCCAAGCTTGTTACCTAGCTTGGTTGCGAGTTCGATACCTCCGGCTCCTCCACCTACAATAACGATTTGATGAAGCGATGAAGTTTTTTCAGCCATGTTATTTTCAGTCTCTCTTAATTCAAAAGGCGCGTTATAATACAGCATTATTATCCCGATAAAGAATAAGATAAAGAACAATAGAATGAATGAACAGGAAACAATAGAGCTTCAAGCGGCTGCATTTCGGCGATTGGTTGAACACCTGAGAGAACGGACTGATGTACAAAATATCGATCTCATGAATCTTGCCGGGTTTTGCCGGAACTGCCTTTCAAAATGGTATATGGCTGCTGCAGAGGAGAAAGGGTTGGAAATGGACTACGACACGGCTCGTGAAATCATCTATGGCATGCCGTATAGTGAATGGAAAGAAAAATATCAAAAGGAAGTTTCGACTGAAAAGCTTCAGGCATTTGAAGAGGCTATCAAACAACACCAGGGGGAATAGTGTGGTACGAACGCTGTATTTGTCAGTGTTGCTGACAGGGTCGGTTTTTGCTGCCGATTACGAGGAATACGCCTATGGATCAGAAAACTACCTGGCATGTGAGAAACTGGCTAAACAGACCCGAAAGGGAAATATTGTCAAGGTCGAATTCAGAATTGAAGTCGATCAGCCCATCTATGAATTCGATATCCGTGCACCGGATTCGAGGGATTATGATGTCGAATGTCATGCTGGAAAAAAACAGATCATCGAAATTGAGCGAGAGGTTCCCAGCGTCAGTCATCCTCTTTTTCATGAGAAAAAAAAGATTGATGAACAGCAGGCAAAGAAGATCGCACTTGAACGTTGGCCTGGGAATATTCTCGAAATCGAATATGAAATAGAACCCGACGGCGCTGCCTCATATGAATTCGATATCCATAATGTCAACGGCAAGGAGATTAAGGTCGAGATAGATGCCTCATCGGGAGATATCGTAGAACAGAGTGTCGAACTTTGGCAGGAAGGGTATGAATAGTCGGGTTTCCTGCCTGGTCTGTTTGAGTCTGTTGTTGTCTGCCTGTGCAGAGTATCAAACCTATACTCCTGCTCCCATTGATACAGAGCAGACTACACGTGAATATCGTGATCGTAATTTAGCCGATCCGGAAATCCGCAACTGGTTGGAAGAGAATAATCACCCACAACCCCAATGGCCAAGAAAAACCTGGGATATTCAAAACCTTATCCAGGTTGCTTATCTACTCAATCCAGAGCTTGCGATTGCAAAAGCTCGCGTCAAGGCTGCTGAGGCCCGTTTAATCACTGCTGGACAAAATCCAGAACCCGGCATTGAAGTTTCAACAGAGCATCACAGCCGTCAGGAAAATGGAGTCTCGCCCTGGACTATCGGTGCCATTTTTAACTGGGTCTATGAAAAGCCTGAGAAAAGACAAACCCGGATCGATTATGCCAAGGCTATGGTAGAAGTGGAAAGATTGCGGCAGTTCGAGGTCAAATGGCACATCAGAGATGTGATCATCGATCATTACCTGGATACGATTAC
>Ga0256841_1001313_pt1 | contig 21939 bp, 19 predicted proteins | sample 356308metaG_FD_185971 | JGI IMG/M metagenome (GOLD analysis project Ga0256841, IMG submission 185971) | Hydrothermal vent microbial communities from Mid Atlantic Ridge, Atlantic Ocean - 356-308 | ecosystem: Environmental > Aquatic > Marine > Hydrothermal vents | place: Atlantic Ocean: Mid... | reverse complement strand
GCGCTAAGCGGCGTTCACTCGGTCGGGCTGCTCGACATAGTGTCGACTATGCCTGCGCGGCCCTCGGTCGCGAACGCCGCTTATCACACGACCTGCCACCGCCTCGCTACGGAACCCGGTGAGAAATTCGGCCTAGTCGTCGTGCCCGTGGTGCTTGCGCCCACGAACGGTAATGACTACTTTGGCAACGGGATTCAGCCAGTGGTGAACGCGGCTGTCCAGGTCGCTGATGCCGCCGTTCGGATCCATGTCACCCAGCGTTCCACGATGGATATGGACGGTAGTATTGTGTTCCGTAGTGGTCACACCGCTGGCGCCGGTGCCGCTGTTGCCGCCGGGATCAGCGGGAATTCCGGGCACGCCCGGTGCGCCGCCGCCGTTGATGATTTCGTCATTGGCTTCGGTGCCGGCATCATAACCGTTCATGTAATAGGTATAGGTGCCGTGCTTGCGGGGAATGCTGATGGCATTCAGGCCGGCGAACCCGTCATTGGTCGGCAGCAGCATGGCGACCACGGACAGGCGCCGGTTTTTTTTGTGGGTACGCAGGTGGGCTGTGGTGGTTGCACCGGGTGCCAGCAGTCCGCCATTGGGATCCGCCACGCTATCGGCGCCGATGGATGCCAGGTGGGCCTGCAGGCCCGAGGTATCACCACCTTCCGCCATGGCCTGCAGCCCGGCCGATGCCGGCTGACCGGCCTGGAACAGGTGAGTGTCCCGATTGTGTGCCGATACCAGCAGGGGTGTGAAATATACTGCGTTGGTCAGGTTGGTGATGGCGATGTCCAGTTCCTGGGCGTTCGCCGCAGTCATGTGCATGCTGCCGGCTGCCAGCAGGCTGACAAGTATTTTTTTCATGGCCATAAGCTCCTCGATAAGGTGTCTGCATGTGGAAGAATTTCCGTTAGTCTTTGTAGCGAAAGAGTTTCACGTGATGGTCACGGAGAAATCACAAAACGATCACGGGCGGTGGGCAAGCATGTCTGCAGGCGGACGATCAAAAAAACGCCGAAATCTTAGAAATCGATAGTTTTGAGTGCTAGGCTATGCCTCGCTGCATTGACCAGGCCATAGGGGGGTCACCATGGATTCGATCAATAACTCACGGAAAATAAAGAGAAATACTGCTTGTTGTCCAGTGGCCTAGATGGCTTCAGGGCTGAAAGAAATCGGTCAGGTCGGAAAGCCGTCTGCGCGCCGGCAGCGTACCTATGCTGACCTGATCGCAGCGTACCTGACCCAGGTCGGTGTGGAATATGTATTTGCTGTGCCGGGGGCTGCCACCGTGCCCCTGTTCGATGCGCTGGCCCGGCAGTCGTATTGCGATCCGTCGGGTGTGCCGACGGGGCTTTCTCCGCGGATCCTGTCGCGCCGGACGCCGCGCCGGACGCGTGAGTTGCGTGCAGTGGTGACACGTCATGAAGCGGGCGCGGCATTTATGGCGGACGGCTACGCGCGCGAGACCGGTAAACTGGGTGTCTGTTGTGCGTCCACAGGTCCCGATGCTGGCAACCTGGTTACCGGGGTTGCCTCGGCGTGTACCGATCAGATTCCCATGCTGGTGATTACCGCCCGGGAGTCCCTGCAGGGAGCGCCCGGTGATGCCGTCGACACGGTCGGGATGCTGCAGCACTGCACCCGTTACAACGCCCTGGTCTGCCACCCCGAACAACTGGAAAAAAAATTGCTGGAGGCCATGGTAGCCGCTTACCGTAAGCCGGGTGGACCGGCGCATATCAGTGTGCCGGTCGACATTCTGCGCCGGGTCATTACTACCGAGACGCCCCCCTGCGACGTCGCAACACTTTTCCGCCAACCCGATGTGGTGGATACCCAGAGTTTTGATGCGCTCTGCCAGACGCTGTTCAGGGCGCACAGGGTCGTCCTGTTACTGGGCGACGGATGCCGCGGGAGTATCGATGCCATAGTGCAATTTGCCGAGCTGATGGAAGCAGTGATCGTCACCACACCTTCCGGCAAAGGTTTTATCGACGCACACCATCACCTGTACCGGGGGGTGCTGGGGTTTGCGGGACATGCCAGTGCACTTGAATCCCTGGCGGACGAAGCGGTGGACCTGGTGCTCGTTGCCGGTACCGGCCTGGACGAGCTCTCCGCCTGCGGTTGTAATGTGGAGAGCCTGTTGCGCGGCAAACTGGTGCATGTCGACGCGAACATGGAAAATTTTGTGCAGTCACCCGGCGCCCGCCTGCACGTCTACGGTAACCTGCGTACCGTGTTCATGGACCTGGTGCAGGTGTTTACCAGTGTTGACTACCAGGACCAGACACTGTTCAGCGGAGGCCCCTATGCCCGTGGGCGCGAGGCGTCCCGGCAGGCGGTATCCAGCTGGCGGTTGCCGAACAGCAGTATCAGCTTCGGCACCCCGCGCAAGGTTTCCCTCCACCAGGCGGAGAAGTATCTCTGCAACGACACACCGATCAAACCGCAACGCCTGATGTGCGAACTGAGCAGAAGGTTTCCGCACCATACGCGTTTTGTGTGCGGGGCGGGTAACTGCCGGGCATGGGCGATTCACTACCTGCACCTCAGGAAAGGGGGCTGTTTCCGGACCGGTGCGGGTTACGGTGCCGTGACCTGGGCGATCGGTGCGGCGGTAGGTACCGCACTGGGTGACCGGGGCTTGCCCGTGGTGTGCCTGACAGGAGATGGCCGCTTCCTGATGAGCGGACAGGAACTGGCGGTCGCCGTGCAGCAGCGACTGGCGGTGATTTTTGTGATCCTGAATGACCAGCTGCCGGGCAGGGCCCCGGCCTGTTTTGAACGGCTGCCGGTCGATTATGCCGCGCTGGCACGGGCCATGGGTGCGCAGGCCCATACGATCCGGTCGCCGGAGGACTTCGATGCCCTGGATATTGCAGCGATGTGCACGGCTGCCGGGCCGACCCTGCTCGATGTATATATCGATCCCGATGAAGTTCCGCCCACACAGACCGGGATGAACCTGTTGCGGATGGATCCCGCCGGGTAGAGCGGAAAACGCTTGGGCGTTGAACCCTGCAGGCGGCCCGAGGACCGGCGGAGCGAGTAACCCGTGGCAGGCCATCACCAGGCTATGTCCTACGGGCCTTCCCGCAAATCAGCGCTCTTGACCCGGGTCTCCGGTATCTGTACTATGCGCGGCTTCAAAAAAGGGGCCCGATTGGCCCCGGAAAGGGGAAGCAAAGTGGAAAGGTTCAAAAAATGCGCGGCCTGCAGGTACTGCCGGGTACACACAGCGATTACTACCGGTGCAGTACTGCTTGCGGGCAGTATCATTTCTATCGTGATGCTGTTCGACGGCGGCATGTAACGGTCGGCAGGCACGACAGGTAGTGAAAAAGGGGCGGCCACTGGCCGCCCCTTTTTTGCTCCGCGAAAGGGTTGTTATGGACATTGTGGACACATCGCTGGAAACGTTTGAGTCTGATGTGCTGGCTGCATCGGACGTCCGGCCCGTGCTGGTGGATTTCTGGGCTGAGTGGTGTTCGCCGTGCCTGGTGATTGCGCCGGTGCTGGAGCAGGTGGTGAAGGACCTGTCGGGAGCGGTGGCGCTGGCAAAACTGGAAGTGGACCGGGGCGAAAATATGAAGCTCGCCGGTCATTACCGGGTACGCGGTTTTCCCACCGTGATCCTGTTTGCCGGTGGCAGGGAAACCGGGCGTTTCAGTGGCGCCCGTTCGAGAACACAGGTGAGTGCTTTTATAAAAACGCATGTTGATATTACAGATCCCGTCTGATTCAATGGCTTGCAGTATTTGCAGGGCAGACGCACCAGGGTGGGCAGCAAGGTATGGACTATCAACAGGACGCGGCGCAGGCGCAGGAAATAGCCCGGCTGGTATTTCCGTTGATGACGCGTTTGCAGATTCCCGTAAACCCGCTCAACTACGCGCTCTGGTACGAGTACCAGCTGGGAAGGTCGGAAGAACTGGTTGCTGAACTGGGCAGGATTGAATCCGGCGATATCGCCTACGACCCCGAACAGGCAAAAGACCTGTTCCTGCGTTATGTCGCGATCCCGGGCGTAGAGGCGCTCGAAAAAATAGAAACCGAGGTTCGCCGCCTGCTGGCAGACATCGTGCAGATCGTGATCGATGCCGGACTGGACCTCACCAAATACAGTGCCGTGCTGAAAAGCTGCAGTTCGCGGCTGAAGAGTGCGGATGACATCCGCGATATTCGCAAGGTGGTGAGCACCCTGCTCAGCGATACCCGGAACATGTCCGACTCTAACCGCCACGTAGCCGGCGCGCTCAGGGAACGGGCCGCCGAGATCGATACCTTGCGGGCCGAGCTGGACCGGGTGCGCAAGGAGGCCGTGCGGGATCCGCTGACCGGCCTCTCCAACCGCCGTGCTTTTGATGAGCGGCTGGCCGATTCCCTGGATCAAACCCTGCAGGAACTTAAACGGATCTGCCTGTTAATGATCGACGTCGATCACTTCAAGGACATCAACGACCGGCACGGTCACCAGATTGGCGACAGGATTCTGCAGTACATCGCGTCGGTACTGACAAAGAATTTCAAGGGCAAGGACCTGGTGGCGCGTTATGGCGGAGATGAATTCGCCGTTATCATGGAGAATGCACCGAGTGCCGGGGTCTACAACATTGCAGAGACCGTACGCAGGCTGATCGACGAAAGCAGCCTGAAACGCACCGATACCGGTGAGCCGCTGGGTGATGTGACCGTGAGTATCGGTTATGAATGTGCCCGTCCCGGCGACACCCCGGAAAAACTGCTGGACCGGGCCGACAGGGCGCTTTACCAGGCCAAGCTGGGTGGTCGCAACCGGGTTTTGCCAAACAAGGGGTAACGATGAAAATCAGTATTATCAGCGGCAGCCACCGCAGGGATTCACAAAGTGAGAAGGTAGCCCGGTTTATCCGGCAGACACTCGAACAGCAGTCGATCTGTGCAGAGACCTGGTTATTCAGCCTGGCCGGGAATCCCCTGCCGCTGTGGGATGAAAGCATCTGGGACGCCGATCCGGAATGGGAACGCCGTCTCGCCCCGCTGTCCGCTGAGCTGGCTGCCAGCGATGCCTTCGTTGTTATAGCTCCGGAATGGCACGGCCAGGTGCCGTCCGGCCTGAAGAACTTTTTCCTGATGTGGGGGAAAGGCGAGCTGGCACACAAACCGGCGCTGATCGTGACCGTGTCCTCCGCGGACGGCGGTGCCTACCCGGTGGCCGAGTTGCGCATGAGCAGTTACAAGAACAACCGCATCTGCTATATCCCGGAACAGGTGATCGTGCGCAACGTGGAATCAGTACTGAATGACGATCCCGCTGAAAATGACGCGGACGCGGACCGGTATTTCAGGGAACGAATCACCTTCGCACTGCGGATTCTCAGGGAGTACGGTCTGGCGCTGGGGCAGGTAAGGGGCAGCGGTGTCGCTGATCTGGCCCTGTTCAAGAACGGGATGTAACCCGGGTTTCAGTCTTCTTCCCTCGGCGTGGCGACACAGACCTGGTTGCGGCCGTTGCGCTTGGCGTTGTACAGGGCCTGGTCGGCACGCGCAAACAGGGATACCGGGCTGTCGTTTTCCTGCAGTACGCTGACCCCGATACTGACCCGGATCTCCAGGTCGGCGCCCGAGCAGGTGCAGGCGGTGGTTTCAAAGGCGCTGCGAATGCGCTCCGCCAGCAGGTGCGAGCCATCGAGATCGGTGTCACGCATCAGCACGACAAACTCCTCACCGCCGTAGCGGAACAGCAGGTCACCGTCACGCTTGCAGGTGTCGATGATGTTGGCTACGGTCTTCAGTGCGCAGTCGCCGACAATGTGCCCGTATTTATCGTTGACATCCTTGAAGTGATCGATATCCAGGATTAACAGCGCATAGCTGGAGTCCTGGCGCCGGGCATGGCTGAGTTCGCGCTGCATGGTTTCGTCCAGCGCAGCACGGTTGCAGATACCGGTAAGCGGGTCTTTCTGCGCCAGTTGCAGGGCATCCTGGTAGAGCAGGGCATTGCGCAACGGGTACAGCAGGCTGCACAGCAGCTGTTCCAGTACTTCCATTTCACCGGCACTGAATTTGCGGTTGCGCCGCAGGCTGAGCTTGCCGAGCGGTTCGTCGCCAAGATTCAGGTTGTACGTGCAGCTCTGGCGTGCCTGCCGTCCCAGCTTCACATCCAGGTCGAGATCGATGTTCCGGTAACGGATGCCCTGGTGCTCGATCAGCGCACCGGCTTCCATACTGAACACCTCGATCAGGCGGGTCGGATCCAGGCTGGTCTGCAGGCTGCGAGTGATTTCCAGCGCCCGCTGCGAAGCCTGTTCGAGCAATACCGGGTCGTCCGCCCCGGGCGGTGCGGTATCGAAAGTGCTGGCAGTGTTGTGCATCTGTTTATTCATAGGAGTTTCCGTTTCGTTCACTCGCATGGCGAATGAGATGCGAGATTCATGCCAGTGAGGAGGAAAAGTAAAAAGATCATTAAAAACATAAAGAAACGAGGCCTGCCCGCCACCCGATTGCCAAAACGTCAAAAATCCGTCGACCATATCGACGAGGGCTTGCCGCCGGCAGCCGCCGGAATTCCGTCTCCCGCTGGCTTGCACTTGCGCCCCGCTCCCGACAACATGGCATTTTTATCCCGCCGGATGGCGCTTGCCTCCCTGGAGCCTGCCAATGATGCCGAGACTGTTGCTGATTCTGTTATGGATGATCCCGGTACCAATGAGTGCGGCGCAAGCCGGTGCCGAACCGGGTGCGCTGCAGGCGGGCCTGGTCAACCCGGGCTTCCACGAACAGCCGGCCTGGTTCAAACAGTCCTTCCTGGATATCCGTGAAGACATCGGGGAGGCGACCGCGCAGGGCAAGCGCGTGCTGCTGTATTTCTACCAGGATGGCTGCCCGTACTGCAAAAAGTTGCTGGAAACCAATTTCGCCCTGCGTGATATCAGTGACCGGACCCGTGCCGCGATGGATGTCATCGCCATCAACATGTGGGGTGATCGCGAGGTGACCGACCTGGCCGGCAGGCAGGTCAGCGAAAAGCAGTTTGCCGCCGACCTGAAAGTCATGTTTACCCCGACCCTGCTGTTCCTGGACGAGCAGGGCAAGGTGGTAGTGCGCCTGAACGGTTACTACCCGCCGCACAAGTTTGCAGCCGTGCTCGATTACGTGGCGGAGCACCGGGAAAAGGAGACCAGCTTCCGCGACTACTGGGCAGAGCGTGCACCGCCGCCAGGCAGCGGCAAGCTGCACCGGGACAAAAGCTACCTGCAGCCGCCGTACCGGTTGGCGCACCGCAGCGGTGACAAACCCCTGCTGGTGTTGTTCGAGCAAAAGGAATGTGCGCCCTGTGATGAGCTGCATCTCGATGTTTTCAGGCGCAGGGAGAGCGTCGAACTGCTGAAAGGTTTCGACGTGGTGTTACTCGATATGTGGGCAAAAACCCCTGTGCAGACACCCGCCGGCATGGACACCACTGCCTCGGCCTGGGCGAGGCAGTTGAAAGTCCAGTACGCGCCCACGCTGGTGATGTTCGACCCGGCGGGCCAGGAAGTTTTCCGTAGTGAGGCCTACCTGAAGGCGTTCCACATCCAGTCGGTGCTGGATTACGTGCTCTCCGGCGCGTACCGGCAGCAGCTGAATTTCCAGCGTTTTATCCAGCGGCGCGCCGATGCACTGGAGGCCCGCGGCATCCACGTGGACCTGATGCAGTAGCGCATCAGGCCTCCGCTGAACCGCCGTGGATGGTGAATTGCCGGCCGGTGAGGCCCTGGCTGTCCGGACCCAGCAGATAAAGGTGTGGCCGCACGACGTCTTCCGGGCCGGCCAGTTTGCGCGGGTTTTCGCCGGGATAGGCGATGGTTCTCAGTGCGCTGGCGACCGCGCCCGGATCCAGGCTGTTGACCCGTACCCGGGTATTGGATTCCAGTTCGTCGGCCAGCGTCTGCATGAAATTCTCCAGGCCGGCCTTGCTGGCAGCGTAGGCGCCCCAGTAGGCCTTGCCGTGTTTGCCAACCGCGTCGGAACTGAACAGCACCGAAGCGTCGGCACTTTGCAGTAACAGGTCCAGGCAGGCGCGCGTCAGCAGGAAAGGCGCGTTCAGGTTGACCTGCACTATCCTGAACCAGAGTTCGGCTTCGAAATGTGCGACAGGCACCAGGGCGCCGAGCATGGCGGCATTGTGCAGCAGACCGTCCAGCTGTCCAAACTCCTTTTCAAGGGTGCCGGCCAGGTCGTAAAAATCCTTCTCTGTCGCGCCTTCGAGGTCCATGGGATAAATCGCCGCCTGGGTGTCCCCCGCGGCTTCAATGGCATCGTAGACCTGTTCCAGGTTGCGCACCGATTTATCCAGCAGGATGACACTGGCACCATAGTGTGCGCAGCGTTTCGCTACCGCGGCGCCAATACCGTTGCCGGCACCGGTGACCAGTATGACGCGGTCTTTAAGGCATTGCGCTTCGGGTTGCCAGTCATCGGGTATCTGCATGGGTGGATTCTAGCATTAGTGTGATACCGGAACAGTACCCGCTTACCGGCTCATCCATGCATACAGGGCCGGACTGGTTTCTTCAATAGCCGTCATCCCGGCGCAGGCAGGCCAGCACGGCCTGTGCAGATTCAAGGCCGCTGCGAACCGCACCCTCCAGCGTGGCAGGCAGACCGGTTGCCGTATAGTCGCCGGCGAGCCAGAGGCCGTCCACCGGTGTGCGGCTGGTGGGCCGCAGCGTATCTATGCCCACGCGACTGCAGAACGTGGCGCGTTTTTCGCGGATCAGCAGACTGCCCCGGTGTGCGGGCCAGTCCGGGAACTGCCCGGCCAGCTCTGCGGCAACCTGTGCGGTGAGTGTTTCTTGCGACCATCGTTCATGGGGGCCGCGCGCGCTGATCACCACCGCCATCAGACCGGGTTGACCACATGGTGCACGGTCGAAGACCCACTGGGAAAGTCCGTTCAGCAGTCCCAGTACCGGAACCGGCAGGCTGGTCTGCGGGGTATACTGGAAATAGAGCGTGGTGACCGGTGCATCATCCAGCCCGGCCAATTGTGTGGAGAGTCCCTGCAGGTCGGCGTGACGGGACACCAGGCGGCGGCTGATCACGTGGGGCGTGGCCAGGATGACCTGACTGGCAGCAATAGCGCGGCCGCGAACTGACACTCCCTGAATGCAGCCGTGCTGTATCGACAGCCCGGTTACCCGCTGTCCCGTTTCCAGGCGCGCCCCGTGACGCTTGAGATAGTCGACACAGGGTCCTGGCAACAGCGCGCTCAGTCCCTGTCTGGGGATCAGGAGGTCGGAGTGTCTGCGCGGGCCGGAAAATGTCTCCTGCAATACTCGCACGAAGATGCGTGCCGAAGCCGCTTCCGGGAACGTATTGAGTGCAGCGATGCAGAGCGGTTCCCATACCTTGCGAATCACTGCAGCGGGCTGGGTTTCGCGCTGCAGCAGGGACAGCACGCTGATGTCGTCTGTCCGCTGGATGTCCAGGCTGGATAGCTTGCGGCCGAAACGCAGCGCGCGAACGCGTTCACCCGGCGTGAGCCCGCGTGCAGCGGCCAGTGCGCCCGTCAAGTGCAGCGGCGACGGCCATCGGGGAGTCCTGAGGTACAGGCCGGGCCCGTCCGGTTCCAGCAGTCGAAGGGTCAGCGGCAGGCGCAGCAAGGCCTTGCGTGGATCGACCTGTATGCGTTCCAGCAGGGACAGCAGCGACCGGCAGGCGCCCACCAGCAGGTGCTGGCCATTGTCGATCCGCAGCCCGCCGGCCTGGACGCTGCGCGCGCGGCCACCCGGCTGTCGTGCGGATTCGAGCAGGCTGACCGGCACCCCGTGGGCGCTTAGTTCGACAGCAGCACTGAGCCCGGCCCAGCCGGCGCCCGCAATGACTACGGGCCGCTGCACCGCCGGTGGTTCACGCATGCCTGGCGTGCCGGTGCCTGCGCCTTTCGCGGCGGGCGACCCGCCATGCGATCCAGAGTTTGCGCAGCGGGGTAAGCCGGACGCGGTGCTGCATGACCTGGAAATGGTCCGCTTCCATTTCGTCCAGCAGGGTCTGGTAGATCGTAGCCATGATCAGGCTGCTGCACTGTGCATACCGGTCCTGTTCGGGCAGGTGTGACAGGGCGCGCTGGTAATACTGGCGCGCCCGCTGCGCCTGAAAGGTCAGCAACGCCTGCAGTGCTTCCGTTACCGATCCGAGCAGCAGGTCATGCGGGTTGATGCGGTATTCCAGTAACTCGTCCAGCGGCAGGTAGATGCGGCCGCGCTCGGCGTCTTCGCGTACATCCCGGATGATGTTGGTGAGTTGCAGTGCGGTTCCCAGTTCCTGTGCGTACTTCAGGGTATCGCGGTGCCGGTAACCGCAGACCTCGGCGGTCAGCAGGCCGACTACGCCGGCGACCCGGTGACAGTACAGGGACAGATCGCGGAACGATTCGTAGCGGCTCTGTTCCAGGTCCATGAACATGCCATCGATGATTTCGTGGAAATACTCCAGTGGCAGGTTGTATTCCTGCACCGCCGGTTGCAGCGCCTGTGTGATCGGGTGACGCGCCTGTGCCGCAAAGCAGCGTTCGATTTCCTCCCGCCACCAGTCCAGCTTGCGCCTGGCGACCTCGCGTTCGCTGCATTCGTCGACCACGTCGTCGACTTCACGGCAGAAGGCATACAGGGCGGTGATGGCGCGGCGTTGCGCTGTCGGCATAAACAGGAAGCTGTAGTAGAAGCTGGAGCCGCTTTCCCCCGCTTTTTCCTGGCAGTACTGGTCGGGTGACATGGTGCGCACTGTACGTCAAGGGCGGTTGCGGTGAAAGTGCGTCCTCTTCGCGCCGAAGGACGGCGCTGCTACAGGGCGGTGCGGATGGCGCCCAGCGCTATGCGCCAGCGATCTATCGTGTCCAGTCGTGGCCGGCTGAACAGGTCCTCACGCTGGTCGAGTTTTTCCAGTATGCGCGTACCGCCCAGTACCATGGCGCGCACTTCCAGCCCGAAGCGTCCGCCGACCACTTTGCCCAGCGGGCTGCCGGCGCGCAGCAGTCGGGTTGCGCGCTGGGCCTGGTATGCCAGCAGCATCCGCAGTTGCGGGCTGCTGCGCTGTTGTTCGATATCCGTTGTGCTGACCCTGAAACGCTGTAGCTCGTCCTGCGGGAGATAGATACGTCCGTGTCTGCAGTAGTCCTGCCCGAGATCCTGCAGGAAATTGATCAATTGCAGCGCGCTGCAGAGTGCGTCAGACATGGCCAGCTTGCGTTCTGATGCCTGACCGGTCAGCAGCAGTAACAGGCGGCCGACCGGGTTGGCGGAGCGCCGGCAGTATTCCATGAGCTCGCCGAAGTCGGCGTAGTGTTTTTTTTCGATATCCTGCCGAAAGGCGCTGAGCAGGTCGTGGAACAGGCTGAGCGGTAAGCGGTATCGTCCGATGCTATCGGCCAGCGCCTGGTAGAGGGGGGTATCCGGCGGGGTTCCGCTCTCGATGGCCCGCAGTGCGGCGGCCATTTCATCCAGCCGTTGCAGGCGGTCAGCCGCCGTGGCATCTCCTTCATCCGCAATATCGTCGGCGCTGCGTGCGAAGGCATAGATGGCCGTGACCGGGTCTCTGAGTCGTGCCGGCAGGAACCACGAGGCCACCGGGAAGTTTTCATAGTGTGCGCGGGCGAGGGTGCGACACCAGCGGTAGCCATGCCGCACCCCTGGGCCGTCGCAGTAGAAGGGTGGTGAGCAATGCGGGCTAGTGGACATCAGTGGGCGGGTCGGTTTCACCCTGCACGGTGCGCGGCAGCCGCTCGACGGGTTCCGGTTCCGGCAGGTCCTTTTTTCTCTGGATGCCCATTTCACTGAATTTGCGCGCGCCCGGCAGCACGCGGCTGTCGAACGAGCCAACCGCCTTGTTGTAACTGTCTACGCTGCGGTTGAGGCTGCTGCCCAGCTTGCCGAGGTGCTCCGCGAACGTGCTCAGGCGTTCATACAGCTCCTCGCCCACGGTACGGATGTGTTCGGCGTTCTCGGCCAGTGCTTCCTGGCGCCAGCCATAGGCAACGGCGCGCAGCAGGGCGACCAGGCTGGAGGGGGTGGCCAGTACCACCTTGTCGGTCATGGCGTCTTCCAGCAGTTTGGGGTCGGCTTCCAGCGCCGAACTCAGAAACTGGTCGCCGGGAACGAACAGCACTACGAAATCCGGTGACTGCGGGAACTGCTGCCAGTACCCCTTGCTGGACAGCTCGCGCACCCGGCCACGCAGGTTGCGTGCGTGGCGCTGGAGTTCCAGTCCGCGTTCCTGGTCGTCTTTGGCCTCCACGGCGCCCAGGTAGCCGTCCATGGGGGCCTTGGCGTCGACAATGATTTCGCGACCCCCGGGCATGCGCACCACCATGTCCGGGCGCTGCTTGCCCTGCTCGGAATCCACGCTGTGCTGTTGTTCGAAATCGCAGTGTTCCACCATGCCGGCGAGTTCCGCCAGCCGTTTCAGCGTCATCTCGCCCCACTGGCCGCGCACCTCCGGGCGGCGCAGGGCCTTGACCAGGTTGCGCGTTTCACCCTGCAGTTGCTCCTGTGCCTTTGCCATGAACTCCAGGTGTCGGGTGAGGGAACCAAAGGCTTCATGGCGTTCCCGGTCCATTTTGCGAATGTGCTGGTCGGTTTTTTCCAGGGTCTCGCGAATGGGTTTGACCAGGTTCTCGACGGCTTTTTCGCGTTTTTCCAGTTCGCCGCTGGCCCGGGTGTGCAGGGTTTTGAAACGGGTTTCCGCCAGCCGCAGGAATTCGCTGTTACTGGATTTCAGGACGTCGCCGGCGAGTGATTTGAAGGTGGCCTCGAACTGGCTGCGTACATCGTTCAGCGTGCGCGCCTTTTCCTCGAACGCGGCCTGCTGGGCTTCCAGCTGGCTGGACAGGCGCGCATTGTCCTCGCGCAGGCGGGTTACCTCTCGCTGCGCGCGCACGTGCCCTAGCAGCCATCCGACCACCAGTGCCAGGCCCGCGCCGGCCAGCAATATCAACCACTGTGAAGGTTCCATGAGGAATCATCATACCGAAACGCCGTCCCGGCTGCCTGTCCGGGTAGCAGCGCTTTGCAGGGTGCGGAAAAAACGATTACTGAATCCAGTCAAGCAGTTCCTGCGGGCTCCGGATCAGGGCGGTCGCTCCCCAGGTTTCCGGCCGGTCCTGTTCCATCAGGTAACCGAACAGGGCCACCAGCGTAGCCATGCCGGCATGGTGCCCGGCCTCGATATCACGTTCGGCATCGCCGACATACAGGCAGTCGCCGGGTCGGCTGCCGACCAGATCGCAGGCGTGCAGCAGGGGGGCCGGGTGGGGTTTGCGTTCTTCGAGGGTGTCGCCGGCAACGATTCCGGCCGCACGCCGGCGCAGGTCCAGAGCATCCAGCAAGGGGTCGGTCAACCAGCCCGGTTTGTTGGTCACCACGCCCCATTTCCTGCCGCTTTGTTCAATGTGTTCCAGCACTTCCCCCATCCCGGGGAACAGGCGTGTCTGGTCGGCAATGTGCGCCAGGTAATGGTCGAGCAGCTGTTTTCTCAGTGGCTCGAAATCCGGGTGCGATGGCGCCAGGCCGAAACCCAGTTCGATCAGGGCGCGACCGCCGTGTGACACCACCGGGCGTATTCTTTCGAAAGGCAGTGCGGGCCGTCCGTTCTGTTCCAGTACGGCATTCAGCGCACTGGCAAGATCGGGAGCCGTGTCGAGCAGGGTGCCATCGAGGTCGAAGAGTACGGTTTGAATATGTCCGGGCATGTCTCAGTGCGTGTCTCAGTACGTGTCTGGATCATTACTGTGCAGCGGCACAGGGATTACCGCGCTGTGCTCGCCATGACGGGTATTGGCGCTCAGGCAGGTTTTTTAAACCAGGCCAGGTAGTTTACGTCGACGTCACTACCCAGTTTGTATTCCTGCGTCAGCGGGTTGAAGGTCATGCCGGTCAGTTCCTGCAGTTCCAGTCCGGCACTGCGCGCCCAGCGTTCCAGTTCCGATGGCCGGATGAACTTGCGATAGTCGTGCGTGCCTTTCGGTAACATGCGCAGCACGTATTCTGCGCCCACCACGGCCAGCAGCCAGGCTTTCGGGTTGCGGTTGATGGTCGAGAAAAACAGGTCCCCGCCGGCGCGGGTCAGGTCCGCACAGGCGTGGACTACGGAAGCCGGGTCCGGGACGTGTTCCAGCATCTCCAGGCAGGTGCAGACTTCGAAGCGGCCGGGTTGCGCAGCGGCCATCTGTTCGGCGGTGGTCTGCCGGTAGTCTACGTTTACGCCCGATTCGTGCTGGTGCAGGCGCGCAACCGTGAGCGGTGCTTCGCCCATATCGATGCCGGTTACCTGTGCGCCCAGTTCGGCCATGGCTTCCGACAGCAGGCCGCCGCCGCAGCCGACATCGACCACTTCGCGGCCCGCCAGCTGCGAGCGCTGGCGGATGTAATCGACCCGTAACGGGTTGATATCGTGCAGTGGTTTGAATTCACTGTGCGGGTCCCACCAGCGCGCAGCCAGTTCCTCGAACTTGCTGACTTCCGCGTGATCGACATTGTGTGTGCCTGTGTTCATGGGGACACGATACCTAAATTACAGGCCGGGATCACCTGCGGCGATACGGGTCTGCCAGCCACGCGCGCGCTGGACCAGCTCCTGGGTGTCCAGGTGAGTCAGTTCGCGATTCTTTAGCACGTGCTGGCCTGCGACCCAGACATCGGTGACCTGCTCCCGTCCGGCTGCATACACCAGCTGCGAAACCGGGTCATAGAGCGGCTGGGTCTCCAGTGCACCGAGGTCGATGGCGCTGATATCGGCCCATTTGCCGTTTTCGAGGGAACCGGTTTCGCCGGCGATGCCGAGTGCGCGCGCACCGTTCAGGGTCGCCATGCGCAAAGCGCTGTGGGCGGGCAGGGCGCTGGCATCCTGTTGCACTGCTTTTGCCAGCAGGGCAGCAGAGCGCATTTCACCGAGCATATCCAGGTCGTTGTTGCTGGCGGCCCCATCGGTACCCAGCGCCACGTTGACACCGGCCTCGAGCAGCGGCTGCACCGGGCAGAAACCGCTGGCCAGTTTCAGGTTGGATTCCGGGCAGTGGACCACGCTGGCGCCGGCGTCAGCGAGGCGCCGGATCTCGCCGTCTTCCAGTTGCGTCATGTGTACACCGACCAGGGCAGGGGACAGCAGTCCCAGCTGTTCCAGACGGTCGAGCGGGCGCTGCCCGGTATCGTTCAGGCTGTTTTCGATCTCGCTGGCCGTTTCGTGCAGGTGAATGTGCACAGGCAGGTCCAGTTCATCGGCCAGTACCTGGACTTTTTTCAACGGCTGGTCGGAGACCGTGTACGGGGCATGCGGTGCAAACGCACAGCTGATGAGCGGGTGGTGTTTGTATTCGTCGGCCAGTGCCAGGCCCCTGGCAAAATACTGCTCCGGGTTGTCGGCGTAGGCCGTGGGAAAGTCGATCAGTATCATGCCGACACAGGCGCGTATCACACCGCCGGCGGCAACGCGTGCGCTGACTTCCGGAAAAAAGTACATGTCATTGAAGCAGGTGGTGCCGCTGCGCAGCATTTCCGCTACCGCCAGCTGGGTGCCGTCGTGCACAAACTGCTCACTGACCCACTTCTGCTCCGCCGGCCAGATGTGGTGCTGCAGCCAGTCCATCAGGGGCAGGTCATCCGCAATACCGCGCAGCAGGCTCATGGCGGCATGGGTATGCGTGTTGATGAAGCCGGGCACCAGGGCGTGCCGATCGAGCTCCAGCGTGGTCTGCGCCTGGTACGACTGACGTGCTTCGGCCGAAGGCAGGATGGCGCTGATGCGTCCTTCGTCGACAGCGATGCTGTGATATTCGAGTACCACGGTATCGGGTTCTACGGGAATCACCCAGCGGGCGTGGAGCAGGGTTTCTGTAGTTTTCATTGCGCCAGTATAGCGTGGTTTCAGTGGAGGCTGATTACTGCCGTTCCGTTAACTTTTGCAACAAGTACACAGGTGAGGACAGGGAACCGGTGCCGCCGGATCAAGACCGTCTGCCGCAGGGATGCGGCAGCCGAGCGGCCATGGATGGCCTGTTTTGCGTGTCTTGATCCGGCGGTACCGGTTTCCTGTCCGGCTTGCTCCACAGGGTTTAAAACGTGCCGGCTGCCTGCTTTTATCTGCACGGGTTACTGCTTAACGGGACTGCAGTGGAGTCTGACCCCATCGAAAAGCGAGGCTTACGCCACATTGTGCATATACACATCCTGTTGCGGGTAAGGGATGCTGATGCCGTTGGCGTCGAAGGCCAGTTTGACCTTTTCCAGCAGGTCTGCGCGCACCGGCCAGTAGTCTTCGTTTTTTACCCAGGGCCGCACATTGAAGTTGACGCTGCTGTCGGCCAGTTCGCCCAGGGCAATGGCGGGCGCCGGGTCGGAGAGGATGCGTTCGTCCTGTTGCATGATGTCATCGATGATCTTTTTGGCTTTGGCGATGTCGTCGCCGTAACCGATGCCGAACACCAGGTCGATGCGCCGGGTGGGTTTCGCCGAGTAGTTGGTAATGGTGCCACCGTAGATCTGGCTATTCGGTATGATGATCTGGCGGTTGTCGCCGGTGCGCATGATGGTCGCGAACATGCGTACTTCCTCAATGACCCCGGTGGCACCGCCGGCCTCGATGAAGTCGCCGACCTTGAAGGGCCGGAACAGGATGATCATGACGCCGGAAGAGAAGTTGGACAGCGAGTCCTTCAGTGCCAGACCGATGGCCAGGCCGGCGGCACCGAAGACCGCCAGCAGTGATGTCGTTTCTATTCCCAGCTGGTCGAGGGTGGCCATCACTACCACCAGTATCAGTACCGTATACACCAGGTTGCCGAGGAAATTGATCAGCATGTCGTCCATGCCGGCCCTGGTCATCAGCCTGCGCACCATATTGGTCAGCCAGCGCGCGATCCAGCGACCGACAATGAAAATGGCCAGTGCGATGCCGAGGCGAATGCCCCAGGGTATCAGCAGGGTCTGGATGACGCCCGGATCAGTCCAGTCAATGTTGGTGATCGATTCCATGATAGTCTCCTCGTGACAGGGTTTTTGCTGTTGTTAAAGCGTTTTTCGCGCTGAAGGCCCGCGCCCGGCTCGGCCGGGGTCCCGAAAACTGCAACCAAGTAAAGCGGTTCTTCAGGATCCTTGCAAGTGTCATCCGAAATAACTATACAATTGTCCGTACTTTAACTTTACGTCGAGTCAGAAAAATGCCCAGTCCCAATGACCGGATCCGTGCCGTGGCATGGGTCGACGACAGGCTGCACCTGCTGGATCAACGGTACCTGCCCGCGCGGGAGGAGACGCTGGTGATCAGCGACTGCCGGGCAGCCGCCGCTGCGATACGCGATATGGTGGTGCGGGGTGCGCCCGCCATCGGAATCACGGCTGCCTATGCGGCCGTACTCGCTGCCCGCGCCCGTTTTGGCGCCGATGGTGACAGTTGGCGCGCAGGTTTTGAGCAGGACCTGGCCGACCTGGGTCAGGCGCGGCCTACCGCGGTCAACCTGGGCTGGGCAGTGCGCTGTATGCAGGAAAAAGCCGCCGGCCTGTCGGGTGATCCGGTGCCGGCACTGCTGGCACTGGCGCACGCTATCCACGCAGAGGATATCCGGGCCAATCGCCGCATGGGGGAGCTGGGGGCGCAGTTCATCAGGCCCGGCAGCGGCGTGCTTACCCACTGTAATACCGGGTCGCTGGCGACCGGTGGCTACGGTACAGCACTTGGTGTTCTACGCAGTGCCTGGGCGGCGGGAAAGCTCGAAGCCGTATTTGCGGACGAAACCCGGCCCTGGTTGCAGGGGGCGCGTCTGACGGCCTGGGAACTGGTCAAGGATGAAATCCCGGTCACCCTGCTGGTGGACGGCGCGGCAGCGCACCTGATGAAACAGGGACGGGTGCAGTGGGTGATCGTCGGGTCTGATCGCATCGCGGCCAACGGGGATGTCGCTAACAAGATCGGTACCTACAGTGCGGCGGTTGCAGCGCGCCACCACGGTGTGAAATTCATGGTGGTGGCGCCGAGTTCCACAGTGGATATGGCCATTGCCTCGGGCGCAGACATCCCGATCGAGATACGGGCGCCGGAAGAGGTGCTGGGTTGCGGCGGGCAGCCTGTTGCGGCGGCCGGTGCACAGGCCTGGAACCCGGCATTTGACGTCACCCCCGCCGCGCTGGTGGACGTCATCGTCACGGAGCGGGGCGTCGTCGAACAGCCGGATCCGGCGAAAATGACGGCCATGATGAAGTGACGGTTATTTGACGAGATGCCGTTCAGGCTGCCTCAGAGGCGTTCTGGGCGCCGATTGTTCTGATGCAGTACCCCGCCAGCATGTGTTACCATGCCGCTTTTACGGGCTCTCGTTATTGGAGCGCGTCTCGGAGAACCGGGGATCGGGTTCGACCCGGCGTCAGCCCCTTCACAGACATGCTGTGAATACCTCCCAGTACGCTCGACGGCCGCATCCCTGCGGCCGACGGTCTGTGAAGGGGCTGACGCCGGGTCGTTGTCACTACTGAGTACGATGGGAATTCATGGCTGACTTCGCCAAAGAAGTGCTTCCGGTCAACCTGGAAGACGAAATGCGCCAGTCCTACCTCGATTACGCCATGAGCGTGATCGTGGGGCGCGCGCTGCCGGATGTGCGCGACGGCCTGAAGCCGGTGCACCGCCGGGTGCTGTATGCCATGCACGTGCTCGGTAACGACTGGAACAAACCCTACAAGAAATCCGCGCGCGTGGTCGGTGACGTCATCGGTAAATACCACCCGCACGGTGATACCGCCGTCTACGATACCATCGTGCGCATGGCGCAGCCGTTCTCGTTGCGCTACATGCTGGTCGACGGCCAGGGCAACTTCGGTTCGGTCGACGGCGATTCGCCGGCGGCCATGCGTTACACCGAAGTGCGCATGGCAAAGATCGCGCACGAACTGCTCGCCGATCTCGAAAAGGAAACCGTCGATTTCGTTCCGAACTACGACGAATCGGAACACGAGCCCTCGGTATTCCCGACCCGCCTGCCCAACCTCCTGATCAACGGCTCCGCCGGGATCGCGGTCGGCATGGCGACCAACATTCCGCCGCACAACCTGACTGAAATCGTCAATGGCTGCCTGGCCCTGATCGAAAACCCCGATCTCAGCATCACCGAGCTGATGGAAATCATCCCCGGCCCCGACCTGCCCACCGCCGGGATCATCAACGGCGTGCGCGGTATACACGAGGCCTACCATACGGGCCGTGGCCGTATCCGCATCCGCGCGCGCAGCCACATCGAGGGCGAGGAGGGCAGCAAGCAGGCCATCGTGGTCACCGAACTGCCGTACCAGGTCAACAAGGCCCGCCTGCTGGAAAAAATCGCCGAACTGGTCAAGGACAAGAAGCTCGAAGGCATCTCCAACCTGCGCGACGAGTCCGACAAGGACGGTATGCGCATGGTCATCGAGCTGAAGCGCGGTGAAGTGGCGGAAGTGATCCTGAACAACCTGTACCAGCATACCCAGCTGCAGAGCGTGTTCGGCATCAACATGGTGGCGCTGGTCGACGGTCAGCCGCGTCTGCTGAACCTGAAACAGATCCTGGAAGCCTTTGTACGCCACCGCCGCGAAGTGGTGACACGGCGTACCGTCTACCTGCTGCGCAAGGCGCGCGAACGCGCTCATATATTGGAAGGGCTGGCGGTTGCACTGGCAAATATCGACGAAGTGATCGCGCTGATCAAGTCATCCAGCAGCCGTGCCGAGGCGCGCGCGGAGCTGGTGCGGCGCGAGTGGCAGCCGGGCATCGTCGCTGAGCTGTTGCAGCGTTCCGGCAGCGAGGCTTCGCGCCCGGACGGTCTGGAAGACCAGTATGGCTATCACGGTGATGTATACCACCTGTCGGAAACCCAGGCACAGGCGATCCTGGACCTGCGCCTGCACCAGCTGACAGGCCTGGAACAGCACAGGATTGTCGATGAATACAAGGAAGTCATTGCCAACATCGACGAGTTACTGAACATACTCAGTAACCCGGATCGCCTGATGCAGGTTATTCGCGACGAGCTGCAAGAAGTTCGCGAACAGTTCGGCGACGAGCGCCGAACCGAGATCCTGGTGGACCAGCTCGACCTCACCATGGAAGACCTGATCAGCGAGGAAGACGTGGTGGTGACCCTGTCGCATGCAGGCTACGCCAAATCACAGCCCCTGTCCGACTACCGCGCGCAGCGGCGTGGCGGGCGTGGCAAGTCAGCGACACGGATCAAGGAAGAGGATTTCATCGACAAGCTGTTCATCGCCAGCACCCATGACACCATCCTGTGTTTCAGCAGCCGCGGCAAGGCCTACTGGCTGAAGGTGTACCAGTTGCCGCAGGCCGGTCGCCTGGCGCGCGGCAAGCCGATCGTCAACCTGTTACCGCTGGAAGACGGGGAACGTATCAACGCGGTCCTGCCGATACGGGAATACAGCGAAGACCAGTTTATCTTTATGGCCACAGCGCAGGGCACCGTCAAGAAGACTCCGTTGTCCGACTTCTCGCGCCCGCGCAGCAACGGCATCATCGCCGTCGATCTGCGTGTCGATGATTACCTGGTCAATGTGGACGTTACCGACGGCACGCGGGACGTGATGCTGTTCAGCAGTGCCGGCAAGGCAATCCGCTTCAAGGAATCCGATGTGCGCCCCATGGGCCGTACGGCCTGCGGTGTGCGCGGTATCCGCCTCAGCGCCGATCAGCGGGTGATTGCACTGATTATCGTGGACGAAGGTACGGTGCTGATGGCGACCGAGAACGGCTATGGCAAACGTACCCTGGTGTCCGACTACCCGACGCACGGGCGTGGCGGCCAGGGCGTGATTTCTATCCAGGGTTCGGACCGTAACGGTGACGTGGTCGGTGCGGTGCTGGTCGGCGATGAGGACGAGATCATGCTGATCAGCAACGGCGGTACGCTGGTGCGTACACGCGTAAACGAGATTTCAACGATGGGGCGCAACACCCAGGGTGTGCGGCTTATTAATCTGCACAACGATGAACGGCTGGTCGGTGTGGAGCGTATCGTCGAGGTCCAGGATGATGACGGCGGGGACGACGCAGACGCGCCGGACCACCAGGCATCTGAATAATGCGAGCGGCTTACCTGTCCGACCGGTTGTTTACAGGCGCACTGTAAATACATCCACGTACGCCCGGCGGCCGCATCCCTGCGGCCGACGCTCTGTACACAACCGGTCGGACAGGCAAGCAGCTGTTTAACTGATATTCCCGGGAGCATGTAAAAACATGAGCAAGGTGTATAACTTCAGCGCCGGCCCCGCAATATTACCGGCGGAAGTGCTGGAGCGGGCGCGTGACGAACTGGTGGACTGGCACGGTAGTCACATGTCGGTCATGGAAATGAGTCACCGCGGCAAGGAATTCATGTCCATTGCGCAACAGGCGGAAGCCGACCTGCGCGAGTTGATGAAGATCCCCGACAACTACAAGGTGCTGTTCCTGCAGGGTGGCGCCTCCAGCCAGTTCGCCATGGTGCCGGTCAACCTGCTGCGCGGCAAGGACAGGGCGGACTACATCTGGACCGGCGCCTGGGGCAAGAAAGCCATTGCCGAAGGCAAGCGTTATTGCAAGGTCAATGTCGCGGCCAGTTCCGAGGCGGATAAGTTCACAACCATTCCCGACCCCGCCGGCTGGCAGCTGGACAGCGACGCGGCCTATGTGCACTACACCCCGAATGAAACCATCGGCGGTGTCGAGTACCACTGGATCCCGGATGTCGGTGAAGTGCCGCTGGTGGCGGACATGTCGTCGACCATCCTGTCACGGCCAATCGACGTTAGCCGCTTCGGCGTGATCTACGCCGGTGCGCAGAAGAATATCGGTCCGGCCGGTCTGACCGTGGTCATTGTGCGTGACGACCTGATCGGCCGGCCGGTCGACGGCCAGCCGGTCATGTTCGACTACGCGACCCACGCCAACAGTGGTTCCATGTACAAC
>Ga0256841_1001312_pt1 | contig 21949 bp, 18 predicted proteins | sample 356308metaG_FD_185971 | JGI IMG/M metagenome (GOLD analysis project Ga0256841, IMG submission 185971) | Hydrothermal vent microbial communities from Mid Atlantic Ridge, Atlantic Ocean - 356-308 | ecosystem: Environmental > Aquatic > Marine > Hydrothermal vents | place: Atlantic Ocean: Mid... | reverse complement strand
GCGAAGTAGGGTCCCAGCTTTTTCGGCAGCTTGAGAAGGGTAGAGGTCGGTTACCAAAAGAAAGCAGACGGCGAGTCCCTTTAAAAATATCCTTTTCATTTTCCTCTCCTTTCGATCTTTTCACAGGTAACTTTAACGCATAAAAGGGTTTGGTGCTATAGGGATTTTCCTACAATTCTTTAATGTTTTCCTTCATTTTTTGTAAAACGGCACATTGGGAATTTGTTACTTCTTTTCCCATTGGAAATTTTTTCGTCAGTATTTTCTCCTCAATCACTCTATCGCTATGTTCTTGCTATTTTGCTTCTTTACTATTAAGGTGTCCCAATACGCCCTTCTAGGGTAAAAATCATAAGGAGGGAACATGACCGAGGAAAAGGCACGAGCCTATTGGAAGGAGAATATCTCCGCGATATTGAAACTCCTTGCCGTGTGGTTTATCGTTTCATACGGTGCGGGTATTCTCTTTATCAATCAGCTTAACACGATTGAAATCAGCGGTGTCAAGCTGGGCTTCTGGTTTGCCCAGCAGGGATCGATCTATGTCTTCGTGATCCTGATTTTCATCTATGTCAAATGGATGAACAAGATCGACGAAAAATATGATGTCCACGAATAGGAGCTGAAACCATGGATTTGCAAACTTTGATCTATATCTTCGTGGGGGCCAGCTTCGCGCTCTATATAATCATTGCGATCTGGGCGAAAGCCGCCAGTACCAAAGATTTCTACGTTGCCGGCGGCGGGGTCCATCCGGTCGCCAACGGTATGGCGACGGCAGCGGACTGGATGTCGGCGGCCTCTTTCATCTCCCTGGCGGGAATCATCGCCTATAAGGGAAGCGACGGGGGAGCCTACTTGATGGGCTGGACCGGCGGTTACGTACTTCTGGCGCTTCTGCTGGCCCCCTATCTGAGGAAGTTCGGCAAGTTTACCGTGCCGGATTTCGTGGGGGATCGCTACTACTCCGATCTGGCGCGCACCGTGGCGGTTATCGCCGTCATCTTCATCTCCTTCACCTACGTGGCGGGGCAGATGCGAGGGGTCGGGATCGTCTTTTCCCGCTTCCTGCAGGTGGACGTCAATACCGGGGTCGTCATCGGAATGGTTATCGTATTTATCTATGCGGTTCTGGGAGGCATGAAAGGGATCACCTACACCCAGGTTGCCCAGTATATGGTGATGATCGTTGCCTACCTGATTCCGGCGATTTTCCTTTCGCTGATGGTGACGGATACTTTCCTGCCCCAGCTGGGAATTTTCGGTACGACGACCTTCGCGTTTGATGACGGAGTCAAGACAATACCGGCGGGAACCTATCTGATGCATGCCTTGGATACGGCGGTTACGGATCTGGGTTTCAATGCCTACAGCCTACCGGGCAACATCTGGAACATGTTTATGCTGACCGTAGCCTTGATGGTGGGAACGGCGGGATTGCCTCACGTCATCGTCCGTTTCTTTACCGTCCCTCGGGTCAAGGATGCGCGGATCTCCGCCGGATGGGCACTCTTTTTCATCGCGATTCTCTACACCACGATCGCCTCTGTCGCCGCCTTTAGTCGGGTCAACATCATCGACCGGGTCCAGAACGTGCCCTACCAGCAGTGGGTGACCGAAGGGGTCAAGCAGGCCGACGGCCGTATCAACCACGGAGGCTGGTTCAAAACCTGGGAGGACGGATCGCTCCTGGCCTGGAACGACCGTAACGGTGACGGAAAGATCCAGTATGCGGCGGGTAAAGCCTTTGACGATCCAAAAGGCAAGCCTCACTTCGACGATCACAAGCGCGCACCCGACGGACACCGTCTGACCACCAACCCCTTGCCTGCGGCAGGACACAAGCCCTTCGATAACGAAGTCTATATCGATCGGGATATCATCGTCCTGGCCAACCCGGAGATCGCCAATCTTCCCAACTGGGTCATCGCGCTGATCGCCGCGGGAGGCCTGGCAGCGGCTCTCTCCACGGCAGCGGGGCTGCTTCTGGTCATCAGCTCTTCCATCAGCCACGATCTTCTGGGCCGGGTAATGTTCAAAGATCCTGCTACCGGCAAATCCAAACTCAGCGATAGGCAGGAGCTTCTGGCCGCCCGGATCGCCGCCATCGCCGCTATCGTAGTGGCTGGCTATCTGGGGATCAACCCGCCGGGCTTCGTCGCCCAGGTCGTCGCCTTTGCCTTCGGCCTGGCGGCGGCGAGCTTCTTCCCCACCATTATCCTGGGGATATTCGACAAGCGGATGAACAAGGCCGGAGCCATCGCCGGTATCAGTACCGGGCTGATCTTTACCTTTAGTTATATCGTCTACTTTGTCTTCATGGGCGGCGATCCCAAGGATTACCTCTTCGGAGTCGCTCCCGTCGGTATCGGAACCATCGGAATGGTACTCCACTTCATCGTGGCCCTTATCGTCTCCCGGATGACCGAGCCTCCGCCGGCCCATATCCAGGAGATGGTCGAAAACATCCGAATTCCCCGAGGTGCCGGAGAGGCACACAATCATTGATCGTTCCTTCGGGACGATCGCCCGGATGGAAGATGGAAGATGGAATCAAGATGGCGTAGCTGTCATCATCCATTTTCCATCTTCAATCCAATCTGAAAGATCGCTCTATGAGTTTCAACGACCAAAAAGTCTTCCTCCGATCGATTCACCCCTTTGACGAGCTATCAGACTCGCTCCTGGAGGAGCTAAGTCAAAAGATCGAGATCGCGTTCTATCCTGCGGAAAGCTCCCTGAAACTTTGTGCTCCCGAGCCGGAGCGTTTTGTCATTGTCATCAAAGGAGAGGTCAAGGCCCTGGACGAAGAGGGGCAACTCATCAGAGTCTATCGGGAAAAAGACAGCTTCGATGCCGATGCTCTCCTGGAAGGGCATTGCGATCTAGACTATCAGGTCAGTGAGGATCTGATCTGCTATGAGATCGACAAAGAGAGCTTTCTGAAACTTTTTGAAGCGAGCGAAGCTTTCCGGCGTTTCTATCTCATGGACATTGTCGAGCGGATCGAATACCTCAAAAAGCGGGAACGGGACAACGGAATGGGGGAGTGGATGACGGCAAGAGTCGACGAAAGCTATTGGCATTCTCCCTGTCTCGTCTCTCCCGAAACCCCTCTGCTTGACGCGGCGAAACGCTCGATGGAGATGGGCCGTTCCGAAATCATCGTCGAGCGGCGTTCCGGAGAGTACGGTATCATCGCAGACAGCGACATCAAACGGCTTTTTGTCGAAGGTAAACTTGCCAAAGATCGGTCGGTAGGGGAGTTTGCCCACTTTCCGCTTATCTGCGTCGAAAAAGAGGAGTTCCTTTTTAACGCCTATCTGACGCTAATTCGGGAAAACATTAAGCGCCTGGGGGTGACGGAGGAGGGGAAACTCATCGGTATACTGGAACAGATCGACATTCTTAGCCACTTTGCCAACCACTCCCATCTGGTCACGATTAAGATCGAGCGAGCTCGCAATATCGAAGATCTCAAAGAGGCGAGCCTCGGCTATCTGATGATCGTTCGTCGTCTCTATGCTCAGGGACTCAAGGCTCGCTACATCGCCAAGCTTATCAGTGAAATCAACCGTAAGCTCTTTGCTCGGCTTTTTGCAATGATTCTCCCCGAGGAGCTTCGCGACGATTGTGCCCTGCTGGTCATGGGAAGCGAGGGGCGGGGAGAGCAGATCATCCGGACGGATCAGGACAATGCGCTGATCGTACGAGACGGTGTCGAGGTGGAAAGTTATACTCCTTACATGGAGCGTTTCAGTAAGGCTTTGATAGAGTTTGGCTATCCCCCGTGCCCAGGAAAGATCATGGTCACCAATCCCGACTGGCGTCGGAGCCTTTCGGGCTACAAAGCAGAAATCGCCCGCTGGATTGAACAGCCTGACGAAGAGAGTTTCATGTACTTTTCGATCTTCTTCGATGCGGAGGCGGTAGCAGGTGATCATGAGTTGTTAAAAGAGATCAAATCCTACATCTTTCAACGCTTCGACGGACGCAACGACATTTATATGGCTCATTTCGCCAAATTGACGCTGCTTTTCGAAACACCGGTAGGGCTCTGGAGCGCACTTTTGCACCGTGATCGGCATGTGGATATCAAAAAAGCTGGCATCTTTCCTGTCGTCCAGGGGGTACGCTCCCTGGCACTCAAGTACCGGATAGAAGCGCTCTCCACCGTGGAACGGATCAAAGAGCTCAACAACAGGGAGGTCCTGGAGGAAGCTTTCGCCAGAGAGCTGATCGAGGCATTCGACACCCTGGGTATCCTGCGTCTGGGTGCCCAGCTTCAGGCTCTGGAGGAGGGGAAGGAACCCGATAACGTCATCCATAGCAAGCACCTGAGCAAGATTCAGCGGGACCTGCTGCGGGATTCTCTGGAGATCGTCGAGCGTTTTAAAAGTTTCATCACCCGTCATTTCGAACTCGATAGATTGCCTTCATGAATAAGAGAATGCACAGTGCACGCTACAGAAGAAGGATGACGATCTATGTTTGATTGTCTCAAGCGCGCCTGGCAACGCAAGCGGCTGAAGGATCCCCGCTTCGACTTTCTCTTCGAACCCTACCGGGGCGACGAGGTGGTGGTCCTGGATACGGAGACCACGGGCATGAATCCCAAAAAAGACGAGATCCTCTCCATCGGCGCCGTGATCGTAAGAAAGAACCGCATCGAACTGGGCCAAGCCTTCGAGGCGTGGCTCAAGCCTCGGGGTGAGATCGGCGAAGAGAGTATCAAGATCCACGGTATCCGCCGGATCGATCTGGAACACGGGGAGTCCCCCGAGACGGTCATCCCCCGTCTCTTGGAATTCATCGGCAACCGTCCTCTCGTCGGCTACTACATCCGCTTCGACCAACGGATGCTGAGCCGCTATACTCGGGAACTCCTGGGGGTCGATCTGCCCAATACCTTGATCGAGCTGAGCGAGATGTACTACCGCCGTTACCGCAAAAGCAGTGCTCATGAGTTTGTGGATCTCAAATTCGACACGATTTTGGAGACCCTCGACCTTCCCCGTCTGGGAAAACACGACGCCCTCAACGACGCCGTCATGTCGGCCCTGATCTATCTCAAACTCAAAAGCATGCCCGAATACAAAGGAGCCTTCTCCTGAGCGCTTTTGTTACTGTGGGAAACATTCGGGAGCATTCCTGTCTCGAAGAAGCGGCTTTACCCCTCATCCGCTACGATTTCGCTATATAAAAAATCTATTATATAGTTACAGATCACTGCAATCCATTCCACGAGGAGGAATTATGCTGGAAGAGAAGTACTACCCTAACAAAGCGTTCGCCAAAGAGGCCAGAATCAAAAACATGTGTGAATACCGTGAGCTGATGGAGTGGGCCCAAGAGGATTACGAGGGCTTTTGGGATCACTGGGCCAGAGAGAAGATCGATTGGATTGAACCATACAAGCAGGTTCTCGACGAGAGTGACGCCCCCTTTTACAAATGGTTCGTCGGCGGCAAGCTCAACGTGACCCAGCAGTGTATCGACCGCCATATCGACGTGCGCAAAAACAAAGCCGCCATCATCTTCGAAGGAGACCGAGGCGACCGGCAGATCATCACCTATTTGCGGCTCTATCGGGAGGTCAACCGTATGGCCAACCTTCTGCGCAACGAATTCGGGGTTAAAAAGGGCGACCGGGTCGTCCTCTATATGCCGATGATCCCCGAAGCGGCTTATGCGATGCTCGCCTGTGCCAGAATCGGGGCAATCCACTCCGTCGTCTTCGGGGGATTCAGCGCCGAAGCCTTGCGGGATCGTATCAACGACGCCGAGGCCAAGGTGGTCATCACCGCCGACGGCGCCTACCGTAAAGGAGCCCCCTATATGCTCAAGCCCGTCGTCGATACGGCCCTGGAAGAAGGGTGCCCCAGTGTCGAGAAGGTCCTGGTTGTCCAGCGCAACAACGAAGATATCGTCTGGATCGGCGGCCGGGACTACAGCTACAACGAGATGATCGAAAATCAACCCGATACCTGCGAACCCGAGGTGATGGATAGCGAAGATCCCCTCTTTTTGCTCTACACTTCCGGCTCCACCGGCAAGCCCAAGGGGGTCCAGCACTCCCAGGCGGGCTATATCCTCTGGGCCCAGATGACCATGGAGTGGGTTTTTGACGTCAAAGAGAACGACACCTACTGGTGCACTGCCGATATCGGCTGGATCACGGGGCATACCTACATCGTCTACGGTCCCCTGGCGGCCGGCGCCACGACGGTGATGTTCGAAGGCGTACCTACCTATCCCGATGCCGGACGCGCCTGGAAAATCGTCGAAGAGTTGCGGGTCAATCAGTTTTATACCGCGCCTACGGCCATCCGCGTCCTACATAAGATGGGTGAGCACGAGCCCGAAAAGTACGATCTCTCCAGCCTCAAAGTCCTCGGAACCGTGGGTGAGCCCATCGATCCCCCGGCCTGGAAGTGGTACTACGAAACCGTCGGCGGCGGAAAATGCGCCATCGTCGATACCTGGTGGCAGACCGAGACGGGAGGGCATATGATCAGTCCGTTGCCCGGCGCCACCCCGGTCCGCCCCGCCTGTGCTACCTTCCCGCTGCCGGGAATTATGGCCGACGTCCTGGAGCGTGACGGTTCACCCGTCGCCCCCGGCGAGCAGGGGCTGCTCTGTATCACCCGCCCCTGGCCCAGTATGATCCGCACCATCTGGGGCGATCCCGAGCGCTTCAAGAAATCCTACTTCGGCGACGTAGTCAAAGACGGCCAACCCGTCTATTTCTCAGGAGACGGTGCCGTCAAAGACGAAGAGGGATACATCACCATTACCGGCCGGGTCGACGACGTCATCAACGTCTCGGGCCACAGGATGGGGACTGCCGAGATCGAAGCGGCCATCAAGAAGCATCCCCACGTCGCCGAGGTGGCCGTCGTCGGACGACCCGATCCTATCAAAGGCGAAAGCATATTCGCCTATATCGTCCTCAAAGGCGATATCGCCGATGACCTGGGAGAGGAGGTGGAGTTGAGCAAGGAGATCAATGAAGTGATCGCCAAAGAGATCGGAAATATTGCCAAAGCAGATACCATCGTTGTAGTCCCGGGTCTCCCCAAGACCCGGTCCGGCAAAGTCATGCGTCGAATCCTGCGAGCCATCGCTAAGGGCGAAGAGATCAAACAGGATATCTCTACCCTCGAAGACCCCTCCATCGTCGGCAAGATCCAGGAAGCCGTCAAGTGTGCCGGCTGCTGAGGCAAATGCCCCTTATTTAAAAAAAGAAACGTCGATTGGGAGGCACAGGCCTCCCGAACTCTCTTATCGAATATTTCAATTTTCAAACATTGCATCTTTCAGAATCTTTCTATAAAATAGACTGCTTATTTACAAAACCGTATATTATGCAAAAATAATCAGAGAAGAGGTAGGATCGAAGTGATAGGTAGGAGGGTTCTGTTCCTTTTTTTGGGACTCATTTTTCTTGTTTCCAGCCCGGCAAATGCCACCTCTGGCCGTGATGCAAATCGGACGACCGTCTTGCAGCTCAACTGGAAGCCTCAGTTTGAATTCGCCGGCTTTATCGCTGCGAAAGAGAAGGGTTTTTACAAAGAGGCGGGGCTGGATGTGGAGATCCGTCCCTATCGAAACGGTATGGATGTCGTGGAGGAGGTCCTTGAGGGACGTGCGGATTTCGGTATCTACAGCTCTCGACTCCAGCGGCGCTTTCTCGACGGCGAGCCGGTCCAACTGGTGGCAAGCTTTTTCAAAAAACCCACTCAGATCCTCGTGGTGGATCGCAATATCACTGCGCCCTCGGACCTTGTGGGACGAAAGATCCACGTATTCAATCGCAAGGAATTTCTCCTCGACTTCGGACCGATGTTGCGCCGGGCCGGAGTGGACCCCCAGGATCTAGAGCTTGTCGTGGGTCCCGATCCCGTCAAGTCCTTTCTGGAAGGAAAAGTAGACGCGACGGTGCTTTACGTTACCAGCGGTCTCTATCCTCTGGAACGCGTCGGCAAGGCCTATAGGGTCATCGACCCCGTCCATTATGAGGATTTTGTCCTACAACAGGAACTTTTCAGCTCCCGAAAATATCTTGAAAAAGACCCGGCTCGAGCTCTGGCTTTCCGAAACGCCACTATACGAGGATGGGAATATGCATTGGCTCATCCCGAGGAGTTGGCCCGGATCATCCGGATGGGTTACGGCAGTGACAAAAGTACCGAAGAGCTTCTCTATGAAGCCCGCCTGGTGCGTAAAACAATCCAACCCAAACTCTTTACGATCGGTTCCTTCGACAAAGCCTTCCTCCGTCTTCAGTTTCACCGCTTAGTTCCCGACGCCAAGCCGAAAGAGATAGATCGTTGGATTGGAGACTATCTTTTCGGAGACGATACGGCGATGTCGCCATTGATCCTTACTCCCCGGGAGCGGGACTATATCAAAAAGCATCCTATGATCCTGGCTCACAATGAAAGCTACTGGCCTCCTTTTAATTTCAGGGAAGAGGGCAAAGCCAAAGGGTTTGCCGTGGATTATTTCAATCTGATCGCCGAAAGGCTGGGAATTAAGGTCGACTATGTAGCCGGATATACCTGGCAGCAATTTCTTTCCCTGATCCATACGCCCAAACTTGATGTACTGATCAATGCCGCCATTACTTCTGATCGGAAGAAGAAGCTCCTTTTCACTCCTCCCTATATCGACTTGAAGAACGCCATCTATACCCATCTGGATCACACACCCTATCAGTCTCTCAAGGAGCTTCATGGGAAAAAGGTTGCCTTGGTTCGCGGGTTTTTTATCCAGGAATACATTCAAAAACACTATCCGAAAATCAAGGTAGTTCTGGTGGACAATCAGCTCGAAGCTCTCAAGCTTCTCTCTTTGGGCAAGGTGGATGCTGCCGTCGGAAAGCAGATCGTCATGGACTATCTGCTCAGACAGCATCTCTTCTCGGGAATCATCGCGACCAACTTTGTCGAAGATCCCGGTACGGTCAGCCATGTGGCCTTGGCGGTGGACCGCAACGATACCCTGTTGGCGGGAATCCTGCGCAAAGCCCAGGCGACGCTTCGCCCTTCGGAGATCCAATGGCTCCGTCACCACTGGTTTGGGATCAATCCCTTGCTGGAGACCCGTGAACTTCTGAACAAAAACGAAAAAGCATACCTGAAAAAGAAGGGGAAAATCGTTGCGTGTATCGAGAGGGACCGGGGGCCCGTCGAATTTGTCGACGGGAAGGGAAGTCCCCGTGGGATCGGAGTCGATGTCTTGAAAGCGCTGACAAAAAATCTGGGCGTGAAGCTCTCCATCCGTCCCCTGGAAGGGTACGCCAACATCGAAGAGATGCTTTATGATCGCCATTGCGATCTACTTCCCGCGACACAAGCCGGGGCCTATCGCTCCGTTCTTTTGGATTTTACAAAACCCTACCTCATCTACGATACCGTGCTCGTTGTCAGTCACGGGCCAAAGAAAAAGATCGATCTGGCCAAGGCCAAGATCGGCGTACACTGGGGAGACTCCAGCATCGACGTCCTCGCCGCGACCCGTCCGAAGCTTCGCATTGTCTATTACGGTGACTATCCGGAGCTCTTCTCTTCACTACGGGAGGGAAAGCTTGACGCAGTCTTGATACCCCAACCGATTTTTCGCTATTACAAGGAGCGGGGAGAGGCCTCCGGACTTGCCGTATCCGAGACCGTACCGGTCAAATCCGAACTCTCTTTAGGTATACGTAAGGATGAACGAACCCTCTATGAAATTTTCGACAAAATCATCCGTGCAATGCCTCCGGAAATGTTTCATGCGATCTCAGATAAATGGACCCAAGAGCGGGTGGTGCGCCTTGTGGACTACCGGTGGGCCTTGGAGATCCTGGCTGCGGCTCTGTTGATCATCGCAGGGGTCCTCCTCGCCTATTGGCGACAGAGGCGACTCACGCAGAAGATCGAGAAGCTCAATGTGACTCTCGAAGAGCGGATCGATGAGGCCCTGGAAAAAAACCGCCAGCAGCAGCTCATGATGCTTCACCGAAATCGCCTCGCCAATATGGGAGAGATGGTCGCAATGATCGCCCATCAGTGGCGCCAGCCTCTCAATAACCTCTCTCTGCTCAATCAGCTCCTTATTACTCAATATCGAAAAGGGCGACTTGATGAAGAGGCCATCGAGTACTTTGCAAACAACTCTCAAAAGCAGATTCAACAGATGTCTCAGACCATCGACGACTTTCGGAACTTTTACCGTCCGGATAAAGAAAAGAAAAGCTTCTGCGTCCAGGAATTGGTACGCCAAGTCGTTAATATGGTTCAAACCACCTTTTCCAACGAATATATTGAACTGACAGTAGAGGCTCAAGGGTGCGACACTTTTAGAGGGTATCCTAACGAATTGGCTCATGCGATTCTCAACATCCTGAACAACGCAAAAGATGCATTGATACAAAATATACGGCATGATCGGTCAATAAGCATCAATGTACGTCGGGAGGGAGAGGATATTTTGATCACAATCTGTGACAATGCCGGAGGGATTCCCGAAAAGATACTTCCCAAAATATTTGACCCTTACTTCTCGACAAAAAGTGATAAAAACGGTTCGGGATTGGGCCTCTATATGACGAGCGTTATCATTACCGAGCACATGCATTCGAAAATCCATGCCGAAAACCGTGATAGCGGAGCCTGCTTCATTATCCGTTTGCAGAAGGGGGAAGATAATGGCTCTGAGTGATCTGATGTTGCTTTTGGTGGAAGACGATCCAATTGCACAAGAACAGCTGAGGCTCTACTTTGAAGATCAGTTCGATACGGTGCTTCAAGCCTACAACGGGCTAGAGGGGCTCGATCTTTACCGGCGTCATGCTCCCGATATTATCCTGACGGACTTACGGATGCCGGGGCTCAGTGGACTGGATATGATCACTGAAATTCGCAAAGAAAATCCCGATCAGGTCATTATGATTTTTTCTGCTTTAAATGATTCCGATACGCTCTTAAAAAGCCTCAATCTTTCCGTAGACGGTTTCATCCCCAAGCCGATTCTCGACCTCTCTCTTGTCGAAGAACGCCTGGAGAAGGTGGCGGAAAAAATCCAGAGAAAGAGCAGTGAGGAACGCCATCAAATCCACCAACTCTATCAAAAGGCCTATTTTGACGCTCTGACCGGTATTTATAATCGAAACTACTTTGACGATTATTTGCGGAGAGTGATTTTGAGCCATAACGACGAAAATTCCCTGGCTTTGCTTATCATCGATATGGATAACCTGAAAGAAATCAACGACCGATATGGACATGCAACGGGAGATCGGGCCTTGGTGCTCCTAACGGATACCCTTAGACGTACGGTACCTGAAAAGGCCTCGTTGATCCGCTTAGGGGGAGATGAATTGGCCGTGATCATACCGGGGGCCAATCGTCAAAAAATCCTGGGGTTTCTCGAAGAGATTGAAGCGCTTCAAGGCATGCCTCTGCAGCCTGATCACGAAGGTCCACGGATCTCTTTTAGTATAGGATGCAGCTTTTTCCCGGAGGATGCCCGTACAGTCGACAAGCTTCTCGCTCATGCAGACCAAGCGATGTATCAGGCAAAGAAATCGGGAAAGGGAAGGGCCTATTTCTATACAGAAAAGTGAAATCAATTGATCTTCCCGGCCTCATCAGTTGTAAGGTAGAAGAGCAATACGGCTGGCTTGAGAGTCAGGCCGCCGGGAGCTTTGGAGCTTAGGCGAGCTGGGTCGCCTTGGTAACATTGTATTTGAGGCCGATCTGTTCAGGGGTGCAGCCCAGGGCGAGCGCAACCATCTGGGGCATGTGAAGGACCGGCAGCTCGATCTCCCGACCTAGCTGCTTGCCTGCGCTCTCTTGCTTGAGGTCCATATTGAGCTGACAGAGGGGACAGGGGGTGACCATCAGATCCGCTTCGTGGTCGATAGCGTCCAGCAGCGCCGTACCGCTAAGGGCATTACTGGTCTCGGGTGCCTGGAGATCCACATGGAAACCGCAACACTTATTTTTTGACTCGTATTCCACGGGCTTGCCCTCCAAGGCTTCGATAAGCCGGTCGAGAGAGGTGGGGGCATAGGGGTTTTCATGGGTATACTTCTCCATCAGAGGCTCTTCATGATGCAGCATCTCACCCCCGCCTTCGCCGATATCGTATTCCCCTTGGGGCGGAACGTTATTGTGCTTGTAATGAATGTGGCTGGGGCGGATATTGTGGCAGCCGTAGAAGGGAGCGATGTTGAAATGGCTAAGCGGCTTGACCACCTTTTCGCGAATATTCTCCAGGCCGTAGTCGTCGATAAGGGCGTAGAGGAAGTGGCGCACGCTGCTGGTGCCCTTGTACTCCAGGCCCACTTCGGCCAGTTTTTCATTGACTTTCGCTTTCATCTCGGGGTCGTGGTCGAGACGCTCCTTGGTCATGACGGTGTTGAGCTGGCAGGTGTTGCAGATCGTCACCATCGGAAGGCCCAGCTTTTCGGCGTAGCAGATATTTCGGGCGTTGAGGACCAGGGAGAGGAACTCGTCGAAATCCTGCAGGTGGCTCGCGCCGCAGCAACTGGCCTCGTCGAGCAGGACCAGCTCGATTCCCAGTTTTTCCGCGACCGCCAGCGTGGAGGAGAGGAGCTCCGGAGTGGACTCCCTCGCCGTGCATCCGGTGTAGAGGGCATATTTTAGTTTGCTCATTTCTCTTCCTCCTTAGAGTTCGTGTGTTTTGGAGATCTCGATCAGTTTCTGGATCTCTTCGAGATTTTTGGAGCGGGGCATCTTCTTCTTGGCCAGGTCGAAGGGGTGGACCTTGCCGGCTTTGATCATTTTCAGCGCCTCGCTCAGGTGCTTGACGACGCCCAGGCCCTCGGAGTAGAGGACGATATCCTGCTCGTCGAGGTAGCCGAACTTCTTGATAGAGCGTACGAAGCCCTCGGCATGTTTGGTCGCGACGTTACGCTCGGCGACGTGCTCCTCAAACTGCATGTTGTGGAGTTTGGTGATCTTCTCGATGGGGTTGACATCCTTGGGGCAGGCTTCGGCACACTCGAAGCATTTGACGCAATCCCAGACGCCCGCACCCAGCTCCGCCGTAGTTTCAAGACGCTCGATCTTGGCCTCGTCCCGGGGGTCGACGCTGAAGCGGTAGGCCGCAGCGAAGGCGGCGGGTCCCAGGTAGTCTTCGTTAACTTCGATGACGGGACAGGCGTAGTGGCATGCACCGCACTGGATACAGTAGTCGGCTTCGAGGAAGTTTTCTACCTGCTCGGGGCTCATGAGGGTTTCGCTCTCGGGATGGGGGTCGACCTCGGTCTGGACATAGGGTTTGACGGCGGCATGCTTGGACCAGAAGTCCCCTTTGTCGATGATCATATCCTTGACGGCCCGTTTGGTGCTCTGGGGTTCGAAGACCAGCTCGTCGCCAAAGAGGTCGATAAGATCCTGGGCATTTTGCTTACAGGAGAGGACGGGTTTGCCGTTGACCTTGATACCGCAGGCACCGCAGATACCGTGGCGGCAGGAGCGGCGATAACTGAAGGAGCCGTCATGCTCCCATTTGATGCGGTTGAGCAGGTCGAGGATCAACTCGTCTTTGCCCACTTCCATCTCATAAGTCTTGTAATAGGGGAGGTAGTCGGTCTCCGCGTTGTAGCGGAAGGCCTTGATGCTCACCCGCCGGGTTTCGGTCGTCGTAGTCTGTCGTGTATCGCTCATCGCCGCTCCTTAGTAGCTTCGTTCTTGGGGTTCGAATCTGCCCAGGGTCACTTCGCCGTACTCCAGGCTCAGGCTGTAGTCGCCGTCGAACTTCGCGTAGGTATGCTTGAGGAAGTTCTCGTCGTCGCGCTTGGGATGATCTTCGCGGAAATGGGCTCCACGGGACTCTTTGCGAGCCAGGGCGCCTTCGACGATGAAGAGGCTGAAGTCGATCATGTGTCCCAGCTCGATCGCTTCCTGCAGATCGGTGTTGAAGGTAGAGGATTTATCGTCGATGCGGATATTACCGTAGCGCTCGTAGAGCTCGGAGAGTTTGGCCTTCTGGCGCAAGAGGGATTCCTCGGTCCGGAAGACGCCCGCATCCATGGTCATACTCTCCTGGAGCTCGTTACGCAGGGCGGGGACCCGCTCGTCGCCGTTGTTGCTTTTGATTCCCTCTACCTTGGCGATCATCTCCTCGGCGTCGGCGGCTTTGGCGGGCTCCAGATCGATGGAGTCGAGATCCTCGATCATCGATCGACCGGCCCGGCGCCCAAAGAAGAGGGCTTCGAGCAGACTGTTGGCTCCCAGACGGTTGGCGCCGTGGACGCTGACGCAGGAGCACTCTCCCGCGGCGTAGAATCCCTCGACGGTTTCGGTGGGGCTCTTTTTGACCTGGCAGCGGATGTTGACGGGAATGCCGCCCATGGAGTAGTGGGCCGTCGCGGCGATCATGATGGGCTCTTTGAGCATATCCTGGCCCAGGAAGGTAATGGCCAGATCCCGCAGTTCGGGGAGCTTGGTTAAGATAGTCTCTTTGGGCAGGTGGGTCAGATCGATGTAGACGGCGTCCTTATTGGGGCCGACGCCTCGGCCTTCGCGGATCTCCTGCATGATGGCCCGGCTGACAACGTCGCGGCTAGCCAGCTCCATGGCGTTGGGGGCGTATTTGGACATGAAACGCTCCCCTTCGCTGTTGAAGAGGCGTCCCCCTTCGCCTCGGGCCGCCTCGGAGATGAGGATTCCCGAGCCTCCCAGCCCGCTGGGGTGGAACTGGACGAACTCCATATCCTCCAAGGGCAGGCCCCGGCGGGCGACGATGGAGAGGGCATCTCCGGTATTGGCGTGGGCGTTGGAATTGATTTTGAAGGCCCGGCCGTAGCCACCGGTGGCAAACATCGTGACTTTGGCGTTGAAAATAGCGGGGCGGGAGTCGCGGATGTTGTAGGCCGCGATGCCTTTGACTTTGCCTTTACCGTCGTAGAGCAGGTCGGCGCAGTACCACTCGTCAAAGACTTCGATACCGGCACGGAAGGCCTGCTCGTAGATCGTCTGAAGCAGAGTCAGACCCGTCCGGTCGGCGGCGTAGCAGGCCCGGGGCTTGGATTGGCCGCCAAAGGGACGCTGAGCGATACGTCCGTCTTCGCGGCGGGAGAAGATCGCCCCCATGCGCTCGGCCCAGCGAATCGTTTCAGGGGCGCCGTCGCACATGAGGGCGATGGCGTCCTGATCCCCGAGGTAGTCGCTCCCCTTGACGGTGTCGAACTGGTGCAGCTCCGTATCGTCTTCGTCGCTTAGTGCAGCGTTGATTCCACCTTGGGCGGCGCCGGAGTGGCTCCGCAAGGGATGGAGCTTGGTGATGACGGCGACCCTTTTGCCCGCCTCTTTGAGCTCTTTGGCAGCGGCCAACCCCGCCAGCCCGGCTCCGACGATCACCGCGTCGTATTGGTAGATGGTTACATCGTTCATTTCCATAGGACCCGATCCTTCCGAATTGATTTCGATCCATTATAGCGGCGAGGCAATATAAGAATGTTGAATAGTGAAGTAGAAGAAGGAGAGAAAGTCGGGAGGTGTTACGATATGCCCCAGGCTCAGGAGGCGACGGAAACGCTCCGAGGAGCGTCGGAGAGGTAGCGATCGGCAAAGTCGGAGAAGGCGATCATGGGCAGTGGTAGCTGCCGATTCATCTCCCGCTCGATGCCGGCGAACTGCTCCCGGACATAGGCCAGATCTACCTCCCGGGAGAAGACCAGGGCCGTCGCCCCGCTGTCGAAGGCATCGGCAATCATCGCTCCGGCCTTGAGTCTGGCGAAGGAAGGATTGCACTCGATGAGGGAACGGCCGATGAGACGGTCGGAGCGCCCGAAAGCGAGGGCATGGGCTCCCCGTGCTTCCAGCAGCTGGGCAAAACGCTCGTATTCTCCGGTAGCTTCGGGGCCGGTATAGAGAGCGAAACTTCCGCCTTCGATCGACTCCGTTTCAAAAGAGGGAGGAGTTTTGCGGCAGAGCTTCTCACCAAGCTTCCGGATCAGAGGCCTGCGGCGGGGGCGAAAGATCCGGCGTCTAAGCTCTTGGAAGGCCGTGTTTTCGTCTCGGGGGTCGAAGAGGTTGTTGTCATACTCGGCGCAGTAGAGGCCGCAGTCGCTTTGGGCTAGGGCAAGGAGGATCTCCTCTTCGGCTTCGTGGCCACGCTCGATCATCCGGTGAGCCGTCAGCAGCACTGCATCGCCGATATATTCGGGAGTGAAGCGAAAGCTCTCGGAGGCGTAGTGGAGGGGATAGAGGCTCTCGTAGTAGGCCCGGTCCGACGCATCGGCCCAGGGGGCGATGAGATCGAAGGCTTGTTCGAAGTCTCTATCGTCGATGATCAGGCCGTGACGGGCTCTTCGCTCCGAGAGAGGCGTGATTCGCCACTCCTTGCCGAGCCGTCTGACGGCTTCTCCTACGGTCCGCGCACCGGAGACGACACGGCCGTTGGTCCGGAACCAGCAACGGCTGCGGGGATAGGCGAACTCCCGTTCCCTGCGGGCGATCATCTCCAGCACGTCTCGCAGAGGCACGGTGTCGCTCAGATGGAAAGTGAAGTGCTTTTTGTAAGGCAGGTAATCTTTTCGGGCATCGAAGAAAAAGGCTTCGATAGAGATTTTATGTTTCATCTTGATCCTTTTTGGAGATCACAAGTTGGAAGATTATAGCTTAGGGGATCTTGAATTTCACGAAAGAGGCAAAGGAAGGCAGAAGAGGATGAATGGATGTGTCACCTGGTATCACTACTTTCTCCATAGCCCGCTTTTGCACATCCTAAGGAAATATCGATCAGGGCCGGGATGTCGTGGCTATCCCTCCGTCAGGATCCGAGCTACCCGCCGGCTGCTACCGTGACCGAGATAGGCCCGCAGTTTCTCTACATCCTCTCCGTAGCTTGTGCGGTCGAAACTTTCAAAGGCCCGGAAGAGAGCTTCCGGGCTCAGGTCCTCCTGGAGAAGCTCCGGATGCATGGGGCGTCCCTGAAAGTCGAGGCTGAAGAGATTGGCCAATCCGGCGTATTGCAGATCGACCAGGCGCCGGGCCAAAAAGGCATCCAGAGCCTTGGCCCGATAGGCCAGGACGAAGGGGGTGCCGATCAGGGCGGCTTCGAGGGTGGCCGTGCCACTGCAGATGAAAGCGAAGTCACTCTCATAAAGCGTGGCATGGATATCGTGGACGGGAGTAAAGCCCGACAGGTCACCGTAGAGATCCCGGATGCGAGCCGCATCGAAATAGGGAGGGATGACGATCCGGGCTTCATGCTGGGGTAAGATGCGGCGTAGGGCACGAAAGTGCGGCATCAGCCTCCGGATCTCTCCCGAACGGCTTCCGGGAAGGTAGGCGATGATGCCTGTAGTTCGCGGCTTCTCCGGGGTGCGAAAGCGTTTGATCTCATCGAGTAAAGGATGGCCCACATACTCGATGGGTGCATCGGTAGGATAGTAGGTCGATTCAAAAGGCAGGATACTCAATAAGCGGTCGCAAGTCCGGGCGAGGACGGGGATGCGGCCCTTGCGCCAAGCCCAGGCCTGGGGGAGAATGTAGTAAAGAATCTCTTTGTCGGGGTAGCGCTTTTTGATCTTCTTGGCCAGGGGGAGGTTGAAGCCCGAGGCGTCCATAAGCAGGACCTTGTCCGCATCGGCAGCCCGCTCCACCATCCGGTCGGCAAGCCGATAAAAAAAGGGGAGTTTCTTAAGAGCGTCTACAAAGCCCATGACGGCAAGGGAACGCAGATCGACGATGGGCTCTCCCAGCTCTGCACTGAAGATCCCCTCTATCTCTACCGACTCGGGCAGGTGCTTTTTGAGCTCGGCAAGGTGGAGATTGGCGGAGTGTTCGAGGGCACTGACGAGGAGTTTCACGCATCGACCTCGTAGAGTTCGCGCTTGATCCGGTCGAGGTTGAGTTTTTGCCGGGCTGAGCGTCGCAATGCCTCGGCTCTCTCACGGTCGAGGCGGAGTTTTTCCATGAGAGGTTCGAGAGGTTTGCCCTCGCTCTCGGCGATAAAAAGCTTATACTCTTTTTTGGTCAGTCGCCTACGCAAGATCTCATCGAGGGCTTCGGGACATTTGAGGCGCCCCAGCGGCTTGGAGATATGATTCTCAATGGCGCGAATGAGATTTTCTGAGGAGAGTTTCATAAGCTTTGTTATCCTTCTATAAAAAAAGATTGGACTAATTATAGCGAGGAGTCGTTATGACCTATCGAGAGTGGTACGAAAGCTTTGCTCGGCGTCACGAAGAGGTTCTGTCAATGCTTGATGGGCAAAGCCCCGAAACGATATACGACTACTTTGACTATGAAAATATGAAAGCGCGTCATCCGGATTTCTGCCCTCTCTACAGAGAGGAGAAGAAGTGTCACGATTTGGAAGGTCTCAACTGCTACCTCTGCGGCTGTCCCTATTTTCGCTATTGTGATGAAGGCATCGACCGTATCGACGGCAAGATCCGCTACAGCCTGTGTGCTATCGATGCAAAACAGGGGAGGCGTTTTGAGACCGAAACGGCGATACATCAGGATTGCTCACAGTGCTTCTTACCCCATTTACGAGGCTTTATCCTACGTCATTTTGATCGGGATTGGAAAAAGATTATGCACAAATGCGAAGCGTGTGGCACGGAGTGTGGAACATGCGGAGAAACCGTTTGAGACTGGGGAATGAGATCTCTTTAACAGCTTGGCCTTTTCACTCTAGAAGATTGAGGGCATCTCGGTAGATGGGCTCGTCGATGAAGCCGTACTTCGTGTGCATGATGCCGTGTTCACCTCGTCGACTTGCCTTTTCGAATGCCGCTTTGATCTCCCGGGCCCTACGGATTGCCTCCGGATCGGGAGCAAAAATTTCATTGGCTACGGCGACTTGTGCGGGGCCCATGCAGGCCTTAGCGTCAAAGCCCATCTCCCGTTCTCTGAGACACCAGCGGCGGAATCCCTCCAGATCCCGATAGTCCTGATACATAAAAGAGACCGGCAGTAGCCCTGCCGTCCGGGCGTCGAGGAGAAACTTGGCCAAGAGCGCTTCGGCAGTGGGGTTCCCCGGTCCGTCGGTGACGAGACGCTGGGGCAATCCCAGATCTGCCAGTAGGTCGAGGATGCCCAGGTTCACCGTCGTCAGCCGCGGATCGATCCCTCCCCAGTGTGCCAGATCCCGAAAGGCCTCTTTGGTCTCTAGGGAGATGTGAAGCTCCCGATCTTCCGGTAGCAGGCTGAGGGCCCGCTCGATCTCTTTCCTATAACGGACTTTTGGCAGTCGGATCGCATCGAAACTGAAGTCCCTGAGAAAGCGGATCTCTTCCTCCCCGCCCCGATCGAGGGGGTTGACTCGCACGACGATGCAAGAGGGGCACTTCTCCAGATGACTAAGAAAGAGGACGATATTGAGCAGTGCTTCCTTCTTTTTTGAGGGGGCGATCGCATCTTCGAGATTGAGAGTTACCCAGTCGGCATCGAGAGTGTCAAGACGGTTGAGATGGCGAAGCCGCAAGGGGTTGAGCATCATATTGGATCGGTGCCGTCCATGGGAGCAGAGAGCTTTGCGCTTGGTACCTATCTCTGCTCTTTTGCGATGCTCATCCCAATCTTCCACGGCTTCTATATTTTTAAATATCATTCTGGAACCCTTTCATCTATTGCGAGATTATCGCCTAGGCTTCCTTTGAAACCTCCTGTGTTACAATGCCCCATCACTCAAAAGGAATTGGATGGACAAGGAAGCTTTTCTCATCTCCCGTCTGCACTCCCGGTATGTCGGTGACGACGCCGCCGTGGTCGGAGAGTGGATCTATAGTGCCGACGCCTTTTGCGAGGGGAGCCATTTCCGTCGGGAGTGGATGAGCCCGGCGCAAATCGGCCGCAAGGCGATGCTGGTCAACCTCTCCGATGCCGTCGCGATGAATGCCGATCCTCTTTATGCCCTGGTAACGGTGATGCTACCAAGAGAGATAGAAACAGAGGTGATCAGTGAGCTGATCAAGGCCCTGGAGGGTACGGCGGCCGAATACGGCTGTGAAATCATCGGAGGAGATACCGTCGGCGGAGACGCTTTGCATCTGAGTATCACTCTGATCTCCCGTAGCGATGCCCCGTTGTTGCGTCGGGGAGTAGAGCCGGGGAATCTTCTGGCCTACACGGGGAATTTGGGAACTTCCAAGCGGGATTTGGAGCGATTGATGCGCGGCCAAGAGATTCCTGCCGATTCCCGCTTCTACGAGCCGGTTTTGCGGCGGGATTTCGTCAAAAAGGCCCGGCCTTTTCTCCGGGCAGGAATGGACATATCCGACGGGCTCTACTGTGACGTAAACAAACTGCTGGATGCCAACGGTCTGGGGCTGGAGCCTTTGCAGGAAATTCCGGCGGAGATTGGGGAGAGCGGAGAAGAGTATGAGATGCTGATCGCTTTTGAAGCCTCCTCTCTCGACAGGCTTCTACGGATTGCCCAAGAGGAGGGGATTTCCTTGACTATTTTCGGCCGGGTCGCTTCAAATCGCTTTCGCTATCCCTGTGGAAGTCAGCATTTCCGACCCGGGACTTAAGAGGCATTCCACTGACGGACACCGAAAGTCTCTACGACATAATCGATGTCCTTGTCGCCCCGACCGGATAGGTTGACCAGGATAGCGTCATGGGGCTTTTCGGTGGCCAACTTCATGGCGTAGGCAATGGCGTGAGCGCTCTCGAGGGCGGGAATGATTCCTTCGTATTGACTGATGGCGTAGAAGGCGTCGATCGTCTCCTCGTCGGTCGCTCCCCGGACCTGGACCCGACCGATCTCATGGAGATAGGCCTGCTCGGGGCCGACGCCCGGATAGTCCAGACCGCTGGCGACGGAGTGGACCGGAGCGGGCTCGCCCTTCTCATCCTGGAGCAGGATCGATTTGAAGCCGTGGAGCACGCCGGCTTTTCCGTACTCAAGCGTGGCGGCATGGTCGCCGAGGCGGGTGCTCTTGCCCAAGGGTTCCACGGCGTAGAGTTCGACGGGGTCGTCGATGAAACCGCTGAAAATTCCCATGGCATTGGAGCCGCCGCCGACACAGGCGACGATATGATCGGGGAGCTCGCCGTCGGTCATCTCCATATACTGCTCTCGGGCTTCGATCCCCACCACGCTCTGGAAATCCCGGACCATCATGGGGAAGGGGTGAGGTCCGACGACGGATCCGATGGCGTAGAGGGCCGTATCGAGTTGGGAGAGGTAGGATTCAAAGGCCGAGTCTACCGCTTCTTTGAGAGTTTTGAGCCCGTGGGTAGCGGGGACGACCTGGGCGCCGAGGATCTGCATCCGCACGACGTTGGGATGCTCTTTGGCGATGTCCACCTCGCCCATATGGATTTCACACTCCAGTCCGAAGTGCGCCGCGGCGGTGGCCAGAGCAACGCCGTGCTGTCCCGCGCCGGTCTCGGCGATAAGCTTGGTCTTGCCCATGCTTTTGGCCAGCAGGGCTTCGGCCATACAGTGGTTGAGTTTATGCGCACCCGTGTGGTTGAGATCTTCCCGCTTGAAGTAGATCTGGGCTCCGCCGACGGCTTCGCTGAGGCGCTTGGCGTGATAAACGGGGGTAGGGCGTCCCTGGTAATGCTTACGAATCCGGCGCAGTTCCGCGAGGAAGTCGTGGGATTTGCGTAGTTTTAGATAGGCTTCGGTGATCTTTTCAAACTCCTCCACCAGCTGGGGAGGCAGAAAGGCACCTCCGTACTCTCCGAAATACCCTTTTTCGTCAGGTTGGGATTTGAGATAGTGGTGTTTCATGTAAGACCCTCCTTTTCAATCGTTACGATCAAGACGATTCTATCGCCAAGGCCTTGAAAAAGAGCTAATGGAGCTTCACAGTTCTTGGGACGTCGTCTCGAAGCGAGGCAGAGTGGGATCACCCGGAGGAGGGGGAATGATCACGCTCTCGCAGCTTTGGCACTTAGGCGCTTCTTTCGAAGCACAGCCGGGCAGGAGAAAGGCGACGACGGCAAAGAGAAGCAAGATC
>Ga0256841_1001311_pt1 | contig 21958 bp, 20 predicted proteins | sample 356308metaG_FD_185971 | JGI IMG/M metagenome (GOLD analysis project Ga0256841, IMG submission 185971) | Hydrothermal vent microbial communities from Mid Atlantic Ridge, Atlantic Ocean - 356-308 | ecosystem: Environmental > Aquatic > Marine > Hydrothermal vents | place: Atlantic Ocean: Mid... | reverse complement strand
CGTTTCTATCTCGGGTTGTTCCTGCGCCGGATACATTATTTCCTGTTCATCTTCCTGAGCATCTCGGCGATTGCGGTGACGATTTCGCAGATCCTGCCGTCGACCTACATGTCGCAGACCACGCTGCTGGTGGAGCCGCCGCAGATTCCGGGGCAGCTTCAGGCGCCCACGGTGCAGGTGACCCCGCAGGAAGAATTGCAGATCATCGAACAGCGGCTGATGACCCGGGCCAATCTGCTCGACATCGCGCACCGGCAGAATGTCTATGAAAACATGGATGAAATGACGCCGGACGAAATCGTTGCGCGCATGAGCAAGGACACCAGCATCAAACAGGTGGCCGGGCGCGGACAGGCAACGCTGATGTTCATTTCCTTCACCGCGCGCGACGGCCAGATCGCCGCCAATGTGATCAATGAATACGTGACGCTGATCCTGAGGAACAACACCCAGACCCGCACCGAGCGGGCGAACAACACGCTGGAATTCTTTCAGGCCGAGGTCGCGCGCCTTGGCAAGCTGCTGCAGCAGCAGAGCGCCAAGATCACCGAGTTCAAGAACGCCAATATCGACGCCCTGCCGGATACGCTGAACTATCGGCTGACCCAGCAGTCCACGGCGCAAAGCAAGCTTGCGAGCGTGGAACAGCAGATTACCGGGCTGGAGGAACAGCGCCGTTCCATCGTCGATCTGTTCAACCAGACCGGGCAGGTGGGCAATGCGAACGTGGTCAACCTGACGCCCGAGCAGCAGAAGCTTGCACAGCTTCAGGACAGTCTGACCCAGGCGCTGGCAGTCTACTCCCCCGAAAACCCGAAGGTGAAGCTGATCCAGTCGCAGATCAGGAAACAGGAAGAGATCGTCGCCAATCAGGTTGCAACGACCGGGGTGAATCCCAACAGCCCGTCAACCCTGCTTGACATCAACCTTGCCGGGATAGACGCGCAGCTCAAGCTGCTGCGCGAACAGAAGGCGCAATTGACCAAGCAGCTGGCCGATCTGGAAGAGACGCTGCAGCGCACGCCGGGCAACTCGATCACGCTGGACGGGCTCAATCGCGACTACCTGAACACCCAGGCGCAATACAACAATGCCGTCAGCAGCCTGGCAAAGGCGTCCATGGGCGAGCGCATCGAAACGCTTTCCAAGGGCCAGCGCATTGCCGTCGTGGACCCGGCGTCGGTTCCCGAGCTTCCGTCCGGTCCGAAACGCAAGCTGATTGCCGCGGCAGGCATTCTTGCCGGGCTGGGTGCCGGGCTGGGTTTCGTGTTCCTGCTGGAATTCTTCAACAAGTCCATCCGGCGCCCGACCGAGATTTCGCGCGGCCTGGGCATCACCCCGATTGCCACCGTGCCCTATGTGCGCACGCCGGGCGAACTGGTCCTGCGCCGGGCGGGAATTGCCCTGGTTCTGCTGCTGGTGGCGGCAGGGATTCCGGCGGCCCTTTATGCGGTGGACACCTACTACATGCCGCTTGATCTGATCTATGCCAAGATTTCGCAGAAGTTCGGCGGGTTGATTTGATGTGTAACGGTAGCCTGCGACAGGAACAGGCGGTGGAGTAAGAAAATGGCAATGGAACGACTTGAAGCTGCGCTGGAAAAGGCCCGGCAGGAGCGCCGAAGCGTGAGCGCGCCGGAATTTCCCCACACGGCGCCGGCGGCCAATGTTCAGGCATCGGCGCCGGTCACGGAACTCTGGAAATCCCTCGCGGAGATCAGGATATCCGGTCGCACGGCCCGAAAAAACCGGATCAGCGCGATCGAACAGAGCAAACTGTCCGCGCCCTACGATGTGCTGCGCACGCGCGCGCTGCGCATCATGAGGGAAAACGGCTGGAAAACCCTGGCTGTGACCTCTCCCAACAAGTCCTGCGGCAAGACGACGGTCAGCGTCAATCTTGCATTCAGCCTCGCGCGCCAGGCCGATCTGAGGATCATGCTTCTGGATTTCGACCTGCGCCGACCGGCGATGCACAGGGTGCTCAGGCACCGGCCGGACCACAGCCTGCACAACGCCCTTGCCGGCAAGGTGCCGGTTGAAAAGACATTGCTGCGCGTCGGCGAAAACCTGGCCTTCGGCCTGAACGCGGGGCCGGCCACCAACCCGTCGGAATTGCTGCAGGCAAAGGCCACCCGGGAGCGGATCAGGGAAATACAGGCAAATTTCCGGCCCGATATCCTGATCTTCGACATGCCGCCGATGCTGGTAAGCGACGAGAACTTCGGTTTCCTGCCGCAGGTGGACTGCGGATTGCTGGTGGGCGCTGCCGACAGCACGACCCTTGAACAGCTGGACATCTGCGAAAAGGACCTGGCCGATCTGACCAACGTGCTTGGCGTGGTGCTCAACAAGTGCCGCTATGCCGAGGCCGGCGCGGGCTACGACTACGACTATTACTGAGATCCCCAGAGCGCCGTGCCCGAGAGCGGCGCGCAAGGGTATCCAACCCGTTTGTGCAGCGTTGGTCACGGTTAACCGAAAATTAGCCGGCCATTCCTAGCATTCCCGTTCCACGCGCCATCGGGTCGTTGCGCTCCGGCGCGCGGTATTGCCATCAGAAGAGAAATGACTGACCGGGCGGTGGCCTGTCGGCTTTCGCGTGTCGGTCCAATGGAAATTGGAATCATGGATCAATTCAAGGACTTTCCCGTAACCCTTACTTCGCCGGCCACGCATGCGGTATCGGTCACCCCGGACGATGCCACGCCGCTGGGCAACGTCACGAGGGCCCTCTACATCGGCCAGACCGGCGATGTGTCGGTTGAAATGCAAAGCGGTCAGATCGTGACCTACCAGAACGTGCAGGGCGGAAGCATCCTGGCCCTGCGCGTTCTCAAGGTGCGCCAGACCGGGACCAGCGCGCTTGGTATCGTGGCGCTCTGGTAACCCCTTCAAGGATGAATGTCCGATGAGAGTTTCGGACCGTGGCGCGGCCGTCAGGCGGCGCCATTTTCCGTGCCGTTGGACAAGGGCGACCCGGCCCGTTACCATCGCCCCCGTTGTTTCAGCGGAGAGCGCCATGCCCTTGCCCCTTGCCCCGATTGCCGGAATTGTCCTGCGATACGGACTGGTCGCAGCGGCGGGCTATGCGGCATCGCGAAAAATCGGCAAGGGGTTTCACGACCAGCGCGCCGAGGAGGCGCTGGATGATCTCGACGAAGGCCTGTCGGTCCATCGCCGGCCTGGCGAACTGAAGGGAACCGGCCGGCTGCGCCGGGTGATTGTTCCTGGCGGCGACGGCAGGCGCAGATACGAGATCGACATTTCCGGCATCGCCCGGATCCGCGTCCGCTGCGTCTGATTCGCCGGCCGGCGCGCCGGCCCGCAGCCAACGCCGAAGCCGCGCCTCAGAACCCCAGCGAAACCCCGATGTTGACCGCCGAGTCCAGCGTATCGGTATTGAAGGTGCCGCCGTTGGCGAGGCGCGCCTTGCTGGATGAAAAGCTGCCCTTGTATTCTCCGAATACGGACAAGCGATCGTTCAGCGCATAGCTGGCCCCGGCATAGAGCTGGATGGCGGGTCCGGCAACCTCGAACTGGGAGGTCCTGCCGCCCGCGCTTTCGAACTCCACCCGCGGCAGGGAAATGCCGACCCCGGCGCCCACATACGGGTTGATGTTGCCGCCAGAGTTCCAGCGCCGCCAGGTGTTGAGCGTTATCGTATTGGAACCATTGCCAAAACCAAGCGAAGTCAGGCCATGCGCGGACAGCGTTTCAGCGTCGGCGCGCACAGGCATGTGGCTCATGTCCAGCCCCCAGCCCACGGCATCGGAGGCCCACCAGGTCAGGCGGATGCCGAACTGCAGGTCGCTGGCTTCGGTCAACCTTTTCCAGCCGGCGACAAAGCTGTAGTCGCCCAGCCCGCCCGGATCGCTGCCCGAAACAAGGCCCGGCGCCGGCGTCTGCGCGCTGCCGTAAAAGCTCAGTTCCGGTTGGGCGCCGGCAGCGTCTGTGGTCAGGGCGAGCAGAGCGAGGGCCCCGAGTGTTGCGTGCTTCAATGCCGCACCTCCAGCCATATGGCTTCGCCCCCGCCGAGAAAATTACCAAGACAGACCGATTGATCAAACAGATTCGTTACGTTTTGGTTATTTCCGGCGAGCCTTTGCCATCGTGCAACACCGCATGCACCCGGCCGGTTGGGGTCACTTGCGGACAACACCGCGACATTAGGCCCACGGCTGCGCGCGAATGTCTGCTGGACGAGCGCCCGGGGCGCCGTTAAAAGCCAGCGGTGACGGCGGCGGGAGACTGCCGCCCGGGAAATTGCGCCGGAACCAGCCGGCCCTGAAATGGAGATTTGCTCGTGTCCCACGCAGATGAACATGAAGGCACACGCCGCGATTTCCTGTATTATGCCACGGCAGGTGCAGGAACGGTGGCCGCCGGAGCAGCGGCCTGGCCCCTGATCAACCAGATGAACCCATCGGCCGACGTTGCGGCCCTGTCGTCGATACGGGTCGATATCTCGGGCGTCGAACTGGGAACGCAACTGACGGTGAAATGGCGCGGCAAGCCGGTTTTCATCCGCCGCAGGACCCAGGACGAAATCGACGCGGCGCGGGCGGTCAAGCTGGATGAACTGGTGGACGCCAGGGCGGAAAACGCCAATCTTGCGCCCGATGCGCCGGCCACCGACGAAAACCGCGCCGCCGACGAGACCGGCGAATGGCTGGTGATGATCGGCGTCTGCACGCATCTGGGTTGCGTGCCGCTGGGGGGACGTTCGGGCGACTTCGGAGGCTGGTTCTGTCCCTGCCACGGTTCGCACTACGACACGGCGGGACGCATCCGCAAGGGCCCGGCGCCGCGAAATCTCAACATTCCCGTCACGCGTTTTGACGGCGATCAGGCGATCGTAATCGGATAGGGGGCAATACATGTCTGGAATTCCTCACGACACTTATGAACCCAAATCCGGGTTTGAAAAATGGCTGGATGAACGCCTTCCCATCGTCGGTCTGATCTACGACACGATCATGATCCCGACACCCAAGAACCTGAACTGGTGGTGGATCTGGGGCATCGTTCTGGCCTTTGCGCTGGTTCTTCAGATCGTGACCGGCGTCGTGCTGGCAATGCATTACACGCCCAACGTCGATCTGGCTATGAAGTCGGTCGAACACATCATGCGCGATGTCAACGGCGGCGCGGTGCTGCGCTACACGCATGCCAACGGGGCCTCGCTGTTCTTCTTTGCGGTCTATGTCCACATTTTCCGCGGGCTCTTCTACGGTTCCTACAAGGCCCCGCGCGAGGTCACATGGATCATCGGCATGCTGATCTATCTGGTGATGATGGGCACGGGCTTCATGGGCTATGTGCTGCCCTGGGGGCAGATGTCCTTCTGGGGCGCAACCGTGATCACCGGTCTGTTCGGCGCCATCCCCTTCATCGGCGATTCGATCCAGACGTGGTTGCTGGGCGGGCCGGCCGTGGACAACGCCACGCTGAACCGCTTCTTCTCGCTGCACTATCTGCTGCCGTTCATCATCGCGGCACTGGTCATCGTGCATATCTGGGCGTTCCACACCACCGGCAACAACAACCCCACCGGGGTTGAGGTCCGCCGCGGATCGAAGGAAGAGGCGCAGCGCGATACGCTTCCGTTCTGGCCGTATTTCGTGATCAAGGATCTCTTTGCCCTGGCGGTGATCCTGGTGATCTTCTTTGCCATCGTTGGCTTCATGCCGAACTACCTTGGCGCGCCCGAGAACTATATCGAGGCAAACCCGCTGGCGACGCCGGCCGAGATCGTTCCCGAATGGTACTTCCTGCCCTTCTACGCGATCCTGCGTTCCTTCACGTCGGATGTCTGGGTGGTGGAGTTCGCCCACTGGATTACCGGGGGCATCATCGATGCCAAGTTCTTCGGCGTTCTGGCGATGTTCGGCGCGATCATCGTCATGGCGCTGGTGCCCTGGCTGGACACCTCGCGCATCCGGTCGGGCCGCTACCGCCCGATGTTCCGCTGGTGGTTCTACCTGCTGGTCATCGACTTCATCGTGCTGATGTGGTGCGGCGCGCGGCCTGCGCAGCCTCCCTATTCGACGATTTCGCTGATCGGGGCGACCTACTGGTTTGCCTACTTCCTGGTGATCCTGCCGCTTCTGGGCATCTTCGAAAAGCCCGCCAAGATGCCGGCAACCATCGAGGAAGATTTCCTCAACCACTACCCGTCTGCAAAGACGCCGGCCGAATGAGAAAGGATCACACGAGATGATCAAGAAACTTACCCTTTCCGCCCTGTCGGCCCTGATGCTGACGGCGGGCGCGGCCGCGGCAAACGAGGACATCGAGATCGAGGATGTCGCGTTTTCCTTCGAAGGTCCGTTCGGCGTTTACGACAAGGCGCAGCTGCAGCGCGGGCTTCAGGTCTATACCGAGGTCTGTTCGGCCTGCCATGGCCTGAAATATGTGCCGCTGCGCACGCTCGAGGATCTGGGATACTCGGAAAAGGAAGTGCGGGCCTACGCCAGCCAGTTCGAGATTTACGACCCCGAACTGGATGACACCCGTCCGCGGCGCCCCACCGACCACTTTCCCATGTCCAGTCTCGCCAACGCCCCGGACCTGAGCCTGATGGCCAAGGCACGGGCCGGGTTCAAGGGCCCCTACGGGACCGGCATCAACCAGCTGTTCAAGGGGATCGGCGGACCCGAGCACATCGTCGCCATCCTGACCGGCTTTACCGGCAAGGAAAAGGAACAGGCGGGCAGCACCCTGTACGAAAACCGGGCCTTCCCGTCGGGCTACATGGCGATGACCCCGCCGCTTTCGGGCGAGGATGTGGAGTTTGCCGACGGCAGCCCGAACGACCTGAAGTCCGAGGCCGAGGATGTAGCCGCCTTCCTGATGTGGGCCGCGGAACCGAAGATGATGGTGCGCAAGAAGTTCGGCTTTCTGGCGGTCTTCATGCTGACCGTCCTGTCGGTTCTGCTGTATCTGACCAACAAGCGGTTGTGGCGCCCGGTCAAGCACCCGACCCAGAGCTGAGCCGAAGCTGAGCCGGGCCCGCCGGCACGGATCGGCAACGCGCCCCGTTTTCGGGGCGCGTTTTTCTGTGCGCCCTCCCGCGCGCCGGCGTCACGCCGGACCCAGATAGGCGGCCAGGGCTCCGGGTGGCGCATCCAGAAGCGCGCGCGTCATGCGGGGCGCATGGACCGACCCTTCATCCACGAAGATGGTCTGGCCGGCAATGCGCAGGGCATCCGCCGGATCGTGGGTCACCATCAGCACCGTCGCGCCGGTATCGCCGGCCAACCCGGCAACGAGATCCAGCATTTCGTGCCGCCGCGCGGGTCCAAGGGCCGCGAAGGGTTCATCCAGCAGCAGGATCGGGCGGTCCTGCATCAGAAGGCGCGCCAGCACCACGCGGCTTTGCTGGCCGCCTGACAGCGCGGCGGGCCGGCGCCGTTCCAGCCCGGCAAGGCCGACGCGCTCCAGCGCCCGTTTCACCCGCGCCTTTTCGTCGGGGCTCAGTTTCATCGAGGGCCGCAGGCCAAGGGCGACATTGGCAAAGGCGTCAAGGTGAGGAAACAGGTTGTTGTCCTGGAACGCGATTGCCACCGGGCGCCTTGCCGGGGGCAGGGAGGTCAGCTCGTCTGTCCCCCACAATACCCGTCCGGCATCCGGCGCGACGAACCCGGCGATGATCCCGAGCAGGGTGGATTTTCCCCCACCCGATGGCCCGATCACCGCCGTGATCGCCCCCGCATCCAGCCGAAAATCGGCCTTCAGGGTGAAGCGCCCCCGGCGCACCCGGACATGGTCAAGTTTCAGCACCGATGCGTCCTCCGCGATCGAACAGCCAGAACAGCGCCAGCGCCAGCACCAGCAGCAGCAGCGCCGCCCCGGCCGCCTGTTCCATGCGGTAGGCTGCCATCAGCCGGTAGAGCTGAAGCGGCAGGGTCGCCTGGTGGCCGTCGGCGAACAGGGCCACCACCCCCAGGTCGCCCATCGACAGCGCCGCCGCCAGCCCGGCGGAAAATCCGAGCGGCCGGCGCAGGCGCGGCAGGTGTAGGTGGCGCAGGCGCTGCCAGCCGACAAGGCCCAGGCTGTCGGCCAGCCGGCCGAAACGGGTTTCGATGCGCGCCACCGCCGGAACCAGCGCGCGCAGCAGAAACGGCAGGCTCATCACCCCGTTCACCACCGCCGTCACAGGCAGCACCCAGCGCAGCGGGTCGCCGAGCGGTTGCAGCATGATGAACAGGCCCAGGCCGATGACCAGCGCCGACGCGGCGATTGCCAGCGTCCCGACCGCCTCCATGATGCCGGCGGCCACCGGGTGCCTGCGCCCGAGCGCATGGGCGCCAAAGGCAATCGGCAGGGCCAGCGAGAGGCCGACAAGAACGGCGCCCAGACTGACGGCAAGAGAGCGCAGCGCGGCGGCAAGGACCGGGGCCGGCATGGTGGCAATGCCGCCGATGCCGCGCGCGACGATGGCCCCGAGCGGCAGCACCAGGAGCGCCCCGGCCAGCATGATCCAGAGCGCATCGACAAGGCGCGCCGCTCCATCCTGCCCGTGCCACAGCACCAGCGGGCGGTCATGGCCCGGCGTGCCGGCATCGGGCATCCTGAGCGCCAGCATCGCCGCCACCGCCACGGCACCCAGCGAAAACTGCAGCACGGCCAGCAGGGCGGCCTTCCCAAGGTCGAAATCGAACCGGAACGCCTGGTAGATCGCCAGTTCGATGGTGCTGGCGCGCGGCCCGCCGCCCAGGGCCAGGACCACCGCGAAACTGGTCAGCGATATCACGAAGACCACCATCGCCGCCCCGGGCAGCACCTGTTTCAGCATGGGGCGCTCAAGCACCCGTGCGATGTCCGATTTGTGAAAGCCAAGCGATGCCGCAAGGCGGAAATGTTCGCTCGGAATCGCCTGCCAACCCTGCAACACCAGCCGCGTGGCCAGCGGAAGGTTGAAAAAGACATGGGCAAGAACCACCCCCTGCAGGCCGTAGATGTTGACCGGAGGCAGGCCGAACAGCCCCAGGGCATGGCTGATCAAGCCGTTTCGCCCGAACACCGCCAGCAGCCCCAGCACCGCCACGATCACCGGCAGGATGAAGGGCGCTCCCATGAGCGTCACCAGCACCGCGCGTCCGGGGAAGCGGCGCCGGGACAGGGCCCGGGCCACCGGGACCGCAAGCGCCACGCTGAGCAGGGCGGACAGAGTCGCCTGCAGCAGGGTGAAGCGCAGCGCTGCCCAATCGGCCGGCCCCAGCCCGGCGCTGCCGTCGGCCCGGCCGGCCACGGCGACAAGCGGGCCGACGGTCAGGGCCAGCACCGTGGCGGCGGCCAGCGCGCCGCCGGCAACGGCCCGGTTCATCGGGAAGATATGCTCAGCCATTCGCTCAGTGCCTGATCGCGCATGCGGCGCGCCTCGGGCGGGGAATAGAGCAGCGCGCGCGTCGGTTTCACCAGGCTGTCGAAGGCTTCCGGCAGGCCGCCGGAGGGCTTGACCGCCGGATACATCCAGTTGGTCGTCGGAATTGCGGACTGGAAGGCATCGGACAGCATGAAGCGCAGGAACTGTTCGGCCAGCGCGCTCTGGTCGCTCGTGGCGACCCTGGCCGCCACCTCGACCTGCATGTAGTGGCCATCGCGAAAGGCGGCGGCGGCCTTGGTGTCATCCTGTTCGGCGATCATGTGATAGGCGGGCGAGGTGGTGTAGGAGAGAACCATGTCGGCTTCGCCTGCCAGAAACATGCCATAGGCTTCGGTCCAGCCCTTGGTCACTGTCACCACATGGCGGTTGAGGCCGGCCCATATCTCTGGCGCGCGGTCGCCGAACACGGACTTGACCCAGAGCAGCAGGCCCAGCCCCGGGGTCGAACTGCGCGGATCTTCGATCACGATCGAAAGGTCTGATGCGATCAGCTCTGCGAAGCTTTCGGGCGGGTGTGCGACGCGGGTCCTGTCGTAGACGAAGGCGAAATAGCCCCAGTCGTAGGGCAGGAATACCGGGTCATCCCAGGTAACCGGCAGGTCGAAATCGGCGGTGATTCCATTCGGCGCAAACAGTCCGGTTTCGCGGGCGCTGGCGACAAGGCTGGTGTCGAGGCCCAGCACCACATCCGCGGGCGTGTTCCTGCCTTCCAGGCGCAGCCGCGCCAGAAGTGCCGCGCCATCGCCCGCGCCGACGAATTTCAGATCGCACCCGCACTGCTTTTCGAACGCCTTTTCGACAACGGGCCCCGGACCCCAGTCCGAGGTGAAGCTGTCGTAGGTATAGACCGTCAGAACGGGCCGGTCCTGCGCCATTGCGCCTGTTGCCGCGGCCACAAGCCCCGCGATCAGGATCAAGATCGGTTGCCTCATGCACTCCTCCTTCCACGGGCGGAAGGGAACGGGGTGCCGATGTCGGGTGTCCAGCCTTCCCTCCGCCGGTTCTAACCGGTTCAGGTTCAACGGGTTTGCGCATGCGCATCTCAGCCCGGCCAGGGCACCCCGAGGTGAGGTCTCTATACGCCCAAACCCGCACCGGGCACAAGTCCGGGCACAAGTCCGGGCACAGGGGCGGGGGGCATCGGATGCCTCCGGCGGAGGTATTTTGACCAAGAAGAAGCCAGGGGCGCCGGGAACATTGAGCTTTGTGCGGTCATCGCCTAGGAAGTCTTGCACCGGGCACAAGGAGCGCCGCGCATGAGCATGAACACATTCGGTCATCTGTTTCGGGTCACCACCTGGGGCGAAAGTCATGGACCGGCCATCGGAGCCGTTGTCGATGGCTGCCCGCCCGGGGTGGCGCTGGCCGAGGAGATGCTTCAACGCGATCTTGACCGGCGTCGTCCCGGGGTATCGAGATTCACCACGCAGCGGCGCGAGGCGGATGCAGTCGAGATCCTGTCCGGCGTGTTCGAGGGGCAGACCACGGGAACGCCCATTCAGCTGATGATCCGCAACACCGATCAGCGTTCGAAGGATTACAGCGAGATCGCCGACAAGTTCCGGCCCGGTCATGCCGACATCACCTATCATCTGAAATACGGGCTGCGCGATCCGCGCGGCGGCGGGCGGGCCTCGGCGCGCGAGACCGCATCGCGCGTGGCGGCGGGCGCGGTGGCCAGGGCGGTGCTGAAGGCGCTGGCCCCGCAGATCAGGATCACCGGCTACATGGTGCGGATGGGAGCGCATGCGATCGACCGCAGCCGGTTCGATGCGGACGAGATCGAGCGCAACCCGTTCTGGACGCCTGATGCCGCGGCGGCCGAGCTCTGGGCCGGCTATCTGGATGAACTGCGCAAGGCCGGCAGTTCGGTCGGTGCGGTTGTCGAGGTGGTGATAACGGGCGCACCCGCGGGTCTGGGCGCACCGGTTTACGGCAAGCTCGACACCGATCTTGCAGCGGCAATGATGTCGATCAACGCGGTGAAAGGGGTGGAGATCGGCGAAGGCATGGCCGCCGCCGAACTGCGCGGCGAGGCCAATGCCGACGAGATCACCATGGGCCCGGAGGGGCCGCGATACAGTTCGAACCACGCCGGGGGCATTCTTGGCGGGATTTCCACCGGACAGGATATCGTGGTGCGCTTCGCGGTGAAGCCGACCTCATCCATCCTGACCCCGCGCAAGACCATCACCATCGGCGGCGAGCCGACCGAGATCGTCACCAGGGGCCGCCACGACCCCTGCGTGGGGATCCGCGCCGTGCCGGTGGGCGAGGCCATGGCCGCCTGCGTGATTGTGGACCATCTGCTGCTTCATCGCGGCCAGGTTGGCGACGGGCCGCGCGGGCAGATCGGCTGAGGAAACCGGCGGCGCGCAGAAAAACCGCTACGCCGGAGACGCGGGTTCGAGAAAGCCCGAAGCCCTGCCGATGCCGGCACGGCCCCGGGCGTCTTGGCTGGCGCGAACGAAGGGGGTGCGCGCGGCCGGCGCGCGACGGTCAGGCCATTGCGGCCTTGAGGGCCGTGTCCATCAGCGCCTTGATCATCTTTTTCGAGGTTCCGGCCACCACCCGGCCAAGTTCCTTGTTGCCCTTGAGCACAACCAGCGTCGAGCGGCGCGGGATCTTCAGTGCCCTGGCCAGATCGCCCTGGCTGTAGGTGTCCCAATCGACCGTGACGAACACGATGTTCTTGTCGTATTCCGGGTTTGCGGCCCGAAGCGCATCGATGACGCGGGACTGGGCGCGGCAGGTGGTGCACCAGGAGGCGTAGAAATCCACGAATACGGTCTTGCCGCTGTCCAGCTGCTTCTTGACCAGGCCGGGCACATAGGTCATGTCCCGGGCCTGCGCCGAGGCCGATATGCCGTAAAGCGCCCCGAGCGCCGCGGTGGAAATGATGAAGGTTCTTCGTTTCACGTCTCTCTCCCTAATTTACAAGGCTACGGACAGGTCGATCAGCCAGCCCGGCATATGGTCGATGACCCAGCCCTCGATGACCTGGTTGAAGCGCATCAACAGCGCGGCGCCCACCAGGATGAAGGCGATCCCGAGCACGGGCCTGGACCTTTCCGCGATGCGCCGCATCATGGCCTGGCGCCGCATGATCACCGAACGTGCGCCATAGCCCAGCGCGAGGATGATCGTCGACACGCCGACCACGAAGCCGACCATGATCAGGAACACGCGCCCCAGGTCCTGCCCCTGGCTGGCCAGCGCAATCGCCCCGCCCAGCGTCGGGCCGATACACGGGCTCCAGACCGCGCCAAGCAGCATGCCGCCCAGAAACTGCCCCGCCATACCGGCATTGTGAACAGTGCTCACGCCGGCGTCGGCGCGCGCGGCAAAGCCGGCCGTTGCGGTTGCAAAGCCGCGCGAAAACGCCGGCACCAGAAGGATGACGCCGAAGGCAACCATAAGAACGGCGCCGGCATCGCTTATGGATTCCGGGGTAATGCCCAGCGAACGCCCGCCCACGGCAACCAGCATTCCCAGCAGCACGAAGGTCAGGCTCATCCCGGCGGCAATTGCCAGCGGGCCGTGGCGGCCAGTCTGAAGCGACGAGGCCAGAACGATCGGCAGCACCGGCAGCACGCACGGGTTGATAAGGGTCAGCAGCCCGGCGCCATATGCGAACACGAAATCCATGCGCAGTTGTTAAAGCGGGCGCGGGCGGTCTGTCACCTCAACTCGTCTGACGAGCGATCAACTAAATGTTAAATGGCGCGGCTCTGACAATGGCGCGGTGCCGACGCGGCCGTCCTGACAGCGGCGCGGCCCGCAAGGCCGGCGGCGGAAACGACCGTCCCCGGCGGCAACCCGGTGCATCGGGGCGAACCGTGTCCGGCGCGCGTCCGGCGCGCGTCCGGCCCGCGCACCAAGGCCGCGCACCAGGCCCGCACGGGTGACGGTGGCGGCCGGCTGTGGTGGGGCGCATCCGCCGCGACGAGGCGCGCAGATGCAAACGCCGATGACCGGAACCGGGCAGGGCCTGGCCCATGGTGACAGCCCATGGCCCCGCGCGCTGCCCGACGAGGCGCGCCCGACGAAAAAGAGCCGCCCGAGGGCGACCCTTGTCCGTTTCGCTGCCCATGTCCGGGTCAGCCGTTGACGCTGTCCTTGAGCGCCTTGGCGATGGTCATCTTCACCACCTTGTCCGCTTCCTTGTGGATCTGCTCGCCGGTGGCGGGGTTGCGCACCATGCGTTCGGGACGCTCGCGGCAGTAGATCTTGCCCACGCCCGGAAGGGTCACGGCACCGCCGCCCGATACTTCGCGGGTGATGACGGCAACGATGGCGTCGAGTGCGGCGCTTGCGGATTTCTTGTCGGTGCCCATCTCGTCGGCCAGTGCGGTGACAAGCTGGGTCTTGGTCAGCGGTTTTGCCATGTAAACTCTCCTCGTTTCGCCCCATTCCTTGGGGTTTATGCGCCGAATCTAGCGGAATATGGGGGGGGTGCACAACGATTAGTGGCGCGCCCGGGCAGAAAATAGTGCATTTTGTTCGAAAAACCCGCCATTTCGGCGAATTTACAGAAATGCGGTCTCGTCAAAGCTCCTGAGCTTGCGCGAATGGATGCGTTCAAGCGGCATTTCGCGAAGCGTTTCCATCGCCCGAATGCCGATCAGGAGGTGGCGCGATACCTGCGACGTGTAGAATGTGCTGGCCATGCCGGGCAGTTTCAGTTCGCCGTGCAGCGGCTTGTCCGAGACGCAAAGCAGCGTGCCATAGGGCACCCGAAAGCGAAATCCGTTTGCCGCGATGGTGGCGCTTTCCATGTCCAGCGCGATGGCCCGGCTCTGGGAAAGGCGCTGCACCGGGCCGGTCTGGTCGCGCAGCTCCCAGTTGCGGTTGTCGACCGAGGCGACGGTTCCGGTGCGCATCACCCGTTTCAGCTCATAGCCTTCCAACTGCGTCACCTGCGCCACCGCCTGTTCCAGCGCAATCTGGATTTCCGCAAGCGGCGGCACCGGCACCCAGACCGGCAGGTCGTCATCCAGCACCTTGTCCTCGCGCAGGTAGGCATGCGCCAGCACGAAATCCCCCAGCCGCTGGCTGTTGCGCAGCCCGGCGCAATGGCCGACCATCAGCCAGGCGTGCGGGCGCAGCACGGCGATATGGTCGGTGGCGGTCTTGGCGTTGGACGGGCCGACGCCGATATTGACGAGCGTGATCCCGGTCTGGTCGGCGCGCGTCAGGTGATAGGTGGGCATCTGCGGCAGCTTGGCCGGGGCGGGCATGTCCTCGTCCGGGCCCGAAACAGAGACGTTCCCCGGGCCCACGAAGCTTTCGTAACCGCTGTTCGGGTCGGCCAGAACCTTGCGGGCATAGGCCTCGAACTCCTCCACATAGAACTGGTAGTTGGTAAACAGCACATGGTTCTGGAAATGGTCCGCCGCCGTCGCGGTGTAATGCGCCAGCCGGGCCAGCGAATAATCTACCCGCTGCGCGGTAAAGGGCGCCAGAGGACGGGTGCCATCGGCGGCCGGTTCGGCCACGCCGTTCACGATATCGTCGTTGGTGGTCTCCAGGTCCGGCACGTCGAAATAGTCCCGCAGGGTAAAGCCGGCGGCGCCTTCCTGCGGAACCGAGACACCGCCCTGCTGCGCCACCGCGAAATGCACCGGCATCGGGGTATCCGACACCCCGATGGTGACCGGCACGCCGTGGTTGGCCATCACCAGGGCGATCTGCTGCTTCAGGTAATTGGCAAACAGGTCGGGCCGGGTGACGGTTGTCGCATAGGTGCCCGGCTCTGACACATGGCCGAAGCTCAGCCGGCTGTCGGCCTTGGCGAAACTGGTCGTTGTTATGCGGATTTCCGGGTAAAAGGCTCTGAATCGGGCGGGCGGCATTCCGCGCGCCAGCGCCTTGGAGAAGCGGTCGCACAAGAACGCCACCGATTGGTCATAGAGCTGTTTCAGCCGTGCGACGGCCGCGGCGGCATCGGTGAATTCCTCGGCCGCGTGGGCCGGCGGCGTTTCCATCGGGATGGTGCTGGCGGTCATGTGTTTTCCTCGAACAGTTCGGTGATCTCGAAGCGGGTCACATCCACCAGACCCAGATCGGAAATCCGCAACTCCGGTATGACAACCAGCGCCAGCAGGGAATGCTGCATGTAGGCGTTGTTCAGCGTGCAGCCGCAGGTTTCCATCGCCGCGACCATCCGGTCGGCCTTTGCCGCCACCTCGCGCGCCGGCGCGTCCGAGATCAGCCCGGCAATCGGCAGTTCGACCAGCGCCAGTTCGCGGCCATCCCTGAACACGGTTATGCCGCCGCCGACCTCGCCCAGCCGGTTGGCGGCCAGGGCCATGTCCTCGCGGCTCGTTCCCACGACGATCATGTGGTGGCTGTCATGGGCCACCGTGCTGGCCATCGCCATGCGCCCCTTGTAGCCAAAGCCCGAGACGAACCCGTTCACCACATCCCCGGTCGCGCGGTGGCGCTCGACCAGCGCGATCTGGCAGACATCGCGCGCCTCGTCGGTCTGCACAACAGTGTCTATTACGGGCAAATCGGCACTCAGCGCCTTGGTCGGCGCCTGGTTTTCGACAACGCCGATCACCTTGACCTTCACCGAATTCGCGCCTTCCGGCGCCTTCAGCTCGAAATCCCCGGCGCTCAGATGCTTGCCCATATGCACCGTCTTGCGCGCATGTTCCGGCCAGTCCAGATGCGGACAGTCCACCAGAACCTCGCCGGCTTGCGCCACCAGTTGCCCGCGCGCCCAGACCCGGTCGATCGGCAGGGCGCGCAGGTCCGAACTCAGGATCATGTCGGCGCGCCGCCCCGGCGCGATGGAGCCAAGCTCGCGCTCCAGCCCGAAATGCGTTGCGGTGTTGATCGTCGCCATCTGGATCGCCACCAGCGGCTCGCAACCGCAGTCGATGGCATGGCGCACCACCCGGTTCATGTGGCCGTCGTTCACCAGCGTGCCCGAATGACAGTCATCGGTGCACAGGATGAAATTGCGCGGATCCAGCCCCTTTTGCGTCACCGCGGTGATCTGGCTTTCCACGTCATACCAGGCGCTGCCCAGCCGCATCATCGAGCGCATCCCCAACCGAACGCGCGCAATCGCATCCGCTTCGGCGGTGCCCTCGTGATCGTCCGCCGGCCCGCCGGCCGCATAGGCCGAAAAGGCCACGCCCTTGTCGGGGCTGGCATAATGCCCGCCAACCGTCTTGCCGGCGCGCTGGGTTGCCGCGATCTCGGCCAGCATCCTGGCATCGCCATTGATCACGCCGGGGAAATTCATCATCTCGCCCAGCCCGATGATGCCCGGCCAGGCCATCGCCTCGGCCACATCCTCGGGCGTGATCTCATGCCCGGTCGTCTCCAGCCCCGGCGCAGAGGGCGCACAGCTCGGCATCTGGGTGAAAATGTTGATCGGCTGCATCAGGGCCTCGTCATGCATCAGCCGCACGCCCTCCAGCCCCATCACGTTGGCAATCTCATGCGGGTCGGTGAACATGGACGTCGTGCCATGCGGGATCACCGCGCGGGCAAATTCCGCCGGTGTCAGCATGCCGCTTTCGATGTGCATATGCGCGTCACACAGCCCCGGCAGCAGAAAGGCGCCGCCGCCCTCGACAACCTCGGTGCGCTTGCCGATGCAATGGCCGGCATCCGGCCCGACATAGGCAAACCGCCCGTCGGCCACCGCCACCTGCCAGCCGTCCAGCACCTCTCGGCTCTGCACATTCACCAGTTTCACGCCGCGCACCACCAGGTCCGCAGCCTCTCTGCCCGCCGCAACCGCAATCAGCCGGGGCGCGCATTCTTCCCATGTTTTCAATGATGATCGTTCCATTGAGCCATTTTTCACAGCCGCGACGCTTTCGCAACCCCCCTTGCGCCACGTCACCCGAACGGCCAGAAATGGCGCATGACAGATACGCTGCTTTCCCTCGGCCACGGCTACACGTCGCGCGAACTGGCCCGCCAGCTGCGCCCGGATGGCTGGCGCATCATCGCCACCAGCCGCATGGCGGACGCGCCGCAAGAGGGCGTCGATCTGCGCCAGTGGCCCGGCGACGACCTGACAGACGCTTTCGAACAGGCCACCCACCTGCTCACCTCCATCGCACCAGGCGAGGCAGGCGATCCGGTGCTTGCGGCGCTTGCAGATAAGATCGCCGGCGCACCCAACCTGCGCTGGGTCGGCTACCTCTCGACCACCGCCGTCTATGGCGACCACCAGGGCGGCTGGGTCGATGAAACCACCCCGCTTAACCCGGCCACGAAACGCGGATATTGGCGCGTTGCCGCCGAACGCGCCTGGCAGGAATTCGCGGAAAAACAGTCTCTATCCCTGCACATTTTCCGCCTCGCGGGCATCTACGGCCCCGGCCGCGGCCCCTTTGCCAAGCTGCGCGCCGGCACCGCGCGGCGCATCGTCAAGCCGGGGCAGGTGTTTTCGCGCATCCATGTGGAAGACATCGCCCGGACGCTCGCCGCCTCGATGAATGCCCCCAACCCCGGCGCGATCTACAACGTCTGCGACGATGATCCCGCCCCGCCGCAGGACGTGCTGGGCTTTGCCGCCGAACTTCTCGGCCTGCCTGTGCCGCCGGAAGAAGACTGGGAAAGCGCGCAGATGAGCCCGATGGCCCGCAGCTTCTACGCCGAAAGCAAGCGGGTCAGGAACGACCGCATCAAGCGCGAGCTTGGCGTGAAACTGAAATACCCCGACTACAGAACCGGCCTGCGCGCGATGACAAGAAAATAAGGGGGCTGTCTGCCCCCTCTGGGCCATCCGGCCCATTCACCCCCGAGGATTTTTCCGGACAGAAGAACAAGACATCTCTTCTTCTGTCGGAAAATATCCCCGCCGGAGGCAAGAATTCTCAGGCGCGCCGGTTGGCAATATCGGCGATGCCCAGAACTTCGAGCACCCTTGACACAATTTTTTCGGCGTTCAACCCCGCCACGCGATACATGTCCTGCATGCTGGCCTGATCGATGAATTCATCCGGAAGCACCATGGAGCGCAATTTTACCCCACCATCCAGCGCACCTTCGTCCAGCAACAATTGCGCCACATGGCTGCCGAAACCACCGATCGCCCCTTCTTCTATGGTGATCAGTGCCTCGTGTTCCGCCGCCAGTGTCAGGATCAATTCGCGGTCCAATGGCTTGGCAAAGCGCGCGTCGGCTATTGTCGGCGAAATCCCCTTGTTAGACAGTATTTCCGCCGCCCGGCGCGCCTCGTCCAGGCGGGTGCCGAAGGACAGGATCGCCACACGTCCGCCTTGCTGAACGATGCGGCCCCTGCCGATTTCCAGCACCTGGCCGCCCTCGGGCAACTCCACACCCACGCCTTCGCCGCGCGGGTATCGAAACGCGATCGGCCCCGCGTCATGGGCCGCCGCCGTCGCCACCATGTGCACCAGCTCGGCCTCATCCGCCGCCGCCATCACCACCAAGCCGGGCAGGTTCGCGAGAAACGCGATGTCGAAAGCACCGGCGTGGGTCGCGCCATCCGCCCCCACCAGTCCGGCCCGGTCGATGGCAAAGCGTACCGGCAGGCGCTGGATCGCCACGTCGTGCACCACCTGGTCGTAGCCGCGCTGCAGAAATGTCGAATAGATCGCGCAAAATGGCTTCATCCCGCCCGCCGCCAGTCCGGCGGAAAAGGTCACCGCGTGCTGCTCGGCAATGCCCACGTCGAAAAACCGGCTGGGATAGCGCGTGGCGAACCGGCTTAACCCGGTGCCATCGGGCATCGCCGCCGTCACCGCCACGATCTTGTCATCCATTGCCGCCGCTGCCAAAAGCGCGTCCGAAAATACCCGCGTATAGCTTGGCGCGTTCGAGGGCGCCTTTTTCTGCTTGCCGGTCACCACGTCAAAGGCGCCAACCCCGTGGCCGCGGTCTGCCGCCTGTTCGGCCGGCGCGTATCCCTTGCCCTTCCTGGTGATGGCATGGATCAGGATCGGCCCGCGCGCGCGTTCCTTTACCGTACGCAGGATCTGCAGCAGCTGTTCCATGTCGTGCCCGTCCACCGGCCCGACATAGGAAAAGCCCATCTCCTCGAACAGCGTGCCACCGATGGTCATGCCCTTGAGCATCTCCTTGGCCCGCTTCGCACCCAACTGGAACGGCTCCGGCAGCAGGCTCACCGCGCCCTTGGCTGCCGCCTTCAGTTCCTGGAACGGCGCTCCGGAATAGAGCCGGTTCAGATAGCTCGACATCGCGCCCACCGGCTCGGCAATGCTCATCTCGTTGTCGTTCAGGATGACGATCAGCCGCTTGCCCAGGTGGCCGGCGTTGTTCATCGCCTCATAGGCCATGCCGGCGCTCATCGCGCCATCGCCGATCACCGCGATCGCATCGCCGATGCCATGTTCCGGCGCGCCGCCCAGATCGCGTGCCACGGCAAACCCGAGGGCGGCGGAAATCGAGGTCGAACTGTGCGCTGCGCCAAACGGATCGTAGACGCTTTCCGAGCGTTTGGTGAACCCGCTGAGCCCGCCCTTCTGGCGCAACGTGCGCATGCGCTCGCGCCTGCCCGTAAGGATCTTGTGCGGATAGGCCTGGTGGCTGACATCCCAGATGATGCGGTCTCGCGGCGCCTCGAACACCGCGTGCAGCGCCACCGTCAGCTCGACCACACCCAGCCCGGCGCCCAGGTGGCCGCCGGTTTCCGACACGATCGAAATCAACTCCGCCCGCACTTCGCCGGCCAGCCGGGCAAGATCGGCATCGCAGAGCCCCTTGAGGTCGGCGGGCACGCGCACCTTGTCCAGCAGCGGGGTTACGGGTCTGTCGGGCATGGTCGCTCCAATGGGCCTCTCATCCTTCGCGCGAGATAACGAAGCGCGCGGCTTCCCGCAAGGTCTGCGCCCTTTCGCCATAAGGCGCAAGCGCAGCCTCGGCCTCTTCCACCAGCGCCGCCGCCCGCGCCCGTGCGCCCTCCAGCCCCAGCAGCGAAACAAAGGTGGCCTTGCCGGCAGCGGCATCCTTGCCCACCCGCTTGCCGGTTGCGGCGACGTCGCCTTCGACGTCCAGAATGTCGTCGGCAATCTGAAAGGCCAGACCCAAAGCCCGGGAATAGAGCCGCATTGCGGTCGGATCGACCCCTCCCAGCAATGCCCCGGCCTCGGCCGACCAGCCGATCAGCGCGCCGGTCTTGTTGGCCTGCAACGCGGTGATCTGCGCAAGCGTCAGGCGTGCGGGCGCGGTCTCGGCGGCAATGTCCTGCGCCTGCCCCAGCACCATCCCCGCCGCGCCGGCCGCGCGCGCCAGCGAGCGGACCAGTTCCAGCCGCAGCGCCGGCCCGGCGCCCATCTCGTCGCGGCACAGCAACGCGAATGCCAGCGACTGAAGCGCATCGCCGGCCAGAACCGCCGTCGCCTCGTCCCATTTCACATGCACGGTGGGTCGGCCCCGCCGCAGGTCATCGTCATCCATGCAGGGCAGATCGTCATGCACCAGAGAATAGGCATGCACCGCCTCGACCGCCGCCGCCGCCCAGACCGAGCGCGCGTCCTCGACCCCGAAAAGCCGCCCGGCCTCCATCACCAGAAAGGCCCGCAGCCGCTTGCCGCCGGCACAGGCATACCGCATCGCCCGGGTCACCGGCACATCGTCATAGGCATCCAGCGCCGCCTCAAGACAGACCGTCACGCCCTGCGCGCATTCCTGCAAACGGTCCCGAAACACCCCAGGCACCCCTTTCGCACCTTCTTTTTCGTCCAAATATCCCCGCCAGAGGCACCGGACGCCGCCACCGGCACCGCGCCCGGGCCCTACAGCCCCTCGACGTCCCTGGAGCCCACCGGCCTGCCTTCGCCGTCCAGGGTGATCAGGCGCACCTTTTCCTCGGCTTCCTTCAGCTTTTCCTCGCATCGCGCCTTCAGTGCCGCGCCGCGCTCGTAAAGCCGGATCGACTCTTCCAGAGGCACATCGCCGCTTTCCAGTTGCCGCACCACGTTCTCAAGCTCGGACATCGCTTCTTCAAAGCTCATGTCGGAAATCTTCTTTTCGCTCATCCGCCCCGTTCCGTCAAAACGCCCACATGGGCTGCCACGCTTTCGCCGAGCGCATCCAGATCATATCCGCCCTCCAGAGTCGAGACGATACGCCCCGCGCATACCCTGTCCGCAACGTCGCAGATCCGCGCCGTGAGCCAGGCAAAATCGTCGGTGCGCCAGTTCAGCTGCGCCAGCGGATCGCGCGCATGGGCATCGAAACCGGCGGAAACCAGGATCAGACCGGGCGCAAAGGCTTCGACCGCCGGCAGGATGACCTCGTCATAGACGGCGCGCATTTCGGCCCCACCTGTTGCCGGCGCCAGCGGCGCGTTTACTACATGCCCCGCGCCACCGGTTTCCTCGACCGCCCCGGTGCCGGGATACAGCGGCACCTGATGGCTCGAACAATACAGCGCACGCGGCTCATCCCACATCAGATCCTGCGTCCCGTTGCCGTGGTGCACGTCGAAATCAATGATGGCCACCCGCGCCAGTCCCAGCGCGTCCAGCGCATATTTCGCTGCAATAGAGACATTTCCGAACAGGCAGAACCCCATCGCGCGCTCGCGTTCGGCATGGTGGCCCGGCG
>Ga0256841_1001310_pt1 | contig 21972 bp, 14 predicted proteins | sample 356308metaG_FD_185971 | JGI IMG/M metagenome (GOLD analysis project Ga0256841, IMG submission 185971) | Hydrothermal vent microbial communities from Mid Atlantic Ridge, Atlantic Ocean - 356-308 | ecosystem: Environmental > Aquatic > Marine > Hydrothermal vents | place: Atlantic Ocean: Mid... | reverse complement strand
TGTTGTGGTCCATTTTCCCTTTGTGTTTGTCGTCCACTTCAATATTAAACGGAATTACTTTGGATCTAGCAAATTCTTGACCTTCGCTAATCATTGTAATTCCTTGTGAGGTTAAAAGGAACAAAGCGGCAAGTTTATTCAATTTCATTTGGAGCGGGGTTAATTTTACATGTTCGTCAATGTTTTTGATGATTTTATCGGGATTAACCTCACCGCTGCCGATGCGAATAAAATCACCGAGTGTATATCCGTCGTGCGATTCCAAATAATTTACCGAATGTGAAGATTCTTGGAAAAGTCCGAGATAATCTTTTACCAAAGTTCCTCTCACATAACTTTTAATTCTTTCGATGTTGTTATTCCCGTACCACTTGCCGAAAATCCACCCCTGGCCGTTAAACGGATTTTCACCTTTTATTCCGTTTCTGATTTGGTCGTTCCAAGCGCCCCAACCTCGTAGCGAAAATCCTTTCGGGTCGTAACCGCCGCCCCAAGGTTCGCAAACGAAAACTACGTTAGGGTTTATTTTTTTCGCTTCGTAAATAACCTCTTCGATTGTTACCCAATCAATCAATTTTCCCAGGTCGAACCGGAAGCCGTCGATATGATATTCTTTCATCCAATACAAAATGCTGTCGATTATCAATCTGCGCATCATGGGCCGTTCCGTTTTCAAATCGTTTCCGCAGTAACTTTGTGCAATAAAATTACCGTTCTCATCAAGGCGGAAATAATATTCTTTGTCAATTTGTTTAAGATTTCCCAATTCATATTCGGAGAGATGATTGAATACTACATCCATAATCACTCCGATGCCTGCACTGTGGAATGCTTTCACCATATCCTTGAATTGTTTTACTTGGTCTCCGGATTTTCCCATCCAAACATTACGCTTGAGTTTGTTCCAATTTTCGCTGTAATATGCTTCGGGAGCAAAGAAGTTCGACGTCATGTAACCCCAATGATTTTGCTCGTACGGATTCCATGTATTGTAAAACCCGTTTAGTGAGTCAAGATAAGGAATTTCCATATTACCGAATTCCATCGCTGGGAGAAGTTCAACCGTATTAATACCCAATTCTTTTAAGTAAGGCAAGCCGCCGGTAATGTTTTCTTCGGTAAGTGCTTCATAAGTTCCGGGGAATTTTGCCCCGGATGTGGGATGTGCCGTCATATCGCGTATATGCATTTCGTAAATAATTAAATCCCGCCAATTCCGTTGAATCCAAGTGTCTCCTTCCCAATCGTATTCCTTTTCATATACTATTGATTTTCTGGGATTTAAATATGTGTTGAAAGTGGTAACCGCTTTAGCATAAGGGTCAACACAAAGCGGAAGCGAAGCAGGGTCGTCGTTTTTGTTATGCAGAACTTTGTAACCGTAATATTTTCCGTTGTAATTTTCATCAAGTGTTGTTTCCCAAACACCGTCGCCGTCTTTGAACAATTCAAAAGTTGCTCCGTTCTCATCTTCCGGTTCGTTGAAAATTTCCAAAATTACTTTTTTTGCATCCGGTGCAAAAAGTCTGAACACGGTTTTGTTATTTTCGATGAACGAACCGAGCTTTTTAGTGGAATAGAGTGAATCCAAAAATGATTGTGATGTGTTTTTTGATGTTACTGCTTTGCTGTTGATGTTTTTATTTTCCGAAATGAACAAGGTATTTCCCTCTAATTTAAAGTACATAAATGTAAAAATTAAAAGTAATGTTATTATGTTGTTTTTTGTTTTCATAATTATCATCGAAATATGATTAAGGAAATTAACAAATAATTGTTAAATAAAAAATCGGAATTAAGGTTCGGTGAAGAATGAAGAATAACCTTGCGGTTCCACTGGTAAGTTGCCGGCCGTGTTAGTTGATTCCGGCAGAAAAGGGAAATACAAAATGTTAAAAAACCCTGCCGGAAGAATTTTTAGTGGACTTAATCGCGAATTCATCACTGTAATTAACTATTTCCGGATTGTTCGCATCCGATATTTTAATTCTGTAATGCAACGAAGGTTTTAAATAGTACGGTATTTTCCATTCTAAAAATCCCGTATTTTCCGTTTCCGTTACGATGGTCAATTTTGGTTTGTATTTTCTTACCAATTCGATTTTAACAAATTTAATTTTTTCGGTTGGTTTCCATTTTATTGTGTATGTTTCTTGCATATACCAAGTTTCCCATTCCTCCGGGGAAATTACCGGCAATTTTCTTTCAAAAACGGTTATCTCGGAAACTTGCGGAGGTGAAGTAACCAATTGTTCGTTATGGCACGAAGTGATTGTAATAAACAATAAAAAAAACAAAAGCGATGTATTAAAGCTTTGTACCGGTTTCATGGTTAAACCCTCTTGGAATTTTCTTGTAATATTAAAAAGTCCGTAATAAATGTCAATTAAAAATTAAGGGGCTTTTCATTGTAAATTATTTTTCACCCTAAAACAAATTGATAAAAAAACGTTATTTACAAATTTGATAAAAAAATCCCACACCGGATTTACATCAATGGGGATAAGGGTTTCGCCGGTTTTAGTCAGCTAAATACAAAAAAACTTCCGGTCAAAAATTTCGGACATTTTGTACAATTTTTCTTTATTATTTATTTGTAATTTGTTATTATAAAACTATAAATAAGAATTTTTATTCTGAAATCTTCCTTTGACACTTTTAATTTAGTTTGATGATACAAATCGATAAATACATGCCGGCAGAGGTTAAATTAAAATGCTATCATTGCGGGGAAGATTGCGATTCGGATGATATCCGCATCGAAGATAAAGTATTCTGCTGTAACGGTTGCAAAACCGTTTATGAAATTCTGGATCAAAACAACCTTTGTACATATTACACCATCGATGAAACACCCGGCATAACAAAAAAGAAAGAAATTAAACGTAATTATGATTTTCTGGATGACCCGCAGTTAAAGGAAGAGCTCATCGATTTTACCGACGGAAATACCACCAAAGTAACTTTCAGTATTCCACAAATGCATTGCAGCTCGTGCATTTGGATTTTGGAAAATCTCTTCAAACTGAATCCCGGAATAAAGTTTTCGAGAGCCGACTTTTTAAAAAAGATAGTTACAATTCAATATTCCGAAAAAGAAATTTCGTTGAAAGAAGTCGTTGAATTATTGGATGCGATTGGTTACGAACCGGATTTGAACTTGGAAGGAAAACAAAAAGAAAAGTCAAATTCTCATAATAAAAAGCTCGCTTATAAGATCGGAATAGCCGGCTTTGCTTTCGGAAACATAATGCTTTTCAGCTTTCCGGAATATTTACACATTGAAAGTTTTTCGCAAGATTCGATGAGGGAAGTTTTCGGATATTTAAATATTCTTTTTTCATTGCCGGTGTTTTTCTACAGTGCAAGCGAATATTTCATTTCTGCATATAAAGGCTTAAAGAAGAAAATTGTTAATATCGATGTTCCGGTATCAATCGGCATAATAGTATTATTCGTCAGAAGTTTAATTGAGATATTGACTCAAACGGGAGCCGGGTATTTGGATTCTATGACCGCCCTTGTTTTTTTGCTTTTGGTTGGCAGGATTTTTCAAAACAAAACTTATGATGCTCTGAACTTCGAAAGAAATTACAAATCTTATTTCCCCATTGCCGTAACCATAAGGAAAAACGGTAAAGAAACAACCAAACCTGTCGGCAAATTGAAAGTGCGCGACCGTATCATAATCAAAAACAATGAGCTTATTCCAGCCGATTCCGTTTTGATAAACGGACGCGGATTTATCGATTACGGTTTTGTAACGGGTGAATCGAACCCCGTGGAAAAAGTTAACGGCGATTTGATTTACGCCGGCGGAAAGCAAGTCGGTGGCGCAATCGAAGTTGAAACCATCAAAGAAGTTTCGCAAAGTTATTTAACTCAACTTTGGAATAACGAAGCATTCAGTAAAAAATATCATAGCGATATTAACTCTTTGGTTAATGTTGTAAGTAAGTATTTCACTTTCGTGATATTATCAATTGCAACTGTTGCGGGGATATACTGGTGGCCTCAAACGAATATTGCGTTTAATGCTTTTACTGCCGTTTTAATTATTGCGTGCCCATGCGCTCTTGCATTGTCCACTCCATTTACACTTGGTAACAGTTTGAGGATTTACGGCAAAAACAAATTCTATGTTAAGAATACCGATGTTGTTGAAGCAATGTCCGAAATCACCGATATAGTTTTCGATAAAACCGGTACACTGACCGAAACCGGTTCTTCTTCGGTTAAATTTGTCGGTGAACCCTTAACCGCAGAAGAAAAGATTTTAATTAAAACACTCGTTCGTAATTCGGCACATCCGTTAAGTAACGGAATAAACGAACTGTTCGATGTTCCGGTAGCCTCAAACGTTGATGATTTTAAAGAAATTCCAGGGAAAGGAATTGAAGCAACCGTAAACGGGAAAAAAGTTAAAATCGGTTCCGGAATGTTTGTCAATCATTTGGCAAACGAAAACAAAATAGAATTGAGCACAAAAGTTTATCTCTCGATAGACAATAAAACAAGAGGATATTTCGCAGTAAAAAATAATTACCGTGAAAACCTGAATGAAATTATCGGAACATTGAAAAGAGATTATAAGCTGCATCTACTTTCCGGTGATAACGACAGCGAAAAACCGGAGTTGGAAAAGTTCTTCGGTGAAGATACGGTAATGAAGTTTCGTCAAACTCCGCAAGAAAAATTGGATTATATAAAATCTTTACAATCAGGAAATAAAAAAGTTTTAATGATTGGCGACGGATTAAATGATGCCGGAGCTCTCAAACAAAGTGATGTGGGCATTGCCGTTTCGGAAAATGCAAATAATTTTTCCCCTGCTTGCGATGGCATTTTGGAATCGCGCTCGTTCGGTAAATTAAATGAATTTATCAAGTTTTCGAAAACCAGTAAGCGGATTATTATTGCGAGTTTTGTAATATCATTTATTTATAATGTAGTGGGAATGTATTTTGCAGTTCAAGGTACCCTTTCACCGGTTATCGCAGCGGTATTGATGCCTTTGAGCTCAATTTCCGTTGTTGTTTTCACTACGTTAACAACAAATTTATTCGCCAAAAAGAAAAAACTTTTATAATGTCGGTTATTTTAATTTTAATCGGATTTAGTTTGTCGGTTGCAATTTTATTTTTGGTTTTATACTTGTGGGCTGTTAAAAGCGGCCAATATGAAGACAAATATACCCCATCGGTTAGGATTTTATTTGATGACGAAATTAAGGAAAAACGGAGTGATGATAAATCTTCTGATAAATCAACTAAATCGAACAAAACAAAAACAAAACTCAATTAACTAACAGGAGTGTTTCTATGAATGTCGAGAAGTTCAGTTACGACAACCAGTATCCTAAATTGTTTGCACTCGCAACAATATTTTGGGGTGTGGTCGCGTTGCTCGTTGGGGTTACAATAGCTATTCAGCTATATGTGCCGGCTTTAAACCTTGGTATTCCCTATACCACATTCGGAAGACTAAGGCCGCTGCACACCAATGCCGCAATATTTGCTTTCGTTGGAAATGCAATATTTGCCGGTGTTTATTACTCGCTACAGCGTATTACAAAAGCGAGGATGTTCAGCGACGTACTGAGTAAAATCCATTTTTGGGGTTGGCAATTAATAATTGTTGCCGCAGCGGTTACTTTGGTATCGGGCATTACTACTTCGAAAGAGTATGCCGAATTGGAGTGGCCGATTGATATCGCTATCGCAGTCGTATGGGTAGTGTTCGGAATTAATATGATAGGAACCCTGATGAAACGCAGGGAAAAGCATATTTATGTTGCGGCATGGTTTTACATTGCCACTTTTGTTACCGTTGCGGTTTTGCATATCGGTAACTCAATTGAATTGCCGGTTTCATTTCTTAAAAGTTATTCGGTTTATGCCGGCGTGCAAGATGCATTGGTTCAATGGTGGTACGGACACAATGCAGTGGCGTTTTTCCTTACCACACCATTCTTGGGTTTAATGTATTATTACTTACCTAAAGCTGCAAACAGACCGGTATTTTCTTACAAGCTGTCTATTTTGCACTTTTGGACTTTAATTTTTATTTACATTTGGGCAGGTCCTCACCATCTTCTTTACTCTGCGCTGCCGAACTGGGCACAATCGCTCGGCACTGTGTTTTCCATAATGCTTTGGATGCCTTCGTGGGGCGGTATGCTGAACGGACTTTTAACTTTAAGAGGCGCATGGGATAAAGTCCGGGACGATCCGGTTTTGAAATTTTTTGTTATTGGCGTTACGGCATACGGAATGTCAACTTTCGAAGGACCAATGCTCTCGTTAAAAAATGTAAATGCTTTGGCTCACTTTACCGATTGGGTTCCGGCTCACGTTCACGTTGGTACCTTGGGCTGGAACGGATTTATGACTTTCGGTATGCTTTATTGGATGATACCAAAATTATGGAGGACTAAACTTTATTCGAAGAAACTTGCAACTGTACATTTTTGGATTGGTACATTAGGTATTGTAGCATGGGTTATACCAATGTGGTGGTCGGGTATTACTCAAGCTTTGATGTGGAAAGAGTTTACCGAAATCGGTTTGTTGAAATATCCGAACTTCCTGGAAACCGTTTTGCAAATTGTTCCGATGTACATCATCCGTTCCATAGGAGGAACGTTATACTTTACAGGGTTGTTGATTCTTGTTTATAACTTATTTAAAACCATAAAACAAGGCAGTTTCGTTCCGGAAGAAGAAGCGGAAGCCGTTCCGTTCGACAGAACCCCGGAACCGGTGAAATACGGAATGATTCACAGATATATAGAATCGAAAGCGTTGCTTTTCACTGCTTTGGTATTCCTGGCCATTATTGTTGGTGGATTGGTAGAAATTATACCGACTTATTTGGTCAAATCGAATATTCCAACAATCGCATCAGTAAAGCCGTATACACCACTCGAATTGCAAGGAAGGGATATCTATATTCGCGAAGCTTGTAACAGTTGTCACTCACAGTTGGTACGGCCTTTCCGCTCCGAAGTGGAAAGATACGGAGAGTATTCCAAAGCGGGCGAATATGTTTACGATCATCCTTTCTTGTGGGGTTCGAAAAGAACGGGTCCGGACTTGCACCGTGTAGGTAAAAAATATTCGAACATGTGGCATTATTTGCACATGCAAGATCCACGGCAAATGTCACCTGGCTCGATAATGCCCCGTTATCCTTGGCTGCTTGAGTGGGATATGGATAAAGAATCAATTCCGGCAAAAATTTCCGCAATGAGAACTTTGGGTGTTCCGTATCCGGAAGGTTATGAAGATCAGGCAATTGCCGATTTGGAAAAACAAGCCAACGAAATTGCCAACGATTTGATTCAAAACGGAATTGATGCCGATCCGAACAAAGATATAATTGCTTTGATTGCTTATCTGCAAAGATTGGGTACTGATATAAAAAATGAAGTAGCAGAAAAATAAGGAAAGATATGAAATGTTTTCAAATTTATTAAGTTCAATAGAGGATGTTTCGGTTTATCCGGTAATTACATTGATTCTATTCACATTTGCATTTGTGTTGGTTGTTATAAGACTGGTTTTTATGGATAAAAGAACTGTAGAAGAAATGAAAAACATCCCATTGGAAGATGACAATGAAGAATTTATAACAAATAACGAGAATAACAATGAGAAAAAACAAATTATTTAATTGGATAATCATGGGAATTTTTCTGCTCCTTGCCTCAAGTCCGCTCTATGCGGAAGATGGTTCCCATGATACACTTTCGACAGTAATCCAAGTGATGATTGCGATTACCGTCTTCTTTGTGATTATCGTTCTCTGGTTGGTTATGGTCTATTCGGAAAAGAACGATACCGAAGGTTCGGGACTGAAAAAGTTCTTCGGTTCCAAAAAGCCGGTTTCGGTTGAAGAAGAGGAAAAACTATTGTTGGATCATGAGTATGACGGAATCAGAGAATTGAACAACAGAATCCCCCCATGGTTCAATGCCATTTTATACGGTACCGTTGTTTGGGCGGCAGCATACATGATTTATTATCATGTAATTGGAAGCGGTAATGTTCAAGAAGAAGAATATGCCGAGGAAATGAGAGTTGCTGCTATGCAACACGAAGCATTGGCTTCCAGCGGTGCATTGATTGATGAAAACACCGTTACAATTACTAACGACGTTGCCGATCTTAACAAAGGAAAAGAAATATTCGACAAAAATTGCGCGGCATGCCACGGCGTGGACGGTGGCGGTATTGTTGGACCTAATCTTACCGACAACTACTGGATTCATGGTAATGATATTAAGGACTTATTTAAAGTCGTTAAGTATGGCGTTGCGGCAAAAGGTATGCCTACTTGGGAAAAACAACTAACGCCCAAAGACATTCAAGATGTAACAAGTTATATTTTGGTTAAATTACACGGTACGAAACCTGCAAACGGAAAAGCACCGGAAGGGGATTTGTACGAATAACCGGAATAATACTTAATTGCTTTTTGCTGAAAAACCCGCAATGATTTTATTGCGGGTTTTTTTATGTTTATTTTATACTTTGTAATTCGAAAATTATTCATGTTGCAGAAAGTTACCGGATGAAAAATAAATCGCTATTAATAATTCTTGTTGCCGGATTGCTAATTTTATTGTATTTACTTTTTAACAATCAAAACAATGATAAACCCGCCTTAACAGATGCTAAAACCGGAAACGTAAAAGCGGAAAAAAATCCGGCGAAAGACCCTTTCCAAAACGCTCCGGTTATACCTGCGGGAGCAATAAAATATGTAATTAACACCGATAGCAGTATGGTGTATTGGTCAATCAGCCGTCATAGGGGCTTTGTGAAATTTAAAAGCGGCTATTTTGTTTTGCTCAACAATAAAATCCTTAACGGGATTTTTTATGTGGCGATGGATAGCATAAAAAATCTCGATATCGACTATCCACTCATGAAATCCGTATTGGAAAAGGTTCTCAAATCACCGGAATTTTTTAATACAGCCAAATACCCCGTTTCAGCATTTCTGATTGATAGTTTGAAGAAGATTGGTAAAGATGAATATTTGATTTCCGGATATATGAAAATATTCGACATTGTGCATAAAATTAAATTTAAAGCTCAAATTAAAAATTATCAAAATAAATTAATTGCCAAATCGCAAAAATTTTATATTGACAGAACAAAATGGGGACTGACTGCATATTCAAAAAATTTCGTTCAGCAGGATACCAGTTTCGTTGTCCCCGATTCTATTGGTCTTGTTGTAAAAATCCAAGCTGAAAAGGGATAATACGGCTTGTAAAGAACCGAAACTTTTCCGTTCCATAATTACTATTATCCGGTAAAACTTTTCCGGGAAACTTTTTTATTAAAAAATTGTATCAGTAGCGAAATTCCGATATCGAGTTAAGATATAGAAAAAAACAGTGAAAAGAGAGGTGGAATTATGGCATTTAATTTCGACAAATTAACAATTAAGGCACAAGAGACGGTTCAAAATGCGGTGGAAATTGCACAAAATTACAACAACCAAATTGTTGAACCCGAACACTTGTTTGCGGCTATGCTTCAAGATGCCGGTGGCGTGGCCGAATCGATAATCCAAAAAACCGGCGCAAATATAAGTCTGTTGAAAGTTAAAATCGGGGAACTTTTGGAAAACCTTCCGAAAGTTACCGGAGCAGGAGTTGGTAATCAACAGCTATCCGTGAATACGGCTAAACTTTTGGACAAAGCTGCCGAGGAAGCGAGAAATTTGAAGGATGAATTCATATCGACGGAACATTTGCTTTTGGCGCTTACACAAGATGACGGGAAAGCAGGGCAACTTCTGAAAGATAACGGGATTTCCCGCGATGTGGTTTTAACTGCATTAAAAGATATTCGCGGTTCACAACGGGTTACATCCCAAAATGCGGAAGATACATATCAATCCCTTAAAAAATTCGGCAGGGATCTTACCGAGTTGGCGCGTACCGGTAAACTTGATCCGGTTATCGGTCGCGATGAAGAAATCCGCCGTGTACTTCAAGTTTTATCGAGAAGGACGAAAAACAATCCGGTGTTGATTGGTGAACCCGGCGTGGGTAAAACCGCTATTGCCGAAGGCATTGCACAAAGAATTGTCTCCGGCGACGTTCCGGAAAACTTGAAATCCAAAAGAATTATAGCACTCGATTTGGGAGCTTTGGTAGCCGGAACCCAATTCCGCGGACAATTCGAAGAGCGTGTTAAAGCTGTAGTTAAAGAAGTGCAGGATTCCCAAGGCGAAATCATACTTTTTATTGACGAGATGCATCAATTGGTCGGTGCAGGTAAAACCGACGGCGCTATGGATGCCGCAAATATATTAAAACCGGCATTGGCGCGCGGTGAATTACACGCCATTGGCGCTACCACATTAAAAGAATATAAAAAACATATTGAAAAAGATGCAGCTTTGGAAAGAAGATTCCAACCCGTTATAATTCAAGAACCGAGCGAGGAAGATGCAATTTCCATTTTGCGCGGTTTGAAGGAACGTTACGAAGTGCATCATGGTGTCAGAATTACCGACGGTGCAATTGTTGCCGCCGTTCAACTTTCAAGCAGGTATATTACCGACAGGTTTTTACCCGATAAAGCTATCGATTTGATTGATGAAGCGGCTTCCAAATTGAGAATCGAAATTGATTCTATGCCAGAAGAACTTGATGCGATTGAAAGAAAAATCAAACAATTGGAAATCGAAAAGGAAGCATTAAAACGGGAAAAAGATGAACAATCGAAATCGAGATTGGAAGAGCTTGAAAAAGAATTAAGCAATTTGGAAGAAGAACGTAACGAACTCCGTGCACATTGGGAGTTAGAGAAAGAAAAAATTAAATCAATTCGTAATTTAAAAAGCGAAATTGAAAATTTAAAAATTCAAGCTGATAAATACGAACGCGAAGGAGACCTTGGAAAAGTTGCGGAAATAAGATACGGAAAAATTGTTGAGCTGCAGAAAAAACTTGAAGAAGAAACCAAACGGCTTGCTGAAATCCAGAAAAATAAAAAAATGTTGAAAGAAGAAGTAGAAGCCGAGGATATAGCGGAAATAGTTGCGAAATGGACAGGCATTCCGGTAAGTAAAATGCTGGAGAGCGAAAGAAGTAAACTTCTCAGAATGGAAGAAGAGTTACATAAACGCGTGGTTGGTCAAGATGAAGCCGTGCGTGCTGTTGCAAATGCAATAAGAAGATCGCGTGCCGGTTTGCAAGATTCTTCCCGCCCGATCGGTTCGTTTATCTTTATCGGTACAACGGGTGTGGGTAAAACCGAATTGGCAAGGGCTTTGGCCGATTTTCTATTCAACGATGAGCACGCAATGATTAGAATCGATATGTCGGAATACATGGAAAAACATTCGGTTTCGCGTTTGGTTGGTGCACCTCCCGGTTATGTGGGCTATGAGGAAGGCGGACAGCTTACCGAAGCGGTTAGAAGAAGACCCTATTCGGTTGTTCTGCTGGATGAAATTGAAAAAGCACACCCGGATGTATTCAACATTTTATTGCAAGTGTTGGATGACGGACGCTTAACCGATAACCAAGGTAGAACGGTCGATTTCAAGAATACGATTATTATAATGACTTCGAACATCGGTTCGCATCTGATTCAAGAAAGACTTGAACAGTTCAACGAAAATAACTATCAAGAAATTCTTGAAGATTTAAGATTGAAATTGAACGATTTGCTAAGAAAAACAATAAGACCGGAATTCTTAAACAGAATCGACGAAGTTGTATTATTCAAACCGTTGTTGAAATCCGAATTGAAACAAATTATCGATATCCAATTGCAACGGGTCGATGCAATGTTAAAAGATAAAAACTTGAAACTTGAAGTGGATGATTCGGTTAAAGAGTTTCTGTTAAAAACCGGTTACGATGTTACGTTCGGCGCACGTCCGCTGAAACGGACTATTCAGAGATATTTGGTGAACCCGTTGGCTACCGAGTTGTTGATGGGTAAATTTGAACATGGTGATACAATTAAAGCTACGATGGATGGCGATAAGGTGAAATTTGAAAAAGCATAAAAACCGGTTGTAGAAAATTAACCGGATTATGCCGGGCGGAATTTGACCGTCCGGCATTTTTTTATTACCGGAACAACCGGACAAAAAATTCTTTTCCTTTGCCAACACTATTGAAAAATAACCCGGATATTTAAATTTATTTTTAACTATTTTCCTGTTCATCCGTCTAAAAAATAAAAAATATGCCAAACCACAGCAAAGACGAACCGAGATTGAGGGATACTTTCCGGGAAGATTTCCGCAGAAAGGATCTGTTTCAAACTTTACGACAAGAATTTAACGAACTTACCCAATACTTCCTAACCGATAAAAGAAAAGCCGAACTTGAAAAAATGGGTGTGATTAAACGGACTTTCTATATGTTTTGGTGGTTGCTTAAAATCCTCTTCCTTAAATTGACACCTCTGCGCAGAATTTTACTTCTTATTGGAATTATTCTGATTCCCGTTTCGGGTAGTTTCGTAATAGATGACCGGATTTATTTCAGTAACAATTTGCACTATGTCGGTGCATTGGTTATTCTTTTCGTTTTAATGTTGGAATTAAAAGATAAACTGCTGGCTAAAACCGAATTGCAAGAAGGTAAGGCAGTCCAAAAAGCATTAATGCCCGCTTCTAATCCCGTTATTCCGGGATGGGATGTTTGTATCAATTCAATTCCGGCAAATGATGTAGGTGGCGATTTAATTGATTTTTTCAAAATTGATGACAAGAGGTATGCACTAATTCTCGGTGATATTTCCGGAAAAGGGCTTGCCGCAGCTTTAATGATGTCGAAATTGCAATCGACAATTAGAGCTTTATATTCTCTCTACGATAATTCGGCGGATTTAATCAAAAAAGTGAATGAAATTTTTTACCGTGACAGTCTTCCCCATCAATTCGCTTCACTTGTTTACATTGAAGTGAATATTGAAGACGAAACATTACGAATAGTAAATGCCGGGCATATTCCGCCGGTTAAAGTTAGCCCAGGCAAGGTGGAATCTCTTGCAAAGGGCGGTGTTGCAATTGGTCTTTTATCAAACGGAAATTATGCGGTAACCGGATTGCGTTTAAACCGCGGCGAGGGTTTGGTAATATACAGCGACGGTGTTACCGAAACAATGAACGAATACAATTTGCAATTCGGTGACGAAAGGCTCAAACAATTTTTAATTAAATATTCACATCTTCCTTCTACCGAACAAGTAAAAAAAATTCTGCACAACCTTAACGTTTTCAAAGGGGATGCTCCGATACACGATGATATTTCAATAATGGTATTGCGGAAAAAGTAAAAACGGATTACCGGTTTGGTATCAAGTCCGCAATTTGTTAAACTCAATATCTTTTTATAATTTGCCGGTAAAAATTAACGGATTTATTTTCTTCATGACCGAAAACAAATCTTCCTCCCTCTGGCAATCGAATCTTTTTTCGATTTTAAAACTTATTGTACTTGTTTACCTTTTCCTTCTGAGCCTTGATATGATGGGTGCATCGTTAAAGCTTTTCGGAAAAGATTTTTCCAAAGCGTTAATTCAAACCACATCAAATCCTTTTGTAGGCTTATTCATAGGAATTTTGGGAACTTCTCTTATTCAGAGTTCTTCCACAACAACTTCCATGGTTGTGGCAATGGTTGCAGGCGGCGCATTTTCAAAAGATATGAATGTTGCAATCCATTTGGCAATTCCTTTGATTATGGGTGCTAATATCGGAACGTCAATCACAAACACCATAGCGTCTTTACCGCAGATTAACAGAAGCAACGAATTCCGGAGAGCATTTGCAGCAGCAACGGTGCACGATTTTTTTAATTACCTTTCGGTTTTGGTGTTGTTCCCCTTGCAAGTTTATACCAATTTTCTCGGTAAAGCATCATCATTGTTGGCTGATTCTTTTGCCGGAGTTGGCGGATTAAAGTTTTTAAGTCCGGTTAAAGCCGTAACGAAACCGGTTGTAAAATTTATGGAGAAATACCTCGAAAATTTATCCGGGGATAAGCACGTTGTAGGCTGGATTTTATTGGTTCTTGCAGTTGTTTTTTTATTTTCCGCATTGAAGTTTATTGTTGATGTTCTTAAAGAAATGGTTGTTGAAAAAGCCAAAGCCTGGTTCGACAAAATATTGTTCAAAAATGGCGGCAGGGCTTTTTTAGTCGGAATAATTCTGACGGTTCTGGTTCAAAGCAGTTCAATTACAACTTCTTTAATGGTACCGTTGGCCGGAGCAGGATTGCTCACTCTGCGTCAAATTTTCCCTTACACTTTGGGCTCGAATATCGGCACTACCATTACGGCAATACTTGCAGCTTTGGTAACCGGCAATATCGCAGCGGTAACGGTTGGATTTTCCCATTTATTATTTAATATTAGCGGAATAATTATTTGGTGGCCCCTTGGAAAAGTACCTATGACAATGGCGGAAAAGTTTGCGGAATATTCCACTAAAAATAAAATTATCCCCATAGCTTATGTAATCGTGTTGTTCTTTATAATCCCGGGTTTAGTTATTTATTTATCAAAATAGGGTTTTGAAATGATTAAAGAAATTTTAAGCGTATTTAAAAGCAACAGTTATATGGATCGTGCATATCAACGGTCTTTCGAAATGTTGGATATAACTCAAGAAATGTTTCTAAAAGCAAAAGAAGTTTTGCGGAATACCGATACAAACCAACTCGATATCGACATAAATGATGAAGACCACAAAGTCAATAAATACCAGCGCGAAGTAAGGAAAGATGTATTTAATCATTTGGTTATGTCCGGAGTGGCGGAGTTAAGTTCCGGCTTGGTGTTGGTAAGTATCGTAATCGATCTTGAGAGAATCGGCGATTTAACCAAAAACATCGTGGAAATTGCACAAGCCCATCCGTTGAAATTAATAGGTGGAAAATTTGAAGACGAGCTTGCCCGGATTGAATCTGCGGTTGAAGAAAATTTCGCATTAACAATTAAATGTTTCAAAGAATCTGATGAAGAGTTGGGAAGAAAAATAGTAACCGAATATAAATGGGTAAGTAAATCTTGCGATTCCATTCTGGTTTCTTTAATGAAGAAGGAAGATCCTTCGTTGGATAGCGGAACCGCAGTTTCGATGGCTCTTTATTTGCGTGCGTTAAAACGGATTAATTCCCATTTAAGAAATGTCGCTTCCAGTGTGGTTAATCCGTTCCACAGAATCGGGTATAAACCGAAAAAAAATAAATTTAAATGATAATGCTTTGCCGTCGTATTAATTTTATTGTTGATTTAAATTTGAAATTTTCGTAGCAATCCCAATTAATTTAATCTTCCGGTGAATATGAAAAAACTTCCGGTTTTGTTGCTTTCAATTCTCTTTATTTTTACAACATTTTATGGAACCATCAACGGACAAAATATGGATTTGGAAATTTTACCCGCACCACGGCAAATAATAAAAACGGATTTTTCGAAATTTTATAATGTAAATAAAATATTAAATGTTAAAGCAAATAATAATTTGCTGGAAAAATTGAAAATTGTATTAGACGATTTTTCCAAATCGGTAAAATCGCAGTTGAATTTGGATGCCGTTGAATTTCAGAAAGATGAAAGTGATGCGGATATTTTGTTAATGCCCGTTGATAATTTCGCTCAAGATGCGAAAATACCGCCGGCAGTAATAAATGAAGCTTACGGTATCAACGTTACTGAAAGCAACATTAAGCTTAAAGCCCGTTCGGCAAAAGGAATTTATTACGCACTTCTCACTTTAGAGCAATTGTTCCAACAATTCGGGAAGTCCGTACCCCTAATGGAAATAGTGGATTATCCCGATCTCCAAATTCGCGGAATTTCCGATGATATTAGTCGCGGACAAGTTGAAACCGTGGAAAACTTTAAACGGGTGATAAAATTTATTTCCCGTTACAAAATGAATACTTACATGCCGTACATGGAAGACGTGATTAAGTTCGATGAGTTCCCATCAATCGGGAAGAACCGGGGAGCTTTATCCAAAAAGGAAATAAAGGAAATTGTTGAATATGCCGGAAATTATTTTGTGGATGTAATCCCAATATTCCAAACATTGGGTCATTATGAAAATATATTAACTCAAGAAGAATTTTTGGATTACGCCGAATTTCCGGGCGCCGCCTCATTGGATGTATCGAATGATTCAACTTATGTTTTCCTGGACAAATTGATTAAAGAAGTTGCAGAAGCTTTTCCGTCGGAATATTTTCATATCGGTGCCGATGAAAGCTGGGATGTGGGTCTGGGCAACAGCAAAGGTTTGGTTGACAGTTTGGGTATAGCGAAAGTACATGCAAATCATTATAAAAAAGTTTACGCCATTTGTAAAAAGTACGGCAAAAAAGTTATGATGTACGGCGATATAATTCTTGAACACCCCGAAATTTTGCAAATGTTGCCGGAAGATATAACAGTCGTAAATTGGCGCTACCATCCGAGATTCGAATATTCATCGGTTAAGGAATTTGTTAAAGCCGGTATAAAATATATCGTTTCCCCCAGCGTGTGGAATTTTTTCAATCCGTATCCCAACTATTCTTACGCTTTTACCAATATTAAAAATTTGACCGCCTCGGGAATAAAAAATAATTCAACCGGAATGATAAATTCGAATTGGGGTGACTTCGGTGCGGAAACATTAAAAGAATTACTGCTTTACGGTTATGCATGGTCGGCACAGTGCGCTTGGAACATAAGTGAAAGCAATGATGAAAAGTTCGATAAGATATTCTGGCAACAATTTTTCGGAATAGATGGAAATAAATTTTCCGGAATTTCCGGAACTCTTAAACACCCTTTGAACATTGTGTTTTGGAACGATGTGTGGATGCACCCGCTGTCAAAAAGAAAATATCTTCCATGGTGGGCTTTGCGGTATCCGAAAGCGGTGCAAGCGGAATGGTTGAAAAAATACACATCCAAACTTTCAGGTGAAATTAAAAAATTAAAAAACGAAGTAAAATTCAATCGCGAATATTTGAATGTTTTGGAGTTTGTTTTAAATCTGAATTCTTGGTTTGCAGACAAACTGAAATCCAATTACACCTTAAAGTTAATTTTGGAGGGCAAATCGGATGAATATGAAAAAGCCATCGAACAAGTTGATGAAAATATAGTTGCATTGAATAAACTTAAAGGACAACATTCGGCACTCTGGAAAAAATACAATAAACCGGATAATCTGAATCTGGTAATGGATAAATACGAAAGATTGATTTCTTATTATAAAGAAATAAAGGAACAGCTTCAAAGTAGGGAACTAAAATCACCTTACATCGAAAGCAAATGGATTTATCCGCCGCAAATTGATTCCATGCCGGTAAAATCGGCGAAGTTTAAATATGAATTTGAAGTGAAAGGTAGAATAAAATCCGCCAAGTTGCAACTCATAGGTGATACTTATGTTGAATTGTTTATAAACGGCAAATTTATCGATAAAGTTTTTGCACGCCGTTCAGGTTCACTTTTGGTTGATTACAGAAGAATTAAGTTTTTGGATGTTGCCCGATATTTTAATGAAGGCAAAAACAAAATTGAGGCTGTTGCAAGGAATTACAACAAAAACGGCGAAGCGGGAATTAATATAATTGCGGAAATTAAAACGGACAATGGAAACTTAAAAATTTTAAGTGATAAAAATTGGCTGGTTAAACCTGCCGGTGGTAATGATTGGTTGCATGCTGTTGAAAAAGAATATCCTTATAATGTGATTGCCCCGGATTTTAAAACCGGCAGAGCTTCTTGGATTGAAAGATGATCAAGCTATGTGTTTCCCGATAAGCAAAGAAACAAGCAACGAAATCGGCAACAGGAAAGAAAAAATGGAAAGTAAAAATTCCCGTTTGGGTTTTATATCGGATACGATTTTAAACCACGCATAAAAGATGAACGATTCCAGCAAACTGGTGCTTAAGTAATAGTTAAAATCGAATTCCAGAATATTATTGACGATAAACAAAAGCAATATAAATACAATCATTGTTAAATCTATTCCGGAAAACAGAACCTTTCTGCCCATGAAAATTTTCCATCTTCCCAAAAGAATTGCAACAATCAGCAAAGCCAGAATATAAAAACTCAATTCATTTAAAGTAATTAATTCGGAAAAGTGTAAATTTCTTGAAATAAGCGTGGGCAAACTCAATTTCGATGCAATAAAATAAATCGAGAAATTCAAGAATATATAAATGTGAGCGATATTTTTGGCGGATTTATATTGCACCGCTGCCAAAATAACCAGTAAGATATTTGCAATCAGAAGGAAATACAATTCGTTGAGAGTGAGTGAAGTTTTAAAGGAAAAGGATAAAAAACTGATAATTACAACTAAAATTGTTGAAAAGTAAATCATTACCCGCAATATCGATTTTAACCGGCGCATGGGAAAATCTTTTACTTTGTTAAGAAAGTTGTTCACCCTATCGGAAACATTTAGCGTGCTGAGAAACGGCTCAACCATCAACAAGATAACAGTGAAAAGTCCGAATAAAACTATCGCCGGCAGTTTCAATCCTTTCAAGTAAAAGATTGCAAGTAAAATGTAAACAAGTGTAAAAATTTCAATTATAAAAACCGAAATTTCGTGCTTTACATTACTTTTGTATAAAATGTAGTGTTGGTGACTTGTATCGGGTTCAAAAGGGTTTCTTCTTTGAAAAAGACGGATGAAAAAAACTTTCACCGTATCGATTAGAGGTATTCCTAAAAGCATAACGGGAAAAGTCAGATCGAGCACACCGTTATTATATTTAATTGAAATTAGCATGCTTGTGAAAACAAGAAAAAAGCCTAGAATATAGGCTCCGGTATCGCCCAAATAAACACTTGCGGGGAAGGCATTGTAACGGAGAAAGCCGACCAAACTTCCTATAAAGCTGATTGAAAGTAAAATGAGGAAATTATTTTCTATGCTTATTGCGAATGCCAGAATTATCGTAAAAATCAAAAGTGAAAAACCGCTAGCCAGTCCGTCCAAACCGTCTAACAAATTTATCGAATTTATTGCACCAACGATAAAAAGCAATAGTACGAATTCGCCGAGAGGTCCGCTGAATTCCATTTCGAAAAGGGAAACAACGGAATATTGGTCTTCCAAATACAAAATAAGAATAACGGCGGCTATGTTCTGGAAAATAAATTTGATAAAGCTTTTCAGACCGATTATATCATCTACAATTCCGGAAAATATTAACACTGTAACGGAAATTAAAATATATTTCAGTGAAGAAAAATCTTCTATAAACGGATTGAGAATGATAAGAACAATAAGAAAAATTATCAATCCACCCATGCGCGGAATTTTTTCGGTATGAATTTTTCTCCCGCCGGGTATATCGACGATACTTGCCCTTTTCAAAAGAGTGATAAAATACGGTGTCAGAAAAAGGGTAGTAATCAAACTTGCGAAAAACACAAGAAGATAAGTCATAAACCGCTTACGTTTGTTGGGGGATTGTTATTTTCATTCATACTTCCGGAATTATATCCTTTCTTCTAATATAAATTATTTCAATAAAAAATGAAGTTGAAATTTATGTTCGCTTTTTTATAAAACGCTTGGAATTATTTATAAGCTTTGTTTTGGCTAAACCGGCCGGTTGCGGTTTGCGTGCAGGCGATTTTTTATTTTTTACCGCTAAGTCATTCAAAATAAATCCGCTGGGAGTAAGATCGTATTCGGAGAAAATCTCATCCGCTTTCTTCAGTTCGGTAAATGTGGAAAGATTGGAGCGGGCTACCATAATTATTTCGTCCAGCAATCCCAGCATGTAAGCAACTTTATCGGTGGAAGTTAAATCCAAACAATCGAATATAACGTAATCGTAATTGCCCGAAACTTTATCGACGAATTTTTTAAATCTTTCCGATGTTAAAACAACCGAAGGATCTTGAGGAAATTCAATTCCGGTAATTATATCCAAATTGTTTATTTTGGAATGTCTGATAACGTTTTCCAGCGTTTCTTTTCTGAAAAGATAATGGGCAAGCGAAGGTTTGGCATTAATCTTAAATAATTTTGAAAGAACAGGATATTTCAAATTGGCATCGACCAAAAGCACTTTATGATTGTGATGAGCCAATGTGATGGCAATGTTTGCTGCAACTAAACTTTTTCCTTCATTTCTTACCGCACTGCTGATACCGATTGTTTTGATTTTTTTATCCAAAAAGCCGTATTTAACGTAAGCGTAAATTTTTTGGAAAGATTTAACAAGTTCATCTTCGGAGTTTTCGTAATCGGTTGGATGAATGCCTTCCAGAAGTAACGGATAGTCCGGTTCAATATGCGGAACGGATGCAATTATTTTGTAATTGAGTATTTCCAAATCTTCCGTATCTTGAATGTGGGTGCTTACAATGCTTAATCTGTATGCAATAAGTATTCCGGCAATTAACCCCAACAACCCGCCAATTATCAGATGAAGCCTGATATCAGGCTTGAAAAATGTATCCGGAACTTTGGCTTTCGATATAAACTCTATTTTTGCAATTGTGTTTTCTTCGGTTTTTTCGAGTCTGGTTAAATATTTATCTATTTTGGTGTTAAGCTTTTGATAAAATTTGTAATTACGCATTGCTTGCGCCAACCGAAGTTTGGAATAATTGATAGCGGAATATCCGTTTTCCAATTCGGTAAGGGCATCGTAAATAATGGACTGTATTAAATCATATTCCATCGATTTAAGTTTTAACTTTTGAATTTGTTTCGTCAGTTCCAATATTTTTTCGTAATTAACATCTGCCGGTTTTATAAGTTTTTGAACTGTTCCGGAAATTTTAAATTGGAGTATTTTTTTTAGCGAATCGATGTTTACCGGTCCGGTTTCTTCCCAGGCGAGTGTTGGAACGAAATCCGGGTAAATTTTCATTACCTCTTTAATCTTTGCCTCGGCATGGACTTTGGCTATTTTATCTTGAATGAGCAAAATGTCTTCGTCGTCCAATTCAATAAGCAATGTTGCCTTGCCGGGAAGTAATTTTTTTAACTCTTCCTCGTAATTCTTCAATACAAGTTCGTTCATTTTTATTTGCATATCGGTAAATTCAAGTTCCGATTCCAATTCAGACAGTTTCTCAATTAATATTTGTTCGGAAGGGCTAAGTTCTACGTTTTCGGCATCCTTTATTTTTTGATATTCCAATTTGCTCTTTTGTAGCTCGTCCAATTTTTCTTGCTTTTGATCTTTCATAAATTTGGCGACCGGGAAAAAGATGTTTTTGTTATTGATTAAAGCAATCTGATAGATTTGATCGGCAAATAAATTTGCTATAAAAGCGCTTTCTCGTGGATCCGGACTTACAACACTTAAATAAATAATGTTATTGGCATTATCCACGTTTACTTCCAACATGGATTTTAATTTTTGGGCAATGTATTCGATTTGATTTCTTTTTTCAAATGATACTTTTTCGGCTTCTTGCAAGAGCGGAATAAAATTCGTGTTCTGTTTATTCAAATATTTTTTCGAAACAATTTTAGCAGCTACTTTCCTGAGAATTTCATCGGATTGAATGAGCGCTTCTTCTCTCGATAAATTCCCTATACCCGGAACCAAAAACCGTTGCACACTTTCGTAATTAAAATTTATAGCGATTTCAGCTTTGTAAAGTTTCGTTTCAACTAAAGTTAAAGCAGCGGCAAGCAACAAAAAAATGAAAAAAATTAATAATATCGTCCATTTCCGTTTCAGTAAAATTTTCCACGCCGGAAATTTTTTCTTTTCTGTGCGGTATGCGTAAGGTGAAATCGCTGTCATAACTATTTCCTTTTTTGGAAAAATCTTGCCATCTAAGTTGAGTTATTTAGAAAAAATTAAAACAAAGTTCCGGCATTGCTATAAAATACCGTAATAAATCATCGAAAATGAATCGGTATATGTTAAAATATAATTCTCAATATAAAACAACTTTTTCGGAAACATTAATATACCTAAAACTT
>Ga0256841_1001309_pt1 | contig 21992 bp, 18 predicted proteins | sample 356308metaG_FD_185971 | JGI IMG/M metagenome (GOLD analysis project Ga0256841, IMG submission 185971) | Hydrothermal vent microbial communities from Mid Atlantic Ridge, Atlantic Ocean - 356-308 | ecosystem: Environmental > Aquatic > Marine > Hydrothermal vents | place: Atlantic Ocean: Mid... | reverse complement strand
CGCCAGGGTCAAGTCGAAACTGCGCGAACTGCGTGCTGCGCTGGCGGGAAATTAGGCAAAAAAAGGGGTTGACTCCCACGCGATTCATGATCCGTGGAAAAGCTGTTATGCACAGTGGCAGGCGAGCCGTAAACAAATGGCCGCGTTAAATCGTTACGGCTTGATTGCAGGTTTAAAAAAGTTCCATAAGCCGTTGTAATAAAAATAGAATAAAGGTTTGTTGAAAAAATAGACAACTTAAACGAAATGCCGCATTTTTTAGTGTCCAATGCGATTGACGGGTGATTCATCCACATAGTTATCCACAGTTATTGTGGATAACTTTCAAGCTGATTTCCGCTGCAGGAATGATCAGGGTCCACGACCGTCCCCAACGACAGGAACCACCGCCCATGCAGATCGAACACCAGCCCCGAGATACCCGCTTCATCGCGTTCATCGATCACCAGCAAGCCCGCCTGGAGTACGACCTGTTGCCACGCCATGGCATCAACTTTACGTTTACCTATGTGCCGGAATCACTGCGTGGACAGGGTATCGCGGAGCAACTGGTGCGCACCGGCCTGGCCTGGGCGCGGCAACAGGGCTTCGAGATCGAAGCCAGCTGCTGGTACGTGCGACGCTTCCTGCAGCGGATAGACAGCACATCGACGCCGCACAGGGGATAGCAAACCCGCCAATCGCTCCACTATACTGCCTATGACTTCAGGAAGAAGTCGGCACCGTTCACCACCAAAAGGAGTTGGTCATGAACAATCTCACCCCACGGCCGTTTCCCGCCGCCATTGTTTGCCTGTTCACCACTCTGTTTGCCATCCCTGGCCGCTCGACTGCCGCATCCCTGCGGCAGACGGTCCTGACCGGGTGATACCGGTTCCATGTCCTCACCTGCAGGCTCGCTCCAACGTTAACGGCACAGCAATGACTTCAGGTATTACGATCCGGAAACAGGGCGGTATCTTACCTCTGACCCGGCAGGACTCGGCGGTGGTTTGAATACCTATGTGTATGCAGAGGGGAATCCGGTTAGATATTCAGACTACTACGGGCTGGACAGGATTTGTGGCCCAGGTAAGGAAATGGTCGGTACAAATTCTGATGGTAGTGTCGAATGCGTCGATAATCACAAACCGCACGAAGACGCATGTTTCGGTGTTGATTGCCGAGCTTTTTCAGATGTAACCAATAGCCAATGCACGCAGGATTGCATGAGTAACCCGGGTGAAGGTATACATATCAGAATATGTCAGGGGGAGAACAAACAATGCCCGGTAAACTAATGCGCAGTGCTATATGGATAGCAGCGCTCAGTTCTGCAAACGGCAACGCAACAACCTATTGGAAACCAGCCCCAGAGTTTACTGTTGAAGGGGCTGAATATACGGGAACGCTGACTTTTATTTCTGGCTTTGCCTATGCATTAAGTTATAGCACAGAGAAGCTTGATGAAAAGAATGCGCGTAATTTTTACTGCTTGCCCGATGGAGTAAAAATGGACTCCAGGTTGCTGATAGACCTGGCTAATGAATCTCTAAAAGGGGATTCGACTTCTGAAGAGGTGTCGGCTGCAATTATTGGTCGTTTGGCGGCAAGGTATCCATGTAGTCCCAGGGAACCCGGGGCTGATTCGTCATCGCGAGAAACGAAGTGACGTGGCAGTCCTTAACAGGCCCTGGTCAAGGGACCCCGGAATTATGCGCCGCTGCATAAGCGGCCAAAATCCACCACATTCTCCGGTCTGCCATCCTGTCGGTCCGCCTGCGGGTCCAGCCAGTCCAGTATGGGTTCAAATTCCTTTCGTTCCGTGGCGACCAGGGCTGCATCCATTTCAAAAATACCCGTTCCCTGTTCCGCCGCCAGGATGTACTGGTCGGAGTCGGATATCCTGGTCAGGAAGGGCAGGCTCAGCACCTGAAGGAAGCGTTCCAGGGGCCGGTACACCGGCATGCTTTTACGGACCCGGTTGGCGACTACAGCGATCCGGGTTTGCTGTTTGTTGATGCCGCCCTTGAGCAGCAGGTCGCGGATGAAATCGGCGGTCGCGTGGATGTCGATCATCGAAGGTGCGACCGGAACCAGAATGTAATCGGCCTTTTTGACCATCTCCTGGAGCAGCACACCATCCACGCCGGCAGGGGCATCGATCACCAGTATCCCGGTGTCTTCCGGAACGTACATCTGCAGGCTGCGCATGCGCTTGCCTTTCTGGACGGCTGCATCCGCCGCGTGAATTGCAGCGGCCTTGGTCGAACGCAATTGCAGCCAGTGCAGGCTCGACCCCTGGGGGTCATAGTCCATGAGGGCGGTTTTCCGCTGGCTGCCGGCAAAATAGCTGGCAATGTTGGTTGCCAGGGTCGTCTTGCCGCTGCCGCCTTTTGAATTGATCACCAGTATGGTTTGCATCGCTGCTTGTTCCCGTTACCCGTGGTAACCGGAGTACCCGGCTTACCCGCTCTAGCGGAAAAAGACAGCAAACGTTTATGATTGCCTGGCCGGGATGTGACCGGGTTCGCAGTACGGGCGGCAAATACGTCTGCCGGCCGCCGATCTGCCCCTCAGCATGCCCGCGATGATGGTGTGGAAAATGTCCGTATCAGCGCCTGCTGAACAGGCAAAAAACGGCGCCAGGGGTTAACATAGCGCTACGCCGCTGACGAATCCGATCTGCACACCAGGTACACCATGCATACCCGTACATACCGCGCACACGTCCTGATGCTCGCTGCCAGCCTGGCGTTGTCCGGCTTCAAGGACTTCAAGTGCTCGGATGCCTCCTCCGGCAATTCCTTCGGTGGCGGTTCGGGCAGTCGCATAAGCGTGAGCAGCGAACAGAAAATCTCGGCGGACGCCGGCCGCTTCAATGGCAATCTCGACAATGGTGACCAGTTCGGCAGTGCGGTGACCGACACCCTGGACCTGGATGCCGACGGTATCCAGGACCTGGCCGCCGGTGTCCCGTTCGATGACGACGACGGCAATGACCGGGGTGCCGTCTGGATCCTGTTCATGAACAACAACGGGCGCGTGGACCAGGAACAGAAGATCTCCAGCAAGGCCGGCACCCTTGGCGGCAACCTCGATAACGACGACCACTTCGGCAGTGCACTGGCAGGCATCGGTGATCTCGATGCCGATGGTATCCAGGACCTGGCCGTCGGCACGCCGGGCGCGGACGAGAACGGCACCGACCGGGGGGCGGTCCGGGTCCTGTTCCTGGACAGCTCGGGCCGGGTTCGGCAGCAGCAGCTGATCGCGGACGGCGCGGGTGGTTTTGGCGGCGGGCTTGACAACGATGACCGCTTTGGCAGCGCGGTTGCCGACATCGGCGACGTGAACGGCGACGGTATCCGCGACCTCGCCGTGGGCGCACCCAACGACGACGACGGATCCGATAACGCGGGCGCCGTCTGGATCCTGATGATGCAAGGCAACGGCCGGGTCGGCAGCTGGCAGAAGATCTCCCGCGACGCGGGCGGATTCAACGGCAAGCTGAATGCCAACGATCACTTCGGTGCAGCCCTCGCCGGTATCGGCGACCTGGACAACGACGGCATCCCGGACCTGGCGGTCGGGGCACCGGAAGATGACGAGGGCGGCACGGACCGGGGTTCGGTCTGGATCCTGTTCCTGGACAGCTCGGGCCGTGTCGGCCGGGAACAGAACATTGCCGATGGCAACGGTGGTTTCGACGGCAATCTCGATAACGATGACCGCTTTGGCAGCGCGCTGGCCGGTACCGGCGATCTGAGCGGTGACGGTATCCGCGATCTCGCCGTGGGCACGCCCAACGATGATGACGACGCCGACAACGCCGGCGCCGTCTGGGTTCTGACCCTGCAGACGAATGGCCGGGTGGACAGCGGGCAGAAAATTTCCGCCAGGGCCGGTGGATTCAACGGCAAACTGAAAACCGGGGATCGCTTTGGCGCGTCCGTCGCCGGCATACGCGACCTGGATGGCGATGGTACCCCGGACCTGGCCGTCGGTGCTCCGGGAGACGACGACGGCGGCACTGATCAGGGCGCAGTGTGGGTGCTGTTCATGAACCGGTAACGCCCCTTGATACAGTTTCCCTTTGACAACCGCTACGCCGCCCTGGGTGACGATTTTTATGAACGAACCAGGCCCGCGCCCGTTCGCGAGCCGGAACTGTTCGCGTTCAATGACGCGCTGGCCAGGGACCTGGGTATATCCGCCAGCGACGTCGCGGTATCCGGTGCGGCGGTATTTTCGGGTAACACCGTGCCGCAAGGAGCGGAGCCACTGGCGATGGCGTACGCGGGGCACCAGTTCGGCCATTTCAACCCGCAACTGGGCGACGGGCGCGCGCTGCTGCTCGGGGAAATCGTCAGCCCGGATGGTGCCCGGTACGACCTTCACCTGAAAGGCTCCGGTCGCACCCGTTTTTCACGCGATGGCGACGGCCGGGCGGCGCTCGGCCCGGTACTGCGCGAATACCTGGTCAGTGAAGCCATGCACCGGCTTCACGTGCCGACCACACGCGCCCTGGCGGCAGTGACGACCGGCGAACCGGTGGCGCGGGAACGTTTATTGCCGGGCGGAGTCATCACGCGTGTGGCGTCGAGCTTCGTACGCGTGGGTACCTTCCAGTATTTCGCCGCACGCGAGGATGAGCAAGCCGTACGACAGCTGGCGGATTACGTCATTGACAAATGTTACCCGCAGCTGGATGAACACAGCAATCGCTATGCGGCCTTGCTGGCCGCCGTGGTTGAACGGCAGGCGCTGCTGATTGCGCGCTGGATGCAGCTCGGTTTTATCCACGGCGTCATGAATACCGACAACATGTCGATTGCCGGCGAGACCATCGACTACGGACCCTGTGCGTTCATGGATGCGTACCGGCATGACCAGGTGTTCAGTTCCATCGATCGTCAGGGGCGCTACGCCTATGGCAACCAGCCTTCCATAGGGCTGTGGAACCTGACACGACTGGCAGAGGCGCTGTTGCCACTGTTCGATGCGAACCCGCAAACGGCGGTCCGCGTGGCGCAGGAAGTACTGGAAGGTTTTGTGGCGCACTATGAATCGGCCTGGCTGAAAGGCATGCGGGAGAAATGCGGGCTGACGGCCTGCAATGGCGGCGAAAGCAGTGAAGACAGGGTGTTGATCGAAGCGCTCCTGGAAGTCATGGCAGAGAACCGGGCGGATTTCACCCTGACGTTTTTTCACCTGTCACGCCTGCCCGATCAGCCATCCGCACAGGATGAGAACCTGCTGGCCCTGTTTCAGCATCCAGAGCAGATGGCGACCTGGTTGCAGCAGTGGCGTACGCGCTTAAAACACGAAACGCAGGACGACGCGGCGCGTCAGGCCGGTATGCAGTCCGTCAACCCGGTCTACATCCCCCGCAACCACCAGATCGAAGCCGCCATCCGCGCGGCAGAAGACCAGGATGATTTTTCCGTATTCCACGAACTGCATACGGTGCTGCAACAGCCCTTTGTGCAGCAGGAGGGAAAGGAAAAGTATGCGCTGGCCCCGGAACCCGAAGAAGTGGTCGAGTATACGTTTTGCGGTACGTAAGACGCTGTGTGAGACAGAACAACGTCGATGCAGCTGTTTGTACGGGGAGAACCGTCATGAATGAACCGTATCTTCGAAATGCCTGATCAGTACACCCGGATATTCCTGCTGAGCCACATGCGCGCCTTCACCAGTCTGGCAGGGCATATTCTTGGCTCGCATCCGCAGATCAACGGCTACTTCGAGATGCATATCAGCTATGAGGATGTGTCTGACCTGGATAAAGCGCTGGACCTGTACCGGCAGTATGAAACGCTCAAGGTAAACAGCCGTTACCTGTTCGACAAGTTGTTACACAACGACTACCGGCTCGCTACCGGGCAGCCCGGCGCGCTCGATATGAAAATACTGGTTGCCCTGCGGGAACCGGAGCAGGCCATCAGGAGCATGGTCGCACTGTTTGCTGCAAAGGATGTGGCGGACCCGTATGCCTCACCGGCCGAAGCAAGCCGCTACTACGTCGAGCGTATCGAATCACTCGCCGATTTTTGCCGATCTTCCGTTCAACCCTACTACTATTATGACGCGGAGTGTTTTCAGGCCGAAGCGGATGCCCTGTTATCAAAACTTGCCGACTGGCTGGAGCTGGATTCGCCCCTGAGCGAGCGCTACCACCGATTCAGCCAGACGGGCAGGGCCCGCAGGGGTGATTCATCCGGGTTGATCCATAGCGGGAGCATCGGTGAAAGCCGGTCCGATTATGCGCACATCCGCCTTCCGGATGAGGAGCTGGGCAGGGCGCGGGCGGCGTACCGCGACTGCCGCGCCCTGATCGTCGATCACGCGACGGACGCGCTGACCAGCCGGTCCCAGGCTTCACGTTCGGCCCGGTAGTTCATCAACGCTTCGACCATTCGCGCCTTGCGTCGAGCGCGGTGGTCGGCCGACTGGATCTGCTGCCAGGCGGGCGATTGCTCGCCGAAATTGTAGTGGATATTATCGATAAAATCCCTGATCTGCTGCCGGGCAGCGGCCAGCTCCGGGTCGTCCAGCCACCAGTGGCCAGGCTGGAACACAAGCTCCCGGAGCTCGCGGTTTTTTGTCAGGATGGCGTCGTGTTTTTGCTGGTACAGCGCCAGCAGTTCCTTTTCCCGGTCTTCCATGACCCGTACGATGTCCTCCCTTGCAAAGGGCTGGTTGACATCGGCCCGGGTAACCAGTGTTTCCGTGGTAAACAGCATGAGGTCACCAAAGAACTGGCGTTCGAACTCGCTGGACAGGTCGATGTGCGCCTGCTGGCCATCGTCGTCCCGTTCAACGCCGGGACGGAAGCTCTCGTCGAGGCCGGACCCGGTAGTGCGGCGGTGCAGGTGGGGCAGGTTGATCGACGCGAAGCGGTCATGGATTTCCGCGGCAATCAGTCGCCCGGCGGTGGGACCGGACATGCGCAGACGCAGGTGCCCAAAGGGGATGACGTATTTCAACCCTGCGTGGTTGACGACATAATTACCGGGATAGACGGTGCGCGCCGGCGTCAGCTCGCTGAAGCCCTGGTCATAACGAAAGACCGTTTTTCGAAACAGGTGCTCACCAAAGAAAAAAGCTGCGAGCCGTGGCGCGAAATCGCGCAGGCAGGCGCTGTGATCGTGCGTCCCCTGCAGTGGACAACGGTAAGGGAACGTGGCCGGGTTGTTTTCAAAGCCGAACAGATTCGCCATATCGTGATAGACAGCGCTGGATGACGCTATTGCCGACGAGCATGGTGACTGCCCGTGAAAGCTGCACGCCCGGCCACCGGCCGTTTGCGCCAGTCCGCTGAAAAAAGCCGTGACGTCATCGAGGAAATTCGCAGCCATCACGGCCGGGGAGACCGGTGGGTCGCCCACCATTTTGCCGGTGAGCAGGCGGATATCGGTTGAGCGGAATGCTTTATCGATAGAGTGAAAATAGTTGAGCGCGTACACAGCCTCTTCGCCGTTGCCGGTGTACCGGTTCACGCAGAAGGATTCGTCGCTGTCGACAAAATAATACAGCGTGCGGTCCCTGTCTTCGGTGAGTTGCAGGCATTTCAGGTAACTGAGGTTGCGGTTGGCGGCCTGGCCTTTGCGGTAAAACCGGTCCACGGGCTGGGTGGTCAGCATAGTGCCCAGAATCTTGCGGTCTTCCTCCGGAATGGATTGCAGCAGCTGGTATTGCTCATCCTGCCCGAAATGGGTCACCTGCAAACCCCTGCGCCGGTACGCTTCGACCAGTTCGATATGCTGACGGATGTTTTCCTGTTCCCGGCTGTCCTCCGCGACGATCACCCGGATGCGCGGGTACACGCCGGACGCGTTGCCGCCATACCCGAAGCACTCGCAAAGCCGGTGGATGCTTTCCAGGCAGGCGCGCAGGTGGGCCGGGCGGTCGGCGACCGGGATACTCAGTATGAAGTGACAGCGCTCATCGGCCATGTCCCCGGTCGCGGCGGCTTTACGGATCAGCGCATCCTGCTCGCGGAACAGCGCCTGGTAGCAGTCCAGCAGGGGCTCAAAATCTACCTGACCGGACCACAGCGCATTTTCCAACAGGGGATAGCACTGCTCGTAGCGTTCGATGCACGAGGCCGGTGAGTCGTTTGCCGCCGGTTCGCCGATCCCGGCCAGTGCGGGGATGAGGTCCCGGTAACGAGCCAGGCAATCCCGCAGGCGCGTGGTATCGGCTACGCTCATGCGCCGCTAACGCCGGGAAGAGTAATTCGGGTAGGCATCCTGATCGACGATGATTTCCAGGAGGTTTATACCCTGGTGAAAATCCAGGGCATCCGCCAGGCCCGCGAGATCGCGTTCGTTTTCGATGCGTACGTGATCGATACCGAAAGATTGCGCCAGCGCCTCGAAATCCGGGTTGGTGAAATCGCAGTCGATGAAGCGGTCGTTATAGTGCTGGTGCTGGTTTTTCCGGATCAGGCCCATGGTGTCGTTGTTGAACAGCACGACGGTCAGCGGGAGCCGGTAGTTGACCGCGGTCATGAGTTCCATGGCGCACAGGTGGAAACCGCCGTCACCGATCAGGGCGAATACCGGCCGGTCCGCCGTGCAGGCCGCACCGATCGCCGCCGGTATGGCGTGGCCCAGGGAGGAGATGCCGGTATTGGGGCAGAAGCGGTCCCTGCCCGATACGCGGTAGAAGTTCTGCGCGAACACGATGTTGTCGTCGAACAGGATCAGGCCGTCCGGGAACTGTGACTCCAGCCAGCGGAAGAACGCCTTTACGTGATCGAACTGTGCGTTGAAGATGCGTTCGCCGGCGTCATCGATGTCCTGCTGTGCAGTCTGTATAAAAGCGGCGACATCGACCGGGTCCCTGGCCGGCAGCTGCTGTTGCCCGATGGCGGCATCCAGCGCACGCAGCCAGGCGCCGAGGTCGGCCGGTATCGCCAGGTCGGCGCGAAACACTTTCTGCAGTTGCTGAACACGGTTGTCGACCTGGATGAGCTTTTTGCCGGCTAGCAGTTTGCGGTCCCAGACATAGCTGGTGCGCTCATTGAAGCTGGCGCCCAGCACCAGCACCAGGTCGGCTTCCCGCTCCAGGTAGCGCATGGCATAGCCACCGGAGGTAACCCCCAGGCTGCCCAGCGACAGCGCCGAGCGTTCATCGATAGCGCCCTTGGCCTTGAGGCTGCTGGTCACGGGAATATTGAGCCGCTTGCTGATCGAGTCGAGGGCTTTCCGGGCACCGGCACGGATACAGCCGTAACCGGCAATGATCAGCGGGCGCCGTGCCTCGCGCAGCAGCGCCAGGGTCCGCTCGATGTACTGTGGCGGCACCACCGGCTCGCTGCCCGGGCAGCTGAAGCTGACCTGTTCCAGGATAGAGGCATCGACCGTTTCTTTCTGCACATTGTAGGGAATGCTCAACACCACCGGTCCCGGTGTATCGCACAGCAGGTGTCTGGCCGCCTGGTTGAGCACCGCGGCCAGGTAATCGGTACGCTCGATCAGCTTATGGTAACGGGTAATGCCGGCAAACAGGGCCACCTGGTCCACGCTGCCGCCTTCGCCGGAGCTTTCCTGCAGACCGCCCTTACCGAAAATATGGGTAGGGGCCTCACCGGTAATGGCGATCACCGGCAGGTTGTCGGTATAGGCACTGGCAATGCCGGTCACCAGGTTGGTGGCGCCCGGCCCGGCGGTGGTGATACAGGCACCGACCCCGCCCGTGATACGCGCGTGCCCGCCGGCCATGAAAGCCGCAGCCTGCTCGTGTTTGACCAGCAGCGAACGTATGGGCGAATCGTAAAGGCCGTCATAGACCGGCAGGATATGCGAGCCGGGGATGCCAAAAATGCATTCCACACCCAGCTGTTCGAGGAAGTTGACGAGGATCTGGCTGACCGGCAGGTTCATCGATAGGTGGAGGAGGGCTGTGATTATCGGGTTTCCCGGCAGTCGGGCCTGTGCCGTCTCCGGGACAACCGGTATACCGGGTTCCCGCGTACACCGGAATGACAAACTGGTCAGCGCCTCCCCTGGCTGAGTTTGTGGATAAATAAGGAAGGGCAAGCATAATGGGTTCGGCCCCTGATGGGAACCGCCGGCGATATGCTATGGTCAGGATCATGTCGCACCCGTCCATCCAGGCCATATTGCTCGATTACGGCGGCGTCATTGCCGACGAAGGCTTCCAGAACGGACTCAGGGCCCTGGCCCGGGAGCAGGGGCTGGAGGTCACCACCATGATGAACGTCGCCCGGGACACGGTATATACCTCCGGCTTCGTGCTGGGCCGGGGGAGCGAGCCGGCCTTCTGGGCCGCCATGCGCGAGGGCACCGGCCTCAGGGGCAGTGACGAGGAATTGACCCGCCGGATCCTCGCAGGCTTTGTGTTACGGCCCTGGATGATCGAGCGGGTCCGGCAATGGCGCGCGCAGGGGATTATCACCGGCATCCTCAGCGACCAGTCGCACTGGCTGGACCAGCTGGACGAGCGGGATCATTTCTTCAGGTATTTCGATCACGTATTCAACAGCTACCACCTCGGCAAGGGCAAACGGGACCCCGGTTTGTTTTATGACATCACCGAACGGCTGGCGTTGCCACCGGGCGGGATACTGCTGGTCGATGATATGAAGAGTAACGTGGAACGAGCGCAGGCGGCGGGGTGGCAGGCTATACACTATGTGGACAAGGCGTCTTTCCTGGAAAGGGTTGGAGAGTTGTTGTCCATTAGCGCCATACCCTCCGGTCCCTGTGATAGTTGATATACAGACCACTTCATCATGCCCATTGCAAGGCGAATACAGAGAGAAGAATTTTATTCCGGGAGTGGCCGTGCGTATTTGCACGACAACGTGACTATAGAATGGCGCGAAATGATAACAATAAGTCGTTGTCCGCCTTGCGAGGATTTTAATGAACAGCGACAATTTCAGGAAGAGTATAAGGGGAAAGGACTGCTAAAGGCAGTAAAGAGATGTTGCTTGAAAATCCATTGTCATGGCCCAGTTAATTCCGAATCTAAATACCTGCCTTCCACGGATGACGCCTGGTGAAAAGCGTTTAGCCAGGCGGCTGGAAGCATTGCTGGATGATGACTACCTGTGCTGGTACGACATACCGGTAGGGCGCAAGCATCGCTACCCGGATTTTATCATTCTACATCCGGCGCGCGGCTTGCTGTTTCTGGAAGTTAAGGATTGGCGCCTGGAAAACATCAAAAAAATCTCCAAGCACCGCGTCGAGCTGTTGACCAACAACGGCAAAATAACCACCCCCAATCCCCTCGAACAGGCCCGCCAATGTGCCTACCAGGTCATCGATATGCTGTCGTCAGACAGCCAGCTGACCGCGCCGGATGGAGATTACAAGGGGAAACTGAAGTTCCCCTACGGTTATGGCGTCGTATTCACCCATATCAATCAAGCTCAATTGAATAAAGCCCTGGCACCTGATGGAATGTCTGTGCTGCCCGATCACCTAGTGTTGTGCAAGGACGAAATCCCCGAGAATATCGATCCCGAAGTTTTCCAACAGCAACTGTGGGACATGTTCAATTACAGTTTTGACCAGAAACTTAGCCTGCCGGAAATCGAGCGTATTCGCTGGCACCTGTTCCCGGAAATTCGAATTGCAAACACGCAAGGCGAACTGACTATAGAGGTCGACGATGAGCGTGCCGATTTGGAAACCACGCGCGCGGTTACGGATATGATCAAGGTGATGGACCTGCAACAAGAGCAGCTCGCCCGTAATCTGGGCGAAGGCCATCGCGTGATTCACGGTGTCGCTGGTTCCGGGAAAACCATGATTCTCGGCTTCCGCGCCCTGCAGCTGGCGCAAACCATGACAAAGCCGGTCCTAGTGCTGTGTTTCAACGTCTCACTAGCTGCCAGTCTGCGCCACTATGTCAAAGAGAAAAACATTGAGCATAAAGTGCAGGTGTATCATTTCCACGACTGGTGCGGTCAGCAGATAAAAACCTATCACTGCGACGTGCCGGACAACGAGGCACCGTTTTTTGAACGCCAGGTTATGGCGGTGATAGAAGGCGTAGAAAAAAAACAGATACCGCGTGCCCAGTACGGCGCCGTTCTCATCGACGAAGGCCATGATTTTGAGCCGGAGTGGTTGCAGCTGATCACACAGATGGTGGATCCCGAGACAGATGCCCTGTTACTACTGTACGATGACGCTCAGTCGATCTATAAAAAACACAGCTCTCTGGATTTCAGCCTTTCCAGCGTCGGCATCAAGGCGCGTGGCCGCACCACCATCTTGAAACTCAACTACCGTAACACGCGCGAAATCCTGGAGTTTGCCTACCAGTTCTCCCGGGAGTTCATCTCCGCAGAGGAATCGGATGATGATCACATCCCGGTGATTGCGCCCGAATCCGCCGGCGTCTCGGGGCCTGCCCCGGTATTCAGGCTGTTTGAACAGCAAGGTGAGGAGCTGAACTATATTACGCGCTGCGTCAGTACGTGGCTGCACAAGGGGAAAAAACCCAATGAAATTGCGATACTGGTGCCCAGTAACAAAATGGCTGAAGGCATTTCTGCGCATCTGGAAAGAGCCGGCATAGCCAATCTGTGCATGGTCGGCAAGAGAAATAAAGCAGCTTACAATCCGGGTAAACCACTAGTGACCGTACTCACCATTCACAGCAGCAAGGGACTGGAGTTTGAAACGGTGGTGCTGGCCGGTATCGACAGGATTCAGTTTACGGCTAAAGAACTGGTGGATCAGGTAAGGTTGATGTACGTTGGTATGACCCGGGCAAAAATTCAGCTGCTGATTACAGCCAGCGGAGACACGGTATTTACCCAGCGTCTGGTTGATTTGGTGGCGCCCTGAAAACCATTTATAAGTGGATGTGGGCTTGATGACAATACCTGCTGTTGCCGAGAAATCGCTTGGCATGCCGAACTGTCGAAGGCTATTATGTAGTTTGTGCTGTGTCTTTTATGTTGCAGGTTTCTAATAGTAAGCGGGTAGAGGATGCAAAAATATTATTTGTATGCGATGAGCAGCCTGATCCCAGAGCACGCATGTAAAATAATCTCATGAAGAAAATCAATAATTCGCGTCATGATGCACTTGACTGTTATCTCCTGGGCGACCAACCAATGACATGCGGCATGTGTGGTTCGAGAACATCTTTCTATGAAGTTGAAAACGGAAAACAGGTGCATAGATGTTTGAATGCTGAATGTGGCTATCGGTTCTTATCGGTAGATGATATAGAGTGATTGATTGCTGTTATGAGTATATGCGGAGAGATAAGAGCTATTCTTCCCAAAAATCAGGTAATGTGTGGTGGATAGTCAAGACTTTGCAGTGCGACAAGCAAAGTGTTGTCGAAAGAACAGTATGGTGTGAATGACGATCTGGCAGAAGAAGCGCGTCGCACCTATGTCACAGCAGCCGTGCGGCAGCGTGTTCACCAGCGATACTTTCGGGTGCGCGTACTAAAGGCCTATCAGCAGCAATGCGCGATATGTCGTCTACGTCATACCCGGCTGCTTGACGCTGCGCACATCATTCCTGATTCAGATCCCGATGGTGCGCCAGTGGTATCGAATGGTCTTGCGCTGTGCAAACTTCATCATGCGGCATTCGATCGACAGTTTCTGGGTGTGCGGCCGGACTATGTAGTGGATGTGCGAGAGGATATTTTGGAAGAAACAGATGGCCCTATGCTTCAGCATGGTTTAAAAGAGATGCATGGAACGAAACTATGGGTGCCAAAATCCTCTCAACTTCGCCCTAATAGTGATTCACTGTCTCTGCGTTACCAGGAATTTAAGGCGGGTTGCAAATAAACTTCTGGAAACCGCGAAGTCAGTGGAGCAGATTTATTAATCCGAAACAGGCCGCGGTCTTATTCGTTACCCGCTGAACAATGATTGTACAATGCGCCAGAAAACTTGAGGCGAAATTCTAGTCGGCCTCTAGCCATCTCCTGGCCGGGAGCTGTCCACTGGGTAGATGGTGATATCAAGACTGTCGTTTTAAGGGGGTTATTTACGAAAACACTCCCTCATAATTAGGAGAGGTCTAACAAAGCATTTATGTTTCAGCAAGTTACAATTAACAGGTAATGATGGCCGTAGAGCAACACGATCGGCAAACGGCGCACTTGCCGCCTCGCGCGCTAACCTAACGTACTGTTGATTGATTTTCGAATTTGTATTTTTCCTTGCGACGCCGGTGGGGTGGTCACAAAAATAACGGGGATAAGCCAGCTTATGGTCTAGCCGTTCCGGAAATTGTTTGCGCGGCGCGGTCAAACGTATAAACGCTATTCAGCGGGCTACCTTTTTCGGTTGCATGAAACCGAGCCTTGTTGACGATCAGCGCGTCGGCAAAGTCCGCTTCTTTCTTTTTGTTGCCGACCTTCACGGACTTCGCCTGACAATAGTCGCTCAAGGCCTGCCACACGGTCTGGTCATCCTCGAAGTGAATGTTGGGTTCTTCAAATAGTGAGTCGAGCACATTCAGCAATGCGGACTTGTCCAGCCGGTACTTCTTCCCCTTGAGCGTCCACAGGGTTTCAACCAGCACCACGTCAGTGACCAGCACAGGTTCGGTGCCGTTGATCAACCTGTCGGCCTTTGCGGCCTGCAGCTTGTCGTCCCACAACAGATACCGCAGCAACACGTTGGTATCGATGGCGATCATGCGATGCTAACCGAGAGCGCTCTGGCGGGATTCTTGCTCGCTGATCGAGGTCTTTCCCTTGACCTGTTTGAGTATTCCCCTGGCTGCCCCTGGCGTCTTTTTTACGATGGTGATATGGCCATCAGCAACAAATACGCGGACGTCGTCACCCGGCTCGATACCCACTTGCCGGCACTGCTCAACTGGTAGCGTAATTTGTCTTTTTGAGCTGACTTTCGACATGTGGATGCTCCTTTTGTTGGTGGGGGGCGATCAAAGCATAGCGAATTCTTTACATTTATGCAATATGTAAAGAATTCGCTAGTGCCGTCTGCCCGACTCAAAATTGCTGTCGTTGCCGGATGATATGTGGAACTGGATGGGGCACCGGCAGACGACTGTGACAGTTACTGACGAGTAGCTGCGGAGTTCTTTATATGGGTGACCAACTCGCGCTGAAGCTCCTTCTTACGGCAAAAGGCTTGCGTAAAGCGCGCCTTTGATATTTATGAAACGTGCATGGACAATTCAGTACTGGTTCGATGAGGATGGTTAAAAATGAATTTTGAAAATTGGCTTCAACAAATAGGCAAGTCAGAACGCACTGCGCATAGCTACTCCGGGGCGATTTCTGGAACAATTTCCGAGTGGGGGCTTGCCGCTGGAATTACTGATCAGGCCTTGATCAACATTCAATCTGTCCAAGTTTTCAGAGAAATATCTGAGCAGCTAAAACAACTCAGTACCTTTCAGGAAAAGAATACGCGTGGTAATGGTATGTATAGCGCTGCTCTTAACCAGTATGCAGCCTATCTTGATGATGTATTCAGTGAAACCCTTCAGGAAGATATTGAAAAGGTCTTCAATAATGAGACCCTTGAGAAAACAGAAAAGTCGATGCTGATCAATGCGCGAGTAGGGCAGGGTAAATTTCGACAGAAGTTGATAGAACAGTGGCGCGGCTGTGCGTTGACGGGGTTTAGTGATACACGATTTTTGGTTGCATCGCATATTAAGCCCTGGCGAGACTCGGATAATAGGGAGAGACTGGATAGCTATAATGGCCTGCTATTATTGCCGAACCTTGATAAGGTTTTTGATTTAGGGTTTATTACGTTCAGGCAGCGCGGGGATATTGAGATTTCCGAAATGCTTGAAGATGAATCATTACTTGGGATTTCAAAGAGTATGCAGATTCAATTGGATGGTGCTCACCAGGAATATATGGCGTTTCACCGCGAGTATGTTTTTGAGAAACGTTGTGGTGTGTGATGTTTTTTGAAAGCTTTGATTGGGATGCTTATGGAAATAGATATTGATGATCGTCATGATGAATTGGATTGCTACATTTTAGGCGATCAACCAGTAGCGTGCGGTATATGTGGAGCGAGAACAACCTTTTATGAAAAAGAAAATGGAATGCAGATACATAAATGTATGAATACTGTGTGTGATTATCGGTTTTGTACACAACCCGGAAAATGCGTCGGTGACCTTGTTGACGCTGGAGCGAACAGCCCGGGCTCTGGGTATGCGTCTAAAAATCGAACTGGATGCGGCCTGAGCGGGCCTGGCTACCGTTTTCAGAATAAAAAAGGCCCTGGTAATTACCAGGGCCATCGTATTGGTGGAGGCGGCGGGAATCGAACCCGCGTCCGCAAGTCCTCCGCCCTCGGCTCTACATGCTTATCCACGTCTTTAAATTTAACTGGCTGCTACCCGACGGGCAGGGAAAACAGACAGCGATTCCGGATTAGGTTTTAACGCATCGGCCCCGGACGAGCTTCAGCGCGATCCTGCATGGGATGACTCCGGTGATCCGGGCGTACAGGCACACGCCGGGCCGAAGGCTTTACACCGGTTTTTAAGCGGCTAAAGCGTAGTTGTCGTCGTTGGCAACTATAAGTTTTACAGATGGATTTACGAGGTATTCTGTTCCTCGGCATGCACCTCAGGTTTTGCAACCCACGTCGAAGCCAGGTCGCCCCCGGTTCGTACCAGTGACAGTATACAGGACACCGGGGTTCCCGCCTATGCGTGCCGCTTGGCGGCGGCGCTCTCCGACGGTTCCCGCAGCCTGCGGGTCCGACTTTGCGTTGCGGGCGGGAGCCCCGGCTCCCTGTTTTTAATATGGGCCCTTTGCGGTGAATTTCAAGCTCAACGGGCCCCTTCCAGTGGCTGGACAAAGGGGGTGTCCGGCCAGGCGGGGGTGCTGTTGAGGTCGACCATATCGCGACGGGTGGGGTCGAACACGACGCCGGTCGAGACGCCTTCGATCAGCAGGTCGATGATGGTCCAGGGTTCGCCGGTGCCGGTCAGGAACAGCGGCTGCACGTTCTCGAAGCCGCTCTGGCGGCACAGCTTGTCGCGCGGTTCGATGGGGCGCTTGCAGCCGGTGACGGTGATCAGCTGCTCGTCCCGGATCGGTTCGCCGCTGTCTTTCAGGCGCAGGTCGAGGATGCGTTTGCCGTCCGGGTTGGCGAGGTTGACGGTCATGGACAGGCCGGACCAGCCTTCCAGCCAGCCGCCCTTGTGTTTGAAGGGCTCGGTGGAGTAGGTGCGGGTGAGCGAGTCCTCGATGATTGCTTTCAGCTTTGCGCCACGGATTTCACCGCTGGCGATGCCGAACATGATGGGATAGAAGCGGTAGATGTCTTCCAGTGTGATGTCGCCGCTGGCGAGGGTGTTGTCTTCCAGCAGCGCACCGGAAGCGACCACACTGTCAAAACGGAAGCCCGGCACCATGGCCAGGTCGGTCTTGCCGTAGTGGCGCAGGATGTCGCCGATGGCGTTGTTGAAACTGCTTTGCATGGCGTTGCGGCGGTCCAGCGGGAAGTTGGTGTGGCCGACCACGGTATTGAGTGGTTTGACCAGCGCCAGCAGGCTGTTGGGCATGGGGTCGCTGAACTTCACGTCGATGGCGTTGAAGGGCGCGCGTGCCTTGCGGACCAGCGCGGCCACCTTCGGGTCGCTCGCCAGGTGGCGGTCGATCGGCAGCAGGGTCCAGTTGCGGGCGGTGACCGTGCCGTTGCTGACTTCGATATCCATGCGTCCCAGGTAGCCGTCGTTGCCGGCTTCCACTACCAGGGCGCCGCTGGCGGAGGTCAGGGGCTCGAAGGTGGCTTCGTGGGTGTGGGCCGAGAAGAACACGTCGACCGAGCCCGGTTTGATGACCTGCGCCAGGCGGTGGTCCTTGTGGATGCCCAGTTCGGACATGACCACTACGATGTTTGCACCCTGGCTGCGCAGTTCGGCGGCGTGCCGGTTGATCAGGTCGCGGTAGGCGGCTTCTGCCCCGGCGGCATCGAGGCCCTCACCGGTGAAGGTGAACCCGGGTGCGAGCAGGGGGTAGACGAACTTGACGATATCGGAGGTAATGCCGATGAAGCCGGTTTTTACGCCATTGATATCTTTCATCAGGGTGGCCGGCAGGACTTCGCGGTTGCCGATCTTGTAGCGCATGTTGGCGGCCAGGTTGGGGAAGTTCGGTTTCTTGATGGCGGCGAAACGGGGTTTCAGCGGGTCCGCCTGTTGCGCGAGCGCGGGTATGTGCTCGTTGGTATAGCGCAGGCGGAACACGATGGAGCTGTAGCCGAAGTCCCAGTTGCCGGGCACGCCGACGTCGATGCCGAGTGCGTTGACCGGGTCGACGATGGCGTTGCCCAGGGTAAACATGGCTTCCGCGCCGCCGTGGAAGGTGTCACCGACGTTCATGAGTACGCTGTGCGGGTTGTCTTTGCGGATGCGCTGGATCAGTGTGGCCAGGCGCGCCAGGCCGCCGCGTTCCTCGACCCGGGTGCCGCCGTTGCCGTCCGCGACCAGGTCGGGGTGCGGGGTCAGGTGGGCGTGCAGGTCGTTCATGTGCATGAAGGTGATGGTGGTGGACGCTGCGGTATCGGTCTGGCCGCTGACGGGATCCGCCGTCGGGGTCCGGTCGACGATTGCAGTGGCGCCGTTGCTGGAGCCGAGCGTATTGCCGGTGTGGCTGGCGTTGCCGGGGTTGCTGCCCGAGCCGGAGCCGCCGCCGCAGGCGGATAACAGGCTGAGTACGATCAGGATGGCTGCCGTGCCGGGTAACTGGAGTGCTGCTTTTGTTCTTGCCTTGGCCATGATGCCCTCTGGAACTGGTTGGAGTGCGGGGGATACTAGGCAGGCGGGCAGGGGATCACTGTGACGAAGTCACCGAGCAGGACAGGAATGAACAGGTGGATATGTCGCCAATCGAAGAATAGCGGGGGGTGGCCGTCTCCCCGTCATTCCGGCGTATGCCGGCATGACGCCGCCGCAGCAGGAAGTCGGTGAGAAATGCGGGCTAGCGGTTTTTCAGGATGCGCCGCTTGTCGCGCTGCCAGTCGCGTTCCTTGATGTCGGCGCGCCGGTCGTGTTCCTTTTTGCCTTTGGCGAGCGCGATCTCCAGCTTGGCACGGCCTTTTTTCCAGTACAGGGCGGTGGGGATCAGCGAATAGCCCTTGCGTTCCACGGCGCCTACCAGGCGGTCGATTTCGTCGCGGTGCAGTAGCAGTTTGCGGCTGCGGCGGGGGTCGGGGTGGATGTGGGTGGAGGCGCTCAGCAGCGGGGTGATCAGGCAGCCGAACAGCCAGGCTTCGTTGTCTTTCAGTAAAACGTAGCTTTCCACCATCTGCACCTTGCCGGCGCGCAGGCTTTTTACTTCCCAGCCTTCCAGCGCCAGCCCGGCCTCGAAGCGGTCTTCCAGGGTATAGTTGTGGCGCGCCTTTTTGTTCAGGGCAATGGTGCTGGACTTCGCCTTGTCTTTCTTTCTGGGTTTTTTCGCCATGCGCGCATTATACGCACGCCACCAGGAACTTGAGCATTTTCGCCATTTTAAGGACAATCCCCGGTCAGACCGGCATCCACAGGGCACCCCATGACTCAAAGAAGAACCTCTATCCACGGCAGCTGGTCGGGCCGCCTGGCCTTTGTGCTGGCTGCTACCGGTTCAGCGGTCGGCCTGGGTAATATCTGGAAGTTTCCCTATATTGCGGGTGAAAACGGCGGCGGGGCCTTTGTGCTGGTGTACCTGGTCTGTATTGCGACCATCGGTATTCCCATCATGATGGCGGAGGTCATGCTGGGCCGGCGCGGTCGCCAGAGCCCCATCAATACCATGCGTACCCTGGCCGAGGAGGCCGGCGCCAGCCATCTCTGGCGCTGGATCGGCTGGGCGGGCGTGCTGGCCGGGTTCCTGATACTTTCCTATTACAGTGTGATTGCCGGCTGGGCACTGGCCTATGTGTTCCGCGCCGCGGCCGGTTCGTTCAGCGGGGCCACGGCCGAAGGCGTGGCGAGTATTTTCGAGCAGCTGACCGGGGACCCGGAGCGCCTGCTGGCCTGGCACACCCTGTTCATGGTGCTGACCATGATCGTGGTGTCGCGCGGTGTACGTGGCGGGCTGGAAAAAGCCGTGCGCTTCCTGGTGCCGGGGCTGTTCGTGCTGCTGATCCTGCTGGACGGCTATGCGCTGGCCAGCGGGGCCTTCGACCAGGGGCTGGAGTTCCTGTTCACCCCGGATTTCAGCAAAATAACGGCGAACGGGGTGCTGATTGCCATGGGGCACGCGTTTTTCACCCTCAGCCTGGGGATGGGCGCCATCATGGTGTACGGGTCCTACCTGCCGGAGCGGACCTCGATCGCCAGGACCAGTATCATCATCGCCTCCCTGGATACCCTGGTAGCGCTGCTGGCGGGGATGGCGATCTTTCCCATCGTGTTCGTCAATGGCCTGGAGCCCGGTTCCGGTCCCGGCCTGATTTTCCAGACCCTGCCAATTGCCTTCGGGCACATGCCCGGTGGCTGGTTGTTCGGTACCCTGTTTTTCGTGCTGCTGGTGTTCGCCGCCTGGACCTCGGCGATTTCGCTGATCGAGCCGGCGGTGGCCTGGCTGGTGGAGAACAAGGGCATGACGCGGATCTACGCATCGGTCTACGCGGGTATTGCCACCTGGAGTTTCGGCTTGCTGACCATCATGTCCTTTAACCGCTGGGCCGAGTTCCGGCCACTGTCCTTTGTGCCGATCTTTAAAACCTACACGGTTTTTGACCTGCTGGACTACCTGACGGCCAATATCATGCTGCCGCTGGGTGGCCTGTTCATTGCCCTGTTCAGTGTCTGGGTGATGAAACGCAGCGACAGCGTGCAGGAACTGGACATGGGCGACGGAGCCGGCTATGTACTGTGGCGTTTCCTGGTGCGTTACGTTACCCCGCTGGCGGTGCTGGTGGTGTTCCTGAACGTGACCGGTATCGTCGACTTTTCCGGCCTGCTTGGACTGGCGGAGTAGCCCCATGACCTCGATCAGCAAGTCGGCACTGGTGCCGTACACGCCGGCGCAGATGTTCGCCCTGGTGGACGACATCGAGGCCTACCCCGAGTTCCTGCCCTGGTGTCGTGGCGCAAGGGTATTGTCGCGCACCGATGACGAGGTCAAAGCCACCATTGAGTTATCCAGGGGCGGGGTGGAAAAAGCGTTTACCACCTGCAACCGCAACCAGAAGGACAAGATGATCGAAATGCGCCTGGTAGAAGGGCCGTTCAAACACCTGGAAGGATTCTGGCGCTTCGATGCGCTGGGTGACGAGGGTTGCAAGGTGAGTTTCGACCTGGAGTTCGATTTTGCCAGTCGCATGCTGGGTATGGTGGTGGGTCCGGTGTTCAGCCAGATCGCCAATTCCCTGGTGGACTCCTTTCACAAACGCGCGGTTGAGGTCTATGGAAAACGCTGAGTCGATCCCGGTGGAGGTGGCCTATGCCAAACCGGAAGAGCAGGTGATTTTAAAGCTGGATGTGACGCCGGGAACCAGTCTCCGGCAGGCCATCGAACAATCCGGCATCCTCGAACGGTTCCCGGAAATCGACCTGGAAAAATCCAGGGTCGGTATTTTCGGCAAACTGAAAAAAGCGGACCAGGTGCTGCAGCCGGGTGACCGGGTGGAAATCTACCGGCCGCTGATCGCCGACCCCAAAAAGGTGCGCAAAGAACGTGCTGCCGCAGGCAAGCGCATGAAAAAAGGCGGCGGCAGCATGGAATCGCCTCCGTAAGGACGCGCCCCTGGCCGCGCAGCTTCAAGGGGCTGCAAGCGCCATGCCTGCCGTTTCGAGCGGCGCACAAACAGCAGCGAACGTTAAAGCCTGCGCCGTAGCGACCGACAAACACTGTGGAATCCCGGATATCCGCCACGTTGCCCGCGCCAGTCATCCAGGGACAGGAAATGAAGTGATAAGTTAAGGAATCAGAGCAAATGAACCTGCCAGCCCATGATACCGGTTACAGCGCCACGCAACATCTCCGCCAGGCGCTGCAGGAGCGGATAGACCAACAGGCCCTGGAGTTACCCGTGTTGCCGGATG
>Ga0256841_1001308_pt1 | contig 22004 bp, 21 predicted proteins | sample 356308metaG_FD_185971 | JGI IMG/M metagenome (GOLD analysis project Ga0256841, IMG submission 185971) | Hydrothermal vent microbial communities from Mid Atlantic Ridge, Atlantic Ocean - 356-308 | ecosystem: Environmental > Aquatic > Marine > Hydrothermal vents | place: Atlantic Ocean: Mid... | reverse complement strand
TTTAAGCAAAAAAAGGGGGATCGACGAACTGAAAAAAAATCGTGCCAAACCGGTTTTTTCCTTAATTCCGGGTCCGGAACAGAAAGTTAACCGGAAAAATTTGAAATTGTTAAGTGTTAAAAACTTTGCGAATAATCCGGGAGGTCCGGGCTTTTGCGGGAATAACAAGATGTAGATGAAACGTGAAAAGTAAAAAAGATTGTCAAATGAATCACAAAATAGATTTGCAATACAAATCAAATGTGTTGTTTACCAAAAGAAGTAAATTCAGATTATGGTAAGGGACCGGAGTAAATATTCCGGTCCCGTAAAAAATATTTCACCACCATTTCACATCGAAACGGTCAAGATTCATCACTTTGTTCCATGCTTTCACAAAGTCACGCACAAATTTTTCGCGGTTATCGTCTTGTGCATAAAATTCTGCTTGTGCGCGGAGCTGCGAATTTGCACCGAATATCAAATCGACACGTGTAGCTGTCCATTTTTTATCACCGCTTTTTCTATCGTAACCTTCATATGTATGCTCTTTATCTCCGGTTGGTTTCCATTCAATATTCATATCGAGCAGATTTACAAAGAAGTCATTTGTAAGACTATCATTTTTATCAGTAAAAACCCCGTGATTCGAACCGCCGTAATTTGCACCCAACGCCCGCATTCCGCCTATCAGAACAGTCATTTCCGGAACCGAAAGAGTTAAAAGCTGCGCACGGTCGATTAACAATTGCTCCAACGGAAGATTTTCACAACCGGTTTTTACATAATTTCTAAATCCGTCTGCAACCGGTTCGAGATAAGAAAACGATTCCACATCGGTTTGGTCTTGACTTGCGTCGGTACGTCCCGGGGTGAAGGGTACGTTAATGTCGAATCCGGCATTTTTAGCCGCTTCTTCAATTGCCGCAACTCCGCCAAGCACTATCAAATCGGCAAGAGAAACACGTTTGTTTCCGGTTTGTGCTTTATTGAACCCGTTTTGAATTTCTTCGAGTTTATCGAGAACCTTTGCCAATTGTGCCGGTTGGTTTACTTCCCAATTTTTTTGAGGTTCAAGGCGTATGCGTGCACCGTTTGCTCCGCCCCGTTTATCCGATCCTCTGAAAGTTGAAGCGGAAGACCAAGCGGTATAAACAAGTCCGGAAATTGTTAAACCGGAAGAAAGAATTTGTCTTTTCAATTCCGCAATGTCGTTTTCATCAATTAATTCAAAATCGACCGGTGGAACGGGGTCTTGCCAAATCAAATCTTCTCCGGGTACTTCGGGTCCGAGGTAACGTGATTTAGGTCCCATATCCCGGTGGGTTAATTTGAACCAAGCGCGTGCAAATGCATCGGCATATTCTCCGGGATTTTCAAGGAACCGGCGAGCAATACGTTGATATTGGGGATCGTAACGTAGCGCCAAATCTGTTGTTAACATTACCGGTTTGTGCTTTTTTTCCGGATTATGGGCATCGGGCACCATATCTTCCGGTGCGGGATTTACCGCAACCCATTGCCATGCGCCGGCGGGACTTTTTTCCAAGTTCCAGTCATACTTAAATAACAATTCGAGGAAGCTGTTATCCCATGTGGTTGGTGTATTAGTCCACGCACCTTCAAGTCCGCTTGTAATCGTATCGGAACCTTTACCTGAACGGAAAGAATTTTTCCAACCCAAACCCATTTCCTCAACCGGAGCAGCTTCGGGCTCGGGTCCCAAATATTTGGCTGCATCGGCGGCACCGTGTGTTTTACCGAATGTGTGTCCGCCTGCAATAAGAGCAACCGTTTCTTCATCGTTCATTGCCATGCGTTTGAAACTTTCGCGGATATGCTTTGCCGATTCGAGTATGTTTGGCTCGCCTCCCGGTCCTTCTGGGTTAACGTAAATCAGTCCCATGTGATCGGCAGCCAACGGTTTTTCAAGATTACCTTCCGGATGCCTTTCGTCGCCAAGCCATTCCGTTTCGGGTCCCCAATTAATATCCTCTTCCGGTTCCCAAATATCAACACGTCCCCCTCCGAATCCGAACGTTTTGAATCCCATAGATTCCAGTGCAACGTTGCCTGCGAGAATCATTAAATCGGCCCAGGAAATTTTATCACCGTATTTCTTTTTTACAGGCCAAAGCAACCGCCTTGCTTTATCCAAATTAACATTATCGGGCCAACTGTTGAGAGGTGCGAATCTCTGGTTTCCGGTGGCTCCACCGCCACGCCCGTCGAAAACACGGTAGGTTCCGGCGCTGTGCCATGCCATACGGATAAATAACGGTCCGTAATGTCCGTAATCTGCGGGCCACCAATCTTGAGAATCGTTCATCAAACGGTGTAAATCTTCTTTCAGTTCATCGTAATTAAGTTCCGAAAATTTTTCCGCATAATTAAAATTTTCGTCAACCGGACTTAACGTGGGCGGGTTTTGGTAAAGAATTTTCAAATTCAATTGATTAGGCCACCAATTCTTCACCGTGCTACCGCCCTGCATTGTATGACGGTAAGCATCACCGGTTACAGGACATTTATTATTATCACCCATGGTTCATCCTCCTTTTTTAGTATTCGCAATTAGTTGTTAATTGATAATAATTATTAATTAATAACTGTTGTAATATAGCACGCAGGAATTTTTAATGCAAGTTTTTTTGTGAGGCGATTTTTTAAAGAATTAAGTTTAGCCGGTTTTTGATGTTAAACCAATCCGGTTTATTCATTACTGGAACCTGAAAAACCGGAGGGATTCATATCAAATTCCCAAATTGAAAAATGCCGTTATTGATGCATGCAATTGGATTTGCTCCCATTTATCGAATGTGTCGATATAGGTTAAACCGTAATCGGCTGTGAACCATTCGTTGAAAAATGTTCTCATTCCCGCATTAATTGTTGTTTTCATTCCGGAGTTTAGGTTCTTAGTTTTAATATCGGGCAGTAAGTTAGTACCGGAATAAATTTCAACAATGAATTTTGTCCGGCCGTTAATCGCAAAATCCAAACCACCGAAATAGTTTAATATTTTAGTATTTCCAGATACTGGCAGATTTGAGATATTTTCATCCGCAAATTTCATCTGCAAATTATTATAACTTGTTAAATCGTAAGAAACTCCGATGTTAAGGTTTGTAGTACCGAAAATTCTTTTTGTAAAAATTCCGTAAAATTTGGTTGTTACCGAGTTGAAAGTAAGTTTCCTCAAACCTTCATTGTACCCTGCCGGAAAAATATTTAACAGAAAATTATCTTCCGCCGTAAGAAGAACATCGTTCAAATTTGTCTCCGCACCTACCGAAAAACCGGGTAAGAACAGATTCTCGTCCAAAAGTTTTATTTTGATACCTGCAAAAGCCGCATTTGTTTTAAATTTGATTGATGAAATATTTTGAGGTACAGTTTTCGCATAAAATTCCATAAAGTTACCGAACCCGATTCCTATCCCGCTGTTGAAATTTTCTATACCGCTATCGTTAAAATTGCTGCCGAGCGTAAAAGCGAAATCGAATGAACGTAAAACCCGGTAAGTGGAGGTTGAAAAAAGCCTGTTCACCGTATGTTCGAAAATAAATGGGTTATTATTGCTTTCGTATTCCGCTGTCTGGGCATTAATTGCAAGCGAGCAAATAAAAACAGAGACCGCCGTTAAAAATTTCATCTTTCCGCCTGTTATTTTTGTACGGATGTAAATAGTTGAAAAAAAATAACAGTCATTTGCGTTGTATCACATTTAACCGTTTTTTATTATCCGGCACTTTCATAAGTTTAGGGTATAAAATATTTTTTATTCGCAAAGGAGAGAAAAATGAAAGTAGCAGTTGCAACCGGAAATTATAAAAATATCGTTGGGCATCCGGGAAGATGCAAAGGGTTTATAGTTTTTACAATTGAAGATGGTAAAATTATAAATAAAGAGGAAAGGGAAAACAAATTCCGTCATCTGCATGATCATCACCATGAGCACGATCATCAACACGGTCATGACGGTCATCATGATCACGATCATCATAATCATGCACACGCAGCACTTGGACGTTCCATAGCCGAAATGTTGCAGGATTGTGATTACTTTTTGGCCAAAACAATGGGTCAGGGTTTTATAAATCAACTTCACAATTTTAATATTAAACCTGCAATTGTTGAAAATACAAACGATGCGGAAACTGCGGTGACGCAATTACTGGAACATTTGAAAAACAACCGAAACCCTGATTAATTTCAGCGGTTTACAAAAACTTCAGGTGCTTACGGTTAAATCAATTTGCGTGCGTACTTTCAACCTGTTTTGCAAAATCCGTGATTGAAATGTGAACAGTTATATTTCGTATGCGGGATTTCAGCTTTCGCGGGAATGACAACATTCCGGAGCGGCAGGCGGACCGTACAATTTGCATTATTTGATTTCTTTTGGATTGAAGTTCACAATCAATTTAATAAAAAACTTTTTGAGATTTCCGGGTAATTTTTATAAAATGAATTCCGGCAAACCAATCCGACACAGACAATGAAGTTAAAACTTAAAATATTTATTTTGTTGTATGTTTGTGAATTCAATCAAATAGTCCCGCAAAGCACTTACACTGTCTATTTAATTAAAACCGCTTGGCATGTTGGTATTTCGGTTAAGGTAGATAGTTTTGCCGTCCGGAAATTGAAAGTGCTCGATTATTTCAAAGAATATAAGTTTGCCGATATTGGGTGGGGCGACGAGCAATTTTATCAAGAACCAGGCACAGATATTTTACTGGCTTTAAAAGCTTTGTTTTTACCAACCCCAAGCGTCGTGCGGATTGCCGGGATAAAATCCGGGATTAAAGATTTCATTTCTGCAAGTGACTTTACCGTAAAAGTAATTTTAACAAAAGAGCAATACGCAAAACTTCTTGAATTTATTGAAAAATCACTTGCAAAAAACGCTGAGGGTAAATACTTGATTACATCACGGGAATACGGTGGTGAAATTATGTTTTTTAAATCCGGATTGAAATATCACATGTTCCATACATGCAATACGTGGATAGCCGGAGCTTTGAATTCGGCCGGAATACAGATAGAAACACATGGAATAATAACGGCTGCACAACTGTACAGGGAATTGATAAAGACCGGAGAAGTAATAAAACCCGCCGGATAAATCTTTTTAACATAATGCAAAACACCAAATTCCGTCCTTTCTTTTTGCATTGAAAGTTTGCATTTCTCTCATTATACTTGCACTCAATTAACAATCAACAGTAGAAAGTGGAAAAATGCATTATAAATTAGCACAAATAATATTTATCTTTCTGCTCGCAAATTTTTTAATTTACGGGCAAACCAAAAACAAACAACAAAGTGAAAGAGATAAAATGAACGAGAATAAATTGGAAACCGCAACATTTGGCTCGGGCTGCTTTTGGTGTACCGAAGCAATATTCGAAAACCTGGAAGGTGTTGAAGAAGTTGTTTCCGGTTACGCCGGCGGTACCGTGCCCAATCCTACTTACAAACAAGTTACGACCGGAAAAACGGGACACGCGGAAGTTTGTCAAATAAAATACAATCCCGGGAAGATATCTTTTGAAGAACTGCTCGAAGTTTTTTGGTCAACCCACGATCCAACAACTTTGAACCGCCAAGGCAACGATGTTGGAACCCAATACAGATCGGTGATATTTTATCATAACGAGAAACAAAAAGAGCTTGCTGAAAAGTATAAGAAAAAATTGGAGGAGGCTAAAATTTTCCCGGATCCGATCGTTACGGAAATTTCCCCGTTTACGAATTTTTACAAAGCCGAAGATTATCATCAAAATTATTACGAATTGAATCCCGGGCAAGCATATTGCAGTTTTGTAATTACACCCAAAGTGGAAAAATTCAAAAAGGTTTTTAAAGACAAGTTAAAAAAGAAATAATTATAACTTGTTTAATAAATCTTTTAGTGAATTAAAAACGGGAACATTGCAAGAGGATAATTTTTCCGCCGATTGATGACCGGATGAAAGCAATATACTTTTGGCACCTAATTCTTTTGCAACTTCGCAATCGTGTACGGTATCGCCAACAAGCAGAGTTTTATCCGGCGTTGTATCAATCCGTTTTATCAAATCCAATCCAAGCTCCAATTTGCCGGTGGCATAAATATGATCCAATCCGATTACGTACTCAAAATATTTGCTTAATTTGAAGTGGGCGATTATTTTATCCAGCGTATCCTGTTTGTATGCCGATAAAATTGATTGCTTTATTCCTTTGTTTTTAAAGTAATTCAATATATCGATAGCTCCGTCACTCAGACCGCTTTCAAACTTTCTTCGCTCATACTCGTCCATCCACTCTTTGCCGACTTTTTCGAAAGGCTCGACAGAAAAATCAAAACCTAATGCGGCGTAATAATTTTCAACCGGTATGGTAAAAACGGATTTATATTTTTCCACGGTAATCCGGGGAAGGTTCCTTCTTTCAAGTACTCCGTTAATTATATCGACGCAAAGATCCACATCGTCAAACAATGTTCCGTTCCAATCCCAAATAATATGTTGATATTCCATAACGTTCATTCATATTTATTTTTTGATGCCAGAAAATCATACACGGAAACCGGCAAAGCGCCGATAAATTTTACGATTAAAACCATTGGAAGCGGAAACGCGATAATCTTTTTCCCTTTTTCTATTCCGCGAATTATGTAACCGGCTGCTTTTTCCGGAGAAATTATAAACGGCATGGGGAATTTGTTTTTATCTGTCATCGGTGTTTTTACAAAACCGGGTTTAACCGTAAGTACTTTAACATTATATTTTTTTAATTCATTTCTTAAACCTTCCAAATAAATTGATACCGCAGCTTTGCTGGCACTGTAAAAACTGCTTCCGGAATATCCGCGATTACCGGCAAGACTTGAAACTCCGACTATCGTACCTTTCCTTTCGCGGACAAAATCTTTAATTAATTGCTCAACCCAATAAATTATTCCCATTACATTTGTTCCGAAAATCTCTTCGGCTAAGCCGGAATTGAATTTTTCAACCTTCATCCGGTACGACACACCGGAATTTAAAATTGCAATATCAACGGCGGTAAACTTTTTCTTAATTTTAACGTACGCCTCTTCCACTTCCGTTTTTTTGCTCACATCGCATTGTACGGGGAAAATTTTATATTTGCCGGTTTCATTTTGTTCTTTAATCAATTTCAGTTTTTCATAATTCCTTGCCACCAAAATCAAATTGTTGCTTTTTGCAAGTTTTCCGGCAAGAGCTTCACCGATACCGCTTGACGCTCCCGTGATCAATATATTTTTATTTTCAAGTTTCATGTTTTTCAAAAAATTCCGCTTCAATAATTTCTTTTGCTTTTTCGAAACCGGCTCCCTCTATCCAATTTATTTTTATCCCCTCCCGCTCCATTTTTCTGAACCACGTCATTTGCCGTTTTGCAAATTTATAAATTGCACTGTTCAGTTTCTGGAACATATCATTATATGATAATTCCTTCTGCAAATACATTGAAATGAATTTATATTCCAAGCCGAATAATTTCAACCGTTCGTGGGTTATGCCTTTTTGCAATAAATTTTCCACTTCCGTTATCATTCCCTCTTCAAGTCTTTTTTTCAACCTCCGGGTAATTCTATTACGCAGAACATCCGGATTTACCCGGATTCCAATAACTAAAGAATCAACTTTCAGCTTTCCGCTTTTTGCTTGCGGGGGCTTTTTTTCCGCGATGAGAATTGCTTTAATGATTCTTTCTTTAATTTCCAGATCGGTCTTATTATGAAGATTTGGATTTAAACTTTTTAATTTATTACGGAGTTCGTTCTTGCTTAATTTTTGCAAAGCGGCTATTCTGTCTTTATCGAAGTTCACTTCGGGTAAATTATAACCTTGAAGAACGGAGCTCAAATACAATCCGGTACCACCTACGAGAAACGGGATTTTATTTTTCGATTTTATTTTATCAAATGCTTCAAAAAATTTTTTTTGGAAGAGATAAAGATTAAATTCCGCTGCCGGCTCGATTATGTTAATCAAATGATATTCGATTTTCCTTCCGTTAATAACATATTCATCCAGATCTTTACCGGTACCGATATCCATAAATTTATAAACTTGGCGGGAATCGGCTGAAATAATTTCGCCGTTGAACTCACCGGCAAGGCGCACGGCCAACCGGGTTTTCCCAACTGCTGTGGGTCCTAATACGGTAATAAGTTCATAGCGCATTTATTCCGAAGCGACGGGCAAAGTTAATGTAACCGTTGTTCCTTCACCGGGAGCACTGTTTACGGAAATCGTTCCGCCGTGATCTTCTATAATTTTCTTTGCAATTGAAAGCCCCAAACCCGAACCACCGGGTTTATTGAACGATACCAATGGTTCGAAAATTCTATCGAGATTAGATTTTTCAATTCCAACACCTTTGTCCTCAACCGTAACATTTATTTTATCGCCAAGGTGTTTTGTTGAAAGCCAAATATTTCCTCCCTCCGGAAGTGCTTCGGCGGCATTCTTGATTATGTGGTAAAAACTTTGGTAAAATTCTTTCGAATCCACTTTAATGTTTGCGTCACGGTCAAGTTCTTTGACCAAAGTACAATTTTTCGAAAGTAAGAAAGGTTCTATTTTATTCGAATAATTAAATAATAAGTCATTTATACTCTGAACTTCTTTTCTCAAAATAAAACTTCCTTCGGTAAAGCTGGAAGTTGTCATTACCAAATCGGCAACTTGGTTCAATTGCTCCACAAGCATGTCCACAACTTGTTTAGCGTCTTTGGGCAGATTCTTTTTGCTCAGATGCTCGGCGTATCTTTTACTAACAAGAATGGGCTTTTTGAGATCTTGGCCGATAAAGCTCCCCATTTTACCAAGCGACGATTCACGTTCTGCATCGAGCAGCCGCTCAACCAACGATGCGTTTTCCAAAGCAATGGCAGCATGATTTGAAAGTGCGCCGAGGAACCATTCGTCTTGTTCGGAAAATTTTCCGTTCATACTGTTAAGTAATTGAAGCACACCTATAATTTCTTCCCTTTTATTCCTAATCGGGAAGCAAAGCATCGATTTTGTCTCGTAACCGCTTTCTCTGTCCACAGATTCCTTGAATCTCGGATCGCTGTGCGCATCTTCAATATTAACCGTTTCGCCTTTTTCGGCAACCCATCCGGCAATTCCCTCACCGAATTTCAGCTTGATTTCCTTAATCCCTTCACCTGTTAGCACTTTCGACCATAGTTCGTTGTTGTCGTGGTCAACAAGATAAAGCGTGCCTCTGTCGGCATTTGTCAAATCAAGCGCCACGTCAACAATATTTTTCAACACATCATCTAATTTTATATTGGAGTTAACCAATTGGGCCGCTTTAATTATCATTTCGAATTTTTCATTTGCCATTTCGGGTCCTCCTGAGTCGGTTTTAAATTCTTGTTCCGTTGCAAGGTGTTCTTCAACTTGTGCGTGATCAACAAGGTCATCCGAAGGTTCGCTTTCCTCATTCTTTTCCAGATCATCAAGCAAGTTTTCAACTTTGTTTACATCGCTTAAATTTTCCCTTTCCGGTATTCCGGTTTCTTTAAATTCATCTTTGGGATACTTATTTTCTTCCACGCCGTTTTCCTCCATTATTTTTTCCGGTACAACGTTTGCTTGCGGTGTTTCTTCAACCATTTGTTTCGCTGCATCAATCAATTTTTCTTCCATCAACTTTTCCGTATTCCCAACGCCGGTTTCAACGGGCGTTTCTTCATTAAGCTCACCAATTTTTTCCGCAATGCTTTCCGATATGTCCAAATCGGTATCCGATAATCCGCCATCCGGATTTTGATCGCCGGAAACCCCGGAGGTTAATTCATCCAAACTTACGGTTTCCATATCAACGTCAATCCGTTCGGTATCGGGTTGTTCTATCGCCTCGTCTAAAATATTTTCTACAAGTTTTTCATCCACAAACTCTTCCACATAGCTTGAATCGTCAACGGGAGTGTTTATCGATAAGTTAATTGCTATACCGTGATCGAGTGCAATCAATTTGTCAATTTCGGATTTTGTCAATTTGATTAAATAAGAATCGGCTATTGCAACGGCTGTGGTTTCCCTGACTGTTTCTTTTAAAAATTCCTCTTCTCCGAAAAATTCATTGGGTCCGAAAACATTGGAAATTGTCTTTTCCACATTTTTCCTTTTTAGCACATTAATCTCTCCGCTAACAACAAGATAAATCCCGTCGGTGTTATCCTCTTCCTTGTAGAGAATTTCACCTTCCTGTAAAGTAATTATTTCTCCTTGAATATCACTCAAATCAATCTTCGAAATTTCGACGTCTTCAAGCAGTTTGTTGTTTGACAAAGCGGTTAAAAGTTGATTTTCCATAACACTTAAGTTTTCGATTAATTAATACTTATAAATATAATTAAAATGAAGTTTCACTCAAAAGTTCTTTAATTATACTTAAATTTGATTATTTATAACTTAAAACGCAAGCAAAAACAGAGAATAACAAAGGCCAACAGAATAACTTGAGTTGTAATAGACCGGGGTTTTGTACTTTTGCCAATTAGAAATATGCTTAAACTATAAATGGAAATATAAGCTTTTATCTGTTAAATTTGGAGCTCGACTTGATTTTTTTATTAAATGACAATGAATCTTTTTTTTACACTCAACATCAAATTGAATGAACGATAAAGAGTTAATTGAAAAGGCAAAGAACGGCGATAAAAAAGCTTTAACCGAACTTGTAAAGAGGTACGAGCAAACCGTATATAATTTTGCATTCAAAATTTGCCGGGACAAGGAGCGTGCCGAACATACGATGCAAGAAACATTTTTGAGTATGATAAAATCGCTGCATCAGTTTAGTGGAAATTCAAAATTTTCAACTTGGCTCTATACTATCGTCTCGAATCATTGTTTGATGTTGGCTCGTTCCCAAAAAGTAAGAGGTTTTACACCTTTGGAAGATGAAGACGGAATAGTGGAAGAAAAAAATATTGCCGACTGGAAAGTTACACCGGATAAAGTGGCTGAAAATAACGAACTGAAAAACATTTTGGATGAAGCAATACAAAAATTACCGTACGATTACAGAATCGTGTTTATGCTAAGGGATATTGAAGGTTTTTCAACTGAGGAAACGGGAAAAATGACAAACTTGTCAATCCCTGCCGTTAAATCGCGTTTACACAGAGCAAGAGCATTTTTAAGGAATGAGTTGAATGCAGCATTCCAAGAATAAAAAAAATAAAATAACATGCAAAGAGGTAATGTACCATCTTTGTGAAACACTCGGCGAAGATCTGGACTCGCCCAAGTGTGTAGAGATTAAAGATCATCTCGATAATTGCGAGAACTGTCGCAATTATTTCAAAACGATAGAGACAACAATCCAATTTTACAAGCAATATAATGTGCAATTACCCGAAGAAAGTCATAATAAACTGCTCGACTTTCTCGGTTTGAAAGAAGATGAAGACAATCCGGATTAATCTTAAATATTTCAACTGGAGAATATTTTGCTAAAGGATTCATATACATATTCCACACAATTGAATTGGAAAGACGGCTCGCTCGGAGTTTTACGTTCGGATGATTTTCCTGAACTCGAAGTAGCGTCACCGACCGATTTCCCTTACGGTGTCCCCCGGACATGGACGCCCGAGCATCTTTTTGTTGCATCGGTTGAAATTTGTTTGATGACAACTTTCACTGCAATTGCAAGGAATTCTAAAGTGAGTTTGAGCCATTACTCTTCGGAGACTACCGGCAAAATGGAAAAAATGGAAGATAACAGATACATGTTTACACGTATCGTTATTCGCCCCGTTGTTAAAGTTGAATTGGAAAAGGATTTGGAAAGGGCGGAACGGATTTTATTTAAAGCCAAAAAAATGTGTTTGATTTCAAACTCAATAAAAACCGAAGTTGTTGTGGAACCGGAAATCTCATTAACTTGATTTACTTCAAGCGTTCCCGTAATGATTTTGGCAGTTTGGCAATTACAAGTTTGTATGAGTCGTCAATCCACTTTTTAATTTCCCGTTCCGGTATGCCCGCATTGAGCAAGACGGTATTCCAGTGTTTTTTATTCATATGGTAACCGGGCAGAACACCGTGGTGGTTTTCACGTAACTCCACGGCTTTTCCAGGCTCGCATTTCACGTTTACCGAAAGAGGCGGATTCAAATTGAGGAGACAAAACATTTTACCGGCAACCTTAAATACAAGAGTATCTTCATCGAAAGGAAAACTTTCGGTCGATTCTTTTTTCCTCAAACAATATTTTCTTACTTGTTCCGCGTCCACTTTGCATTTATTATTGTGTGAACATTTTCTTAGATTTATAATCCGGATACACTTTTTTCGTGAAACCAAAACATAAAACTTTTGTATTACATAAAAACATACGGAAAATATATGAGAATTTTAATCGTTTTATTTTTTATCTTCGTCACAAGTTCAAGTTGCGACGTTAAATCTTCCGAAAAATTTACCGGGGAAAATCCGGAAGAAAATTCGGTTGAACTCGATACCAACAAAGTATTGCAGCCGAAAGATTACTTTCCCAAAATAGAAATGGTAATTACCAAAATCCTTTCACGTTACCATTACAAAAATGTTGAAATAAATGATTCCCTTTCGGAAATTATTTTCGACAATTACATAGATGCACTCGACTATAACAAGATGTACTTTTTGAAAAGGGATATAGAAAAATTTAAAAAATATCACGACAAAATTGACGACTTTTTATATGACGGTGTTCTGGAGCCCCCGTATGAAATTTTTAACGTTTATAAAAAAAGACTCAACCAAAGGATGAACTATGTTTTCGCGAGGTTGAAAAAAGAATTCGATTTTACAATAGATGAATATTACGAACCGGATAGAGCGGATGCGGAATGGGCACAAACCGAAGACGAACTGAACGAATTGTGGCGCAAAAGATTAAAACATGAAGCACTGAACCTGAAACTTACCGGCAAGAAATGGGATAAGGTTGTGGAAACCCTTGTCAAAAGATACCAAAATTACCAAAAAGCAATTTTGCGGTATAAATCCGAAGATGTTTTCGATTTGTTTATGAATGTTTTTGCGAATGCAATTGATCCGCACACTGCATATTTTTCACCGCGTGAATCCGAGAACTTCGATATAAGAATGAAACTGTCGCTCGAAGGAATAGGGGCGCTGCTGCAACAAGATGGTGATTACACAAAAGTGGTGCGGATAATTCCGGGTGGACCCGCATACAAAAGCGGTTTATTGCATCCGGACGATAAAATTGTGGCTGTGGGACAAGGAAAAGAAGGTGAACTGGTCGATGTAATCGGCTGGAGAATTGATGATGTGGTTCAAATGATAAGAGGGAAAAAAGGAACGATCGTTCGCTTGGCCATAATCGAGGCTAATAGCTCATCCGACGTTGCTACCGATACCATATCTTTGGTGAGGGATAAAGTTAAATTGGAGGAAAGAGCAGCTAAAAAGGAAATTACCGAAGTTGAAGAACACGGCAAAAAATACAAAATCGGAGTGATTAAAATCCCCAGCTTTTATATTGACTTCGAAGCAAAACGCAAGGGAATTGCCGATTATAAAAGCACAACGCGCGACGTTAGAAAATTGCTTAACGAACTTAAAGACAGCGTGGATGCCGTCGTAATCGATTTAAGAAACAACGGCGGCGGTGCCCTCGATGAAGCTATTTCGCTTACTGGATTGTTTATCAAACTCGGACCCGTAGTACAAGTGCGTAATTCCAACGGTAAAATAGACATCGGCGAAGATACCGACCCGGATATAGTTTATTCCGGTCCGCTCGGAGTGCTGGTAAACAGATTCAGCGCTTCGGCTTCCGAAATTTTTTCCGCCGCAATTCAAGATTACGGCAGGGGTTTGGTTTTGGGTGAACAAACTTACGGCAAAGGTACCGTTCAAAACTTAATAGATTTGAAAAGATTCCTGCCGGCAATCGACGGTAAAGCTGGAGAATTAAAACTTACCGTGGCTAAATTCTACCGGATTACGGGTAGCAGTACGCAAAATTTGGGCGTTATCCCCGATATTAAATTTCCAACTCCCATCGACCCCGATGAATTCGGTGAAAGCTCCAATCCAAGCGCACTGGAATGGGATAGAATTTCACCTACCCGCTTCACAAAATATGCCGATCTTTCGCCTTTAATACCCCAATTGGTTAAGGAACATGAAGAAAGACTTAAAACCGAGCCGGAATTCCAATATATTTTGGAAGATATTGCCGAATACAAAAAAAATAAAGAAAAGAAAAAATATTCACTTCTGGAAAGCGTAAGACGTGAGGAAAAAGAAAAGAACGACAAAAAGAAAAAAATGCGTGAAGAAGCCCGTAAGAAAATATTGGGAATAACCGGTGATGAAAAGGGCAAAGAAAAACCTAAAAACCTGAAAATCGACGATCCGAATTTGGAGGAAACCGGACATGTTATGGCCGACTTTATAATATTAAATAATTCCGGTCGTTAATTTATTAGCAAAACTTTATTTGCCGGTCTTATCAAATTGAAATCGCAATTCTCAAAGTGATTCACGGAATTAAAACCGTGAATCGCTTTTTAGTTTGAAAACAAACCGATTTCCAACTTTTTCCGGTTTTTATTAACTGGCATTGCTATTGTTATATCCGGAGAAAAAATGTGATGAGCATCACATTTGAACGGGTACATATTAATTTTTCTACAAATTTCCCGATAGTGCGATATTAAAAATTCATTTCACATATTCAAGGAGTGTTTATGCTTTCTAAAAAATCCATTCTTACCATTTTAATTTCATTTCTAACATTAACTCTTATTTCTTGCGATAAGTTTGAAAACCCGCTCGATTCTCAAGCGAACGGAAATGATGTGGTTTCGAACAAAAGCGGGCAGCCTATTCCGAAAATTGACGGCGATGCCGGACTTGGAGGTATTTTATCTACAATAAAATTTGATATGGATGCCGCTCAAGGTTTGCCCTCGGTAGGAGTGATTATGGGCTTTGCAAGTTTCGGTTCCGAAGAAAGCGCTGGTTCTGTTTCGGTTAACGGCAATGAACTTGGAAAATCGGATTACGATGGAAAAGTTTATTATATGAGTCCGGGTTTGGGAAGTTTTGAGAGCCTTACAAACGTAGAATTTGACGGCTCCGAACATCTTTGGGAAGTTTCCGGCGAAGGAAACGTTCCGGCATTCAGCGGAAGCGTTGAAAGTCCGAACGATTTCGAAGTTTTAAGTCCCTCTGCCGATTCCGTGATAAACAAATCTAACGGTTTGGAAATCCAATGGTCGGGAAGTGGAGGCAACAGTAAAATGTTGTTCGTTATTGTCGGATTGGATAATGATAACGATCCGTACATTGAGCAAGACGTACCAGATAACGGCTCCCACACAATTCCTGCTTCGGCTCTAAGCGGATTCAGCGGAAAAGTTTTAATTCAAATAGTTAAATATAAATATAATTTCGCATCAGCCGGCGGAAAACAATTTGCCATGATATCCGAAGTTGTAAAATCCGTTGGAGTTAACTTACAATAACAAAAACGAATTCTTTTTGCATCCGGTTTGCCTTCCAAGGCAAGCCGGTTTTTTATTTTAGATACGGCATCCCGGCAAATCAAAAAAAATTTTACGAATGAATAAATAAAATTACAAGAAAAACTTACATCCGCAGTTTAGATTTACACGTAAAATTCGTAATTTAATTTATATATCATTTTCCTCCGAACTTCAAGTGATAGTCACATAACTATTTGCGGTTTAATACGTCAAAATTACCGGTACAGGAAAATTTCTTCTCTGCTGTCCGGTAAAATTGATTTGTCAAATTTCTATGGGATGCGAATGAAAACAAAATTAATCTGTGCAGTATTTTTATTTACCTCGTTTGTAAATGCCCAGCCAACTATCTCGAAACAACCGTTGAGTCCGAGAATTGCAAATTACCAAATGGATGTGCGATTGACTCCGTCAACAAAAATTGTGGAAGGAAAAGAAATATTGACTTGGCATAACGTTTCGCAGGATACAATTAAAGAATTGCAATTTCACATGTACATGAATGCTTTCAAGAATACCAAATCCACATTTTACAATGAAGGCGGACACAGATTTAGAGGCGGAAGTTACAAAGACAGAAAGGAAATCGATTGGGGCTGGGTAAAAATTTTGGAAATGAAAGACACCGGCGGTAACGATTTGACCAACGATATGAAATATATTCATCCGGATGATGATAATAAATTTGATCAGACTGTATTGAGTGTTAAATTGGTAAATCCGGTTTTGCCGGATTCAACCATACAAATTGAAATTGGGTTTCAAACCAAACTGCCGAAAGCCGTTGCACGTTCAGGTTTCGTACGGGATTACTTTTTAGTAGCCCAATGGTTTCCAAAAATCGGTGTTTATGAAGTTCCGGGTCAACGCCATGCAACAAAAGGCGGATGGAATTGCCATCAGTATCATGCCAATACAGAATTTTATGCAGATTACGGAAATTACGATGTAAAAATTACATTGCCCAAAGAATATATCGTTGGAGCAACGGGAATTGAACGGGAAACCAAACTTAACACCGACGGAACAAAAACAGTGAATTATTACGCAGAAGATGTTGTCGATTTTGCATGGACGGCTTCAAAGCGTTATCAAATATTCAAAGATGAATGGAAACATGTTAAAATTAAAGCAATGGTTCAACCCGAGCATGCCGGTTTAAGCAACCGGTTAATTACCGCTGTCAAACAAGCCTTGGAATATTATGAACAACATTTGGGCATCTATCCTTACACTACGGTTACGATTGTCGATCCGCCGTATTATGCCGGAGCGGTAGGGGGAATGGAATATCCGACTTTCTTCACAACTTTCACAACTTGGGGAATTCCCGATAACCTGAGATTTATTGAATCTGTAACGGTCCATGAATTCGGGCACAATTATTTTATGGGTCTCCTCGCCACCAACGAGTTTGAAGAAGCATGGATGGACGAAGGCTTTAATACATATTACGAAACAAGAATAATGGATCATTATTATGGAGAAAAAACTTCGGTTGTTGATTTTTTAGGATTCCGGATTGGTGATTTCGAGCTTATGCGTTCAGGATATACCGGAATGACTAACCCTAAGGTTGCGGCTACTGCTACACCGGCTTGGAAATTTCCATACGGTTATTCAACTTTTACATACAGTAAAACCGCCACATGGATGACAATGCTCGAAAGATTGGTGGGAACCGAAACAATGGACGATATAATGAAAACATATTACAAACGTTGGAAATTCAAACACCCTGACGGAAAAGATTTCATTGCCGTTGTAAACGAAGTTGTTAAGAAAAACCATGGAGATAAATCCGGCGGGAATATGAACTGGTTCTTCGATCAAGTACTTTACGGTACCGGAGTGTTGGATTACAAATTACGCAGCATCAGAAATGTGAAAGTGGAAAAGGACAAGGGAATTTTCGACAATCCTGCAGACACGCTTAATAATTCAAAAATTACCCGGGATACAACATGGTACAAATCGGAAGTTTTTGTGGAAAGACTTGGCGAGATACAAATGCCCGTTGAAATACTTGTTCATTTCGATAACGGATTTGAAAAATTGGAACGGTGGAACGGAAAAGAACGATATAAAATATTTAAATATGAAAAACCTCATAAAATTTCTTGGGCAAAACTGGATCCGCACTTCAAATTAACAATGGATATTAATTTGGAAAATAACAGTTTGAACATCAAACCGAGAACGTCGGTAATTTGGAAATACGCCGCCAAAGCATTGTTTTGGTTGGAAAACATGTTTCTCGGTACATCCATGATGTTTTAATATAAAAATATAAGAGTTTAAAATGGCAACTTTAAAATCATATTTCAAAGGACTCGGAACAGCTTGGAATTCAAAACGGATGACGCTTTTGCTCTACATTCTTTTGTTGATTTTTACGTTCACTGTGATAATCCCCTTTTTCAGTGTGTTAAAAAAGGAAACCGGTTATTCCATGTCCGTCTATCCGTTATTGAAAAACTTCGATTTCACGGTTTATGCCGATTTTCTACAGCATTCGGGAAAAGCCGTAAAACCGTTTGTTTCAATTGCGATTTGGCTTTCCGTGTTTTACATTTTCTTTGGTGTATTTTTAAGCGGTGGAATCATTCACATAATTTACAATCAAGAAAACAAGTTCTCCCTAAAAGAATTTTTTGCCGGATGCGGCAATTACATATTGCCCTTTTTGAGGATTACTATATTTTCATTTATTCTTCAAGTTATTATTGCAATTCTGGTTTATGTTCCTCTTATGGGTTATTTGGATTCGTTAAAGGAAACTGCGGAATCGGAGGCAACACTTGTCTACACTTTTCTAACCGGAGCTGCCATACATTTGATTTTGGCGGCGTTCGTTATGCTGGTTACCGATTACGCCAAAATTATGCTGGTTGTTAACGAATCGAAAAAATCCTTTGTATCTTTTTGGCTCTCATTTAAATTTTTCTTCCGTTATTTTTTCCGCACGGTTTTTCTTTATGTACTATTACTGATTCTTCCCATTGCTTTTGCAACCGGTTACTTCCTTTTTTCTGAACATTTCGCAATTACCTCCAAACAAAGTTTTGTAATTGTGGTTGGTGTGCAACAAATTTTCGTGTTGATGCGCATCTGGTTTAAAATTTGGTTTTACGGCAGTGAGATTTCATTGCTTACCGGAACACTCGGCATCCAAAAACAAACCGTATCGAACGAAGAATGGGACGTTAAGGCTTTGGAAATTGAAGAAGAAGAAATCGAAATTGATCCGGACGAATTGTAAGTAAATTCCGGCATTCATTTCTTCCCTGCTTAATTATTTTCAAATAATTTCAATATTTACGATATTTGTGCACTTAATAATCTTTTACGGGATAAAAAATGAAATCAAGAGGAACTCATCACGTAGTCGAATTACTGAACTGCAACAGCAAAATATTAAACTCACCAGAAGAACTGGAAAAACTGGTAATTGAAGGCATTGAAAAATCGGGTTTAAGTTACGAAAAAATAATCAGTCATAAATTCAACCCCGTGGGAATTACTGTTCTGGCAATTATTAGCGAATCACACATTGCACTGCATACTTATCCCGAAGCCGGTAATATTTCGCTCGATGTTTACACATGTTCTGATGCGAAAAAGCAGGAAAAATTTGTCAAGTTCATCCAACGAAAATTAAAACCGGCTTCCACAAGAATAGCAGAAGTGCAGCGGGGAAGCACAATTGAATTGATTAATCCGTCTTGGATTGTATCGGAATCAAATTATGATTATGAAGTTAAATATTATGTAGATAAAATGTTATTTCAGAAAAAATCAAAATATCAACTTATTGAAATTATAAAAAACAAAACGTTCGGCAGAATGTTGTTTTTGGACAGGGATTTGCAAATTGCCGAATATGATGCCCACATTTACAACAAAGCTTTGGTAGATGTTCTAAAAAACAAAAATGGTGAATTGAAACGCGTGGCGGTTCTTGGCGGGGGCGATGGCGGAATATTACATGAGGTGTTAAAACACAATCCCGGCAGCGTTACACTGATTGATATTGATGAAGAAGTAGTGGAAGCATCAAAAAAATATCTGAAGAAAATTTGCTACAAAGCTTTCGATGACCCTAAAGTTACGGTAGTTTACCAAGATGTGATGAAATATTTGGCAAAAGGTGCCAAGTTCGATGCAATTATAAGCGATTTGACCATGCACCCCGAGGCTTTCACACGGTTGGACCGGCCGACATATCTCGGAAAATTATTCGACAGAATAAAAAGCAGATTGAAAAAAGGCGGAATCCTCAGCATGCAATGTTCCTCCGCCTTCGATAATGAAACGTTCGAATTGGTTGACGGAATTTTAACTTCGAGATTTTCCGGAGTGAATTACTCCAAAGTTTACATTCCGTCGTTTTGCGAGGAATGGATTTTCGCCACGGCGAAAAATTAATTGGTTCGCAATACGGTTACAATTATCATCAACCAACCGAGAATTAAACTGATTCCTCCAAACGGAGTGATTACTGCTAAAAATTTTATTCCGGTAACGGAGTAAGCGTACAGCGAGAATGAAAAAAGTATAATTCCAATAGCAAGCAATAAAAATGAAGTTGTGAAATTATAACCAGCGTTCACCGCAATTGCCAACAAAACAACCGAATGAATCAAATGATACAGAACACCGGTTTTATAAATTTCAAGATTTTCAGCCGTTAATATTTTTTTCAAACCGTGCGCACCGAAAGCGCCTAACGCAACACCCAGCAATCCGAATGCCGCCGCAATTATAATTTGTGTTTTAGGATTCATTTATGGTTTCCTTTCCTGAATTATCGTTAAGAAAAATGCTTAATTTTAAGTATACAAAATTTGCAATTAATTGCGAGGATTAAAATGTCAATTCAAACAATTAACCCAGCAACCGGAAAATTAATTAAAACCTACGAAGAATTTCCGGACAGCAAAATCGACTCGATAATTGAAGAAGTTCATTCCGCATTTTTAAGCTGGCGTTCCACCGGCTTTTCCGTAAGAGCGGAATTGATGAACAATGCCGCATCTGTATTGAGAAGGAACAAAGAAGAATATGCCGGAATGATGACCACGGAAATGGGCAAACCGCTTACCCAATCAATCGCCGAAGTGGAAAAATGCGCTTGGGTTTGTGAATACTACGCCGAAAACGCAGAATCAATTTTATCGAATGAATATGTAAAAACCGATGCATCGGAAAGCTTTGTAAGATTCGACCCGCTCGGCGTTATCCTTGCAGTAATGCCGTGGAATTTCCCAATGTGGCAAGTGTTCCGTTTTGCAGCTCCGGCTTTAATGGCCGGCAATGCAGGAATATTAAAGCATGCTTCGAACGTACCGCAAACGGCTTTGGCAATAGAAAAGATTTTCAGAGAAGCCGGTTTTCCGGAAAACTTATTCAGAACATTACTGATTGGTCCGCAAAAAGTGGATAATGTAATTAAAAATCCGGAAGTAAAAGCGGCAACATTAACCGGCAGCGAATATGCAGGCAGCAAGGTTGCGGGGCTTTCCGGAAAAATGTTGAAAAAAACCGTAATGGAATTGGGCGGAAGCGATCCGTTCATCGTTTTTCCGGATGCGGATTTGGATGAGGCAATAAACACGGCGGTTACCGCAAGATTGATAAATAACGGACAAAGTTGCATCGCGGCAAAAAGATTTATTGTTGTCGAAAGCATTGCCGGTGAGTTTGAGAAAAAATTCACGGAGCGGATGAACAGTGTTAAAACCGGAGACCCGGTGAATGAAAATACACAGCTCGGTCCGCTTGCACGTGAGGATTTATTACTTGAACTTGACGAGCAAGTTAAAAAGTCGGTTGAAATGGGAGCAAAAATTTTAACCGGTGGAGAAAGACTTCCCGGCGAGGGATTTTACTATCCCGCCACTGTTCTTACCGGAGTAAAAAAAGGAATGCCTGCTTACGATGAAGAATTGTTCGGTCCGGTCGCAGCTGTAATAAGAGCCAAAGATGAAGAAGAAGCAATCGGAATTGCAAACGATTCCGAATTCGGTTTGGGTGCATCACTGTGGACGACAGACATAGAAAAAGCAAAATCCCTCGCGCAAGAAATTGAAGCCGGTTCGGTATTTATAAACGGATTGGTGAAATCGGATCCAAGATTGCCTTTCGGTGGCATAAAAAAATCAGGTTACGGGCGCGAGCTTTCACATTACGGAATTAAAGAATTTGTAAATATTAAAACTGTTTGGATTAAATGATTAAAAGATTCGGTTTGTGCCTCGGCGATCCGCTTTATGTGAAATATCATGATGAAGAATGGAGCGTCCCGGTTAACAAAGACAAAAAATCTTAAACACAGATTTACACGGATTTATGCACAGATTCGAATGGATATATTTAATTAACATGCTGAATAACAAGAAATTAAAATTTTTGATATATTTAGGACATGAATATCCACAAATAAAACATCACAATGAAAAAGCTTTTA
>Ga0256841_1001307_pt1 | contig 22006 bp, 16 predicted proteins | sample 356308metaG_FD_185971 | JGI IMG/M metagenome (GOLD analysis project Ga0256841, IMG submission 185971) | Hydrothermal vent microbial communities from Mid Atlantic Ridge, Atlantic Ocean - 356-308 | ecosystem: Environmental > Aquatic > Marine > Hydrothermal vents | place: Atlantic Ocean: Mid... | reverse complement strand
GGGGACGAGTCGCGGAACTTGCTTCATGCCGCTTGAGATGTTAGCCTTCAAACCGTTTGCGGCACAAAAAAGAAGATAAATAATCTCTAATAATATAGACGGCTGCCTACCCCCCCGGTAGCTATTGATAGACATCGCCGCGGAGGCGGCGTCATCTGCGCTTTGCATAGCCATTTCTTTTGCGCATGGGTATGTCCGTGCGAATATATTTGCCGGGGAATATTATAGATATCTCAGCGCTTCGCTGGCTTCAGTGAAGCCAATAATTGATGCGCAAAGCCGAACGCGGCCACTGCATGGCCGCGCAATTCAGTGCGACAACAAACCACCAACCGAGACTGTCTGAGGAGGACACAGCATGACTGTCGTTTCGCGACGTAAGTTCCTGAAAATGGGTGGCGGCGGTATCGCTGCCGGGGCGGCGGTGTTGGGTTCGGCCGGCGCCCTGGCCCGCCCGGAAGGCGAGCACGTCGGCCGCACCACCCTGCCCTATCCACAGCAAATGATCGCAAAGGCGGCGCAGATGCCCGTCAATCAGGCGGTGAAATTCACCTATCCGGACAAGGCCTCGCCCTGTGTGGCGGTCAAGATGGGTGCCCCGGTCCCGGGAGGCGTGGGGCCGGGCGGTGATATCGTCGCCTTCAGCACCCTGTGCCCCCACATGGGGTGTGTCGTGAACTATGACCGGGAGACACGCAACTTCAAGTGCCCTTGTCACTTCTCCATCTACGATGGGGAGAAGGAGGGGCAGATGGTCATCGGACAGGCCACGACGAACATCCCCTCGATCATCCTCGAATACAACGCCGGTGACGACAGTGTGAGGGCCGTCGGTGTCGATGGCCTCATCTTCGGCCGCCAGTCCAACATTCTCTAAGGAGGCGCGCATCATGGAACTCAAAGACCGTATCGCGCTGCCCCCGGCAGACGCGGAAAAGACCAACATGACCTGCCACTTCTGCATCGTCGGTTGTGGTTATCACGTCTACAAATGGCCTGCCAACAGAGAAGGTGGACGGGCCCCCGGCGAGAACGCCCTGGGGCTCGATTTTCGCAAGCAGATCGCGCCGCTCGATGTCTGCATCGCCCCGACCATGGTCAACCAGGTCCAGGACAAGGGCCGGATGTACAACGTCATGATTGTCCCGGACCGGGAGTGCGTGGTGAACCGGGGGCAAGCATCCACCCGGGGCGGGCAACTGGCTACGGTGATGTTCAATGCCACCGGTCTGACCGAAGACCGGTTGAAATATCCGCGTTTGTTCACCGGGGGCGACTGGGTGGACGTGAGTTGGGACACGGCGCTTCAGGTATACGCCGGCGTGACCAAACGCATCCTCGATGCCGATGGCCCGGACCAGATCATGTTCAACTGTTTCGATCATGGTGGCGCAGGCGGTGGCTTTGAGAACACCTGGGGCACCGGCAAGCTCATGTTCTCGGCGATCAAGACCCAGATGGTCCGTATCCACAACCGTCCGGCATACAACTCCGAATGCCACGCAACCCGCGACATGGGTATCGGTGAGCTGAACAACAGCTACGAGGACTCCGAGGTCGCCGATACCTTGATCTATATCGGCGCCAACCCCTACGAGACCCAGACCAACTATTTTCTCGTTCACGCCTTGCCGAATCTGCAGGGGGCGACGTTGAGCAAGAAAAAGACCTGGTTTCCGGGGGAGCCGGTGGAGCCGGCAAGGGTCATCTTCGTCGACCCGCGGCGCTCGCCGAGTATCGCCATTGCCGAGGAACTGGGCAAGGATCGGGTTTTGCACCTGCAGATCGCCCCGGGCACGGATACCGCGCTGTTCAACGGTCTCCTGACTTACGTGGTGGAGAAGGGCTGGCACGATCCCAAATTCATCACCGCTCACACCAAGGGATTCGAAGAGGCCTTGAAGGCCAACCGCATGAGCCTCGCCGATTGCAGCCGGGCCACCGGTGTACCGGTAGACGATCTCAGGAAGGCCGCGGAGTGGGCCTACAAACCCAAGGCTTCAGGGCACCGGCCGCGCAGCGCCCACTTCTACGAGAAGGGCATCATCTGGGGCAATGACAACTACAGGATCCAGTCCGCGTTGGTCGATTTGGTGCTCGCCACCCACAACGTGGGACGCCGCGGGACCGGTGTCTGCCGTCTCGGCGGACACCAGGAGGGCTATGCCCGTCCGCCGTATCCGGGGCCGCGCCCCGCACCCTTCATTGACAAGGAGCTGATCCAGGGCAATGGCAAGATGCTGACGGTATGGGGCTGCAATGCCTTCCAGACCACCCTCAACGCCCAACGATATCGCCAGGCCCTGGTACAGCGGGCAAACCGGGTGCGCACCGCCATGGGCAAGGTGCGCGGTGGCTCGGTCGATGATCTGGTGGATGCGATCTACGAGGCGGTGAGTAAGCAGGGTGGTCTGTTCATGGCCACTATCGACCTCTACCCAACCAAGTTCGCCCAGGCCTCGCACCTGATCCTGCCCGCCGCTCATCCGGGTGAGATGAATTTGACATCGATGAGCGGTGAGCGGCGGATGCGCCTGTCCGAGCGGTTCATGGACCCGCCCGGAGCGGCCAAGCCGGATTGCCTGATCGCTGCCGACATCGCCAACACCATCAAGGCCATGTATGAGAAGGAAGGCAACGCGGAAATGGCCGCACGCTTTGCGGGATTCGACTGGAAGACCGAAGAGGATGCCTTCAATGATGGCTTCAGAAGGCCGCAAGGTATCGATAGTCAAGGTGGCAGTACCGGCAATCTGGTCACTTACGAGCGGTTGCGGGCGATGGGCAACAACGGCGTGCAGCTTCCAGTGAAGGAGTATAAGAACGGCAAGTTGATCGGTACCGAGATGATCTATTCGGACTACAAGTTCAGTACCGACGACGGCAAGGCCCATTTTCAGCCGGCGCCCTGGACGGGTCTCCCGGACAAGGTCCAGGCGCAACGCGCCAAATACAGGTTCTGGATCAACAACGGCCGGACCAATCACATCTGGCAGACGGCCTACCATGACGAGCACATCGACTTCCGCACGCAGCGCTATCCCATGGCGCCCATCGAGTTGAATCCGGAAGATGCCGCAGCCCTGGGTATCGCCTCCGGGGACGTGGTAGAGGTCTTCAACGACTATGGATCCGCCTACGCCATGGCCTATCTGGAACCGGCAATAGGGCCTGGCCAGAGTTTCATGATGTTCGGGTACAACAACGGGATCATGGGCGATGTAGTCACGGATTGGACCGACGAGAACCTACTGCCCTATTACAAGGGGACCTGGGCGGATATCCGCCGGGTCGGTACCATAGCCGACTATGAGAAGACCGTGTCCTTCAAGAGTCGGCGTTACGCCTGACCCCCGGCGGCGGGCCGCGGCCCGCCGCTCCTCTACCAGGAGGGTGCTACAGTCGTTTGCTGGACCTCTGCAACCCAGGGACCGGAAAATGCGATGTTCCGGTTCCTTCATTTTCAACGGTTTATGGCCGTCGAAAATGGCGATACATCCATAGGCCACACGCGGGCCGTGGAAATCCTCTTGTCCAATGGCCCGCCATACCCGTCCTCCCCAGGTGCGGCCCGGATCTGCGCTTGGTCGCTCCTTCCCGATCGCCTCCGATACGTTGACCGGGGCGATGCCTCAGAGGCCTGAAATCTCCTCCGTTTCCACGGAGGGCGCGCAAACCAGAGAACGCATAGACGATTGCAGTACCTGATGCGATACTCCGTGGTCGGCATGTTCCCATGCCGCTCCCGTTCCTTCTGATGTCATGCCGTCTGTTCCCGCGCGCGGCAGGACTTTGGGGACAGGATGAGCGCTCCCCCTCTTCATGGCCCGTGTGCATGGAGGATCAGAAGAGCGCCTCCGCCTGTGTCCGGTATCGCCGGCACACTGCCCGAACGCGTCCAGCGCCGGTCTTCACAGAGCGGCCCGCCGACGGGCAGGGCCGTCGCAATGCAAGATTCAAGTATGATGGGCGCGAGACGAACGCTGGGTATCGCCCTGCGCAATCTTCGCGCTTGCCACTTCTCCGTAGGCAGCCTACAATGCCCCGCAGAATAAGTAAGAATGACGATTGTCCCCCTGTTCTCGATACAGTGATGGGCCGCAGGTGTAGGCTGCCAATCAGCGCCCATGCTTCGCCCTGAACCGGCAACGGACTGGTTGGGCCAATTGCAATATCATTCGGTGCTTGCTGGTTAGAGAATACCCTTCCAGGGATGCGGCGGACAGGGAGGCTGCGAAAACCGGGAGCCTCGCTGTCTCCGCCACGTTTCGACGGCTTGTGGCTGGGTAATGACAAACCCCTTGTCCCGGGGGCCTGCCTTGAGGCAAGCGGTGATTCCTTATCCGGACTGATCACACAAGCGCCTCGCGATGCGGCCACCACCTCGGCCGCCATAAGAATATAAGGTTATGCTTTATGATGACGGAATCGCTGGTCTTGCTGGGCGGGGGAACCCTGAGTCTGGGGCTGTTCAGTCAGAAGCGTCGCAGGAAAAGAAATAACCGGGTCCTGGTCGCCAAGACCAGGATCGCCGATGGGCAGATCGCCAACGGAGCCAGGAAACAAAGCAAGGAAGAAAAGCTGGCTATCCAGTATCTCGGTAGCAATACGGTATCCTTGGCGCTCTTCGCGCTCTCCTACTTCTACCCCGTCGTCAGGCTGCCTGCCGCCGTCTTTGCGGTCTACGCTTGTGTTCCGATATATAAGCGCGCGTTCATATCGGTCTTCAAGGAAAAGAAACTGAAGAATGACCTGCTGAATGGTTTGGTTGTCACCGGCACTCTGGCCACCCAGCATTTCTTCGTGACAGCCTTGTATACCTTCATCTCCAATCTCGGCAGTGTCTTGGTTCAGAAGAGCAAGAGCTATTCCGAGGAGATGCTCAAGGGTGTTTTCGATCTCAAGGTGACGACTGTCTGGTTGCTGCGCGAGAACACAGAGATCGAAACCCCGATCGAAAACATCAATATCGATGACGTCATCGTCATTCATACGGGCGAGCTGGTTCCCCTGGATGGCCGGATCATAAAGGGCGCTATCACCGTAGACCAGCACATGTTGACCGGTGAGTCGATCCCCGTCGAAAAGACCATCGATGACGAAGTGTTTGCCTCGACCGTGGTGATTGCCGGCTACGCGTGGGTCAAGGTGACCGAAACCGGCCAAAATACGGTGGTGGCCAAGATCGAGAGCGTTCTGCAAAGTACCTCTCATTTCAAGACCGGACTGCAACTGAAAGGCGAACAGTGGGCCGACAGCGCGGCGGCGCCGATCCTCGGGCTGGGTATCCTGCTGTGGCCTTTCAAAGGTGCGGCTGTGTCCACTGCGGTGTTCAACTGCAGCCCAGGCAACGGTATCAGGCTGTCGGCATCGGCGCAGACGCTGACCCATATCATTCTTGCCTCTCAAGAGAGCATCTTGATCAAAGACGGACGGGTGCTGGAGCAATTGATGGAGGTCGATACAGTGGTCTTCGACAAGACCGGTACCCTGACCGAAGACAAGCACGAGGTGGTCCGTGTCCTCTCTGCGGACGATGCCTTCAGTACCTCGGATATCCTGTTCTATGCCGCTGCGACCGAGCAAAGGGTCAGCCACCCACTGGCGAAGGCGATCATCGCCAAGGCTCGCGAAGAAGGCATCGACCTGCCGGAACTGGACGGCTCGGATACAAGGTACGAGGTCGGCAAGGGGGTGTCCGCGACTGTAAATGGCAAAAGGATCCAGGTGGGCAGCCTTTCGTTCATGCAGAGATCCGGTTTCGAGATCCCCGAGAGTATCCGCGCGGCGGTGCAGAACGGTATCGCCCAGGGGTCTTCTGTGGTCATGGTGGTTGCGGATGGAGTGATTATCGGGGCGATCGAGATGCAGGCGCGTTTGCGTGAAGAAATCAAGGATGTGATCTCCAGCCTGAGAAGCAGGGGGCTGAAAAATCTCTATATCCTCTCAGGTGATCAATTGGAGCCAACACGTCAGATGGCTCGTATTCTCGGCCTCGACGGCTATTTCCACAATGTATCTCCGGAGGAGAAGAGCCAGGTTATCGAACAACTTCAGCAGGAAGGGAAGAAGGTCTGCTTTATCGGCGATGGGATCAATGACGTGATTGCGATGAAGAAGGCCAATGTCTCGATTTCCATGAGCGGCGCCAGCACCATCGCTACCGATGTCGCCCAGGTCATTCTGATGAGCGGGTCGTTGGCCGAGATGGATCATCTGATGGACTTGGCCCAGCGACTGAAGAAAAATCTGATCATGACGATCACCTCCTATACCACGGTGGTGATCGTGTCGTTCACCAGCATCGTGTTCTTTGGCGCGCCACCGTTCCTGGCCCTGATCATTCAGTCGACGGTCAATAATGCCTATGGGCTTACGCAGGCATTGCTGCCACTCAAGCAGCTACGTGACCATAAGAAGCGTGAATTGGAGAGGGAGAAGCGGGAGATGCTGGAGGCGAGAGCCTGATCCACCGTCACACCGATAGAGGGGCCGGCCCGCGGACAAGTCCGATCACGCTCTGAATTGAGAAATCCAACAGTCAAGATACAGGCCACCGAAGATGACGAATCCAATCGAGACCATCACCGTCAGAACCATCCTGAATTCCCAAGGCGGGCGCTCTTTGGAGGCCAACCTGCGGCTGAAAGATGGCAGTACCGGCTTTGGCGCCGCGGCGCGGGCCATCATCCCCGGGCGGCGCGAGCGCGACCTTACCGCGTCGGCGTCCCTGGGGTCACAGAAAGACGCCCCGAACATCGTCGAATTGAGGGACTACCTGAAAGGGCGCAGCTTCGAAACGCAGCGGGAATTCGATGCGTTGTTCTCTGAGGGCGGCCGGTTTGTCAAGGTCGGGGCAGACATCGCTCTGGCCCTGTCCCTCGCCTATTGTCGGGCCCAGGCACGTGCCTGTGGCCGTTCGTTGAAGGATCAGTTGGTTGGCCTGTCTGACCTCGAACCAGGGATGCCGCATCCGATTGTCAATATCTTCAGCGGCGGTGAACACGGGGGCCACATATCTTATCAACAGTTGATGATCATTCCGCGGCATGCACGTATTCATGACGACGTGGAGACCGCACTGCGGGTCTATGGTGAGATCGAGCAGTCGGTCACCTCCAGGGGGATGGTCGAGGGCTATTCCGCCTCTAGCGGGATGTTGACTACATCGTCGGATCTGCGGGAGCTGTTCGATATCATTGCAAACACGGTTGAACGGCTGGGTCTCTCCGAGCATGTGGCCCTTGGGACGGATGTGGCAGCAGAACACCTCGAGCGGGGGGATGGGACCTATAACGTCGGTAGTGAGATCCTGACCAGTGACGAGCTTGCTGCGTTTCACCGGCAATTGCTCGATGACTACAATTTCTGCTTCTACGAGGATCCATTCGGCCCAGACGATGTTGAATCCTGGCGGGCATTGACCGAGTATGCATCGCCGAAGACCATGATCGTCGGCGATGACCTGTTTGCCACCAACGTAAAGAATATCGACCCGGGACTTGCCTCTGGTATTCTGCTGAAGATGAATCAGGTCGGTACGGTTACCGGTACCTTGGACGCCGCGGTCGCAGCGCGGAAGGCGGGAATGCGCCTGTGCGTGTCGCACCGCTCCAAGGAGACGGAAGATACGGCCATGGTCGATCTCGCGGTGGCGGTGGGCGCTGATTTGATCAAGGTTGGCGGGCCGAGGCGGGGGGATCGGATCGCTAAGTACAATCAGCTCATGCGCCTCGCCGAAGGCGATGAGTGTCCGCCCGTTTAAGGGGGACGATTTCATGGAATCGTCAACCCAAACCTTTCACCATAGGGGAACCGGCGTGGAACTGCCTGCTGAGTGTGCGGATGCGCTACCGAGGAATCGGCTGATAAGGAGGCGCGTGGCTGCACGAACCACGGCGATTCATGCGTGTGCGATTGCCGACGAGCCTTGGGCAAAGGAAGTGCTCGCACAGCTGGACGGCGAAGACTATCTGCAAAAGCGCCACCTTCCCGAGCAGATCCCGGTAAGGGCGCCTGATGGAGATCTGCGGTTAATCTCCCGTGACGAGGCCTGGAGGCTCGCGGACGAGAAGGGCGCTGCGCTGGAATGGGCGTTGCTTTCAGGCCTGTCGGGAAAGATCGCCGGCTTTGTTTCGAATCATGGACAGGGAATCTATGCGAACTACGGTCGGCCCACGATGGATTTCTCGGGTTTTTTTCGAGACCGTATCGCCGGCGCGGGGAGAAGGGGTTCCTACGGAATGGGTGCGCTACGGCTCGGGCCGCTCTTTATCGCGATCGATACCGCGAGTGCGGCCGGCTTTACGGCACTTGGACACTTTGCGCGCCGCACCGATCTTACGAGTATGCCTGTGCTCTCCGATGTGCTCTCCACCGGGGCCTACGAGGGCACCTCATCCTGGACCTCGGCCAAGCTCGGTGTCTTCACAGGCGTCAAGGCCATGGGGGCCGCCGCGCTGGTGCCCCTGCCCGGCGCACGAGTCGGGGCCTTGCTCGCCGGGTTCGTGGTCGGCGCGGCCACCGCGATCGTCGTCAAACGTACCGCGAATCGACTCAAAGACAAGGCGATAGACGCCTTTTACGAAGCGGGCAATCGAGGTGCCGTGCTGGAAGGAACGACAGCTCCGGCTCAGTGACGCAGACGTTCTGCAGCAAAAGAGGCTCTGTCACGGGGGTGACTCCGGTATTCCCGGGCGCTGGGTGTGATTCTTTCAAAACCAGATAATCAAGAGAACGAGATCGATGTCGAATATCGCCGTGACCCTCTCCCAAAAGGCCGACCGAGGCTTGGAGACCCTGGAGCACCATTTGTCATGGATTTCCCTGGTCTGCCTGGTTATAGGTATCTTTTCGGCCAATCAATCCGTGAGCTTCGCCCATTTTATCAGTGGACTCATGGAAGGATTTATCGATGGGTACAGCTATATTGCACCGATCGTCATCTACCTGATTCTCACACCGACTTTGATCAAGCTCGTCACCAGTGCCACGCATGGAAAACGTTTTGCGGCGTATACGATCTATTGGTTCGCGAAGGTCAGGTTGTTGGCCTGCATCTATGCTGTGATCGTCACCACCCTGGTATTCGATCTGCCGCTCTATTCTGAGGCAGACGGCTTTAGCGCGGCGGTTGAGAAATCGATCCATTCTCTCGGGTGGATGTTGGCCAATAGTGTCTACTTCTACGCCGTCTACGCGAGTCTTGTCACGGTCCTGGTGGTGACCCGTATGCCCCGGACTGCCGCTGTCCTGTCGAAGGGGGTCGACTTGGTGGAGTATCTCGGCCGTGCCATCGTTCCCTTCATTCCCTTTTTGATGGTGGCCGTGGGTGCTTACGTAACCATCCTCCCGTCGATACTGAAAGAAGAACTGGCTGGCACGGTCGAGTATGCGGATATCGGGACGGTCGTGATGCTGGGGGTTCCGATCGATGTAAGCGATTCCGTTGGAATGATCCTGCTCTACGTCCTCGGCGCCCTGTTGACAGGTGTCGTTTGCTTGATCTGGCATTCGGGCCTCCTGATCATGGCCAAGCGGAAAATGCCTAGCTTTTCGTTGCGGTCCTATTTTTCCGAGTATTGGATCAAGGTCTACCCTCTACTATGGGCAACCTGCTCGGAATCCCTGTCCATGCCTTGGAATCTGCACGTGGTAAAGAAATTTTGTCCCAACCTGCGTCCCGAGGTCAGGCAATTTGTGGTCGGGACCGGCTCCTTCCTCAATATCAATGGGACCCTCATCAATGTCTTTTTGATGACTGGTCTGGTGGCGGCCATACTGGGCATTCAGGTCTCTATGCTACAGTTGCTGCTGCTTATTCCCATCGTATTCCTCATCGCCTACGGCATTCCCGGCATCCCCGGAGAATTGGTGATCTTCGCCGGACCGATCACCTTGACTTTGGGTCTGGCGCCTGAGGCCACGCCGGTCTTCCTGGCGCTTTACATTGGCCTGCAGATCGGCCTGCCAGACTCTTTCCGAAGCGCCGCCAACTCGACTGACGAGTGCCTGAGTGCCATTATCCTCAATGACAAGTATGGGACCTGACGGACATTCATCATGATCTATCTCGGCGGTGTGATTTTTCTCGCGTCTGGCGTAGGCCTTGGGTTCTTCTCCGACGGTGTGAGACTGCGAAAAAGATTGGCCCGCCTGAAATCGGAACCCGGAAAAAAGATCCCCGGAGTGGAAAGGCCGGACGACGGCGATCGGCTGGCCAGCGCTGTAGCGCTTGAGCAGGGCCGGAAGCCCTATCAATTCGCCCTCTCCACGGGGATGATGGGATTGAGTATCACGGCCCAGTTTCTGGCGCCGCCGTTGATTCCTGTCACATTGATCTCCATGGGGTACCTTTCCAAGGACATCTACAGGGAGGCGGGTGAGGCGCTGTTCAAAGACCGGCGTATCAAGGTCGACCTGTTGGATGCGGTGGTGGTGACGCTCACGGCGGCATTCCGCCAGATTGCCGCGGCGGGCTTCATGGTATGGGTCCTGGATATTGCCGATCTCTTGCTCGAAAAGACACGCGACCGCTCGGAACGCTTCATCACGGATATCTTCGGCAGCCAACCCCGCTCGGCCTGGCTGCTCAAGGACGGCCAGGAGGTGGAAACACCGGTGCAAGAACTGGACAAGGGGGATGTCATCGTCGTCAATACCGGCGAGCAAATCCCGGTGGACGGTATCGTGGTGGGTGGGATGGCCATGATCGACCAGCAGAGCCTGACCGGGGAATCGGCACCGGTCGAAAGGCACGAGGGTGATCAGGTCTATGCCATGACAGTGCTCGTCGCGGGCAGGTTGGAGGTCCGGGTCCAGGAGACCGGTGCGGATACGGTCGCGTTCAAGATCGTGGAGATCATCAACGACGCGGCCGGCTTCAAGGTCGATCTGCAGTCCACCGGAGAGAAGATTGCGGACGATATGGTGCTGCCGACTCTGGGTCTAGGTTCGCTGGGGTATTTCACTGCGGGCCCGAGTGGCATGTTGGCTATCATCAATGCGGATTTCGGGACGGGCATCCGTGTGGCTGCCCCCATCGCGTTGCTGGCGGCCTTGGGGCGCTCGGCCCAGCATGGGGTCTTGATAAAGGACAGCCAGGTGTTCGAGAGCATCAGGGACATCGACGCGGTGCTGTTCGACAAGACCGGAACCCTGACCCATGACGTACCGACGGTGGCAAGGGTCGTGCCCGCAGGCGAGGCCTATTCGGTGGAAAAGATCATCTGTTTCACTGCGGCGGCGGAGCAGAAGTTCACCCATCCCATTGCCAAAGCGGTGCTGAACGAGGCAGAGGCCATGGGCCTGGATCTTCCGGCACATGACGAATCCAAGTATCACGTCGGCCTGGGTATAGAAGTGGTGATCGGGAACGAACACGTCCGGGTGGGTAGCGCACGGTACATGGAGCAGCAGAACATTGCCTTCCCTCCAGTGATCGCGGACGCCTTGAATGCTTCGAGAGCGGCGGGCCACAGCGCCATTCTCCTGGCCATAGACGAAGAGATGGCCGGTTTGATCGAATTACGGGCCCAGGTGCGTGACGAGGCGGTGGAGGTCATCTCCTACCTGCGCAAACGGGGTATCAAAGAGATCGTCCTCATCTCGGGTGATCATGAGGCCCCAACACGGGAAATCGCCTCTCATCTGGGCATAGAGCGCTATTTCGGTGGTGTGATGCCCCATGAAAAGGCCGACTATGTGAGCCTGTTACAGTCGGAAGGAAAGAAGGTCATGATGGTCGGCGATGGCATCAACGACTCGGCTGCACTCTCTCTGGCCGACATCGGTGTTTCCCTGCACGGTGCCTCCACCGTTGCGATCGACGTTGCAGACGTGGTGTTCATGGACGGGCATTTGGAGAAGTTCAATTACTTCTTTGAAGTGACGGACATACTGCACGACAATGTTCGGCGTAGCTTTCTGATGATCGCTATTCCGAATACCATTTGCATCCTTGGCGGTCTGACCGGTTACTTTGGGTTGTCCGCATCCTTGGTCTTGAACAACGGCTTCAATTTGATCTCCGCGATCAATGCGGCCATGGTCTACACCGAAGTGAGAGAAGAGTCGCTAGGGCCCCTGCGTGCGGTGGACAAGGAAGAGGGCCAGGAATTCGATCCCTTGGCCTCACAAGGCGTGGCTTGAGTGGCCTCCCATACGGATCGCCTATAGAGGCTATCGACGGATGCCGGTAGCTACAGGGGGCTGTCCGCACCGGGAATCGGTATGATCAGCCCCGGCCCGGTATCTCTTCCTTGGAGGTGGATCGGCGCTCTTCCCACAGAGGCAGCATGGCCTGAGTAACGCTGAGTCCCATGCCGGTGAGGTAGAGGAGGATTGCGGTGGCCAGCGTCATATGAAAGAAGAACACGCCACTGATGATAGCCAGGGTCGGTGCGGCGCTATACACCACCGTTGCCTTGAAGTTGTTGTCGAGCTTCCTGCTGATTGCAATCAAATCCAAGAGCTGGGACAGGTCCTCTTTCATTAGGACGATCTGGGCCGTGTCGGTCGCAATGGTGGACGCACCCCGGAGTGATACGGCGACCTCGGCCTGTTTCAAGGCTATCGTATCGTTGATCCCATCACCCACGTAGCAGACTGTGTGGCCTTCTTTCTGCATGGCGCGGATCAACTCAGCCTTGTTCCCAGGCAGCGTTTCGGCGAAATATCGGTCGACGCCCAGTCGTTGCGAGAGGTGCCGCGTCGGTTGCTCATGATCACCGGAAATGATGCAAACCTGGTACCCTTGGGCGTGAAGCTGGGCGATGGTCTTGGCGGCTTCGTCTCGCAGGCTGGCATGGATTTCTATTGCGCCGACGATCCGCTCATCGACGGCAACGAAGATCAGAGAATATCCGAGTTCGTGGGATTCCGCCTCGACGGATTGTAGGGCTTCCGGTATGGCGAGAGCCCTTTGGCGCATGAAACGGGCACTGCCAACGCTTACTTCCTGTCCATCCATCACCACGGTGAGACCATAGCCCTGTTTGTACGACAGACTGCGAACCCTGGGGTAATCGATGTTGCGGGCCGACGCGGCCTCGAGGATCGCCAGCGCAACGGGGTGTCTCTGTTTCTGTTCCGCGGCGGCCGCGCAGCGCAGGATGTCGTTTTCGCTCAGCGCTCCAGAGGTATGTATGTTGACGACCTGGGGTCTTTCCTTGGTCAAGGTTCCCGTCTTGTCGAAGACAATGGTGTCGACCTGCCGAAGGACCTCCAATGCGCGCCCGTCTTTCACCAGGATGCCGCGGCGCAGGGCGATATTCAAGAAATTGAGAACGCTCAAAGGGCCGGCCGCGTAGAGCGCGTCGTCCAGTGGCGTCCAAACGATGGCCAGACCACGACCGACCCCCATGAATGCACCGGTCGCCAATCCGAGCATGAACATGGGCAAGGCCATGCGGTCGGCGGCGTCTGTTCCCCTGAGTTCGAGGTTGTCCGTGTAGCGGGTCATGTCGTTGAGAATCTGAACACTTTGACTGGCGAGCGTCTCCTTGCCGGCCTTCCCCACCCGGACGCGAATGTTTCCATCGAGTACCAAGGTGGCCGCGAAGACGGGGTCGTGTACCTGCTTTTCCACTGGTTGGGATTCACCCGTCAACATGTGCTGATCTATGGTCGCATGCCCTTGAGTGATGGTCCCGTCCACTGGGATGATCTCGCCAGCGCCCACCACCAGGATATCCCCCACTTGCAGATCCTTTACGGCCAACTCGACCTCGACGTCATCGCGAACGACGTAGACCCTGTGAGTGGATGGCACAATGAATACATTGGCGAGGTTCTCGTTGGCGTTCCACTTGGCCTTGGCGACGTTGTTGAGCGCGAAATAGAGAAACCAGAAGGCCACCGCCACCGCCAGAAACTGACCGGCGAGGATCGTGCCGGGCAATACCAATGCCTCCAGAACCAGGGTGGTGAAACGCCTTCTATGAACGAGATCGTGATACGCATTCTTGAAGGTGGGCCAGAGAAGGTAGAGCATTCCGGCGACCCCGGCGAAGGTCAGTGGGGCATACAGGAATCGCCCGGCCAGGGCCAACCCAAGAGTCGCTGTGGCCACCGGGTAATCCTTTTCCCCGGGTTTCTCCGACCCGGCGAGCTGGGCATCGGACCTTCCAGGCAGGGCAGAGGATTCCTTACGTTTCAGTGAGATTATCCGGTTCTTGGCCCGCATCTGCCGCACCCGGATGCCGGAGTAGAGCAAGCCACCGGTAAGCAATCCCCCAAGGACTACCATTGGTCTCTCCTGTAAGGCATGGGTATGGTGAGGCGTCCTGGGATCATCATATACTCTGGAGAGAGTGATCCACTAAGAAAGCCGGTCCCGATAATCGTCCAACCCGAACTTCCGCACCATCTGCAGTCCCTTGGCTTCGGACCAGAGGGCGAGCGATGGCAAGTCGATCCCATTGAACGGCGTATTACGCACCATCGTGTAAGGCATCATGTCGTCGATCAGGATCTTGTCGCCTGGAGCCAACTTGTGAGGGAAGGAATAGGTACCTATTATGTCTGAAGCGAGGCAACTCAGGCCACCGAGTTGGTAGTCGAAGGGGTGGTATCCACGCCCCTTCCGAGCCCCGACGACGGGAGGCGCATAAGGTTCCTCCACCACCAGGGGCATATGCGCGGTGGCGGAGCAGTCGAGTACCGCGATGTCGATACCGTCGTGCACAATATCCAGCACGGTCGTCACCAGATAGCCGGAATTCAGGACGACGGACTCCCCCGGCTCGAGAAACATCCGGAGGCCGAGCCGCTGCTGGTAGTGGTCGATGAGATGAATGAGGTGGTCAACGTCGTAGGTGGGATCGGTGATCTGTTGTCCTCCCCCGATGTTCAGCCATCCGCACTGTTCGAGAACCGAACCGAAGTCCCGCGCCACGACTTCGAGGGTGCGTTCCAGTGCATCTGGAAAATTCTGGGTATGGCTGTGGAAATGGAGGCCGGAGATCCCTGACAGGTCGTGGCCGTCCAACGTGGCCCGCGTGATGCCCAAACGCGAAGGAAACCGACAGGAGTCATAGATGGGTTTCTCGACCTCGGAATATCTGGGATTGATTCGCAATCCAAGGTTGATATCCGAACGACGTTGCGCGAGCGATCCAAATCTTTCCCATTGAGACCAACTATTGAACACTATGTGGCTTGAGAGATCCAGTAGCCGGCTGAATTGTGCCTCCTTGTAGGCGACGGCATAAAGATGCACCTTCTTGCCAAAGCCTTCGAAACCCAGCTCGGCTTCATGCAGTGAACTGGCCGCCGCGCCCGCAAGTACCCGTCTGATGAAAGGAAAGGCGGCATGCATTGCGAAACATTTCAACGCGAGCAATATCTCACAGCCGGTCTCTTCCTGAATATGGGCGAAGATGTCGAGGTTGTGTTGGAGTCTGTCCAAATCACAGACGAAGCAGGGGGTCTCTATGTTCTCAAGGTCGGCGGTATTCACGGCGACACCGATGAATCCAGGACGCCTTCCACCACATAGCGTTCACCGAGATCGCATAGAACGCAAACGACGATGTCTCCCTTCTCGAACTCACTCGCCACCTCCAGGGCCTTTGCGACGATCGCCCCACTGGATGGTCCCACGAGTATACCTTCCTCCCGCGCCAGTCGGATCATGAATTCGCGGGCCTCCGCTTCCGTCACCTGGCGGCACTCATCGATGTATTCCCTATGGAGGTTCTTCGGCGCAAAGTTCGGGCCGACCCCATGGATGTCGGAACAGGTGACCGCTGCGGGATTGGACAGTACCGGCACCGTGTCGGGTTCGACGAGTACGACGCGGATCGACGGGTCGTGTTCTTTCAGCCGCTTGCCCACGCCGGAGATCGTGCCACCGGTTCCGAACGACGCCACGAAGGCCTTCACCTCACCGCCGGTATCCCGCAGGATCTCTTCCGCTGTGGTCTTGTAGTGGGCGTCGGGATTGGCCGGATTCTGAAACTGCTGTGTCACAAAATACTCAGAATCCGGTGCCTTCGCCAATTCGAGCGATTTCTCAACGGCTTCGCTGAAACTGGGTAACCTTTCGATCTCGGCGCCAAACAGCTCGGCGATCTTGACGAAACCTTCACTTGTATCCAGCCCCTCTTCCATGAGGAATTTCACCTTGTAGCCTTTCACGGCGGAGACCATGGCCAGACCGAGTCCTGTATTTCCGCTCGTGGCCTCCACAATGGTCATCCCAGGCTTGAGCGCACCACTTTTTTCAGCCGTTTCGATCATTGCATAGGCGGGCCGGTCCTTGACGCTCCCCAATGGATTGAAACGTTCGATCTTTGCGCACAGTCGGGCTTCCAGTCCACGTCCCAATCTTGCCAATTCGACGAGTGGGGTGTTGCCAATGGTGTCCAGGATGCTGCGGTGTATGTTTTCAGTGGTCATGGTGATGTTTCTGTCGTAGTGTTGTCGCCAAGGGTTGCCTGGCCTATATCCGTTTCTTTCGCTCCATGAACGGCAGGTCCCTGTGCCGGTCCATGTTGGCACAGGTGTCACTCGTGCCCCTGGGCGAGGTGCGGAAACGAGTCGTCGCGGGGCCATGGCATGCAATCATGGCACGGCCCACGGGCGTGAGGGGCGGCCGCAGTAGAGAAATATTCGCGTGGGACCCGTAGGTCCCGGGGAACAGGGTGAATCGGCAACCTCCCCGATAGAGATGAACATTGTGGCTGCAGTGAATATGGCATGGGCCCGTCTAACAGTATGTCGAGAAAGTTGCGCCCTGGATCTCTCCAACCACGGTACCAAAAAAGGCGATCTCCTGGCCTCTCGGCCTTCGCTGGCTTGCTACCGTCGATTAGGGGGCATCCATGTATCGGGCACAGCCCATCGGAATTCCGTTTTTCAGCGCCGTTCTAACCTTTGAAATAGGTGTAACCATCCATGCTCTTCCGGTAGAGTTCCAGCATTTGCTGTCGCTCCTTCAGGCTGATTCGTGACTCCCGCACCGAGCGTTCCGCAAAATCATGAAAACGCCGGTACAATTCCCTGGGTTGGTGGTCCACGTATCCGAGAACCTCGGCAACACTGTCGCCCTTGATTTCATGGACGAATTCGAGTCGTCCTTCGGCATCGACCCGAACGCTGGCGACATTGGTATCACCGAACAGGTTGTGGAAATCTCCGAGAGTCTCCTGATAGGCGCCCACCAGAAAGACACCGATATAGTACTCCTCATCTTCTTTGAGTGAGTGCAGCGGCAAGGTGTTGGTGTGACCCTGCATGCCGACGAAGCGGTCCAACTTGCCATCACAGTCGCAGGTCAGATCGGCGATAACCGCGCGGCGATCAGGCTTTTCGTCGAGCCGGTGGATGGGCATTACTGGAAAGATCTGCCCGATGGCCCAGGCGTCGGGAAGCGATTTAAATACGCTGAAATTACCATAATAGATATCCGCGAGGTAGTCTCCAAGATGTTTTAGCTCGGCAGAGGGATATTTGACCTGGGGCACCAGGGAAGCGATCTCTTGCAGAATCGAGAGGAAGCAGTTTTCACCCAATGCGCGTTCCTGGAGACCGATCTGTCCCCGCAGGAATGCCTCATGGACCTGATCACGATAGTAAAAGCTGTCGTTATAGAATTCCTGGAGCCGTTTGGCGTCGAGCTTGCGCCGCGCGTCGCACAGCGCACGGATGGGCTCGCAATGATGATCTCCTGACGTGTTCGATAGGCGTGGTTCGAAAGTGACCACATCCAATATGTTGAACAAGAGGACCGACATCGGAGCGACAACCGCACGGCCGGATTCGGTGATGATCGTGGGATGAGGAACATCATACGGATCCAGGTGTTCCTGTATGGTCTCGACGACATCGAAGCAGTATTCATCGAGGGTGTAATTTACGCTGTGATCTCCACTTCCCATCCCATCGTAGTCTATTCCGAGACCGCCTCCGAGATCGAGATACTTGAGATCCGCGCCCTGGGCGGCGATATTGACAAAATAGCAGCACGCCTCGCGCACACCGTCGCGGATGTTCCGGATATTCGGTATTTGCGATCCGAGATGGAAATGAAGCAATTGCAGGCAACTGAGCTTGCGTGCGGTCTTTAGTTGTTCGACGACCTCTGTGATCTGGGTGGAGGTCAACCCGAACAGGCTTCTGTCACCACTGTCCCCCGCCCACTGGCCGTCGACCCGGGTTGAGAGCTTCATACGGATACCGAGTAGGGGGTCTACCCCCCAGTGGGCTGAGCGCTCGAGGATGATCGGGACTTCCTTCAAGGTCTCGATGACAAAGATGCATTTCAGTCCCAGTTTGCGCGCTTGCAATCCGAGATCGATGAACTCAGCATCTTTGTAGCCGTTGCAAATGATCAGGCTCGAGCTATTGGTGAGGGTCGCCATGGCAATGAGCAGTTCGGCCTTGCTCCCTGCTTCGAGTCCATGATGGTATGGATCCCCGTAGCGGCTGACGGCCTGTACGACGTTGCCCTGCTGATTCACCTTGATCGGAAATACACCTTGATAACAATTACGGTAGCCAGCCGATTCGATCGCCTTGTTGAAGGCGGAGTAGAACTCACCTATGCGCTGTTCGATCAGATTCTCCAGACGCAGCATGATGGGCATTTCAAGGCCACGCGCCTCCAGTCCTTGCACGATCTCCCGAAGGGAGACGCGGTACTCACCGTGCGGCGAGGAGGAAATGACCTCGATCTCGCCTCGGGGGGATATGGAGAAATAGCCGCCGCCCCAGCGGTCGATCCCGTAGAGTTCGGCTGAATCGGTACAGGTCCAGGTCGAATCGTTGTCATTCAATGTGCTAGAGCCTCGGAAACTCGCAATTGGTCATGTCGGGTACCCGACCCGACTCGGATTCGCCCGTCGCGTTCGATCTCAGTGCCAACGGCCTCGCCGGCACGGCCTTCACGGCAGACAGTATGACGCGTCGCGCGTTTCTGAACCCTGTGTCAACGTACCTTCCGCCGCGCCTTCTCCTCCAGTCCGGAGAGGCCGAAGCGCCGCTCCAGCTCGGCCAGCACCCGTTCCGGTCCCAGCCCCTGGTGGGCCAGCAGGACCAGGCTGTGGAACCAGAGATCGGCGGTCTCGTAGACGATCTTGTCCGGATCGCCGTCCTTGGCGGCCATGACCGTCTCGGTGGCCTCCTCGCCGATCTTCTTGAGGATGGCGTCCAGGCCCTTGGCGTAGAGGCCGGCGACGTAAGAACTGTCGGGGTCGGCACCCTTGCGCGCCTCCAGGACCTCCGCCAGGCGCTCCAGGACTCCGCTCACAGCCGCACCTCCACGCCCTGATCGGCCATGTAGCGCTTGGCCTCCGCGATGGAGTATTCGGCGAAGTGGAAGATGCTGGCGGCCAGCACGGCGTCGGCCAAGCCCTCCTTGACGCCATCCACCAGGTGCTGGAGGTTGCCCACGCCACCCGAGGCGATCACCGGGACGGGCACCGCCTCGGCCATGGCGCGGGTGAGTTCCAGGTCGAAGCCGGCCTTGGTGCCGTCGCGGTCCATGCTGGTGAGGAGGATCTCGCCGGCCCCGTAGGCGGCCATGCGCTCGCCCCAGGCGATGGCGTCGATGCCGGTGGGCTTGCGTCCGCCGTGGGTGAAGATCTCCCAGCGTGGGGGCCCGCCGGCGGCGCTCACGCGCTTGGCATCGATGGCCACGACGATGCACTGGTTGCCGAAATAGGCCGAGGCCTCGCGCACGAACTCCGGGTTGAACACGGCGGCGGTGTTGATGGCCACCTTGTCGGCGCCGGCATTGAGCATCCGCCGGATGTCGTCGGGGGTGCGGATGCCGCCACCCACGGTGAGGGGGATGAAGACCTCGGAGGCCACCTGTTCTACCACGTGGACGATGGTGTCGCGTTCGTCGGAGCTGGCGGTGATGTCGAGGAAGGTGATCTCGTCGGCGCCCTCGCGGTCGTAGCGGCGGGCCACCTCCACGGGGTCGCCGGCGTCGCGGATGTCCACGAAGCGCACCCCCTTGACCACCCGGCCGGCGTCCACGTCGAGGCAGGGAATGATACGTTTGGCGAGCATCTCAGCCTAGCCTCCGCAGGCGGCCATCAGGCGTTGGCCCGCGGCGAAGTCCAGGCTGCCCTCGTAGATGGCGCGCCCGGTGATGGCCCCCATGACCCCGGCCGGGGCCAGGTCGCACAGGGCCTCCACGTCCTCCAGGCGGGTGATGCCGCCGGAGGCGATCACCGGTACCGGGACGGCCTCGGCCAGGGCGCGGGTGGCCGCGATGTTGGGGCCGGTGAGCATGCCGTCGCGCCCGATATCGGTGTAGACCACGGCGGCGATGCCGTCGTCGGCGAAGCGCCGGGCCAGGTCCTCCACCCGCCGATCGGTGACCTCGGCCCAGCCCTGGACGGCCACCCGGCCGTCCTTGGCGTCCAGGCCCACGATGACGTGACCGGGGAAGGCACGGCAGGCCTCGGCCACGAACGCCGGCTGTCTCACGGCCTGGGTGCCGATGATGGCGTAGGTGACGCCGGCCTCCAGGTAGGCGCCGATGGTGTCCAGGTCGCGGATACCGCCGCCCACCTGGATGGGGATCTCCGGGTGGGCGGCGGCGATGGCGCGGATGGCGGCGCCGTTGACCGGCTCGCCGGCGAAGGCGCCGTTGAGGTCCACCAGGTGCAGGCGGCGGGCACCCTGATCCACCCAGCGGGCGGCCATGGGTAGCGGGTCGTCGGCGAACACGGTGGTGTCTTCCATGCGCCCTTGGCGCAGACGCACGCACTGGCCGTCTTTGAGGTCGATGGCGGGGATGAGCAGCATTCAGGGGCTCCAGCGGATGAAGTTGTGCAGCAGGCGCAGGCCGTGTTCGGCGCTCTTCTCGGGGTGGAACTGGATGGCGAAGAGGTTGTCGCGGCCGATGGCGCAGGTGAACACCCGGCCGTGCGCGGTCTCGCCGGCCGTGAGGGTCCGGTCCTCGGGATCGACATAATAGGAATGCACGAAATAGAACCGGCTGCCGTCGGGGATGCCGGCCCAGAGGGGGTGGGCACGGGTCTGGCGTACTCGGTTCCAGCCCATGTGGGGGATCTTGATGGGCTGCCCGTCCGCTTCCCGGCCCAGGGAGAGGTGGCGCACCTCGCCGGGGAACAGTCCCAGGAGGCCGGTGCCCCCGTTCTCCTCACTGTGGTGCAGGAGGACTTGCAGGCCCATGCAGATGCCCAGGAAGGGCTTGTGGGCGGCGGCCTCCAGGATAGGCTCCCGGAGACGATGGCGGTCGATGGCGGCCATGCAGTCGCGCGCCGCCCCTTGGCCGGGGAAGACGATACGGTCGGCGGCGGCGATGGCCGCGGCATCGTCGGTGACGCGGATGCGGTCACCGGGTCCGGCCACGTGCTCCAGGGCCTTGGCCACCGAATGCAGGTTGCCCATGCTGTAGTCGAGGATGGCGATGGTCTGGCTCATGGTGGCGGTCTCAGAGGCTGCCCTTGGTGGAGGGCATCCGCCCCCCCAGGCGCGGATCCGGCTCCGTGGCCATGCGCAGGGCGCGGCCGAAGGCCTTGAACAGGGTCTCGGCCTGGTGGTGGGCGTTGCGGCCGCGCAGGCAGTCCAGGTGGAGGGTGATGGCGGCGTGGTTCACCAGGCCCTGGAAGAACTCTCGAAAGAGATCCACGTCGAAGGCCCCGATCCGGGCGCGGGTGAAGGGGCAGTGGAATTCCAGGCCGGGACGCCCGGAGAGGTCCACCACCACCCTGGCCAGGGCCTCGTCCAGGGGGACGTAGGCATGGCCGTAGCGGCGGATACCGGCCTTGTCCCCCAGGGCCTCGCGCAGGGCCTGACCCAGGCAGATCCCCACGTCCTCCACGGTGTGATGGTCGTCGATCTGGGTGTCGCCCTCGGCGCTGATGTCCAGGTCCAGCAGGCCGTGGCGGGCCACCTGGTCGAGCATGTGGTCGAGGAAGGGGGCCCCGGTGGCCAGCCGCGAGCGGCCCTCGCCGTCCAGGTCCAGGCGCACCCGGATGCGGGTCTCCAGGGTCTCCCGGCGGATCTCCGCGATACGTTTCAT
>Ga0256841_1001306_pt1 | contig 22010 bp, 21 predicted proteins | sample 356308metaG_FD_185971 | JGI IMG/M metagenome (GOLD analysis project Ga0256841, IMG submission 185971) | Hydrothermal vent microbial communities from Mid Atlantic Ridge, Atlantic Ocean - 356-308 | ecosystem: Environmental > Aquatic > Marine > Hydrothermal vents | place: Atlantic Ocean: Mid... | reverse complement strand
GATCGCCCAGAGGAGAAACGGGACCAGAATCACATAGAGCCCGGTCAAGAAGGCAGACATGGAAGCCCCTACGCTCAGTAGCCCAAGGGTTTGGGTGCCGAAGGCAGCGAAGTAGAGCGTCCCAAGGAGAAAACCCGCCTTCCAATAGCCGGGATCACGTAGCTCCCTCCGCAAAAGGACGAAAGGCATCAGAGAGAGAAAGGCGATACCGAAACGCAAGAAGAGGAAAGAAAAGACCGGGACGGAGGCGATGCTCTCCTTGACGACCACAAAGGTGCTGCCCCAGACGACGGCGACTGAGAGGAGCAGCAGATCCGCCATTATTCGGCGCGAATTGGTCATTAATATTCTCCAATATTAAAATAGACAAATGGGAAAAATCGTCAAAACTCCCGATTCTTTGGCGTATTTTAGTGAATCTTTACTACAATATTGGCAAAAGTACGGCGATAGAGCGCCAAAGGGAAGCTATGGCTCAAGATCCGATCATCAGGATGGAGAAGGTCAACAAATATTTTGGAGAGTTTCACGCACTGAAAGATATCGACTTTCAGGTGGAGCGGGGAGAGATCGTCGTGATCTGCGGTCCCAGCGGCAGCGGCAAATCGACGCTGATCCGCTGCATCAACCGTCTGGAAGATATCGACGAGGGACGCATCGTCATTGACGGAGAAGACATTTACGCCAAGGGGGTCGATATCAACAAGATCCGGGCAGAAGCAGGAATGGTCTTTCAGCACTTCAATCTCTTTCCCCATTTGACTATATTAGAAAATATTACTATCGCCCAGAACAAGGTCAAGAAGGTGCCCAAGGCCGAAGCCGAAAAACGGGCCATGGTACTGCTGGAGCGTGTGGGGCTGGCCCACAAGGCTCACGACTACCCCAGTGCCCTCAGCGGTGGACAGAAGCAGCGGGTCGCCATTGCTCGTACTCTGGCCATGGAGCCCAAGATTATCCTCTTTGACGAACCGACCAGCGCTCTGGACCCGGAGATGATCGGAGGAGTTCTGGACGTCATGCGGGACTTGGCCAAAGAGAACTATACCATCGTCTGCGTCACCCACGAGATGGGTTTTGCCAGGGAGGTGGGGGATCGGATCGTCTTCATGGACGAGGGGGTGATTATCGAGGAGGAGAAGCCCGAAGCGTTTTTCCAAAACCCCAAGAGCGAACGGGCCCGAAAGTTCCTCAAAGAGATCCTCACCCACTGAGGGCGCACGAAAAGAGCCCCGGAGGCTTATGGGAGCTTCTGCGGGTCTTTTCGGAGGCGGTGCTTCGCTACGGTGAAGTCAAAGATCAAAAGATCAAAGGAATGAAGATGATGAAAAAAATTCTACTGGCACTGATCGTGCTCTTTAACCTCTCGGCGATGGCCGACGATCCCCAACTCTGGGAAAAATCGACCCTCAATCAAATCCTCAAGCGAGGAGAACTCCGGGTCGGACTGGAGCCGGGATATATGCCCTTCGAAATGAAGGATAAAAAAGGCAACATCATCGGATTTGATGTCGATATGGTGCGCCTCATGGCCAAGGAGATGGGGGTCAAGCTCAAGCTGGTCCCCACCGCCTGGGACGGGATCATCGCCGGACTCCTGACCCGCAAGTACGACATCATCGCTTCGGGAATGACCATGACCCAGAAGCGCAATCTCAAAGTCAACTTCTCCCACCCCTATATCTCCGCCGGACAGACGCTGATCCTGCGCGAAGAGATCGCCAAGAAGGCCAAAACCTGGAAGGATCTGGACAAGCCCGAGATCACCGTCGTCACCAAACTGGGGGTCACCGGCGAGATCGCTGCGCGCAAGATGTTCAAGCACGCTAAGATCCGCACCTTCGAGACCGAGGCCGACGCCGCTCAGGAGGTCCTCAACGGCAAGGCCGACGTCTTTATCTACGACAAGCCCTACAACGTGCTCTTTATGGCCAAGAAAGGCAAGGGTCACGGCGTTGTGCACTGGGACAAAGACCTGACCTTCGAGCCCTTCGGCTGGGCAGTGCGCAAAGGCGATCCCGATTTCCTCAACTGGCTCAACAACTTCCTCTATCAGATCAAGCACGACGGTCGTTACGACAAGATCTACAAGAAGTGGATGATCGACAGCGCATGGCTCAAGCGGGTACAGTAAACTATGTCTAGTCATCGACAGAGCCTGCTCGAAAACCCTACCTTCGGCAAGGTGGGGGCGGCGCTGTTCTATCTGCTCCTGGCGGCAGGTCTCTTTTTTGCCGCGACGAAAATGAACTATTCGTGGAAGTGGAACAGCGTCCCGAAATACTTTGCCTATGAAAAGGTAGAGACGATTCCCGCCGAGTTCGACGGTACGGTCAAAGTCGAGGGGAATCGGCTTATCCTCATCGGTCATGAGGGGGAGAAAAGGGTTGTCACGCTTCCGGAAGGGTATAAACCCGTCGTGAAAGATGGGGAGGAGATCTACGAAGGCGACGCCCTGGCCGAGACGAAGCATTGGGTCCCGGGTCCCTTGATCAACGGCCTCATCGTCACCCTCAAGATCTCGGGCCTGGGGGCATTGCTGGCCTTCTCTATCGCTATACTCCTGGCTTTCATGCGCATCAGCAAATATCCTGTCCTTCAGTATATCGCCTCGGCCTATATCACCGTGATCCGGGGCACGCCTCTGCTGGTGCAGATCTTTATCTTCTATTTCATCATCGCCACGATCTTCGAGATGCCCCGCTTCTACGCCGGGGCGATGTCCCTGGGGCTCTTCTACGGCGCCTACATCGCCGAGGTCCTTCGGGGCGCGATCCAGTCCATCGACCGGGGTCAGCACGAGGCGGCCAAGTCTCTGGGGATGAACTGGACTCAGACAATGGCCTATATCGTCATGCCCCAGGCCTTTAAACGGGCGCTCCCGGCCCTGGTGGGGGAGCTTATCGCCCTGGTCAAAGACTCCTCCCTCGTCTCGGTCATCTCCATCACCGACCTCACCAAAGTCGGCCGGGAGATCGTCGCCAATACCTTCAGCCCCTTTGAGACCTGGCTCATTGTCGCGGCGATGTATTTTGCCATCACCTCGATCCTCTCCTTCATCGGACACCGTCTGGAAAAAAGGATGAAGCTTAAGGGTGGCCTGGCCTAAAGCTTCGATGGCGTCAAATGTGAGAAAGTGACAATGCAAACCCCGGGTAGGATCTTCAGTCACGGGCTGCATCCTCTGGATCTTCTGCTCTACGCCGTCGCCTATTATTATGTTTTCGAAGCCTCTCTCAATGACGGATTTTCCGGATATATGCTGGGGATTCCCTATGCCGCTTTCTTGATCGCCGATTTGCTGTTACACAGGACTTCGGTCTGGGTCAAACTGCTCCATATCGTGGTATTGAGTGTCGCGCTCTTTTTCATCCTCTTCGATCGCAGCGCCAATGCCCTGGTCTATCCCAAACTTGCCAAAGAGTACCGAATCCCTCGGGATCTGAATTACACCTACGGCCATTTTTTCATCAACGAACTCGATTTCGAAACCGTGCCTTACGAGGATCTATCGAGGAAAGAGCAAAAAATCTTCACTCTGAAAAAAGGGGCGACGATCCGTTTTCGGCGGCAGATCGTTACCGGACATCCCGATTTTGGCATCTCCTATCTCTTGGAGATCGATTCGCCGGACTTCGCGCCGCTGCGCAGCTACTTCCAGAAGCGACGCCCCAAGATCGAGGAGCAGTTTTGCCATAACAATCCCGATATCCTTCGATACGAACATGCAATTTACACCCATGATCGAAACCGCTGGTATATCTCGGAGTATGAGGCAGTTGATCTCTTGAAGTTTATGGGGGATCCCCATCCCTGGCCGCGTAACCGCTTTGACAACGGATGGGTCTATTGGAGTTTCTATCTCTTCACCTATCCTATAATTTTGGGATTGTTCATGATTTCACTCTGCATTCGCTACTGTCGAAGAAAGAAAAATCCGGCAAAGTGCACTCAATAATGTATCGAGGCCTCTGAATAATCTCGTTCTTGGGGTCAAATACTCTGGCAGTCGCGAACAGGAGGAGTATCCAGCAGAAGCAAACTGCTTTGCTTCCATCGCTTCGCACGACGCATCGCCTATGCCGAAGGCATCGATAACGTCCAGCCCGTTTCACGGGATGAGCGCTCCTTGATACAAAGAACGAATTGGCAATTATTCAGAGGGGTCTTTCGTGGATTCTCCTGCCTGTGCAGGAGCGGATTCCTCTCTCGCCAATAATCAACAGCCTACTCGCAATAGGCTTCATCGATGGCGTTGATCTTCTCGACCCGGCGTTCGTGGCGACCTCCTTCAAACTCCGTGGAGACGAAGGCGTCGATCATGCTCTGGACGACTCCCATGCCCACGACTCGTTCACCGAAAGCGAGGATCTGTGCGTCGTTGTGGGCTCGGGCCATGGTGGCCGTGTAAGCATCGTGGCAGAGGGCGGCGCGGATGCCCGGGACTTTGTTGGCGGCCATAGAGATGCCGATGCCTGTGCCGCAGATGACGATACCAAAGCTGCCCGCATCGTCTCGAACCGCTTCGGCGCATTTGCGGCCGTAGTCGGGATAGTCGACCCGATCCGCCGTCTCGGGCCCCAGGTCGATTACTTCGATCCCTTTGGAAGATAGATACTCTTTGACCTGATCCTTATAGTGGAATCCGGCGTGATCGGTAGCGATGTAGAATTTCATGTTGTCTCCTTCGATGGATTTTTTTGCGCTGCATCAGGCGGGGATGATCACCTTGAGGATCCAGCCCACGGGGGCAAAGAGGATTTGCGAGAGTGGGGTAAAAAGGATCGCAAAGAGGATGAACATCCCGTAAGGGTAGACCTTTTCGTAGGCTTCGACGAAGCCCCGCCAGCCTAATTTGGCTGCCAGGAAATGCAAGGCCTGTGAGCCGTCCAGGGGAGGAATGGGCCAGAGGTTGAAAACGGCCAGGACGACGTTGAGCATGACGCTCTGAACCAAAAAGAGGTAGATAAAAGCGCCCGTCATACTGTGGGGAGGATAGGCCAAAGGCAGAAGGGTCGCCAGAAGAGCCGCTAGAGCCAAGTTGTAGGTGATGCCCGCGAGGCTCACGGCGATGGCGCCGCCGTAGCCTCCGTTGCGAATGACGGTGTTCATATCGATCGGGACGGGTTTGGCCCATCCAAATAGAAACGGTGCGCCGGTGGCGTAGAGAATCCCCGGAACGAGAATCGTACCGACGGGATCGATATGTTTGATGGGATTGATACTTAGGCGTCCCGCCAGTTTGGCCGTCATATCGCCGTAGCGGTAGGCGACCCAGCCATGCATGATCTCGTGTCCGACGACGGCGACGACCAGAGCGAGGATCGAAGCGACGATCTTGAGGATTTGGAGTTCACTCATCAATCATCCTTGGGGATTTCGAACTGAAAGCGATCGATATTTCGGCCGACTCGGTCCCAGCGGACGCTAAAGCGATGACGGTTCCAGGCCGCCTCGCACTCCTTGGACTCCAGGGGAAGCTTACCGCAGACGGCCGAGAGGGCCTGGTGATCTCGTCCGCCGCCCCGGCCGTACATCACCCGCTCATAGCTACGGTACTCGATGCTGAAGTAGATGACCCAGGGCTTGCCGATAATGAGGCTATAGGGGACTGATCCCCAGAAACGGCTGTCTTCGGAGTTGTCCCGGTTGTCCCCGATCATATAGTAGTGGTCGGGTTCGACCTTTTTATAGAAGGCATTGACCGGTATTCCGCCGAGGGAATAGACCGGGATCTTGAGCTCCGGGACCAATACCGGTTTCATATCGACCTCCCTAGCCCGATAGAGAAGCATGTCGAAACTGTTGCCGTTGTACTCAGGTTTGTATTGAATGCCGGGGTATTTGTCCATGTAGGGATTGACGACCCAGAGCTTGCCCAGGGCCGAGACAATCTTTTTCTCCGGATAGTGGGCACGGATATATGCGTCGCCTTCATGGAAATGAATCAGCAGATGGTCCGCATAAAAGAGGATCTCGTCACCGCCGACGGCGACACAGCGCTTGACGAAGTGGGTCTTGCGGTCCTTGGGGACATAGAAGATGACGATATCTTCCCGCTTGGGACGGGGGCCGTCGATCAGGTGGCCGTCGCCGCGGAAGTCGGGCAATAGTTTGAGCCCGATCCAGGGGAGTTCGGGAATCGTCACGCCGTAGGCAAACTTCTTGGCGAAGAGAAAGTCGCCGATGAGTAGGGTACGCTTCATAGAACCGCTGGGGATGACGAAGGACTGGGCGACGAAAAAGATCAGCAGCAGAACAATAAGGATCGTCCCGGTCCAGGAGCTGGAGAAGCGGTAGAGTCCGAGGGCGAACTTTTTCATCGGGCAGCTCGTGCTTTGGCAGCTTGGAGAGTATTGGAGAGCAGCATGGCGATAGTCATGGGACCGACGCCGCCGGGGACGGGCGTGATATAGCTGCATTTGGGAGCGACGGCGTCGAAGTCAACGTCTCCGACGAGCCGGCCGTCTTCGAGGCGGTTGATCCCGATATCGATGACGACGGCCCCCTCCTTGACCATCTCGGCTTTGATCAGCCCCGGCACGCCGACGCCGACGATGATGATGTCGGCCGTCGAGGTGTGAGCGGCAAGGTCTCGGGTGTAAATATGGGTCACGGTGACGGTGGCGTCGGCATTGAGCAGCAGGGCGGCCATGGGTTTGCCCACGATATTGCTGGCGCCCACGACGCAGACATCTTTGCCCTGCAGTTGGATGCCGTACTCTTCAAACATTTTCATGACGCCTAGGGGCGTACAGGGGACGAATCCGGGGAGTTTGGTTACCAGGCGTCCCACGTTGTAGGGATGGAAGCCGTCGACGTCCTTGGCCGGGTCGATCACTTCGAGAATGCGTTCGGTATCGATATGCGGAGGCAGAGGCAGCTGGACCAAAATCCCGTCGATACGGGGATTGGCGTTCATCATCTCGATCGTCGCGACGATCTCCTCCTGGCTGATGGTGTCGGGCATCTCGTGGACGATGGAGTAGAAGCCCACCTCTTTACAGGCCTTGGCCTTCATCTTGACGTAGGCGTGGCTGGCGGGATCGTCGCCGACCAGGATTACCGCCAGTCCGGGGACGATCTCGCTCTCGTCGTTGAGGCGTTCTACCTCTTCTTTGACCTGGCTGCGGATCTTCGCCGCCAAGGTTTTGCCGTCGATCAGTTGCATGCTTTCTCGCTTCCGGGGGGCGCAGAGCGCCCTGAAAAAATTTGGGGTATTATATCGAAAACGCTCTGGAGAACTTGGAATATGCAGTGGAGAAAATTGGCGGTATTGGCTCTTTTGATCGGTAGTCGGAGTGTCGCGGAGGACTTTATCTCCGAGTTTGAATATGGCCAGATGCTCTACCAGAATCCCCGAGGCGTCAGCTGTGTCCCCTGTCACGGAGACAACGGAGAGGGAGCGATCATTGCCCGCTACGGGAGCAAAAAGGAGCCAAAAGTCCTCAGAGGACCCGATATCCGCCAGGTGACGGAAAAGGATCTGCGAAAGGCTTTGGAGAAGGGGCCGGGGGTGATGCCGCGCTACTTTCTGACCGACGAGGAGATCCGGGCGCTCTTTACCTATATCAAGGAAGCGCAGCGGCGCGCTCTGGAAGAGCCGGAAGAGTGAAGAGTAATGGAAAGTTGAGAATGGAGAATGGAGAATGAATCGGAAGAGGAAAGTTTTGGGGAGTATCGCTGTCGTTTTGACGCTTCTGTTGTCGTCTTTTTCTGCAGCTTCTTCCGTGCCCTCGGAGAGCCGGCAGCTGTTGGTGGTCATCTCGAAAGATTGGCGGGCGGATCATGGGCGGCTTTATCGATTGGAGAGGCGTGGAGACTCATGGCGGCAGGTAGGCAGGAGTATTTCGGTGATGCTGGGAAAAAACGGTCTGGGGTGGGGACGGGGTCTTCACGGATTTCGCCTGGGATCGGGACCGGTCAAGCGCGAGGGGGACGGGAGGGCGCCGGCGGGGATTTTTGCTCTCTCTTATCTTTTTGGCGAGGGGAGAGGGGAGGGCTTTCTTTACCCCTACCGTCGAATGACGGAGTCTCACCGCTGCGTCGATGATCCCCGTTCCCGTTTTTACAATCGTATCGTCGATAGCCGCCGAGTGCCCCGAGACTACCGCAGCAGCGAAAAGATGAAATTTTCCAGCGGTCTCTACCGTTACGGTATCGCCGTTGCACACAACCCCCGCAATATCCCCGGTGCCGGCTCCTGTATCTTCCTGCATATCAAAAAGCCCGGCGGCCAGCCCACCGTGGGCTGCACTGCGATGGAAGAAGGTGATTTGCTATCGATCATGCGTTGGCTGGACCCCGGGAAACACCCCCTCCTCATCCAGGCACACCGGAAAGTGATCGGCAGACTTTTGCCCACTAACCTTCAGTTAACCAGACTCAGATAGAATATGCACAATTCACTATCATATAACCAAAGGATGACCATGATCAAAACGACCCTGAAATTTGCAGTGAGTGCTATGCTGCTTTTGGGCGGCAGTGCCCTGATGGCGGAACAGGCCAAAGCTCCTGCCGCCGAAACGCCTAAAATGAAGCCTCTGACTCCCGAAGCGGAGAAGGCCGCCTATAAACTCTTCGATGCCCTCAACATGACCCGGGAGGGCATCCGAAAAGCGATGGAGCAGAGTCTGAATCTTCAGGTCAAACGGCAGCCGGCGATGGCTCCTTATGTAGACATCTACAAAAAAGCTTTTGACAAATATATTCAGTGGGATCAGATCAAAAAAGAGCTGGCAAAAATCGTCAGTCAGACTTTTAGCCCCAAAGAGATGAACGAATTGGCCAAATTCTACAGCACGGATCTCGGAAAGAAATCGATGATGCTCGTTCCGGTCCTGGGGCAACTGAGCAAGCGGATGGCCGAAGCACAAATCGCCAAGCACGCCAAGGAGATTCGAGCCGAGGTGGATCAACGGGCCAAAGAGCTCGAAACTGCCGCGAAAAAAGCGCAGAAGTAACTCTCAAGACTCCTTCTCCAAACTCCGGGGGTAAAGGGTAAAAAGCACCTTGCCCGTCCCCCCTTTCAACTCCTCCCACTTTTCGATCGGAAACTCCAGAGCGACGAGGGCTCCCGTGGGCAGCCACTCGAAGCGAGTATCACCGCTGAGCAAGACGGCGAGTTCGCTGATCTCGGGATTGTGTCCGACGATGAGTATATCGTCGTAACGGGGATCCAGTTGACGAAGAATCTCGACAATCTCATCGGCGGCATGCCCGTAGAGCCGGGGCTGCTCCGTAAGGCGTGCCGGATCGTCCCCGAGCGCCTTGAGAAGCTTTTTAGCCGTAGAGCGGGCGCGGCGCGCGGGGCTGGAGAGGACGAGATCAAAGCGAATACCTCGCCGGGCAAGGGCATGCCCCACCAGGCGGGCCGCACGCTTCCCCCGACGGTTCAGTGGCCGCTCCCGGTCGGGGAGGGGCTTTTTCCAACTCGATTTGGCATGCCGCATTATGTACACTCTTTTACTCATTGTCAGTCCCCCATTTTTCTCTATAGAAATCTTCTGCTTACTCCTCTCGGACTTTTGCAGCTTTTATACGATATTGGATAACATATTAGCAAATAGTTCAGATTGATTAGAAAGAGAGAATATATGCAGGAATTTTTGAAAAAAGCGAAAGATGCTGCTGCAATTGCCGCGACACTCGACGGTGCAACGAAACGGAAAATCCTCGAAGGAATGGCTGTAGCTCTTGAGGCGGAATGTGGGGCGATTCTCGAAGCCAATGCCCTGGATATGGCTGCGGCGGAGGAGAACGGCCTGGGGAGTGCTCTGAAAGACCGGCTCCTTCTGAACGAAGGGCGTATAAAGGGTATGGCCGAGTCTCTACGTCAGATCGCGGCGCTACGGGAACCGGTGGGACGGGTGCTGGAGGGGTGGCGCAACGACGCCGACCTGCGGATCGAAAAGGTCAGCGTCCCCATCGGGGTCATCGGCGTGATCTACGAATCGCGACCCAATGTCACTGCCGACGTAGGAGCTCTCTGTTTCAAAAGCGGTAATGTGGCGATTCTCAAAGGGGGCAAAGAGGCCGAACACTCCAACCGTCTCATCGCCGGGGTGATGCAGGAGGTCCTGGAGCGTCACGGCCTCCCCCGGGCGATCGTCTCCCTGCTGCCCGACAGTTCCAGGGAAGGTGTTGCCTGGCTCATCCGGCAGGACCGCTATGTCGACCTGATCGTCCCGCGAGGCGGGGAGGCGTTGATCCGCTATGTCAGTGAAAATGCCACCGTCCCGGTGGTCAAACATGACAAGGGGCTCTGCCATACCTACATCCACGAAGCTGCGGACCGGGAGATGGCCCTGCGCATCGCCGTCAACGCCAAGTGCGACCGTCCCGGCGTCTGCAACGCCATGGAGACCCTTCTCGTGGATCGCGCGATCGCCCTGGAGCTTCTGCCCAAACTCTATGACGCCTTTGTGGAGCAGGGGACGGAACTTCGGGCCGACGAGGAGAGCCAACGAATCATTGAGGCAAAGGCCACAAGCGAAGAGGACTGGGAGAGTGAATACCTGGCCAACATTCTCTCGATACGGATTGTCTCGGGTATCGAGGAGGCCATCGAACATATCCGCCGTCACGGGTCGGGGCACTCCGAAGCGATCATTACCGAAGATTACAGCGCCGCAGAGCGCTTCCTCGATGCGGTGGATGCCGCCTGCGTCTATCTCAACGCTTCGACCCGTTTTACTGACGGCGGAGCCTTCGGATTCGGTGCGGAAGTGGGGATCTCCACCAACAAACTCCACGCCCGCGGCCCTATGGGAATCAATGAGCTGACCACCTACAAATATAAAATCTACGGTAAGGGGCAGGTGCGCTGAGATGACGGAAGATCAGGCCCCCGAGGTACTCCGAATTGAAAAGCTCCGCTTCGCCTACGAGGGCAAAGCGCCGCTTTACGAGGAGTTTTCTCTGAGCCTGCATCGTGGTGAGTGTATCGGAATCGTGGGGGCCAGCGGCAGCGGCAAATCCACCCTCTTCGAGCTGATTGCCGGTAACCTTGCTCCTCAGGAGGGTTCGATCCGTCACGGCCGGATCGCCTGGATCTTTCAGGATCCCTACAGCTCCTTTCACCCCTCATACTCCATTGCCGAACAGATCGAAGAGGTGGCGGCCGTCCCGCAGGAGAGGGAGGTGCTTGAAGCTCTGAATCTCGACGTTTCGTTATTGGAACGCCTGCCCCACGAACTCTCGGGAGGGCAGCTCCAACGCTGCAGCATCCTGCGGGCCCTGCGTATGGATCCCGAGGTGCTGCTCTGCGATGAACCCACCAGCGCTTTGGACAACATCACCCAGCTGGAGACGATGAAAATACTCATAAGCTTTCTCGACCGGGTAGGGATCCTCCTCATCACCCACGACCTGGATCTGGCCCGCTGGGCCTGCGACCGGATCGTCGATCTCCAGGTGCGGCAGGAAGCACGGGAGAGCTTAGGACTCAGCGCATGAAAACGCAACGATACTTCGGTATATCGCTTCTGAGCGCTCTTTTGCTTGGGGTCCCCCTCTCCCTACTCGCTGCCCAGAAGGCGAAGCCGGTGACAAGCGCCACGGCAAGGGAAAAAAGGGCGCAAGAGATCAAAACGCTCCCCATTGTGATCGAAGGGATGAAGCATCTCGACCTGGATGGACTCTACAACGTCCTGGGCGTCAAAACCGGAAGCTGGTTCGAATTTTGGAAAGATAAGGAAAAGCGTATCCCCGTGGAGCTGATCCCGGCCATCAAGGATACTCTCAGAGGCTATCTTGACAGCAAAGGCTACTACGATGCCGACTACAGGGTCGAGGTCTCTCCCAAAGGGGTCAAGATCATCATTCATGAGAACCGGCCCGTCACCGTCGAGGATATCAACGTCAGCAGCGATTTTCCGATCCGGGACTACATCACCTTCAAAAAGGGCGAACCGTTCGATACCGATAGATTCATCTCCATCAAGAGCCGGATCAAAAAGGCCCTTCTCAAAGAGGGATACTGCAGCTACGACCTGGATACCAAAGCCTACGTCGATCTGGAAAAACGAACCGTCGATCTTCTCTATCGACTCAAAAAAGGGGGACTCTGCCACTTCGGCAACACGACGGTCGTCTCCAAGCCCGAGGATCTCCGGGATGCTGTGATCCTTTCGCGTATGCGCTACCGGCCGGGGGACATCTTCACGACCGAACGGGTCAACGAAAGCTACTCCGCCCTCAACAGACTGGGAATTTTCGGTCAAACCCTGATCAACACCGAGATCAAATACTTCAACGAGGTCCGTCCCCAAGTCAGTGCCAAATACAAAGAACATATGCACCGATACACACTCTCCGTAGGTTACGATACGACCGTAGGCTTCAGAGCACGGGGGACCTACGATCACTTCAATTTTTTCGGCGGCGGGCGCAAAGTCGGCCTGGTGGCCCAATATTCAAGCAAGGATAAAGTCCTCACGGCCAACTTTTTCCAGCCGGCGATCTTTGAACTGGGAGACCGTTATATCGATCTCTATCTCGACGGCGGTTATACGCAGCACAGCTACGATACCTACGATGAAAACCGTTTCTATCTCAACGGTTGGCTCAACCACAATGACGGGACCTGGAGCTACGATCTCGGCTTGACTCTGGAGCGGATCAATATCACTTTGACGGGCGAGGATGAGGGGATTTTGCCCGGAAACTTCAATCTCCTCTACGGCTATAGCCGCATCATCTACGACCGGCGGGATTCAAAGCTCAACCCCCGCAACGGCTACTACATTTCGGGCTACCTGGAGTATGGCTACAGTCAGGGAGCCGACGGAAACAACCCCTACTACAAGATGCTTCTTGAGGCTCATCTCATCAAGAGCTTTGGAGATTTCACCCTGGCGACGGTAGGGCGTTTGGGCGTCGTGGACGACGGCGGTGTTGCGGCGCTGCCGGCTTCAAAGTACTTCTATGCGGGAGGCTCTTTCAGCAACCGGGCCTACGGAGATCGGGAGATCGGTATCACCTACGCTTCTGCCGACGACGGAAGTCTGGGAGGCCGGACCTGGCTCAATCTTACCGCCGAGTTGCAGTATCCCATCTGGGGCGATCTCTACGGCGGAATTTTCTACGACGCGACGATGCTCTCGGAGGATATTTACGATTTTAGCTTCGCCTGGGTCCAGTCGGCGGGAGTCGGACTCCGCTACATGACGCCCGTAGGACCGATGAAGATCGACTTTGCAGTCAACCTTCATGATCTCTCGACAAATCGAATCTCCATCATGATAGGACAGTCCTTTTGAAAAAGTTTTTGATCGGATTCATCCTCGTTGTTTTGCTGCTCCTGAGCACGCTCTATCTGGCGCTCAACTCCCCCTATGTGGTCGACAAATTTGCCCGGAAATACGCACCGAAATACGGCTTCGACTATGAGCGGATCTCGGGCAATCCTCTGAAGGGGATCATCTTGGATAATCTCAGCTACAGAGGCCAGAGGCTGGCCCGTCGGATCCACATCCGGGTCAATCCCTACACTCTGCTGAAAAAGGAGCTTACCGTCTCGAAGCTGAGCCTCCTGGATGTCGATGTACCGGTACTGGAACAAGTCATTCTGGACTTCACGGTACCTCCGTCAGAGTCAAATGTATCCCAGAGTTCAGGTATGGTTCTGCCCCTGGCCATCGAGGCCCAAAAGATTCATTTGACGCTTCTGCCCTTCAGGCGCTACGGTGTGGAGGTGTACAAAGAGGAGCTCTCTGTTGATTCGATCTATTACGATTCGGGGGTCTTCAATGTAGGCCGGCTTCGACAGATCGCCGAGACTTCCCTGGGGACCGTGGAGTTGGAAGGGACCTATCACAAGCGTTTTCTCGATGTCAAGCTCCTGGCTATCGACGATCTGGACCTTAGTCAGCTTCAGAAGCTACTCAAAACTCTGGAGAGTTTCGAGGGAAAAGAACCTGCGGCGGCTCATGTCCAGGGAGAAAAGATTCCCGCCGCCGGCGCAACGACAACATCCCTGGAAGAGGATATCTTTCTCCCCTTGAAAATCCATGCCGATCGTCTCTGGCTGACACTACGACCTTATGAGATCGAAGGGGTCGCCAAGATCGACTGGGCCCAGATGGAGGGGAGGGGGCTGCTCATCGATCTCAAGCGCTACCGGATAAGGGAAGGGGTGATCACGGCAGAACTGCGCAGCGACTTGGGCAATGCCCGAGTGAAGGCCGCTTACGAGGAGGGAAATGCTACGCTCGAAGAGGGGGTTCTCGACAGGGTGGATCTGGCCAAAATCCTCTCTTTGCTCAAGGCAAAGAAGAAGGCAACCGTCACGGAAGAAGAGAAGAAAAGCACTGCCTCGACAGAGCCTCTCGACGGACTCCCCTTTGTTCCGCCCGGCCTCAAAGTCCAACAGCTTCGGATCGAGCTGAAACCGGGAGAGTATGCAGGAGTGAAATACCGCAATACTATCCTGTCGATCAAAAACCTTCGGGCGAACCTACATACCCAGCGTATCGTCGCCCAAAAAATTTCGGCGAATCTCGACACGCCCCAGGCCCACCTCAATCTCGATGCCGCTATCGACGAGAAGATGATTCGGATTCGACAACTGGAGATCAACGACCTTAACCTCACGGCGATCCGAGAGTTCGTCTCCGCGCAAAAGGGCGAGGGACTTTCCTCACCCTCGGCCTCTATCCCTTCAAATACAAATCGCTCCCCCGGTCAAGAATTGGGAATAACACTTCCTTTTGTTCCCTCTTCGATACTGCTGGAAGAGGGTTTGATCCGTCTCGACCCCTATCAGATTGCCCCTCTGCAACTGGAGGAGGCGCGGGCCTCTCTCAAAGGATTACGTCTCAATCTGACAAAGAGGCTCGCGACGCAGGGGCGAGTCGCCGTTGACCTGCGGAGCAATCTCGCCACCGGTCGCCTGAGCGGCAAGATCCGAGACAACGTCCTGACCTTGGACTCAGGCGAGGAAAGCAAACTGCGCTTGAAGCAAGGGCTTTTTCAAATCCTCGGCACTCCTTTGCGTACTGAAGCCTTCAGTCCCATCGGGGTGTCCGGGAAGATAGATCCCAATACCCTGGATCTGAATCTCTCCTTCAGCGCCCATAAAATTCTGACGGATAGGAATGCCTCCTTCAATGTAGACATCGACCACTCCGTGACGGGAATAGTTTATCGCTTTTCCGACGGTTCGCTGCAGGTGAAGCATGAGAGCCGTATTGCGACTCCTCAGGCTCCCTCCATGCTTCTGAGGGCGACACTCGGCAGACGGGGTGAGGCTCTACACTATCAGGGACGGCTCGAAGTCGGTGCCTTGAAGCTGGGGGAGGAGAAGATCGAGCGGATACTCTCAAAACCCCGCATCGAATTTGCCGGAGATCTCCACTCCCTCGAAGCCACACTCGATGCGGGGATTCTGGGGGGGCGTTTCGTCAGTCGGGATCTCAAAAAGGGTCGGCTGGAGATCGGAAGCAAAAAACTCCTGAAGCCCTCTAAATATTTCAAACTTCCCAAAAAACTGAAGGAGGCGACGGTCTCCTTCCGGCTCATTTCACCTATCGATTTCACCAAACCCCTGCCGCTGGATGCCAACGTGACTCTGCACTCGAATCTAGCCGAGATCGAGGGCCGGATAGGCTACGACGGCAATCTGACGATGGATCTGGTGACGACCTTTCCCAAAAACTCTCTGCTGAAAAAGCTCGATCCCAAGTTCAAGCTCTCCGCACTTAACCCCCTAAGATTGAAGCTGGAGCAAAAGGGAGAAAAATGGCACCTTCTGGCCAAAAGCAAAGTGCTGAATATCCAGACTGACTACGATTTGACCGATGACGAACTCCTAGGGATAGTCCGCATCGCAGGAACGCGGATCGACCTTTCGGGACGTCTCAAAGAGACCATAAGCGCTAAACTTTCGAGCCCTTCGGTCAAAAAGCTCATCTCCGGGATCCAAAGGATTTATGCCGTGGAAGTTCCCCGCCTCGACGGTGACGTAGCCGTGACTCTCAAAGTAGAAAAACTCTCCAAGATGACGCTGGAACTGCGCTCCAAACAGTTCGTTCCCGATGCAACTGCCCGGATCAAAAGTCCAATCAAAAACATACTCGTTCTTCTGTGGATCGATCTAAAAGGCCAATCTCTGATCGTCAAAAAATACCATCTCGAAATTGCCGGGATGAAACTTTTCGCCGACAAACCTTCGATCCTGCAACGTCAAAAAAACCGCCTCATTCTCAAAGAGCTATGGATCAACGACTCTCTCAAGGCCCAAGGATATTACGATCTCAAAAAAGCCAAAGGAGAAGTGACGGCCAAGTCCGCTCGTTTCAAAGTCAAACATCAAAACGCCGACCTGGAGGCGGCCATCGATATCCGGGCCAGGATCATCGGAGAGAAGATCGATGCATCGGGAAAAATCACTCTACTCGGCGGCACGGTGATGTACGATATTCAGGCCAAGCGCTATGCCAGCGACGAGGACATCGTCATTCTTCAGCACCTCAAAAAAAACAAAGAGAGCTTTTTCAGGAAAAATGTGCAGCTGACTCTCTACATCGAGACAAAAAAACCGCTACTTTTTAAGCAGAAAAATGCTTATGTAGAGCTTCGTCCACAGCTGAGTATTCTCAAAGGATTTGACGGCGATTTACAGCTCATGGGCTCTATCCCTCTGGCCAAAGACGGCTACTATATTTTTGAGGGAAAACGCTTCACCTTACGGCCAAGTAGCATCAACTTCACAGGCAAACCTACCCAGCCTCTCTTGGATATCAATCTGGTCTATCGCCGTTACAGCCGTACCGTCTATATCAGTGTTAACGGTCCGGCAACAGAGCCTATTCTGAACTTTTCCAGCGATCCCTATATGACGAGGGAACAGATTCTCTCTTTTATTCTTTTTGATACGGTCGATTCCGGTGAGAGTGCAGGGGATATGTTGACGATGGTGGGAGGAGGTATCGCCAAGTCGATTCTGGGAAATCTCGGCCTGAAAGTCGACACACTCGTACTCACCGGTCAAGGTTTCGAAGTCGGCAAAAAAATTACCGACAAAATTACAATCATTTACGACCAAAAGAGTGCGGAACCCAAGGTCGTCGTACGTATTCAACATTCAAAAAGAACCGAAACGGATATCAGTATCGGAAGCGAATCTCAGAGCGTCGATATCATCTATAAAAGAGAGTTTTAATATAAAAATACTTCTTCAGGATTCAAGAGTGTTTATTGAGATATAATTCCAAAATAACACCTCAAATAAAGGAATAGAAATGTCACTTTTGGAAAAGGCAAAACAGGTAGTCAAAGAGAGTAAAAAGAAGAATGAACCAAAGAAAAAACTCTCTGAGATGGATCAGCTCCTCAAAGATCCCGAAGTCAAAAAGACCGCACGCTATCTGGTCAAGCATATGTCTCAGACCGAAGCGCGGGAGAAGCTCAACGAGATTCTCGAAGAGGCGGGTCGGCTTCCCGTCATGAAAAGCGGACGGGTTCGCAAGATCACCTATGCGCGGTTCAAAGAGCTTCTCCCCAAACCTCGGAAGAAAAGAGAAGCCTGATTTCTGTTCCCTACGGGGAGCATTTCTTCTTCATTTATAGAATAATTTTCATAAAATCTTCTGCCAAAGTCAACTTACCGGTATAGTATATTTCAATCTCTTCTTTAATCTTCTGCATCTGTTGGGGGGTACCGTAACGCGGGCTAAAATGAGTCGCTACCAGGTGACGTACTCCAATCTCCTCGGCTGCCTTTCCCAACTGTAGCGCCGTGGTGTGCTTGAACTTTCGGGGAAGTTTGTCGAAATCCGCCTGCAGATAGGTCGCTTCGTGTACCAAGAGATCCAGAGGTCCGCAGGGGCCGAAGAGTTCCGGGCGGTCGTTGTCTCCGGCGATGGCGATACGCCGGCCGGGCCGGGTAGGACCGAGGACTTCTGCCGGATCAATTATCCTTCCCTGATGGAAAACCCGTTCTCCCCCCTTCAATTTGCCGTACAGCGGCCCCTCGGGGAGTCCCAGGGCTCGAGCCCGCTCCCGGTCGAAGCGTCCCGGGCGTTGCGCCTCGATCCAGCAGTAGCCGTAGGAGGTAATGGAATGAGACAGGGTGAGGACTTTGATCTCCACGCCGGGAAGAGAAAGCGTAGTGTCGGGTTCCAATTCGATGATGTCCAAATCGTAGGGGAGTCGGAGCTCACTAAGACGCATGACCGTGTCGCTAAGCTCCCTCAGGCCCGGGGGGCCGTAGAGAGATAGAGGGGCTTCACACATCATCATTCCCCGCGAAGCGAGGAGTCCAAAAAGCCCATAGACGTGATCGCCGTGAAGATGCGTGATGAAAATACGCTCCAAACGGTAGAGACTCAGCTCGGAGCGCATAATCTGATGCTGGGTCGCTTCACCACAGTCAAAAAGATTCCAGCCTGAGCTCTGATCGGGACGCAGAGCCAGAGCAGAGACATTGCGCTCACGGGTAGGCACGCCGGCGGAGGTTCCGAGGAAGGTGATTTCCATCTTTCTTAAAGTCTCTTCTCTTTCTCGATCAATTCCCGGACCCCCCTCGCCATCTCTCCTGCCGCTTCGACTTCCGTGATACCCAGACGGCGGCGGTTACTTACGTCGTAGATGCCGCCCTCGCTCTCGCTGTGCTCTCCGTGGATACCGCGAATCTGTAGCTCGTATCGGTCGCAGATCTCCCGAAAAGTCTCCATATCCTCTCCCAACTTTGGTAGACGGATATGGACACTGGCACGCATGGCGGTACCGAGATTGGTCGGACAGCTGCTCAGATAGCCCAGGCGTTCGTCGTAGGCGAAGGAGAGTTTGCGCTCCAGAGCAGAGACCGCCCGGGAGAGACGCTCGAAGACCCGGCCGATGTCGGCACCGGGCTCCATACTGATGATTCTCAACTGGTCCTCTTCGTTGACCCAGACGAGGAAGGATTTGTCGTGGTTGTGATAGATACCGCGTCCCTCGGGCCAATCCCGGTTGAGTCCGGCGCTCTCGAGGAAACGGTCCCCCTCCTTGAAGAGAAAGTGATCTTCGATGAGCCGGGCTTTGGTCGCATCGTCCATCCCCTCCAGAGGGTAGTAGGTGCCGGCGAGATCTCCCCCAAGGCTTTTCAGGGCATCGGAGACGAGACATTCGACGATCAGCCGCTCCCTTCGTGCGAGGTTGGCTCCCAGAGGAAAACAGTGGAGATTTCGTCCTACGCGGATGCGAGTAGAGAGGACATACTTCCCTTCAGGATCGGGATCGGGGGCATCGAGGTGAGCGGGATCCATATCGCTGCGATGACGCTCCTTTTCGGGATCGAAGCCATGGTATTCTCGGATAATAGGATCGAGTAGTGGAGCGAAGAGGCGATAGCTCTCTTCGTCGCCGGCATAGACGCCGATGGAACTGTCGGGGTTCTCCATCCCGGAGCGGATCAGTTGATCGAGGGTATAACCGTATCGGGTTTTGAGATCCTTGAGGCGGGCATAGAGTTCGGGACTCAGATGTCGACAAAGGGCCGAGGAACAATCGGAGGGAAAGGTAGGGTAGGGCATGGGAGCATCCTTTTATATATCATGTATATCTAGCTTGCATCATTATAGTGCAAAGAGATGTATCGGTTCAATTTAGAATAACAAAGGCTCCAATCTCTGACGTGACGACGATTGTGCGGAGGAGAGGGGACAGATATGTTACACTTCTTCCAAAAGATGCAAGGAAGTTTTGGTGATGAAACGAGGCGTCTTGCTGCTTAATATGGGCGGTCCGAACAATCTTGACGAAGTTGAGCTTTTTTTACGCAACATGTTCGCCGATCCCCGCATCCTGCCGATGGCTGCCTGGCTTAGGCGTATTATCGGCGCCAGGATCGTGAAAAAACGACGGGAAGAAGCGAGGGAAAATTACCGAGAATTGGGAGGAAAATCGCCCCTGACGGATCTGACATGGTCCCTGGCCCAGAAAGTTGAAGAGCGCAGCGGTCTGCCGGTGCGTCCGGCGATGCGCTATGTTCCGCCCTTTGCCTCTACGGCGCTCAAGGAGTTTCGTGCCGAAGGGATCGAAGAGATCGTCCTGTTTCCTATGTATCCTCACTACTCGACGACGACGACGCTCTCCTCTCTGGACGATATCCGGGCACAGTGCGAGATGATGGACTATCGTCCGAAGCTACGGATCGTCGATCCTTACTATGATGATTACGACTATCTGAAGATCCAGGCGGCATTGGTAGCGGAGGCGATGGAGGGGGCCGAGAGCCGCGACTACGATCTGATTCTCTCGGCTCACGGATTGCCTATGAGTATCATCCACTCCGGCGACCCCTACGAAAAACATGTCGAGGCCAACGTATCGGCACTGAAGATCGTCCTGCGGGAATCAGGAATTATATTTAAAAATATAAAACTTGCCTACCAGTCCAAGGTGGGCAATGCCGCCTGGCTGGAGCCCAATCTGGCCGACCTCTTACGCTGTCCGGAGAATCTCAAAGTTCTAATCTTCCCTCTGGCCTTCACGGTCGACAATAGTGAAACCGTCTTTGAGCTGGAGAGGGAACATCGCATGATAGCTGAAAAGATCGGCTACACGGACTATCGCGTTGCCCGATGTCCCAATGATCGAGAGGAGTTTGCCGACTATATAGGAGCGAAGATTGCTGCGTTGGATTGAGATATTTTTGCCTAATCTATTCTCAGTCGCTAGGGTCAGTTCCCTTATTATCCTGTTCAGGAGGCTTTTGTGATGTCTTCAAAGCATTCCGGACCCCAAAAGTATGGATCGAGCCGGAGTTTATGAAGAGTCTCAAGGAAACTCATCTTGCGGAATGGGAGGTAAAACGATCCCGCTTTTTGGCCTATCTTGTGCCTATGGGCGAATTTGAGATACTCCAACGGAGCTTGAAAGCAGAGCACCCCAAAGCCAACCACATCGCCTGGGCCCGAAGAGAGATCAACGAATATCATCAGGTGGTGGAGCAGGCCAACGACGACGGTGAACCCAGAGGATGCGCCGGTCAACCGATTCTCAATGCCATGCGAGGTGCAGGACTCGTAGAGTGCGGGCTCCTTGTCGTCCGATATTTCAGCGGGATCAAGCTCGGAACCGGAGGAATGATCCGGGCCTATGGCGGCGCGGCTCGGGCGGTGATCGAAGAGGCGAAACTCTACGCCTGGATTCCGCACTTACGTCTGAGCTTTAGTAGCGATTATTCTACTCAGCGGCAGATTCATTATTGGCTTGATCGACACGGAATCCGACAACGGGAAATTCACTTTGAGGAAGCCAAAATCCTCTGGAACCTGGAAGCCTCGGAAGAGCAGATAGACCTTTTTATTCAAGAGGCCGGAAGAGTGATCGAAATTTTGGATCACGGGAGTAGGGGAGAATCCAAGCACGAGAAAAAGGAGTATCGCCTCAATCAAACCGCTCAATGAACGCAATAATTTTCTCTACCTCTTTTTCTCTCTGACCGCTCTGCTATTGAGCAGTGCTCTGGCCGGTGAGATTTCCAAAGAGTGGGGAAGAGATCTCTTTTCTCTCATCACCGTGTTCATATGGCTCCTTGCCCTGAAGAGTCTCCGTCCCGGTTTGGCGCTTCGTCGTCTTGTTTACGGTTTTATACTTATTTTGGGAGCGTCGATGCTGCTATGGCGCCTCGAGCCAAGTCGATGGACGGCGGCATTGATCCTGATAGTGCTTCTGGTCTCTTTCCTGGGGGCTTTTCGCTTAGCTATGCACAAAATCCTCTTCGACGGTCCCATCGACTCCAATAAAATCGTCGGCTCCCTCTCGCTTTATATGTTATTGGGCCTGATTTGGACCGTGTCGTATCTCTTGCTTTTCCTCTATGATCCACAGGCATTTCACGGGATAGAGATCACGGAATGGAGAGCGCTCTTTCCTAGGATGGCCTACTATAGCTTTGTCACGATTACGACTCTGGGCTACGGAGACATATCCCCGGCCAACCGTATTGGAGAGTTTCTGACATATATGGAGGCGATCACCGGGCTCTTTTATATGGCGATCTTTGTTTCCAGTCTCAT
>Ga0256841_1001305_pt1 | contig 22011 bp, 19 predicted proteins | sample 356308metaG_FD_185971 | JGI IMG/M metagenome (GOLD analysis project Ga0256841, IMG submission 185971) | Hydrothermal vent microbial communities from Mid Atlantic Ridge, Atlantic Ocean - 356-308 | ecosystem: Environmental > Aquatic > Marine > Hydrothermal vents | place: Atlantic Ocean: Mid... | reverse complement strand
TATCAATGTGCTGGTTGGCAATACCGATGATCATGCACGCAACCATTCGGCATTCTGGGATGGTCGGCAACTCAGTCTGACACCGGCCTATGATATCTGTCCGCAACTGCGTACCGGACAGGAAGCGTCACAGGCGATGAACATTGGGGGGATTGCGGGAAATGCGTCAACACTGGTCAATGTTCTTTCCGTCTGCGGAAAGTTTCAGTTACTCGAGGCCGATGCCAGGGTGATGATCGAACAACTCATTGCTGCCGTGGAAGACAACTGGTTGGACGTATGCGAGGAAGCCGGACTCGCACCGGTCGAGCGTGACCGGCTATGGGGCCGGGCGCTGCTGAATCCTTACTGTTTTCAGGGCTGGCAATCTGTATAAAAAAGAAATCTTGTTAAATACTATCACTACCAAGATCAAAAATACGGCCATCACACTCAATGGATAATTCTTTTATATCGACCGGATGGCTACTACTGAACTCTTCTTCGGTTAATGTCTTGTCGGGCTGCAGATGGATCACACCATCTCTGGGCAGGCCAGACAGATGGCAGAACACGTTCTGTATTTTTCCATCCTTCACATGAATATGCACACAGCCTTTTGTCATCTCAATCTCCCCTGTAATGAAGTCCTAGACCCCCTGCTTCCATGTATTTGATGCTTTAACAATTTAATAATCTCAATTGTTTTCTCCTGCAACCCTGACACAGGTGCTGGTCGCTGCACGTTTGCTACAGGATTCATTGTTTCAATGAGATCAGCCTCAATTTTAGTCACCTCATCATTTCTGATGCCCTTTGTAACCGCCCAGATGATATGCGTAGTCCCGGCCTTCTGGAGAGCCCGTGTGAAATGAGACCTGTATTTGTGCCACATGGATGGATAATGCTTCTCTCCAATCCTCAGCAGGTCTTCATCACTCAGGCCGGGATGCAGCCCCGCCCAGACAAAAACCCTCTCATCTTTCAACTCCTCCCTGATCCTGGCCTGAAGTGAGGTCGTCTTCCCGTACCCTGCCTTGCCCAGATAGATTGTCCTCCACAGACCATTCTTCTCGTACTTGCCCCACAAGTAGAAACCGTGCATGACCGGAATAGATTTTGTTAACTCCGTGGCTTTGCGCCCATAGTCTCGACCTATGCTGCTGGCGCCTCTCAGGGAATGTCCCTCCGGATCTGCCAGCGCATGCTCATATAGTGGTGTCAGTATTATTTTTCCCGACTTCATTCTCTGGCTTCTCACAACCAACGCTGAATAATATGGGATTATTGCTCAGGTATTTCTATCAAGCCACTCGGGCACAACATCCAGGTCCGTAATCTCTGCATCGAAATGGCGCCTTAGCCATTCTGCAGTAACCCTGTAGACCAGCATCAGTCTGACCGGATCGTGCTCCACGGAACGTCCCAGATAAAATTGTGAGTTTCGTTCCAGCGTTTTCAACTTGTAGCACTTGTCACGCACCCCTGCCGGATAGTTTGCATGGTAGAAGTCCAGTTCCAGGATGCGCTGACTCGTCTGCCTGGCCTCAATACGCTGAATCCGTATGGGTGACAGAGAACGAATATCTGGCGCGAACTCCTCTCCCAGGAATTCCGTTGCATACCATTGCCCTTGCTCAAGCGTGAAACGCATTTATGAAATGCCTGATTATCCTGTGTCATGGAAGTTATGACGATTATTAAGGCTGACATCAGATCACTGCAAATCCTGTTGCAGTTTGCCCGTAAACGAAGCAACACACTGAGTCATGCCGGGAACCGATTTCTTGTCACACAATGTCACACTGCGAACAAAATCCAGCGTGATCCGACCTTATTGAAGAACAAACTATGTGACTAATATTTCTTGTGTTAATCTATAAATCCCTGAAACAGAACGAGCGTGAAAACAGTTTCACACGGCAGGGGTCACTGGTTCGAACCCAGTATCGCCCACCAATCAAATCAATCAGTTAATAACCACTGCACCCCCTGTATGGGTTACTGACTGATTGATTGTCACAGCGTTGTCACACTTGTTCGCGAATGATGCAGGAGCCGCCCCGGCCGTGCAGTGCGCGTGCGACACAAAGATCCAGCCGATGTCTTCGGCGTATTCAGGGATGCAGGCCCGGACGGATTTGTATTCGCCGGGTTTCATGGTGGAATATCACGGGTTGCGCATGCCGTAAACAATCGCTGTTCATGTACATCGCATCGGGCAGCATCCGGGCCAGCGTCGTCTTGCCCACCCGGCGCACACCTGACAGCCAGAGTGTGCGTTTAACCATGTCATAGTATTATTCATTTAGACGACTATTTGTAAAGTATAGTAGCGGGGTAATCCATGGAAGGTCACAAGTACCATTCAGGATGCCCACATCCAACGCAAGCTGGCTTAAAAAGTGCGTTTCTCTCATAAAAGGCGTTGTCGCTCCAGCGTATTCCGCGCCACCGTGTAACAATGCAAAGCCGTCGGTGTCAGTTCGATTTCAACATCGTCAACCTTGATGCAACCCGTGTAGGTGCAAGTCGTCGCCAGCGGTGTGCGGCTTAAGGTGTGGCGTTTGGCGAACGCAGCCAACTGACGCAACAGTCTCGAATCTTCCACCGTACGGTCCGACCATTTAACCTCAATGGCAAAGCGAGGCCGTTGAGTCCCCGGCTCCAGGCTCACCAGGTCCACCTCGCCCCGGTTCCAGCGAGCATAGTGCAGCGACTGGATATAGGCCGAATTGTGCAGCCACTGGCTGAACACCGCCGTTTCGGCCAACGGCCCCATTGCCTCATTATGTTCCGCAATGGGGCCGAACAGCGCGGCACGCATGGTGGGATTCGTTAAATACAGCTTGAACGTCGTCATGCGCTTGAAATGCCGGGCATCGGCATCGATCCGGCGCACGCGCTTGATCAGGAAAGCCGCTTCGAGGTATTCCACATAGCGAACCAGGGTGTTCTTCGCCACGTGTGAGGTCTGCGCCAGACCCGCCAGGCTGACCTCCTGACCTGTATTGTAGGCCAGGGTGTTGAATAGACTGTTGAGCTCCTGAATATCGCTAATGCCGTAGAGAATCGGCAAATCCCGCAGCAACACCTTGTCGATGATATCGCTCTTGATATAACGGCGCGGGTTGGCCTGAATACGCTCGGAAAATACCGCCTCGGGAAACCCGCCAAAATTCAGATAGCGGATAAATTCCTCGTTCAGCCCGATGATGTCATGGGTGGAAAAACGCCCTGCCTCACCCACCTCACCGCGTTCGACAATCAGATCATCCTCGCGCTCCACAAAGCGCAGATATTCCGCAAAGGTCAGCGGTGGCAACTGAAACTCGGTAAAGCGCCCGGCACCGGACTCCACACTCTTGGCCTTGAGCGCCGCCGCGGCTGAACCGGTCGCGACAAACTGAATGTCACGAAAGGTATCCACCAGCGACTTCAGGTGAATTTCCCATTCCTTGAGATACTGGATCTCATCGAAAAACACATAGAGAGGTGTTCGACCGGGCCGATCGAACATGCCCTGGAAACGGCGCACCAGCGTCTCCAGCGCCAGACCGGAATAGATGGGCGTTTCCAGCGAAAGATACAGAATGTCCCGGCCACTGATACCGGCCTCGTCCATCAGCCACTGGATGGCGTGATACACCATAATCGTCTTGCCCACCCGCCGCGGCCCGAGCAACACCACCGCCCGGTTCACCCCCATCTCACTTACAAGACGCGAAAAGTCCGGCAGATAGGCACGACGCGGAAATTCCCGGTAGTCCGCATCAATCCCCTGACCGGCCTGCCACCAGGGGTTATCCAGGCGGAGGCGGATTTCTATTTCTTTATCAGAGACTTGACGCATAATTTGCAATTAGAGTCAGGACGATGATACAAATATAGCACAAATTAGATCAGTATGATGACCTTATTTAGAATTCCTCCAGCCGCAGCGTACGATGAATTTGATCACGTTGCACCGGATCCACACCGACCTCCTCCGCATAATCCAGCCAGCGTGACACGGTTGCCTGTACTTCTTTCAGAATCGTCTCGGCGCGCCCGCGCTTCATGGACGCCGCCTTTGCGCAGGACCTGAAGTCCTCCAGAGAAAAGTCGTCGCGTTTCCCGTTGAGCGTCATTTGATGACTGGCGGTCCATGCACCGGACGGGTTGTAACTGTAGGTCATATCGAAGGCCGGCGCGAGTGACCACTCCCCGGCCTTGTTCATCAGAAAGGCGATGTTCTTGACATGGTCATCCTGGTTACGCGCCACGATATTAAACACCATGCGGCGGAACTGCTGTTCGATGGCCTGCATGGGCAGGCCGAGTTGGCGGATGACCAGCAGCGCCTGTTCATAGCTGTATGCACCGGCCAGGTTGAAATCGTAATGCGCCAGCCCACACAGCGACTGCATGTGCAGTTTCCCGCCACCCGCAAGTCGGTCAAACCGTCGGGTCATGAAATGCCGCCGGCCATTTTCCTCGAACAACCGGCATTCACTGATATCGATGCCGCAGTCGCGGACCATCCGGTAATAGGCGTACTCAATCACACCGTACCCTTGCGGGTCTTCGAGTTCCTTGTCCCGGTTGCCGCTGACGCCATCAAATTTCAGCAGCCAGTACTCAAAACCTTCGCCGGCCGGTACCTGACCGGAGCGCACTTCGTTGGTGGCCGGATTCCAGGCAATCACGGCCTTGGCGCGTGCACCGCCGGCCGAGGTACCGACTCGCAGGATATCGGCCAGGGCCTGCTCGCGGCTTGCATCGACGAAGGATGCCTGCAGTGTATTACGATGCGTCAGTATCTCCGAGGCAAGCTCAACCAGCTTGCCGATCTGTATTCGGCTGGCCTGCCGGGCCTTCGGGCCGATTCCGGGCGCAAATTCCAGTGCACCCATACCGCGCTCACCGGTGTAACACAGTCGCTCGATCACATTGAAGGAGCCTGGCTGCCGTCCCTGTGTAGCCAGCCAGGCATCGATCAGGGCATGTCCGAACTTGTCCGGCAGCGAGTCCGCCAGCAGCCCGGGCAAACCGTAAAACGTGTTGCGGGACAGCTCGGGAAAGGTATAGACGCGGCGGGAAAGCGGCATCGTAATCGGTGAAACCTCGATACCGCTTTGTGCAAACGCCGGGGCGTACTCGAAGCTGGCCACCTCATCACCTTCCTCCAGTGACACCGCGCCAATAGTGCGCCCCCAGAGCCTGACCTCGGCGACGTGGCTCATGAATTGTCATCCCAGGACCATGGCTTTTCCGGCGGATGCGAAGCGCGGCGTCCCGGGGCCCGTTGCCGCACCCTGCCCTTGCGCTTCAGCAATTCCATGGGACTCGGCCTGGCCTCGGGGAGCATGCGGTCCAGGCCGGGCAAACCGTCCAGTACCCGCAGAATCCGGATCAGGCTCGACAGCTGCGCCGAATGCCCGGCCTCTACCCGTTCCAGCGTGCGCTTGGCGATACCCGCCTGCTCGGCCACCGCCGCCTGGGTCAGCTCAAGATCGAGCCGACGGCGCGCAATACGCTCGCCGAGTTCGGTGAGAATTGCTTCGTCTGCCAGTAATCTGGATATTTTCATAATCGTCAATAATTGCGAATAATTTCAAATTTAGCAATGTATTCGCCATTTTTAACGATATATAGACCACTTTATAAAATATGTCAAATCGTTAATTATTACGATTAACCCTATTTAATGCATATATTTCGTAAATAATGGCGAATTATATTTTATAAGCATTATATCGCGCATATTCACCCCACCTGGTTTCCAGCCAATGGTCCCAAAAGCGTTGGCCCGGCATGCGCGCGAACCGGTTGAACCGGGTATCGTGCCGAGGATGCAGAAACGCTGCCGTGCACGCGATCGTGGCAAAGCCCGGGCGGTATCAGCTACCCTTCTCTCCTGCCGGTCGAGCTGGTTCTGGAAGTACCAGTTCACCCGAGTAATCAAACGGCAGCCGTTGGCCAGAATCGCCGATGGCGACGCTACCATCGATCCGGTACTTCAAACCCGGTGACCGGCTGCTATCCAGTGACTGCAGCTGGCGGAATACCTGCATGAGGCTGGAAGAAACTTCCAGGGCAATGAGCCGTTCGCCATAAGCCGGCACAGTGACCGACTGGTTACTGATACCATCGGCAAACGCCTCGCCGTTGATATCCAGCTGGAAGTCAATGCCACGGATCGGCAGCTCAAAGGCATTCGGGTTCTTTACCCGCAATCGCACCTGGTAACGCTGTTCGAACAGCTCCACGGACACCAGCCGCAAGCCCACCAGGTTGACGCGCGGCGGTTCGGGCTTGCCCGGAAAGGTACTGCAGGCAACCAGCCCCGCAAGTAACAGAAGAGCCAGGACGCGCAGAACGGATAAGGAGTCACCCGCAGCCGGCTTCAGCGCTTGCGCGCGGCTCATACCCTGATCCCGAAGTACAGGACCACCATGTCCGTCGAGCCGGTATTGCTCAGCTCATGCCTTTCCTGCGGTTCGACGGTCACACACTGACCGGGCCGCAGGGATACGGGTTGGCCATCCACCGAAATCGTGCCGGTCCCGCTCTGGATAAAGAACACTTCCGCCATATCGCTGTGGCTGTGTTCATGCGCAATTTCACCGGGCGGAAAAACCGCCACGGAGAAACCGGTTACGTTTTCGATCTCGCCACCTGAAACCAGCACATGCTTTCTGATCTTCGCATTGTGCGACACACCCTGTTCTTCCGTGTCTTCTATTGCGCGTACTATCAATGCCCTGCACCGGTTGAGGTTGAACGAACAGGAAAGGCTATCGCCATCCTTCCCGCGCGGGACGCAGGCAGGCGCTTACAGCCGGAACTCCCGGGGGATAGTACGACAGGAAGTGCCCACGGAAAAGCAGTGGCGCTCGATGGCAGGGTACCGGGGCTTTACGGCGGCTCACAGACCGGCCTGGAGCCGCTTACACAACACCGCTACGGCTGATTACCGACACCGTACTCCAGCCCTGCAGCGTCCCGCCGCACGAGGCTGTGCAGCGGGACACATCATTGGCAGTGAAGCGGTTACAACTTGTTACTGTGACACTCGGTGCAACCGACCTGGTGGTCGTTGGGGAACAGCACGCTGTTTCCGTCCGGGCAGAAGGCCGTCTTTTTATCGCACTTGAGCACCCGGTCCTGGGCCATGGCGGACAGCACGGTACCCTCACCGTTGCGTCCGTGGCAGGCTCGACACGCATCGGGGTTTTTCTCGGCGAGGTCTTCGTGGTCACCCCCCGCAAACCTGGTGCCCGCCGTGCCAATGGGATGCATACCGTGCGGGCCATCCAGGTTCACGCCCAGGTCACCCGTGTGGCAGGTGCTGCATTCGGCGATGACGCCCGTATGTCCCTGCAACTGTTGCGCGGTGACGTTGTCGTTCGCGGCCGGGTTCTTGTTGGGCCAGATGCCGTGCGTCGAGCCGTGGCAGGCTTCGCAGAAGACACCCTCGTGTCCCTTGCTGACCCGGTACAGCATCGGGTTACCCGCGGCAGCCCCGGTCTTGACGACATTCTCGGCAAACCGTTTGTTGGTCGGCACGATCGGCGTGGCCTTGCCGTCCGTGGTCCGGTAGGCCTGCATCAGGCGAATGCCGTCCTGCGGGTCGCCAATGGTGCCCGGGGTGCCGTGCAGGTTGTTCATGGCATCACCGGAGTGGCAGGAGCCACAGCCCGGTTCGTTGGCCCAGGGGACGCGTGGTGTTGCCGGGTTGGTGTAGAAATCCGCCGCAAGCTCGAACGCACCCGGGTTGGAAGGCGTTACGTTACGGGAGAAATCATCGCCAATTTGCGCCATGTCGCCGTGGCAGTCCTGGCACAGCATACCGCCGTTGGCCATGGCGCCGCGCAGGCAGTCGGTGCGCCGGCCCGGGTGACACTGGTAACAGGTTTCCTCCAGCACCTGCCGGCCTTCGACCGGGTTGCGCAGCTTGCCATTGCTATCCACAGGCGGTGGCATGGCCGGGAACAGTGGCTTGCCGTTCAGGTCGGTCACCGTGGCATGGTGGCTGTGCATGACGTTGGACATGCTGCGGACGTTGGTCTGCTCACGACCGTTGGCATCCGCGTCAGCCGGTCCCTTGGGTCCTACATGCGCCAGGTCCAGCGCCGGTGTGTAGTGGCAGGACTGACACACGACCGGGGTACTGTTCTCCAGGCTGGTGTTGTGCTTCAGGTCATGCAAGCGGATCAGGTTGAGGTCCGCCGCGTACTCCTTGCTGACTTCCAGCGGTACACTGACATCATACTCGGGATCATCGAGCACCGTGGCTACCGGTACACCGGCGTCACTGAGCGCCTGGGTTGCAGCACCATTACCCCCATCAACCGGTGCGTTATGACAGAAACCGCAGTTGGCTTCGCCGGAAATCGGCAACACGGTATCCAGCGAGGCCAGTACCTGGCCACCGGAACGGGCCTGTACCCGCATCAGCTGCCAGGGATTCTCGCGCCCTGAATCGTCAAACGCGGTCAAGGGTACACCGGCTGCTTCAAACCAGCTCACGTCTTTGGAGGTATAGCCAAACGGGAAATTGATAAAGAAAGGCTGGTCCGTCGTAAACAGCTTGAACGCCGTCGGGTCATTGGCTGCATAGGGTGCAGCAATGCCGGGCGCAGTCTGCTGCTCGGCAGTCAGCATACCATCGCCAAGGTAGAGGCGCTCGACGTTCGGCATGGGCAAACCCAGGTCACGTATGTTTACGTTACCACCGGAATCCAGGCCGCCGTTCGGGTAGAAGGCATCCAGGATGCCGGGCGGATAGAAGGGGCGGTAGGCCGCCAGTGCGATCGGTTCGCTGCCACCGGTAGCGATATCCCAGAAGTTGGTTTTGAATACGGTACCGTCTTTGGCCACACTCGACAGCACCGGCCCGTTCCCGGCGGAGTTCACACCACTGAGGATCGGATCGGTCGGGTTGGATGCAGCCGAATAAACCACTCCCACGCCGTCGCCGGGCCCCAGTATTTTAGGCTCACCGCCACGCTGTATGACCTGCGTATGCACGACATTGAAAGGCGGCAGGATACTGGATATCCGGGTATCGAAATCACCGCAGTGCATACCGAGGTCATTGGCGGAAAATACCTGGTAGCCCGCCAGGCCAATGAACGGCAGCTCACTGACCGGCGCGCCGGGCTGTCCGTTCTGGCTGGTGGAATTGATCGACTTGTCGCCGGGTGGCGGTTGTTGCCCCGGATCACTGATCACCGCCGTAGTGGTGTCGCTGCCACTGTCGCCTGCATTGTCGGTCACCGTCAGCCTGACCGTATAAGTACCTGCGGCTGCATACGTGTGAGCGGGGTTGGCCGAACTGCTGGTCCCTGAATCACCGAAATCCCACGCATAGGAAACAATGTTCCCGTCCGGGTCACTGGAACCTGCACTGCTGAAGTTCACGGCAACGCCGGTAGTTCCCGCGTAGGGTCCGTTGGCATTGGCCGTTGGCGGCGTATTGCCGCCGCCACCGATTCCGCAACCAGCGGGAAAATCGTCCGCATGCTCCACCTTCTTCTCATCGCTTTTACCACCGGACTCGGCGCGCACGCGGCACGGTATGGCTTGCGGTTTTTTCTTTTTGTATTCCCACTTGCCATCATTGTTTGCGCTGACGGTAGCAAACTGCGTTCCACTGTCCGCATCAAACAACTGCACGGCAGCATGTTTATTCGCCTTGCCCTTGATCTTGATACGATGCTCTTCTGCCTTGTATCTGGCCTCTTTAATCCTGAGCCGGTCGCTTCCGGAGTCATCATCCGCCAGTACGTTGCTGGCGCCCGCCAGGCTGAACAACGACACCAGGAACATGCCGACGACCAGGAAAAGACTGTTTTTCCAGGTGGATTCCCTGTTATTACTTACCGTTTTTCCTGCTGCCTGGTGCATGACGCTCTCCTCCGCTGGTGCTACCGGTATTACAAGTTCGTATGGATGTTGCTATTTATGACCAACTAACACAGCAAGAGTCGGACCAGTCTGCCGGGATTAGTGCAAGTTACTGTTGTACGGTATTTTTACTACACGAGTGTGCTACAGGTGCATGACAGCAACCCTGCACACAACTGTCACACCTGTCACAGGATGACGACACTGGCAGACTTTTACACTTTCAGCACAAGCACACTGTAGTCGTCTGGAGACAGTCGTAAACGGGAAAACGGGGGTGGCCGGAATCAGCCCAGGTGATAACGTTTCAGCTTGCGATACAGGGTGCGTTCACTGACATCCAGTGCGGCCGCCACCTTGCGCCGGTTACCTTCATACTGTTTCAGCAAGCGACGGATATGGGCGGCTTCGACACCTTCCAGGGTAGTCTCTCCGGTAGTGCTCCGATTTCCTGCCGCAGGCTTCCGGGCACCCGGGTGAACGGGCGCGGCGGGTGCTCGCCTGGCCTTCATGGAACTGATCACTGCCGCGACTACCGGCGCAGCAATGATGCCGGTACGGCTGCGCGCGGCAGCCGCACTGAGAATATTGCGTAATTCGCGCACATTGCCCGGGTAGTCGTAACCCTCCAGTTCACTAACCGCGTCCGGCGTAAGCTCGTATACCCTGCCGATCGAACTGCTGATGCGATCCAGCAGCGCTTCCGCCAGCAGCGCAATATCCTCCACCCGGTCACGCAGGTCGGGGACCGGGATATGCAGGCAGGCGATGCGGTAGTACAGGTCCTCGCGGAACCGGCCCGCTTCGACATCTGCACCCAGGTCGCGGTTGGTTGCACAGATAATGCGTGCATTGGTATGCAGGGTCTTGCGGCCGCCAACGCGCCGGTATTCCCCTGATTCCAGTACGCGTAACAGCTTGGCCTGCAGCGCGGCGGGCAACTCACCGATCTCGTCGAGAAACAGGGTACCGCCATCCACCAGTTCAAACAGGCCTTCCTTCTCGCCCACGCTGCCGGTGAAGGCACCCTGTTCGTGACCGAACACTTCGGATTCGAACAACGGTTCGGTCAACACCGTGCAATCGAGGGTCAGGAACGGATGGTCGTGGCGGCGGGACTGCAGGTGGATATAGTTTGCCGCCAGGTCCTTGCCCGTACCGGTACTGCCTTCCAGTAACACCGGCGCATCCGATGTGGCTGCCAGGTCGAGCTGTTCGAGCACTTTCAGGAAAGCGGGTGACTTGCCGACCATGTGCAACCGTCTGGATTGCTCCGTGCCGGTATCGGAAAGTTCTTCAATCACCTCGCCCAGGAACATTTCTCCACTGGCATCCCGCAGCGGGTAGGCCCTGAAGCGTACGCGGTGAATACCGCCCATATCATCGTAGTGCACGTGCAGGCAGGAGCAGCTGTCGGCGCCGGCGTAGATACGTCCATGCGGGCAATCTCCGCCGGAATCGAAGCAGGGCAACTCGCTGTGGTGACTCACCTGGTAGCAGGGCCGTCCTTCGACCTGCGCGGCATCCATACCATAGGCCTGTTCATAAGCCTTGTTGACGGCAACCACCCTGAGGTGACGATTGATTACCACGAAGGGTCGTTCGTGTGTATCGATCAGCGCCTGCAGGCTGATGTTGGGGCCGGTTTCCAGTAGTTCGGCAGACATGGCGCCTCCATGCTTGAATCCGCGGCCGATTCTAGGCTCACCGGACACAATGAACCCTGATTTCACTCAAAGGTTGATCGAAAATCAGTAGACGAATGTCTGTATTTCTTCCGTACGGGTTACAGCAGGGTGCGTACAAGCGCTGTATGAATTCCATCTCCATGCAAAATCCACCATCAGGTCAGTCGTTCAGGATTCTTGTATATTGGGACCATATTCCCAATTATAGTCCCTGATGGCGATTAATCAATGAGGCCGCACCACCTGCCATCCCTGGCCGCTCGACTGCCTATCCCTGCAGCAGACGGTCCTGACCGGGTGATACCGGTTCCATGTCCGGGTTGCCCGACCCGCTCAAAACGTACCTGCCGCTTATGTTTCAGTCACGGTATTGGCAGGATAACGAGACAGCAGTGAGCCACCTTAAAGATTGCCGCGCCAGGCTCGCAACGAAATTGATCCGAGGTCCTAGAAGTCGATCTGGCTTCGCAGCTGGAAGAGGTTGACGTCTTCATCCCCCGCACCGGCGAATTTTTCCGGCGATGTGGGATCCGTACTGGCGCGCACGTAGTTCGCCATGAATCGGACGTTCGGTGTTGCATACCAGTTCAGGCCCACAGTGATATTGTCTTCCTCACCACCTTCGTAACCACTGTCTTCCAGGTCGATGCTGCTGTAGCGAGCCGCTATTTCCCAGGCGCCGGTTCCTCCTTTACCCACCACACTGTCGGGCTTCACGCGGCCGAAGGCACCGCTGCTCGCCTTGTATGGACGATGCTCACCGGTCAGGAAGTAACTGCCGAATATATACCAGCCACTGAAATCGGGGTCTGAACCCTGACCGGATACATCGACACTGGCCCGCATGTATTCGCCCTGTACTGAAAATGGGCCAAGCACGGCAGCGGCCTCCAGTCCATACAGTGTCTGGTTGTCATAAGCAGCGATGGTCCCGGTGTCCACCAGGCGGGTACTGGTCACGTGTGACTCGGGACGTTCACGGAAACGTATCTCGTTGTCTCCATCACTTCCCCGGTAGCTGGCAGCTGCCCCCAGGTGAACCACACGCGTTTTGTCAGCCAGCGGTGCAAAATGGACCCGACCGGTGGCGCCCCAGCCCTGGCTCTTCGACGAACTGCCGTTTTTCACGCCGTCAAAAAAATACCCGGCCGCTGCCCCCCACCGCTCACCGTGCGTACTCACCGCCAGGCCGGTATTGCGCCCGGGCGAAAAAGCGTTCGGCAGGCCGCGCTCCATGAACGTGATATATTTTGAACTGGTCTGTTCCTCCAGGCTGAAAGGCTCCTTGAAATGACCGATTTTTATTTTCGCGGAATCAAGGCCACTGTAGCCCAGGTAAATATCTTTCAGCGAGGTGCTGTTCCCGGCAAAATCGACCTGCGCCTTGTAGAACCAGTCATGGTATACCGTACCCCTGGCAAACAGGCGTGCACGACGCACTTCCGCACCGTTACCCAGCCGGGTTTTGTCCTTGTCATAGAAAGCGACATCCACCATGGCACGACCGCCCAGCTGGAATTTGAAATCACCGTCACCGGAAGACACCTTGAGGCCTGACTTGCCGGTGCTGACCTTGACGGTATCTTTCGTCGCTTCGGATACTTCCCGGCTCACCCGTTCCCGGTCCGCAGTGGCCGAGTGCCTGAGCTGTTCGTACTCCGTGGCACTGATGGCACCCCGGTCTCGCAGTACCCTGAGCAAATCATCCATGGCGCTGTCATCAGAAAGCGCGGGCAGCGAGAAACTGCCGGCAACACACAGAAAAACACAGTGCAACATGGGTAAACGGCGTCGAAATTTCATTAATAATCCTCCCGGAACATACTGTAGATTGGTCACACGCCATTGCGTGTGACCGGCGGGAGACTAACGAGCGCCTGTGACAACTATGTTAAGATATGTTTACCGTTGTATGAATGGTATGGATTGATGTATTACCCGAGAGGATTTGCAGAACCTGCTCTGGCTGGCTGCCTGCCGGAACCGGACAGCACGCTGCCGGACTCGGGTCCGTACCGCCGGGATATCCGTACACCGTGAAGCTGCGCACCCAGATCACCCTGTTCCTGCTGCTGCTGGGACTGACCCCTTTGCTGATGTCCTTTGTCATCAACGTGCCACTGGTATTCGACAAGCTCGAATCGTTCTATCACGATGCCTACCTGGAAAAACTGCGCGCCGACTTCCATGACCTGGACCAGCACATTACCCGCCGGCAGGAAATGGTGCGGCTGTTTGCCAAACTGCCCGAGCCGGGCATTGCACACACAGCCGACAGTAAACATGAACCGGGTAACGACCGGCTCGCCAGGGAACGTACGGCCTACACGGACTGGGCCAACCGTGTGCTGTTTGACCAGCTGGATATCACCCAGGTTATTTTTATCAACAACGAAGGCAAGGTAAGCTTCTCGCTGGACCGGGATTACCAGACCGGCCTGCTGAAAGCAGGCAATCACGAACCCGATCTTCCGGATATGGACTTTCTGTCCGCCGGCATGAAGCTGGCACCCGGTGCGGTGCTAACCAGCCCGATCCGTTTCCACACCCGCTCCGGAAGCAGTGACCTGAGCCGCTTTATGACCCTCAGTTTCGTCAGTCCGCTGTATACACGATCCGCGCAGGACGGAACAGGCAAACTGCTGGGCCTCGTCCTGTTCAACCTCGATGTTGGTGGTCTCGCGCATGTCTACAACGGCATCTACTGGGTGCAGAACAACGGCGAGTACCTGACCTACCAGCAGGACAGCGCGCCGGCCTCGACGGCATTCAGGGATTTCCCCGGCCTCGATAAACTGTTTGCCAAAGGGGAACTGGCCCTGTGGGAGAAGGGTGGCCAGCAGATATTCTGGCTCCCGCTCTTTTCCACCCAGGACTCCGGTCCGCTGTGGGTGGGACGCAGCGTCGATCCGTCACCGCTAACCGCCTTTATGCGGACACTTGAACTCCGCGTCGGTACGATCATTGCCGTCCTGGTGCTGGTGATCATCGTCATCGCACGTGCCATCGCTATCCGCATGGAGCGTGTCAGCCATGATCTGAAAAACGGCATTGCGGATGTACTGGAAAGAGAGCAGGAAGCGAGCTTCTCCTGGCGGCGCCCGGAGGAACTGCGCAAGCTGGGCAACAGCCTGACCCGGCTGTGTGAACGGCACATTGAAGACGCCCGCGCGCTGCGCATCCACGCCGACGAACTGGAAATCTCGAACCGCTACAAATCCGAGTTCCTGGCCAACGTGAGCCACGAACTCCGCACCCCCTTGAACTCGATCCTGCTGCTGTCGAAACTGCTGGCCGGCAGCGGCGGCCGGATGAACCCCGAACAGCTGCAGCAGGCACGGGTAATCCACTCGGCCGGCAAGGACCTGCGGGCATTGATCGATACCATCCTCGACCTTTCCAGGATCGAGGCCGGGGAAGCCGCCCTGAAACCCGGGCAGGTCAACCTGGCGGACCTGCTGAACGAACTGGGGGCACTGATGCGCCCGCAGTTCGAGGAAAAGGGACTGACGCTTACCCTGGAGATCGATACCGACACGCCCTCCTGCATCGATACCGATGCAGAAAAACTGCGCCAGATCCTGACCAATTTCCTTTCCAACGCGCTCAAGTTCACGGAACACGGCGGCGCCACTCTGCGGCTGGCGCGCAACACCGGCGCAATGGCCGGGCAGCGACCGCTGGCCATCAGCGTCAGCGACTCCGGTATCGGCATTGCGAGCGACCAGCAGGCGCTGGTATTCGAAGCCTTCAAGCAGGTCGACGGTTCTACCAGCCGGCGCTATGGCGGAACCGGGCTGGGCCTGACTATCAGCCGCGAGCTGGCGCGCCTGATCGATGCCCATATTGATATCCACAGCGATGAACAGCAGGGCTCGACCTTTACCCTGCTGCTACCGCTGACGCTTGATTCCGGCAACGCCCGGTACGGGAGTGGCGCTGTGCCGGCGGCAGAACCCTCCCTGGAGATGGCGGCAAGTGCCGTAGCGGATATTCCCGAGGCGGATTACGGGGGCCGGCGCGTACTGGTGGTGGACGATGATCTGCGCAACCTGCTGGCACTCACGCCCCTGCTGGAAGGCTGGGGCATCGAAGTGCTGGCCGCCGGCAATGGCCACGAGGCGCTGGATGCCCTGCAGCACGACGATGAATCCTTTGACCTGGTACTGCTGGATTTGATGATGCCGGAAATGGACGGCTATGAGACCCTGGGCGAGATACGCGCAGATACCGAACTGAAGGAATTGCCCGTGGTGGTACTCACTGCCAGGGTAGCGGAGGAAGACCGGGAGCGCGCCCTGACCCTGGGCGCCGACGGTTTCCTGTCCAAGCCGGTCGAGGTGGCAGAGCTGAAAAAAGAACTCGACCGCCTGTTCGGGTCCGCCAGCAACCGCACAGCGGCCCGGGAGGAGCAGGCATGAAACGCTACAGCGGCTTCAGACTGTTGATCGTCGACGACAACCGGCACAACCTGTTCACCCTGCGCACCCTGATCAGTGAGCACATGGACGTGGAAATACTGGAAGCCGCCTCCGGCCAGGAGGCCCTGGACATCGCCCTGTCGGACCCGGGCATTGACCTTATCGTGCTCGATATCCAGATGCCGGAAATCGATGGTTTCCAGACCGCATCCATGCTGAAAATCCGCAAAAAGACCCGTGATGTCCCCATCATCTTCCTGACTGCCGCGTTCAAAACCGATGAATTCCAGCAAAAAGGCTATGACGTCGGTGCCGTGGACTACCTGCTCAAACCGATCGACGACAACCAGTTCATCAACAAAATCAGCACCTACTTCCGCCTGATCGAAAAAGAGCGCGACCTGAACCGCCGGCTGGAAGAACAGGTGGCCGAGCGCACGGCCGAATTACGCAGGGCCAACTGCTACCTGCAGGGGATCATCGAGAACATGGGCGAAGCGCTACTGGTTCTGGCGCCCTCGGGCAATATAAAATCCGCCAACCCGGCCGCCTGCAGGCTGCTGGATTACGAAGAGCAGGACCTGATCGGCCTCAATATCGGCGATGTGTTCGAGGAATCCGAACCGGAACAGGCCCATGCCTTCATGGGAACCTGGCTCGAGGCACTGATTCGCAGCGGGAACCTGAGCAGTATCGAGGCGCGCTTCATCACCCGGGATGGAACCCGGGTACCCGTTCTGTTTTCACGTACCGCCATGAGCGATGAATGCGGTACTATTACGGATATACTCTGCATCGCCAAGAACATGACCGGTTTCCGGCCCGCAGACAACGACGACTGAACCAGGACACCCCAGGAATTGTGGAATGAACGACGAGAATAAGGACGCTGTTTCCCCCGAAGACGCTGTGCTGACAGCGGACGCACTGAAGGCCATGGGCCACCCCCTGCGCTGGCGCATTCTGTGCGCACTGGGTGAAGACGAGATTACGGTCGGTGATCTTGCCAGGCAGATCGGGACCACACAGAGCAACATGTCCCAGCACCTGGACCAGCTGCGCAACAAGCGCATCCTGGTTTCACGCAAGGAAGCCAACCGCATCTACTACCGGGTACGCAACGAAGCCCTGCTGGAGCTGATAGGCAGTATGCGCGAAGTGCTCTGCCACACCAACCTGGAAGACACGCCGCCCTGACCCCGGCAGAACGAATACACCATGCATGAAAAAGGGGACTCAATGAGTCCCCTTTTCGTACTGCCGGTGTAGACCGGAAGCTTACTTGGCAGGTGCCTGCGGGGCAGCCGGAGCCGGTGCGGGAGCAGCCGGGGCCGGATACGCACCGTAAGGAGCAGCACCATAAGGAGCACCATAGCCGTAAGGAGCATAGCCACCGTAGTAGTTACGACCGTAGTAGTCATTGTAGCCACGGCCATACCCACGACCGTAACCACGGCCTGAACCGTGACCACTGAAGTTCATGCTGAAGTCGCCGTCGCCGAACATGTCACCCATGCCGTCACCCCAGCCGTTGTTGCCCCAGCCGTTGTTGTAACCATCGTTACCGAAGGGACCCCACCAGGCCTGCGCGGAGCTCATGGACAGTGCAGTCGCACCGGCAAGCATTGCTGCAAAAACAGTTTTCTTGAAGTTCATGTCAATATCCTCTTGTATTAATGTCGTATTGGTAAAAATCCAGATAATGGGCAACGCTTACTTGGTCGTTGCCGGGGCGGCCGGGGCCGGTGCGGCAGCAGTCGGTACGGCAGCTGCGCCGTAGCGGTTGTCCCACATGGCCTGGCGGCTCTTCATCATATCTTCATGGGCCTTCTGCATGGCCTTGCGCTGGGCTTCCATGGACTCCTGCATGGCCTTGCGCTGGGCTTCCATCTGCTTGAAGTAATCAGCCTGGGCTTTCTGCTGTGCTTCAAATGCAGCTTTCTGGGCCTTGGCCTGCTCTTCCATCATCTTGGCCTGCTCATCGTTCGCGGCGGGAGCGGGCTGGAATGCAGCCGGTGCGCCGTAAGGGGCATAACCGTAAGGTGCATAACCGTAGTAAGGAGCGTCGTAACCGTAGCCACGGCTGTAACCGTTGCCATACCCGTTACCGTGACCGCGTCCACGACCGTGACCGCTGAAGTTCATGCTGAAACCACCGTCGAAATCACCGTCGGCAGCGCCGTCGGTTACGCCGTTACCGTTCCAGTTGTTGTTGTACCCATCGTTGTTACCCCACCAGGCGCTGGCGGAACCGGAAACTGCTGCGAGACTGGCGGCAGCGATAATCGTTGCAATCTTTTTCATAATGACTCTCTCCACTTCGTGAATATGTAAACCGAAACCCGTAAACCACGAGCGATAGTATTTCAGAATATGCGAATATATGCAAGAACTTTAATTTAAAATTTTTATCATTTTTTGGATTCCCGTCATTGCGGCGCAGGCCGGAATCCATACGGCCAGATTGAACCGCCTGGATTATTCGCTTCGCTCGCCCTTCGGGCCGCCTGCGGCGGTCAACGCACAGGTACTTTTGTCTGGCCTGTGCCGGGATAGCGGACAGAAATCGTCCTGTATTTTTATGATTTTCAGATGCTTACAATCCTTTCTGGCGCACAGAACTCAGGCCTTGTGCTGGTCCTCTGCGCAGTGGCGCCGCATGCAGGACACCATATAACTGACCAGTACCCCAGCCGCTACCAGGAAAGCCAGCCCGGTCCACCAGCGGTTCGTCTGCGGCGACATGCCGGCAGCGGCCAGCGTCCACCAGGTTACAAAGGCGACGAAAATCGCGATAAACAGGGCGATCGCATAGGGCCAGGGTTTTTTACGGCAGTTTGCACACAGTTTCATCTCAACCACCCGTTATTCTGTAATGTTGTGTCCCCTTTGGGGATGATAGCCGGCCTCGAATGCGTTCCTCATTGATCACTGTCAATATTCCTGAAATCAACCAGTTGCATACCCGTTTTGCCATGCCCGTGTATTACTTTTTAAGTATATTAGTGCATTCTGATTTTTTCAATGCGCATGTGTTTACATCCCGGCCACCCCCGGCTTAAGAGAGAAATGCCCGCTGCCGCTAGCTAGCGAAGAATTCAGCCCTTTACCACTTGCCACACCGGAATGGAGTGTTATGACATGGCGATTGCACCGCAATTCCAGAAGCTGCTGGATAGCTGCCTGGAAATGGAATTCAGTCATCTGCGCCCCCTCGTGGACCGCATGTTCGAGAATGCCGACGTGGCACTGCTCGATTTTGCCGAGAAGGCGGAAAACAACATGGCGCAATCGCTGTTTTTCGAGGCCATGACTGAAGTCCGCAAAAAACGCACAGTGATCGAACAACAGTTCTTCAGCGAACTGAAACGGAGTTTTACCGCGTTCCCCAGCCAGCCCGAGCAGCAGGAATCCGTCCCCGCGGATGACAGCAGCCTCTCCGGTCTGTCGCTCATCGATACCGAGGAACTGGAAACCACAGTGGCCACACAGAATGCCGCCAGCAAGCTGTCCAGCCGCATCATGGACCGTATCTTCGCGCTCAAACAACGTCTCACGGTCGTCAACAGCGGTGAAGCCATCCAGGAAAATGAGATCCCCGGCGGCCCGGCCTGGCTGGGACACGCCTACCAGCACGCGGTCGACCAACTGGAACTGGAAAACAAAATTCGCCTGGTGTTCATTGCCCTGTTCGACAAGTACGTACTCAGCCATGTGGACACACTCTATGACGAGTTCAACAAGCGACTGATACAGGAAGGCATTCTGCCAAACCTGAAATACGAAGTACGCAAACAACCCGGTGGCATCGAGATCGTCGAACAGTTTGTACCGGATGACGTCAATGCCGATCAGGAAGCGAATACAGGGATGGAACCGGACGACGAGGCAGATGCGCAGACACCGTCAGAACTGGGCGATGAACTGTTTGGCCGCATCTGCGAACTTATGGCGGTTCGTCGCAGCGGTGGCACACCGGCCGCCGCGGGCGGAGCCGGTACTGTCTCGCCCATCCGTGCCAGTGGCGGCTATGCCGGTGGTGGTCAGGCCGGTTCCGGTGCGAATGGCGGGCCCGCCATGACCGGAGGTGGCGGCGGTGGAGGCTATGCCGATGCCGATGGCAGTTCCGGGAGCACGGGAACCGCAGGCACTACCCTGGTCAGTCAGATCAGTAACCTGCAATCCCGGGCCGGATCCGGCACGGCGAGCCTGTCCAGCAGCGAGTTTATCGAGAACATTGAAATCGATCAGGGCCTGATCGATCGCCTGCAGAACACACTCGCCGAAGAGCGCGAAAAGATATTCGGCGCAGTCGATCGTCGCAAGCTGCCGGCGGCGGACACCAACGTCATCGAACTGGTCGGGATGCTGTTCGAGTTCATGCTCAAGGAACAGGATCTGCCCAATGTCGTCAAGGCGTTGCTCAGCCGCCTGCACACCCCGCTGCTCAAGGTCGCGGTGGTGGATCGCAACTTCTTTACCCACACACACCACGCTGCACGCAGACTGCTGAACGACATGACATCGGCCGGCATCCGCTGGGTCGAGGAGAGCCGGATCGATCGGGGTATTTTCCCGAAAATGAAGGAAATCGTCGACCGGGTACTGCTGGATTTCAAGGAAGACGTCAGCATTTTCGACACCTTGCTGGAGGAATTCACCCAGGCGGTGAATGAACTCGACCGTCGCGCAGACCTGGTCGAACAACGCACCACCGAAGCCGCCAATGGACAGGAAAAGCTGCAGGAGGCGCGTAACCGCGCCCAGCAAAAGGTGCGAGCGCTCTACCGTGGCAAGGCCATACCCGAAGCCACCCGCGAATTCCTGCAGCGCATCTGGGCGGACAAGCTGACCTTTATCCTGCTGCGTTCCGACCAGCAGGAAGAAGGAAAAGACTGGCAGGAGGCCACTGCGTTTGCCGCCCGCATCGTTGATTCAGTCGTAGCACCGACCAGCGAAAGCGAACAATCCCGGCGCCGATCCGGGCTGGAAGCATTGCAGGACGAGGTGCGCGACGCCACCCAGACCCTGCAACAGGCGGACAAGGAAAAACTGATCAATAGCCTGTTCGAGACACAGCAACAGGTACTGGAAACCGTTGTCGCCAGTGAAGCACAGCCGGTTGCCGAAGAACCGCCGGAGGACATCGCGGAGGAAGCGGTGGCTGCCAGCGTCAGCGACGACGATGAAGCGCCGCTTACACCCGAACAACAGCAACAGATCGACAGGCTGACAAGCATCCCCTTCGGCACCTGGTTCGAATTCGAACAGCCCGGACAGCCGAAAAAGCGGGCCAAGTTGTCCTGGCGCAGCACCGTCACCGGGAAATTCATGTTCGTGGATCAACTGGGCGTAAAAGCCTCGGTCATATCCATGTGTGACCTCGCGGACTGCATGCTGGCCGGCCGGGTGCACATCATCAAGGCCGAAAAGAAGCCGTTCGTTGACCGCGCGCTGAATGCCATCCACCGCATGCTGGACCGTGCCGCCTGAACCCGGCCGCCGGCAACCGATTCTGGAGAACAACCGATGAACAGTAGCGTTAACCCTGCCCATGCTGAACAACGGAGAAAAAATCGCGTGACGATTCCCGAGCACCCGCAAATCCTGGATGCGCATAGCGACAAGGTACTTGGCGAACTGGTCAACCTGTCGAGTGACGGCCTGATGGCTGTCAGCCCTGCAGGTATTGCCAGTGGAACGGTGTACCAGATGCGCATCCCTCTCATCCAGGACGGCGACCGGGTGGAGATCCTGGTCGGTGCCGAGAGCCTGTGGTGCGATGACGCCAACGGCTCCGGGTCCTACTGGACCGGCTTCCAGATCATCGATATCTCATCCGAACACCAGGATATCCTGGACAGCGTGGTAGGCAACGGGGCCTAGCCCGCATTTCTCACCGGGTTCCGTAACGAGGCGGTGGCAGGTCGTGTGATCAGCGGCGTTCGCGACCGAGGGCCGCGCAGGCATAGTCGACACGATGTCGAGCAGCCCGACCGAGTGAACGCCGCTTAGCGCGCGGCATGACG
>Ga0256841_1001304_pt1 | contig 22017 bp, 12 predicted proteins | sample 356308metaG_FD_185971 | JGI IMG/M metagenome (GOLD analysis project Ga0256841, IMG submission 185971) | Hydrothermal vent microbial communities from Mid Atlantic Ridge, Atlantic Ocean - 356-308 | ecosystem: Environmental > Aquatic > Marine > Hydrothermal vents | place: Atlantic Ocean: Mid... | reverse complement strand
AGCTCTTGGTCGAGGATGACCTTGAACTTGATGAGTTCGAAGTTGTAAGTGTTTTTTGCCCAGGGTTCGTTTTCGGCCCACCAGTCATGGCGTCTGCGAAGAATCAAGCTCTTTCCTTTAACCATGTCCTTGGGATCGAAGGAATAGGGGCCGGAACCGGGGAGCATCTCCCAATTGTATTTTTCCAGATAGGTCTTTCCGTCGATGTGGATGGCCTCGGCAGGAAAGATCTTCAAGGAGCTTCCCCCAAAGTAGAGAAAAAGCCTCCAGTTGAAGTTCTTGGTTTTTACCTTGATCGTGAGATCATCCACGATCTCGGGCATCTCGAACTGTTTTTTCATGACAAGGACGTTGGAGGGATCGTCCCGGTCCTCTTGGATGAGATGCCAGAAGGAGTAATAAACATCCTTGGCAGTAACGGGTTTTCCTGTGGAAAACTTGGCCTTGGGGTTGAGTCGAAACCAAAAAACCTGGTGCCCTTTGATCCCTTTTTCTTTGTTCGGGAGCCAGGTTTGGATCCTCCACTCTTTGGCGAGGAGGGGAATGTATTGTTCGGTTTCAGGGTGGAATCCCACCAAGCTCTCATACATGAGAGAATGGATGGTGCGGGTTTGAACCAGATTGGATTGGGGGCCGTCGGTTCGGAGAGTCGGGGGGAAGCTTGTCCAAGCCAGGCGGAAGGGGCGGTCCTTAACGCTGCGGAGGGCTCCCGGGGCGCCGATGGGAGGATAGGAACCACCATTTGTCCAGCCTGTGTCTTTATCGGGTTTGTCTGCCTCGCTCTGGGTGGGGGCTTTTTGGCTGCTGCCCCCTTCCTGGTTTGCGGACCCCTTCGTGCTGGAAGCCTCTTTCAGATCGCTTTGACCTTGGGGATTGTGGGTCCTTGCGAACCCGGTCGAGGCGAGCAAAAGAAGGGCGAAAAGGGACGAGACCAGAATCCAGGAAGTGCGTTGCCGCGGATTCGAGAGCATTTTGAACTCCAACATAAGGACCAAGTGATTTTCCGGCGGGGTTTTCCCCGGTCGAAGGGCCAAACAGGTTGCGCGATGAGGGGCACCTAGTGCAACGCTTTTTCCCGAAAGCTCTTCGAAGAGCGGGGAGGCCGATCAGCGCAGAACAGTGTACAGGCAATCTTTGGGGAGGCGGAGTGTCTTTCCGGGGATGTCCCTTCTTTCTCGCAAATCTCCATTGACATCCAGGAAAAGAGCCTCATGGAAACGCTTTTTGGGGAATCTTAGACTCAGGTCGATCTCACGGAGCATCCAAGGTCCTTGGCCCAGGGAGACGATTTTGGAGCCTTCTTTTTTGAAGCCTCGATATTGCTGCTCGGGAAGGATGTGAATCAGAATTTTTTTGGAGCGATCCAGGCTTCGGTCATCCAAAGCGACGATCCAGAGTGCGGCGAAAGAATGGTGGCAGCTGAGTTTGAGAGGGCCGAGGTGAAGAGAACCTGCTTTGCCTAGGGCGCCGACCGCTCCCGCACTTCGCCGGCTTTGAAACAGAAGGACAGCCTTGTTTCCATCCCAGTGGAGGTTTTTGGGAGAGCGGAGGTCACCACGCCGGTAGACCAGGGCGGCAGCGGGAAATTGGGCAAAAAGGGCGGGAATCTGGACGGGGAATTTCTGTAAGCCTTCTTCGAATCCTGGGGTGCTGACAGCAAACAAAATGGGCGCGTCGATCCCATTCAGGGTGGAAGTTGTCGCAATCGTCATGGGGGCCTCGGCCTGATAGCGGTTGGGTGAAGGCCAGCCCAGTTCGCTAATGACCTGTGGGAAACCGCCCCGGTTTCGAAATGCTCTTTCTACTCGCTGGGGTTCTTTGAGGAAGCTCCTGTCCTGGTAGCTCTGGCCGACGGCCACAGCAAATGAGCTTCGTGGCCCCTGCACCCTGGGGCCGAAGTAAAGGTGACGATCGAGGAGGTCCCCGGTTTTGTAGGATTTTTGTTCCAGGGGACCCAGTTTGATCGGGTCTGCAGTTTTCCAATTGCTCGCGGTCATCAGGGAACGAAGGCCGAGTTCTTTGCGGGCTCGTGCCATGGTCCGGGCATAAAACTCGGTTTGGAGCTTTGCCAGCGCAAGGGCCTGGGCCTTTCCTTGCTTGGTCTCCCCTTTGCTGGTCATTTGCCAGGCGGGGACCAGCTTGGAGCCGAGGCGCTTTTCGAGGAGGGCACGGGCCTTGCCTTGGATGCGGTCGAGGGACCAGAAAAGGAGGCTGTCCTCGTTGACGAGCTCGACCCAGGCGAGGGCCGGCTCTTCGGCGAGGCGTAGACCGGTTGTGGGGCTTTTGGCGTTTAGGAGCCAACTCAGGCTTTCCCAGTGGCGGGCCTGTTCCTTGGGATCGAAGAATAGGCGTCCCAGGGGAGTGTTTCCCTTGGCATCCCGATGCCAGAGGTGGAAGTAGAAGCTGAGGCAGCTGTAGATGCCTTGGTCCGCGAGCTTGTCCACGAGGCGGCGGAGGCCCGGGAGGCGTTTACCTGAGAGTGGGTCTCCATGGAGCCTAGCGAGATTGACCCCTGCGGCGGCGAGGCGGCGGGCAAGGAGGCTTTGGCTCTCCCCGTCCAAAAGCCAGATGTCTGGGGTGAGATTGACCCCCCAGAAACGGATGGGCTTGCCTGCTCCATCGATGAAGTCCTCCTTTTTTCGGCGGATCCATCCCTTTGCACCGGCCCGCTTTTCGTTGCGCCCCCGCAGATTGAGTGGAGAGCCAGGCCTCGGGGGCCGGTTCCCCGGCTGGTAGGCAAACCAGCCGGGGGGAAGAGGGACATCCTTGTTTCTCTTGCCGTCCCCTTGGGGGATAAAGGCACGCTGGCGGAGCACAAAGGCGTCGATCCCGCAGATAAAGCGCCGCCCCTTTTCTTTGTGAAAGCGAAGCTCCAGGCTCTGCTTTCCCTTGGGAAGGTTGACCCAGCCCATGGGCACCCAGCAAAGACTGACAAAGGGTTTGAGGGCGCGGGTTCCCACCAGAGGTCGCTCCCGCCCGCAACTTCGGAAGGGGCCTTTGCCGATCCTCCAGTCAAAGGGCCCATGTCTCCAAAATTTCCTGACCCAGATCTGGTAACGGCCCCTTTTTTGAACCTCAAACTCCCAAATCGCCCGGGGGGCCTTCCCCTTTCCCTGGTCTTTGCCCGTGAGCCAGTCCCCGCCCGAAAGGATCTCTGGATGAGGGAGCTGGGCCGGGGCCAGCCAAGGGTTGGGGAGGAGGTTGCTTTGGGTCGCATCCTCTCCTTCCAGGTGGATGTCCCACTTTCTGGGATCTTGGCTTTCTTGTTTCGGGTCTGACCCGAGGGCCAAGAGGGCGCAAAGAAAAAGAGTTGAGTTCATGGACCCTCCTTTGGATTCCTATGATTCCCCCATCCTCGGGACACGCATTCCCACACCAGTAAAGAGCTCGTAAGGGATCAGGCCGGCTCGTTTCGCTGCGGTCTCGGCGCGGATCCCCTCTCCCCAGAACACGACCTCCTTGGGCTTTGTTTCTCCGAGAGCACTGACATCCACAATGCAGAGGTCCATGCAGACCCTGCCGAGGATCGGGCATTGATGCCCCTCGACCCAGACTTGGCCTCGGTTGGAGAAGGCCCGGGACACCCCATCTGCGTAACCGGCCCCGATCACCGCCACGGCCATTTCCCGATCCGCGACGAAGGTCGCCCCGTAGGAGACGCAGTCCCCCGGCCTTAGGCGCTTGTGCTGGAGGACCTTGGCTCGAAGCCGCATCACCGGGCGCAGGCTGAGGCCCCGGGCTTCGCTTGCCGCTTGGTCGGTGTTGTAGCAGCCGAAGAGGGAGATCCCAGCACGAACGAAGCCTGCATAGGGCGGTAGGCCTTGATCCAAACCGTTTTCGATCCCTGCGCTGTTGCAGAGGGAATAGAGGAAATCCTGGCCCAGCTCCTCCATCAGGGCCGCGAAGGCTTGGGTCTGGCGGGCGTTCAATGGGTGTCCCACTTCGTCGGCGCAGGCGAAATGGGAGAGGATGCCTTGGACCTCGAGGCCCCGGGCCTTGGCTGCGGTGAGGGCCTTGGGGATGTCGTAGAAGCCGAGGCGATGCATGCCGGAGTCGAACTTGAGCCAACAGGGGCCTTTGAAACCTGCATCGTGAAGCAGGCTGAACTGCTCTTGGGTGGCGAGGACGGGGCAGAGGTTTTTGGCTCGGGCCAACCCTGCATCCTCTGGGCCGACGATTCCCGAGAGGAGGAAGATTTGGGCTGGGTCGCTGGGTTTTTCCTCGCCTAGAAGGTCCCGGAGGGTCGCCCCCTCCCAGGCATCGGTGACGGCGAAGAGACGGCAACCGGCTTCCTGGAGCCTGGGGGCTACGAGAGAGATCCCGTGGCCGTAGGCGTTGGCCTTGACCACGGAGATCAGGGGGTGGGGGCCTGCCTGCTTTTGCAGGGAAGCATAGTTGTGAACTAGGTTTTTGAGGAGGATTTCGGCTTGAACGCGGGTTTCCATGAGATTCAGAGTGTTTCGGGAGGGGTTGGGGAGCCTTGGAACAAGGAATCGTCGATCCCCCGGAGGAAGTCCTCTTTCCAGCGATAGGCGTCGAGAAGACTCTCGTCCGGGAAGCCCAAAAAGCGCAGGGCCAGGTAGAGGGCCTCGATGGAGGCCAAGCCGGGCTCTGGATCGTCGAAGAGCTTGGATTTGCGCGGATAGGCGGTTCGAAAACCTGGGGGGAAGGACCTGGGAAGGACCTCTCCTTGCACCGCGGACCGCATGCCGGGGAGGTAGCGCCAGGTGCTGTCGAGCAACAACAATGGCTGTCCCCTATCTGCGGGGGAGAGGGGGGGGGCGCCGACTTCAAGGAGGAGGTGGGGGCGGGGGAGCTGGATCTTCTTGCCGGGTTTCCAGGTGACGAAGTGGTAGCCTTCCTTGCCGAAGAGGGGCTCCAGGCTGCACTTGGAGCGCTTCTCCTTGTAGTGGCGGATGATGAGGACGTCGGGACGGGAGGGGCGATCAGGACTCATAGGTTTGGAGGCTGCAGTTTTTCCAGCGCGGCGTCAAGGACGGCCTGGACGGGAATGGCGCGAACGCAGATGGGGGCGGGGCAGGAGCGCTTGCCGCAGGGAGCGCAGGGGACGGGGTAGCGCAGGACCAGGGAAGCAGGATGGCGGGGGCCGTAGGCGCGTTCGTCCTTGGGGCCGAAGAGGGCGATGCTGGGGGTGCCCACGGCGGAGGCGAGGTGGAGGGCACCCGAATCTGCGGCGATGACGAGGTCTGCGGCTTTGAGGAGGGCGAGGGTGGCGCGGAGACCCTGCTCTCCGCCCTTCCAGAGGGGGAAGGGGCAAAGGGCTTTTCCGAGGGTTTCTTCCCCGGGGCCGAGGTTGATGAGGACGCGGCAGCCTTTTTTGCGGAGGTGGCGGGCCAGGGCTTGGAAGCGTTCGAGGGGCCAGCGCTTGAAGGCGGCAAAGTTGCTGCTCCCCGGTGCGAGGACGACAAGGGGCGCAAGGGCCTGAAGCGGGCGATCCATGGCTGTCCCCTTGGCGCTCCCTTCCCTGGATTCCTCCTCCCATGTTTCCTTTGTTTCCTGCAAAAAAGCCCGGGCCTTTGCTCGGTCCTCTTCGCTGGGCCGAAGCACCGCCTCCCCGCCTTGGGGAAGAGCCTGGCCCGTCGCCTCGATCACCAGCAGCAGCCCCTCCTCCGCCCGATGGATGCGCTCTTCGGGGAGGGACACCCTTTGATGATAAAAACGCCAAGCCCCCTCCCTGGCCCTGGGCGCGGCGAAGCCGATTTTGCGGGTGGCCCGGATCATCAAGCTGTGCAAGCCGCTCTTGAGGTTGCCATGCAGGTCCAGGAGGCAGTCGTAGCGCTCGCGGCGGAGGGCCCGGCCATGGCGCCAGAGGAGGAGAAGGGCCTTCGGCCAGAGCCATGGTCTTTTGAGGCTGTGGCTCAGGGCCTTACGTGGATAAACGATGAGCCTGCGAATCCCTGCTTCTCCCTCGAGGAGGCTTGCAAAGCGGTCTTCGACCACCCAGTCCACGGTCGCGCCGGGCTGAAGTTTCTCCAAAGCTCGCAGGCTCTCCAGCGCGAAGCAGAGATCCCCGAGGGCGGAGAGGCGAAGGAAAAGGTAGGCAGTCTGGGACATCGGGCGGCATGATAGAGCAGAAGATGGAGCGCCTCCCTCCCGGAATGAAGAAAACAGTCGAAAGAATGGAATCTTGTGAGCGCGGTCCCGTGCGCCTTCTCTGGCCGCGGGGGGCTGAGGCTCCTCCCGAGGCCTTCCTGAAGCCAGGTTTTCAACCTGCCGGGGAGCGGGTGAGCCTTGGCCGGGGAGGGGCGCAGCGGGTGGACCTCCCTCCCTATGGGGATGTTGTTTGGAAGAACTTTCGCCGAGGTGGAGGAGTGCGTTTTCTTGGGGGACATTATTTCCGAGCGACTCCTTTGGAAAACGAGGTCTCAGCCCATCTCCGCCTGGCGGAAGAAGGCTTGGCGGTCCCCGAACTCTGTTTCGGGCGGATCGAGCGGCGCGCAGTGGGCTACCAGTTGGAACTGGTCACCCGATTCGTTCCGGGGCGCAGCCTCCTTGAGGTTTTGGATGGAGATCTGGCCGAGGGAGATTCCCCAGCGGCTTCCCTCCGGGAAGTGGGGAGGCTTGTCCGAAAGATGCACGAGCTGGGTTTCACCCATGGGGATTTGCATCCCGGGAACCTGTTGTTTCGGGAAACGGGCGAAGCGCTTGTGTTGGATCTCACGAGCGGAAGTTTTTCCGAAGCCTCTCATCAAAAAACCGGCCAAGGAGACCTCGTCCGCCTGGCTCGTTATTGGCGCAAGCACAGGGGCGAAGGACCCAGGCTGTCCTGGGTCCTCGCGTTTTTACAAGGCTACGAACCAGACCCAAAGGCCCGCCATGCACTTATGACGGACCTCGTAGGAGCCTTCGAGCGCCAGATCGCTCTAAGGTCTTGGCGCTGGTAACAGGGCCTAGTCTCCGATTCGCATACGGAGTCCGTTGGACATCGAGAAGAATCCGGCGAAACCTCCCTGGTTGTCCACGATTGCCCATTGTGCATAGAGATCCAGGGCCTTGAGTGAACTCAGGTTGGGGACGGGGATCGGCAGCGTGGCGGCACCTTGGAAATTGGTGAAGGCCACCATCGAGAAGGTGATGCTCTTCAGTAGAAATCCACAGGGGGTGGTCGGTAGAGGATCCGCCGGGTCTGTGTCCAGCAGGAGGATGGCGGCACTGAATTCACGTCCATTTTGCACGCCGATCTTGAAACTGGCGTTGCCCAATTTCGGAAGGGCGGGCGAACCCAGGGCAAGGATCTCCGGGATCTTCGCGCCCTTGCCGGGACAACCCTGCCCGAAGAGTTGGGCGAGGGCTTCGGGAGCGGCCAAGGAAACCATGACGTTATGTCCCCCTCGGTTCGCGACCAAGAGATCGGGGAGCTTGTCGCCATTGAGGTCGGCAAAGGCCATGGCCGAAGGCGCCTGGTCCGTGGGGCAACCGAGGAAGTCGGCGAAGTCTCCATTGGTGAAGCGCTTCATCCTGAAGACCTTTTGCATCGTCAGATGCAGGACCGCCACATCCCGACGAGTTGTGTCGGGATCATCATCGTCCTGGAGGTCCAGGACCATGGCCTGAGTTCCTCCCCCCGAGATCCGGAGCGGCGAACCCGAGGCCAAGCTGAAGGCTCCGGCCCCGTTGCCCAGAAAGACTCGAGATTCTCCGTATCCGCCCAGACCGTCGCCAAAGTCGATGCAGACAAGGTCGAGTTTTTTATCTCCGTCCAAGTCGCCCGCCGCGAGGGCGCGGGGATTGTTCCCGGCAGTGAGAGAAGTCGGTCCGCTGAAAGTGCCGGCCGTGGCAGCGGCCAGATAGACTTGGACCTTGTTGTTGGTTCCCAGGCTGTTTTTGCCGTCCGTCATGGCAAGGTCCAATTTGCCGTCTCCGTTGAAGTCGGCGATTGCGATGTCTTGGATCGAGCGCAGGGTGCCGGGGAGGGCGCTGCCGGCGGTAATGGTGCCCGCGCTGACAAGGAGGACCTTGGCCCCTCCGTTCTTGAAAGGCGATCCTGCGAAACCGACGACCAAGTCATCCTGGCCGCTTGCATTGAGCTGTCCGGCCGCCAGCGACGTCGGGACCGAATCGTTGGCCGTTCCATCGATGTCAAATCCTGTTCCCTTGGTAAAGGTCCCCGAACCATTGTTGGTCAGGATGAAAACCTTGCCGTCTCCGCAGAGGACCGCGAGGTCCAGGCCCGAAGTGCCGCTGAACTCTCCGCTGACAAGGGCCAGGGGGCCGCCTGCAACTGCGACGGACTTCCCTGTGATGGTCGTGAAATCGGTTCCTCCCGATCCGAAGCGGATTTCAACCGTGTTGGTTCCCGAGTTGGCGGTCGCGAAGTCTGTCTTGCCGTCTCCATTGAAGTCGCCCACAACGAGATCGGCAGGGGCGGCGTTGGCAGCCAAAGCGACAGTACTTGCCGCGTCAAAGCCGATGCAACTTGTGACCGGGTGAAGATCTACGACTCCTGCTTTGTCCGGCACGACATATTTGCTGGGGTAGCCGGAGTTGTTGCGGAAGTCGCTGTAGCTATTGGCGTCGATGCTTACCGAGGTCACCGCGGCATTGTCCCAGACCCAGACGGGGGTATCCGCTTCGAAAACATTGTTCTTGATGACGGCTCCATTGGACCAGATGTTCATTCCCCAGCCGCAGTTGGCAGTCCGATTCCCGGTGTAGGTCGCCGACCCACTGTTGGGCATGTAGTGATACATCGCTGTTTTGATGTTGACGAAGAGGTTGTTGGTGATGTTGTTGGCTTTTCGGGCGTCATAGATCAAAACTCCCGTGGCGTTCCATGTGTTGGGTGTGTACCAGATGTCCCGGATCACGTTGTTGCTGATGTTCCAGGGACCTCCCTTGGTGCCGAGTTGGATCCCGTTCTGCGCTGCAAGAGGGACACCAACAGGACCCAGGCCCTTGACGGTACAGCCTGTCACCGATCCCGAGAGTCCGTCATGAGTCAGGACAATGCCCGCCTTGTTGAAGTCATGGATGTTGCAGTCCTTGATGTGAATCGTCGAGGGGTTGGCTGTGTCCTTACCCGAGGCCACGAAACCGATCCGTCCCTGTGCCCCGTTGGGGGGACTCGCGCCGGCATTCTTCATTTCGACGCGTTCAATGGTGCCACTTGCCCCATCGGTGTAGAGGGCGCACACCAGGTTGCTGACGCCTGACTCGAGGTGATTGGCGTCGAGGGTCAGGTCACGCAGATTGACAGTGGTTGAAACCCCATGGATGAGGAACACTCCCCACCAATTGCGATTCACACCTCGGTAGGGAAGGGATCGTTTGAATCCGATGTTGGCCTGGATGATGGTCTTGCCCATACCCGCCCCGACAAAGCTGAGGTTTTTTCCGCTGAGATCAATCCCTTCGAGATTACCTGTGGTTCCATAGGTTCCAGCGCTGATGAAAATGGTCCCACCTGTGGTCGCAGTGGCGGCGGCATGGGTCACGGTTCTCCAGGGAGCGGCTTGGGTTCCTGCGTTGGCGTCACTTCCCGAAGTGCTGACATAAAAACTCTGGGCAGGCAGGGCACAGAGGAAGAGGGAAAGGCTGAGTGCTCCCTCAAAAAGAGTACGAAATCGCATTGATGCCTCCATGTTTGTTCTTGCGAGAAAAAAGGAAGAACGAGCCAAGCCCCGGGAGCGTAGTTGACCATCACCTACCCCGGATTCTCATGACCACGTTTCCAGGTAGAGGTCTGTGGCGAGGTTCGGAGAAGAGGGGCCGGGTTGTAAGGAAACACAGAGAAGCGAAAACAAGGATCCTGGGGAAGGGCCGTTTGGGTTTTCAAATCATCAAAAAAAACATATAGAGAGATTGCCGAATGTCTTTTCAGAAGATTCGGAAGTATAAAAACAGATTTTTCATTTACCATCAATTTAGAACCTTTTATTCTGTAACAAAACCGTGCGACCTTGATTTCATGGGAGTCTCAGGTTATTTTTCCGCCTCTAATCCCTCATTTTTTTGGAGCGGACCTCCCCTCTTCCCACAGCCCTTTTTCGAGATGGAAGCGCAATGAATTGCAAAGACTTCCTTTTTAAGATCCTCTCTATTTCCCTCCTTGTTGCCCCTGCATTTTGCGGGGATTGGTATGTGTCACCTACGGGGTCCGATGCCAATTCCGGGAAAACACCCCTTGCGCCTTTCAAGACTTTTCAAAAGGCCGTTTCTTCGGCAAATCCCATGGACCGCCTTCACCTCCTCCCCGGAACCTATCAGGAAGCCTTGGTCTTGATTAAACCCCTGGAAGTCATAGGGGCAGGGCGACACCGAGTTCGGATTCTGGTTTCTTCCGGTCCGGGGATTCTCGTCGCAGCAAAGAAGTGCAAGATCCGTTCGCTCTCCGTTTTTCATTCGGGCTCCAACACCTTGGCCAATGACGCCTGTGTGGCCGTGGGGCCTCGAAGCCCGAACCTGCCGCTTTTCCCCTTCCCGGTTCATGGGACCCGGCTCGAAGATCTAAGACTCGAGGGCGGGGTCGCTACCATCGGTGGGCTTAATGTCTTGGATGTCACCATCTCTTCTTGCGATTTGGGCCGAAGCATGATGGGAGTCGCCTTTGGGAACAATTCGGACCAAGTTCGGGTTCTCAATACAACGATCCGAGAGATGCGTTTGGGTGGAGTGGTCGCGAGTGAGATCCCTTCGGATTACAGCAGCACCAAGGATGACTGGAGGATCGAAGGCTGCGTGATCTTCAATCGAAAGAAACCGACGATTCCCAATGGGGAGGCGATTTATGGGAGAGTGCTCAGGCGCTGGTTGGTCAAGGACAATGACATCTCCGGGTTCCCGACAATCGCAATCGGTTTTCCTAACTATGGCCGCACCAACAGCTCTTCCGCTCCGGAGACCAGGGATATTCGGATCCTCGGAAACTACATCCACGATGGCCTGGGTAAATTCCCTTCGGGTAACGAGGGTTTGCGGGGGGCGATCTATTGCAATTATGGCGCGGCGGACTTGGTGATCGCCAACAATGTGATTGAACGGATCAAGGACGCTTCCGGGATCGTGATCGCTTCGAGGGGCAAGGCTTGGCATCGTTATCCAGGTCTGCGGATCACCGGGAACCGGATCCGGAATTGCCGAGGGCTTCGCTCAAACAGCGGCGGACTCAAGGCCGAGGGGATCACCTTTTCCAGGCAGAGAAAGGATTTTGCGAGTTTGCCCGAGGATGTGGTTGTGAGGGGGAATTCCTTCGCGGGGAATGAAGGGCTCGACATCGACAATGTGTTTTGGACAAACAGCCGGGTCAATATTGACGCACGATGGAACGATTTTTCCGGCCAAAAGCCGAGGCTTGGGATCGAGGTCTCCTCCTTCGTCCGGGCCATTCCCTACCTGGATCGTCCTTCTCCCTTCGGACTGGTTTCTGCGAGGACGGGAGCGCCTGTTCTTTGCATGGGAAGTGGAGATTTCAATGGAGACGGGCGCGTGGATGTGGTCCTGGGCTGCGCGGATAAAACTCTCCGTGTTTTGCGGAATGATGGGCGAGGGGGCTTGGCCTTGGTGCAGAGTTTGCCTCTCCCGGCTGTTCCGTCGCGCTTAGCGGTGGGAGATCTTGACCGGGACGGGGATCCTGACCTTTGCTTGGTGTTTCCGAATCGAAGCAAGGCCAGTGTTTTCAAGACGCAGGCGGGGAGCTTACAGGCCTGGACGGAACTCAATCACGGTCGTCTGCGGGCCAATGGGGTCTTGATCGCCTCGCTGGGAACGGATCGTTTTCCCGAGATCCTTGTCTCCTTTGGGGATTCTCCCCTCCTGGGTGGAGGGGTGTCCCTCTTGTCGCGGAGCAACACGGGGTTTTCCGGGAGCTTCGTGGCTCTGAACCCGGGAACAGGATCTATGCGCAACCCCTCAGCGATGGCGGTTGGAGATCTGGACGGGGATGGCGACCTGGACCTATGCGTTGCGAACGCCCTGAATGGGGCGGCTGTTCCTAATGTGGGTGTCCTTCGGTTTCGGAACAGCGGGGGGGCTCTGACCCGCTTTGGGGGAGTTCTCGCGGTTCCGGTGCAAAAACCTTTGTGGATGGATCTGTCCCTGGCCCGAATGGATGCGGATCAAGATCCTGAGCTGGTTGTTTCCGCGATGGCCGCTCCCAGCGTCCCAAGCAAGGCGTCGACCCTTTGGGTCTACCCAGGAAGAGCGGGGATGGCCTTCGGGACACCCAAGCTTGCCGGGAGCGGGAGTCCGGGTCCCCTGCAGATTGCTGCTTTTGGGCGGAGCAGGCAGGGTGGAGTCGATGGGAATCTTGCTGTGTTGGATGTTGGGGAGGCTGTCCTTCTTTTGGGACGAGGTTGGAATCCGAACACGGGGAGCTTTGCTCGGTTTGGACCTGCAGCTTCGGAACAGGATCCAGCAAGCCTCCTGGTTGTTGATTTGGATGGGGATCATTTGGAGGAGATTGTGACAGCTTCCCCCAAATATGGGACTCTCGGGATTCTCTCCAACCAGGAGCAGGCTCAAGCCAGGTTGTATGGGAGCGCATGTGGACTCCCGGGGGGGATGCTTCCTCGGATTTTCCCTGCAGGAGCAAGTCCTGCTTTGCGGCTTCCATGGTTGGGGAACCTGGGATTTGGGATCGGCCTTGCGGACGCAAAGCCCAATGCGATCTCGGTGTTGCTTTTGACCGCCGGGGCGAATGACTTTGCCTTGGGGGCTTCCTGTGATTTGGCCGTGGATCCCAGCGTGCTTCTGTTGTTCCCCCGGATCACGAACGCCTCGGGAGGGGCCTTGATTCCTGCTCCGGTGCCAAACGATCGGGGTCTTCTCAACATCTCTGTCTATTTGCAATGGATGGTGTTTGAGAATGGAGGTCCTATTGCGGGTTTGCTGACCGCAACGAAGGGCATGATGCTTCGAACCGGCCGGTAGAAAACCCCTCTGCCTGTTTTTCGTATGAAGCACTCTGGCGTTTTCTTCACAAAGCCGGAGGGCTTTTCATCCGAAAACCCTTGATTGGTTTTCTCCCAATCGAAGGGCTAGAGATTGGTTGATAACCCTTTCTTTTTGAAAGAAGTTCTCAAAGCCAATTCGGTAACTTTGGGTGTGTCCCATTGTCGCGTCTGAAGAAAACCTTTTCCGAGTTGGGAAGGAATCCATAGGCTGGAAAGCCAAGCAAAAACGGTTCTTCAATACCTGTTTTTTCGTTCGGTTTTCATGCGCCCATCTTTTTTCTTTTCTGGGGCGTACTGCACTCTGGAGATGAGGGGTTTTTTCTTGATGATGCATAAATCCTCGATTGTCAGTTTCGCCTTGGGAGGCCTCCTTTGGATGGCTGGGCCTCTTCCCGCTCTTTCTCCAAGGGCTTCCAAGGTCTTGGACCTCTCGGAGAAACTCGTTTTTCCCCTTTCTAAACAGGGAGATCCGGCAGAGGGAAAAAAGATCTTCCAGACGGTTTGTTTTGCTTGTCATACCGTGGGGCAAGGAGTCAGGGTGGGGCCGGACCTTGCTGGGATCACCAAGCGCCAATCCCGAGAATGGATCCATAAGTTTGTTACCAACTCGGCCAAATTCATTGCATCGGGTGATAAGGATGCAAAGGCAATCTTTGAGGAGTTCAAGAAATTCCCCATGCCTCCCCAAGCCTTAAGTGCGGCCAAAATCGATTCCATCATCGCCTATCTTGAGTCCGTGGGGGGGGTGGCCCGAGCAGGGGGAGGAGTGGATAAAACTCGTCCGGAAGGGGACCCTGGGCTTGGAGTAGAACTCTTCCAAGGGACCCGGAGGCTGACCAATGGAGGGCCTTCTTGCATCAGTTGCCACGGAATGAAACATCCTTCCATCATGGGTGGAGGCACCATGGCGGTCGATCTCACCATGGTCTATGACCGCCTGGGAGGAGCGGGGATCAAGGGAATCTTGAGCAGCCCCCCCTTCCCCTTGATGAAGAAAGCCTATGAAGGACGCCCCATAACTCCCGACGAGATTTCGGCTCTCCAAGCTTTCCTCTTCGACGCCTACCAACAAGCTAAGAAGTCCAAAGGCGGGGCCGGAATTGGTTGGCAATATGGACTGATTCTCTTGCTGGGAGGTTTGCTTGGTCTCGTGGTCCTCCTACTCCTCTTCGGTGCACTGTGGAGAGACCGGAAACCCGGTTTGGTTAACCAGAAAATCTATGACCGGCAGTTGGGTGCTGCGGATATTGCGGATTAGGACCCATGGAAGAAGCTCGGACTCGGATGGGGTCGGGTTTCTTTTAAGGGAGAAAGATAACGATTTGATGCGGGTTCGCTGAAGAATCTTTGTTGAAGACAAAGGGAAAGAAATGAGTTGGATTCAGGACATCATCTCTCCAGAGACTCGAAAATGGGAGGAGTTCTACCGGAACCGGTTCCAGCATGACAAGGTCGTGCGCAGCACCCATGGCGTGAACTGCACAGGCGGTTGCTCCTGGCAGATTCATGTCAAGGAAGGGATTGTGGTCTGGGAGACGCAGCAGCTGGATTATCCCCTCCTCGAAGATGGGCTTCCACCCTATGAGCCGAGGGGATGTCAGCGAGGGATCTCCTTCTCTTGGTATCTCTATAGTCCCCTGCGGATCAAATACCCTTTGATTCGGAGTACCCTCTGGAACCTTTGGCTCGCCGAAAAGAAGGCGGCGGATGGGGATCCCGTGAGGGCCTGGGCAGCGATTCAGGAAAACCCCAAGGCGCGAGAGTCCTACCAGACCGCTCGAGGCAAGGGGGGCTTCCGCCGGGTCAGTTGGGATCAGGTTCTCGAGCTGATCTGCGCATCCAATATCTATACGATTCAGAAGTATGGACCCGACCGGATCGTTGGTTTTTCACCCATCCCCGCCATGTCCATGCTGAGTTATGCGGCAGGATCCAGGTTCCTTCAAATCATGGGTGGGATCAATCTCAGCTTTTACGATTGGTATTGCGATCTGCCGACGGCTTTCCCGGAGATCTGGGGGGAGCAGACCGATGTCTGTGAGAGCGCCGATTGGTACAACGCCAAGATGATCGCCGATATGGGGGCCTGCTTGAATATGACAAGGACTCCTGACTGCCATTTCTTCGCAGAATCCAGGCACAATGGGACCAAGACGGTGGTTTTCTCCCCGGATTTTAGCCAGGTCTGCAAATACGCGGATCAATGGGTTCCCCTGCACGCAGGGAGTGATGGTGCGTTCTGGATGGCAGCAACTCATGTCATCCTCAAGGAGTTCCATCATGAAAAGAAAACCCCTTATTTCATCAATTACTGCAAGAGATACACCGATAGCCCCTTCCTGGTGAAGTTGGAAAAGGATGGGGAGGATTGGGTTCCCGGCCGTTTGCTGCGGGCGGGAGAACTTGGAGAATTCCAAGGGATCAGCAACGGTGATTGGAAGTTCGTCAACATCGACGAGGCGAGCGGGAAGTTCGTTGTCCCCCAAGGATCAGTGGGGCATCGCTGGGATGAGAAGCCCGGCCACTGGAATCTCGAGTTTAAGGATTCGGCGACCCAGGAGGACTACGATCCCCTTCTGACACTCCTGGACAAGAAAGAGGATGTACTCCAAGTCAAGATGACCGAGTACGGACTCGATGGCGAATTTCGGCGTGGAGTCCCCGTACGCTATGTAGAGACAGAGGGCGGCAAGGTCGCAGTGACGACCATCTACGATTTGATCATGGCCCAGTATGGAGTTTCCCGTGGGCTGGAGGGTGAGTATCCGGCCGGTTATGGGGACAAGGACGCTTCTTACACTCCCGCATGGCAGGAGGTTTTTTCGGGGGTGGATTCAGAAACGGTTCTCCAGTTTGCGCGGGAATGGGCCAACACAGCCAATGTCTCAGAAGGGAAGTGCATGGTCATTATCGGGGCGGGGATCAACCATTGGTACCACGCCAATCTGATGTATCGGGCCGCCGCGATGGCGCTGATGCTCTGCGGATGTGTCGGTAAGAATGGTGGAGGCCTCAATCATTACGTCGGTCAAGAAAAACTGGCTCCCGGAGATTCCTGGGGGAGCCTTGCTTTTGGCAAGGACTGGGTGAAGGCCCCCCGTCTCCAGCAAGCGCCTCTTTGGCATTACATCAATACCTGCCAGTACCGCTATGACGGCCATTACTCCCAATACAACACGGTCCCCAAAAATAAGATCACGGATCAACATACGGCTGATCAGATCTTCCAGTCCGTGCGCATGGGATGGATGCCTTTCTATCCTCAGTTTGAACAGAACACTCTCGATCTTTGCAAAGAAGCAGAGGAAAGCGGCGCAAAGGATGAGCAGGGGATTCAGGACTATGTGCTCCAAAAGCTTAAGTCCAAAGATCTAAAATATTCCGTCAGTAATCCTGATGGGGAAGCCAACTTCCCCCGCGTTTGGTACATCTGGCGCGGCAATGCCATCATGGGAAGCATGAAGGGGCATGAATACTGCTTGAAGCACTATCTCGGGGCCCAAAACAATACCATCAGCGAAGATTCCGAGCAGCGCCCCAAGGAGGTCGAATGGCATGAAGTGGCGCCGACAGGAAAGATGGATTTGATCGTTGATCTCAACTTCCGAATGGACTCCTCGGCTCTCTATTCGGACATCGTTTTGCCTGCTGCTTCTTGGTATGAGAAAGCGGACTTAAACAGCACGGACATGCACTCCTTCATCCATCCGCTCTCCAAAGCGATCGCACCGGTTTGGGAGGCGAAAACGGATTGGAATATCTTCCGTGATCTGGCAAAGGGCACCAGCGAGTTGGCCAAAACCTATCTCCCTGAGCCTGTCAAAGATGTGGTCATGGCGCCCATCGCCCATGACTCCCCTGGAGAAATCTCCCAGCCGACTGTCAAAGACTGGTACAAGGGCGAGTGTGAAGCCATCCCGGGGCAGACCATGCATAAGCTGGTTGTGGTCGAGAGGGATTACACCAAGCTCTATGACCAGTTCATCAGCTGGGGAGAGGCCGTCAGGGAAAACGGCCTGGGAGCGCACGGTGTGGGCTATGACTGCAAGGACATTTATGACGAGGTCTTGGAGTCGCGCCACTTCCCCAAGGTGCAGAGCGATGGCAAAAAACTGCCCTCCTTGGAGGAGGACGAGCATGCGGCCAACATTGTTCTCAAGTTTTCAACCTTGACCAATGGGAAGTTGACCCTGCGGGCTTATCGAAATATGTCCAAAAAAACCGGGAGAGATCTCGAGCATTTGGGCGCCGGGCAGGAAAGCGTCAGCTTCCGTTACGCGGATTTGCAGGCCCAGCCGCATCGTTACAACACGGCCCCGATGTGGTCCGGCTTGATGTTGGAGGGGAGGGCCTATGCGGCCTTTTCTTACAACCATGATGAACTGATCCCTTGGCGGACCCTGACGGGACGCCAGCACTTCTACTTGGATCACGAAGTCTACCTGGCTTACGGCGAGCATCTCCCAACCTACAAGCCTTCTCCAAAACCCGAAGTATATGGGGATCTCAAGAAGACCTTGGAATCAGGAGAGGCCAAGATCCTCAACTGTCTGACACCCCATGGGAAGTGGCACATCCACTCCACCTACATGGACAACCTGCGCATGCTCACTCTTTCGAGGGGTTGTGAGCCTTGTTGGCTCAGCGAGGCGGATGCGAAAGAGCTTGGCATCCAGGACAATGACTGGGTGGAGGTTTACAACGACCACGGTGTTTATTGCACCAGGGCCGTTGTGAGTGCGAGGATCCCCAAGGGAGTTTGCATTGTCTACCACGTCCCCGAGCGCACGATCGGGATTCCCAAATCCCAAGTGCGCGGCTACAAGAGGGCGGGGGGGCACAACAGCCTGACGCGCATCCATCTCAAGCCGAACTTCCTGGCGGGAGGCTATGGGCAGTTTACCTATCACTTTAACTACTGGGGACCGATCGCCCCCAACAGGGACACCCATGTAACGGTCAAGAAGATGACCAAGGTCATCTTCCATGGGCGTCCGGATTGATTGAAACACTGGTTGTGGCCCGGGCTGAACTCAGAGCGAAGCCCGGGGATTCAGAAGAGCGAATTCAAAACGTTTAACGAGAAAGGACCGAACAATGGATATCAGATCCCAGATCTCGATGGTCTTCCATCTGGACAAGTGCATTGGATGCCACACCTGCTCTGTTGCCTGTAAAAATATTTGGACAGACAGAAAAGGAGCGGAGTACCAGTGGTGGAACAATGTGGAAACCAAGCCCGGCACGGGTTATCCGACCAAGTGGGAAGACCAGAGTATCTACAAGGGCGGATGGGAAAAGAAGGGTGATAAAATCGACCTGAAGGGGGCGGGGCACAGGAAAAGCCTGACGAACATCTTTCACAATCCCCACCTTCCTCAGATCGACGACTACTACGAGCCTTTCACCTATAAATATTTGGATCTGATCGAGTCCGGTCCTTCTTCCGATCAGCCCACGGCGCGGCCTGTGTCACTGATTACGGGCAAACCGATGAATATCAAATCGGGTCCCAACTGGGACGATGACCTCAGCGGCAGCCCCGATTACGCCCGCCAGGATCCCAATCTGGAAGCTGTGACTCCCGCTGAGAAAGAGGCCTTGTTCCAGCTCGAGCGGATGGCCATGTTCTATTTGCCCAGGATCTGTAACCACTGCCTGAACCCGGCCTGCGTCGCCTCCTGCCCTTCGGGCGCGATCTACAAACGCGGTGAAGACGGGGTGGTTCTGATCAACCAGGATGTTTGTCGGGGCTGGCGTATGTGCATTACGGCCTGTCCCTATAAAAAAACCTACTACAACTGGAACTCCGGAAAGTCGGAGAAATGCATCCTCTGCTTCCCGCGGATTGAGTCCGGCCTCGCCCCGGCCTGCATGCATTCCTGCGTGGGGCGGATTCGTTACTTGGGTGTTGTGCTCTATGACGCAGACCGGATTCACGAGGCAGCAAGTGCTCCCGATCACGAACTTGTCGATGCCCACCTCAACATCATCCTGGATCCCTTCGACGAAGAGGTCATCAAGGCTGCCAAGGAAAACGGCGTGGCTGATTCGACCATCCGCGCAGCCCAACTATCTCCCACCTACAAGTTTGCGAAGGTCTGGAAGATGGCGCTCCCCCTCCATTCGGAGTTCAGGACCATGCCGATGCTGTTCTATGTTCCCCCCCTGCTTCCCGTCATGGCATCCATCAAGAACGTGGACCAGTCCGCGCAAAAAGAAAAGATGAACGAGAAGGCCAAGGTTTGGCCGGATAAGTGGCTCTATGACACCAGCACCGACGAGCTCTTCGGGACCATCCATCAGGCGCGCTTCCCGATGAAGTACATGGCCGAGATGTTCTCCGTAGGGGACGAGAACAAGGTGGAAGAGGTCATGAAAAAGCTCATGGCCGTTCGGATTCATCGCCGGCAAGTCACCGTAGGGGACATCAGCGAAGAGAAGGCTGCGGAAACCTTGGCGGAGGCTGGTCTCACAGCGGAAGAGGCTGAGGAGATCTACTACCTCACATCCTTGGCCAAGTTCGATGACCGCTTTGTGATCCCCGCCGCCCATCGCGAACAAGCAATGGAACTCATGGAGTTTGCCGGGGATAAAAAAGGCGATACGGGCTTTGGCTTCAAAGACGGTACGGCCAAACGGGGTCTGTAGAAATGGGTCTTCCCGAATTCACCCTTCTCGCACCGATCTTCGACTATCCCGAAGCCGGGTATGGCGAAAAGATCCCTCCCCTTCTTGAGATGGTCGCCAAGCTCTATCCCGAAGCGAAGGGGGAGTTGGATTTGTTTGTGAAAGCCCTGGGCGAAGGTTCGATCGAAGGTGAGAAACTCGACGCCATCCAAGAGCTCTATACCCGGACCTTCGATATCCAGCCGATTACAACGCTGGACGTGGGATTCGTTCTCTTTGGGGATGACTACAAACGCGGAGAGATCCTCTCCAACCTCAACAAAGAACACATTGCTTCGGGAAACCCCTGTGGAAACGAGCTTGCGGATCACCTTCCCAACCTCCTCCGGCTGATTGCTCTCAAGGGTAAGGACGATTTTGTCCTGGAGCTTGTAGATATGATTCTTGCCCCGGCCTTGCGGGCCATGATCCGGGAGTTCGATCCCGAACGCGTGGAAAAGAAGAACAAGTATTACAAAAAACAGTACAAGACCCTGATCGAGACCCCGGATGTGGATTCGATTGCTTATCGGCACGCTCTCAGGGCTTGTTACCAGATTCTCTGTTCCGAATTTGAACTTCCCGAGGTCGATATGGCAGAGGCCTCTGAGACGAGCGACTTTCTGAAATCGATTCGGACCGAGAATCAAACCGAGGACATCAAGGGGTCCTGATGCGCCGGGGACTTCAGAGGAACACGATTGACCAAAGGAGCCCGACCAAGAGCGGGCAAAGAGGAGAACTATGAATTTCTTCGAGAGTTTTCTGTTTGTCGGACTGCCCTACCTCGCCTTGGGGGTCTTCCTGATTGGGTCGATTTGGCGCTATCGGGGGAATGGGTACAAGGTTTCATCCCTCTCTTCGCAGTTCCTGGAAGGGAAGCGGCTCTTTTGGGGTTCCATCCCCTTTCACCTTGGACTCATTGTTGTTTTCCTCGGGCATCTTCTGGCCTTCTTGATCCCTGCCGGGGTCTTGGCATGGAACGCCCATCCCCTCCGCCTGCTCATCCTGGAGATTACGGGCTATGCCTTTGGGCTGAGCTTTTTGGTGGGCTTGGGACAGCTCTTTTACCGGAGGATCACCAACCCAAGGATCCAGGCGGTGACCAACGAGATGGACCTGATCATTGAACTTCTTTTGTTGGTGCAAGTCATCTTGGGGCTTTGCGTGGCCATCTTCTATCGCTGGGGATCCTCCTGGTTCGCCTCCGACCTGACTCCCTATCTCTGGTCGATCCTCCTGTTTCGGCCTGATCCCGAGGCCGTGCTTGCGATGCCGCTCCTTGTGCAACTCCACATCATCAACGCGAGTCTCATCATTTTGCTGATCCCTTTCACTCGGCTGATGCACCTCTTGGTGGCTCCCTTCCATTACTTAGGGCGTCCCTATCAACGTGTGATCTGGAATTGGGATCGAAAAAAAGTTCGCAATCCCAAGGAGCGTTGGTCCCCAACCAGGCCCAGGAATAACTGAATCCGGGGTTCTTTTTTAAGGATTAAGAGGAAGAAGGAAGACAATGCAAGAAGTCGCAAACAGGGATTCCTATCGAGCTTTGGTCATCAATACATTGGCTTTCACGGTTTGTTTCGCTGTGTGGATGGTCAATGGCGTTTTGGTCACCTTCCTCGTAGATAACCAAGTCTTTGATTGGTCCTATAAGCAGATGGGTTTTTTAATGGGGGTTCCGGTTTTAACAGGATCGATCTTTCGCCTCCCTGCGGGAATCCTAACTGATAAGTATGGGGGCAAACCTGTTTATGGGATCCTTCTTTTCCTCTGTGCGATTCCCATGTTTCTGCTGTCCTTTGCCAACAGCTTTCTAGCGTTTGCTCTTTGCAGTTTTGGCTTTGGACTGGCCGGAATCAGCTTTTCGATTGGGATTGCTTACACTTCGGTCTGGTTCCCCAAGCATCAACAGGGTACGGCCCTTGGGATTTTTGGGGCGGGCAATGCAGGCGCTGCTTTAACAACACTTTTTGCTCCAACCATTTTGAATCATCTGACGGGGAACGGAGAACACCTGGACGAATGGCGAAAACTCCCGGTTTATTACGCGATTCTGTTGGTCATCATGGGAGTCATTTTCTTTGCCTTCACAAAGAACAAAAAACCTGAAAGTTCCACGAAATCCCTGTCCGAAAGGTTGGTCCCCTTAAAGCATTTAAGAGTTTGGCGCTTTGGGCTCTATTACTTCCTTGTCTTCGGTGGATTTGTGGCCTTTTCCCAGTGGCTGATGCCCTACTTCGTCAATGTTTATGATGTTGGGATTGTCCTGGCAGGTACCTTTGTTTCTGCCTTTAGTTTCCCTTCGGGAGTGATTCGGGCTTTTGGGGGATGGCTGTCCGATAAATTTGGGGCAAGGACTGTGATGTATTGGGTCTTGGGGAGTTCCCTTCTCATCAGCATCCTACTGATAGTTCCTCGTATGGCGATTGAA
>Ga0256841_1001303_pt1 | contig 22036 bp, 19 predicted proteins | sample 356308metaG_FD_185971 | JGI IMG/M metagenome (GOLD analysis project Ga0256841, IMG submission 185971) | Hydrothermal vent microbial communities from Mid Atlantic Ridge, Atlantic Ocean - 356-308 | ecosystem: Environmental > Aquatic > Marine > Hydrothermal vents | place: Atlantic Ocean: Mid... | reverse complement strand
AAACCCAAGAATCGAGCGCGAACGACATTCACATCAGCCAAGCACCCCAAAAGAAAAGCAACCCCAAAAAATGTTGTCCAAAAAAGACGCTCCCCATGTCTCTCGTTGAGGACCTGGGGAGATGAGGTCTTTTTTGGGGGGAGGTTGAGGATCGTCATGCGATTTACATGAAAAAAGCGGATTATAACAACGGCCTGGAAAGGAAGGTCAAGGTTTCAAAGGATTCCGCTGCGCAACTGGATAGAATAACTCCATGTCCTACCGTGTCACGCTTCCAAACTTTGCTGGTCCCATGGATCTGCTATTACACCTTGTTAAGAAGCAAGAAGTTCGCTTGAGTGAGATTTCTATCTCCAGCATTCTTCAAGACTTCCTTAAATACCTTAAGGCATTGGAAACTCTCGACCTAAATAACATTGGGGACTTTCTTGTGATGGCCTCAACTTTGATGGAGATCAAGTCAAAGGAAATCCTGCCCCGGGAAAAGATTGACCTAAAAGAGGAACTTGATCCCAGGGATGAGCTGATTCAACAGCTCTTGGAGTATCGTCGCTATAACCTCCTGACTCGGCGCCTTGAACGTTTGTCCAAGAGGAGGGAAAGATTATCTCCACGAGGAGCACCGGGGGTACCGAGTCGTGAGATCCAAAATCTAGCCAAGGAAACCCGAGAAAAAGAACTGGAAGACTCCTTGGACATGGAAGATTTGGATGTTTGGTTTCTTGTCCAAGCGTATTCACGCCTCTTAGAGGAGACTGACTTTGGGAAAACATATGTTGTCGAGAAAGACACCCGTTCTCTAAAGGAATGGATGGACGACATGGTTTCCCTCCTAAAGGAGGCTGGGGGCCAGAAGACTTTCAAGGAAACCTTTGACCCCAAAAAAGGAAAGATGAACCTAATTGGGTATTTTATGGCCACCTTAGAGCTAATGAAACAAGGAAGAATCAAAGCCAAGCAAATGGGCCAAACAGGTGAGATTTATCTGGCCTTGGTTCAAGAAAAACATCCCCTACCATCGAAAGGGGAATCCCAAAGTCCGGCCCCATCCAAAAAAGAAACAGCTTCCGACTAAACACGGGGCGCTTGGAATTTCCGAGACTTCCATCAGAGGTCCGAGATCTTTGATGGCCACCCACGAAAGTTCAGAAAACTTTTCACTCTCCAAGCTGCGACATCAAAACACCTGCGTTGAAGTCGAACTCACAAAAAGGGGAGTTATTCTTTCCTCATTCTATAGGCTGATTTTTCCCTTCGGGCCCAAGCTTTTAGAAATAACTACTATTTGGGCCATGGGTATCATAAAAATTCAACTTGGCTTTACCTGATTAAAGGAGGAGGAATGACTGGATTCAGGATTGAAACAGACTCTTTAGGAGAAATGAAAGTCCCGGCAGATTGCTACTGGGGAGCCCAAACCCAACGATCCCTTGAAAACTTCAAGATTGGGGGTGAACGAATGCCCAGTCCTCTGATTCACTCCCTTGGGCTGCAAAAAAAATGCGCAGCCATCACAAATATGGAACTGGGCAATCTAGATGAAACAATTGGCAACGCCATTGTCCAAGCTGCGACGGAGGTTTTCGAAGGAAAGCTGGATGACAATTTCCCCCTTGTAGTTTGGCAAACAGGTTCTGGAACTCAAACAAACATGAATGCCAACGAGGTGATCGCAAACCGGGCGATCGAAATCCTCGGGGGAAGAATGGGGTCAAAAGACCCTGTTCATCCGAACGACCACGTAAACAGAGGGCAAAGTTCCAACGACACATTTCCAACAGCAATGTATATGGCTGCCGGACTCGAAGTTAACCAGCACCTCCTTCCCGCTCTCAAGCACTTCCAACAAGCTCTGGCAGAAAAAGCTGACAAATTTAAAGACATCATCAAGATTGGCCGGACCCACCTCCAAGACGCAACTCCACTTACTCTTGGACAAGAATTTTCTGGTTATGCCCGGCAAATTGAGCAGGGAATCCACCGAATTAACGCCGCCCTTCCTAGGATCTATGAGTTAGCTCAAGGGGGGACAGCGGTGGGAACAGGACTCAACACAAAGCCTGGATTCCCCGAGGCCTTTGCTGCTCGGGTTGCAAAAGAGACTGGGCTCCCCTTTGTTTCTGCAAAAAACAAATTCGAAGCATTAGCAGCCCATGATGCATTAATTGAGCTTTCCGGCGCTTTAAATGTAATAGCCTCCTCTTTCATGAAAGTGGCTAATGACATAAGGCTACTCGCCTCTGGTCCCCGTTGTGGAATTGGGGAGATTATTCTCCCTGCAAACGAACCTGGCTCCTCCATTATGCCCGGAAAAATCAATCCGACCCAGGCCGAAGCAATGACAATGGTAAGCACCCAGGTAATGGGAAACCATATGACAATTACGATCGCTGGAAGTAATGGGCATTTCGAGCTAAATGTTTTTAAGCCAGTCTTAATCTTTAATACGCTTCAATCCATTCGACTTCTTGGAGATACCGCAAATAGCTTTACTGATAAATGCGTTGTAGGGATAAAGCCAAATATGGAACGAATTGATTACAACCTAAACAACTCCCTCATGCTCGTTACTGCCCTAAACCCACACGTCGGCTATGACAATGCAGGAAAAATTGCAAAAAAGGCGTTTGCAGAAGGAACCACCCTCAAAAAAGCAGCTATTGAGCTGGGAATCCTAACCCCAGAGCAATTCGATCAATGGGTCCGGCCAGAAAAAATGATTGGACCTTCATCCTAATATCAAAAGACCATCCCCCTCTTTTTATTCAAAACCTGGTTCCACGCAAAATTTTTATTGTCCTTTTTTTCAATTATCAGTAAGTTCTAAAACAAACGGCCACTTCAAAGATAAAAAAGCTTCAAGGGAGAGATTCCACGCTTTAAACCTAAGCCCCCCTTTTGGGCTTATTACTCATTTAAAAAAATCACTTTTGAACAAGCCTAATAAAGGGGATCTCTGCCCTTGTGCCAAATCGGAGAGGAATGGCTGTAGTCCCAACCCCTCTGCCAACATAAAGCTTAGCGCCCTCTAAATGATACTCACCACTCAACCAACCAAACTTGCTGTGCTGGATAGGGCTCCAACCGAACAATCGAATTTGCCCGCCATGAGTATGTCCTGACAAAGTTACGTCCACCTCGCAGGCTGCGGCCTCAAAGAAAAAATCGGGATGATGAGACAGAAGGATTGTCAACTCCCCCACCTTACGACCTTTAAGGGCAGCCTCCAAAGAAGGTACCCCTTCTGTCAAATCATCCACCCCTGCAAGGTAGAGGCTGTCACCCCCCTTTGTAATGTGGATGCCTCGATTTTTTAAAACCCGAACACCTTGACCTTCCAAAAAAGATTCCCAAAGCCCAATATCCTCTCCCCAAAAATGATCATGGTTACCTGGAACAGAGAAAACCCCCAAAGGAGGTCGAATCATCTTCAAGGGTTTTCGAAAAAGAAGGATTTCGCGTTCCCGGGTATTAATTAGGTCTCCACCAAGGCAAACGAGATCGGGAGAAAGGGCCGAAACTCGTCCAAAAACCTCGCAGAGATCTTTTTCATTCATGCATAGACCAGCATGAAGATCCGAAAGGAACGCAATGGTTAAACCTTCAAAGGGGGACCCAGAAGGCAGAACCTTCATATCCACCCTGCTTATTTCAAGCTGCTTCCATGAAAGTCCATGGAGAAATCTGGAAAAGGGGACCATATCGATAACTCGATTCACCAAGGCAAATCCTAAAGCAAACAATCGCCTGAGCGGGGTCCTCTTCCCCCGAAGAAAACCTGACGGGCGAGGAACTTTCCTCGATTGTTCATCCATCTTCTTCCCAGGACCCTCACCCTGAGAAGCTTGGCAATATGCCTGACTCTCCATTAGCAACCCCTTTTCAGCCCTCTATCGACAAAATCCTCCTCTCTAAAGGAACCTTTATCAAATCTTTCCAAAAAACCCCCTTCCCAATCCCAAAATCCCGGCGAAAATCAGCCAATCAACTTCCCCTTCGAAAAATTTAGGAGAGTTAGAGTTGTAGTGCATATCTCCCCTTTTCTTTTTCCCTTTCAACCACTAGGAGGACCAATGTCCCGTTTTCGTTTCTCAATCAAAACGCTCGGCTTTGCCGCAGCCCTTATCCCTGCAATGGCAGGAGTAAAAGCTCAAAGTGACGTTTTCATGCTCCTTGGCTTTTCTGGGAAGAACCAAAAAGCCACCAACTCTGATCCAATAGTTGGAGTTTACGATATTAATAATGATGGAAAATATGGAATTGGACAAACTGAACTCTTTCCATTCATGAAAAAGGTCCTTTCTGTCAATAGCGGAAAAGGAGCATTTATCATGGATATGGCAAGAGTCATAGAAAATGGCGAATTCGCATTTTATATTGCCGATGCAGGAGATGGTTATATTTACCGGGTCACCGATAAAAATGGAAATGGACTCTTAGATGATTCTGAGATAACGACTTATCAAAAGTTTGGGGTGTCCAACACTTTTGGACCCAACACAATCGCGGGATTGAGGCTAGGGACCAAAACCCTTATCTATACAGCCCTAAATACTCGGGGGAGGCATGGAAAGCCTGGGATCCACCGAATGGTAGATTTAAATAACAACGGAAAAGCTACCGACCCAGGGGAAACAAGTTTACTCCTAAACTCAACGACGAAATTGACCATCCCCGGAAAAACCTCCAACGTCACCCTCACAACTGACCGTTGGGAAAAATTGAGGGTAGACCCCCTAAAGAAATTCCTGGTTGCCTTCAATTCGGGAAGCGCCAGCCCTACGCCAGCAAGTGATGCTTTTTCTTATATTGCCTTCAAAGATAATGGTGGCAAGTTGTCCAATCCCCGGGTTTTCTTTAATCCATCTAAACTAAACGGCTTTAAAGAAAACGCAGACATTAAATCTGGCGCACTAGAAGATCTTGATATCCAGTTCCTTCGTCAGACCACCAAGAATTCGTTTAACGGATTTAGCTTTTTCGACGTAGAAAAAAAGGGGTTTCGGAATGTTTTTCCCGCATATTATTTTACAAATAACTATGGGCCTACAAGGGGCTTTGGAGCAAAAAACGCTGCTGGAAAACTTTTGAATGGCGTTGTTCTTTTAGGCGTTGACAAAAACCTAGATGGCGACATTCAAGACAAAGGAGAGGTTGTCATCTTCTTCAATGGATCAGGGAACACTCTTGCTGGGGGAGCAAATGGAAAGGTAGCGTCACCATCATGGTTTGACCCCACCACCAACGGAACAGTAACAAAGATCCCGGATTTTGTTGTTGGGATAGCTGTAGCGAACAAAAAGGTTTATCTCTGCATCGAAAATGGCGGTTCCGATCAAATTTTGGAACTTGATGACAAAAACGGCAACCAAAAGATAGAAACAGGAGAGGTAAGAGTTATTTACTTGACTCCAAAGCCATTCCCCAAGGTCTTCAACTCATCCTTTGGTCCATGGACCAACAATCTCCATGCAATCCCGGCAAATCAAATGCCCAACCCCTTTCCAACAGGAGTTACACCTTTTGGGAACGGATGCCCAACCACCTCAGGATTGGCCCCAAGAATGTCGGTTGTGGGTGGAAGCCCAACCTTGGGAAATGCAAAATTTACCTTAGAAATGGTAAGAGGAGCACCAAACCTTCCATCCTTTCTCTTTTTAGGGATTTCCAATAAATCCATAGGCGCCATCAGCCTTCCACTTCCCCTGAATTTCCTAGGAATGAACGGTTGCTTCCAAAGGGTGAGCAATGAGCTGGTCTTTCCAAGAATTAACTCAAAGACTGGAATTGCATCCACCCCACTTCCAATCCCCAATGACCCCAAAATAAAGGGCCTCTCCTTATTCTTCCAATATTGGACAACATCCATCGGATCCAACCTGGCAAACCGTGTTGCAAGCAACGGGGCCGAAGTCAAAATCCAATGACCAACCAGAGGTTAAGATTCCTCTCATTCTTTATCCACCTTGGTTTGAATACAAGGGCTCTTGGCTCTATTTAATGGAACCAGGCTAATGCTTGATCCAACATGAATCTAATGCAAGAGCTCCCCCCAAATTGGCTTTGGGGGGCTCTTGCATGCTACCGAAAAAGTTAAATTTAAGGAGTCGCGAATTTCCCTCCTCACCTTCTGTCCAAGATACATGTAGGAAGGAGGTATTAGAAAAACCGATTTTGGTTACTCCCCACATAGAGGTGAGAGCACAAAAACACCACTCAATAGGGTGGAGAGAATCCATTTGGAGAACTAAAACCCAGTTCCTTTATGACCAACATCGCTTTTATCCCTCTCCAAATCTGGATTTCAATTCCATTATCCGCCCTGCCAACAAAGTCCCCGACCTAGAAATTTTGCTTCAAGGCACGAAAAACGATTCGATCTGTCAAGCCCCCATGTAGATGCCTACAATCAGTGCTGTCCAAGATAAATTTTTTGCTCAAGAGAAAACGAAATAGCCTTCCCCGGCAGTTAGGATGTGTTTTTACCACAACCGCATGCCCAGAGAGAGGCAAAGCGATGGAACTAAAAGCCAGATTGATTGCCAAGGCCCTTGACCTGAGTCCTCGCCAAACGCGATCAAAAATTATTGAAGGAATTTACGACAAACACTTTAAAAAGTTTAAAGTCAGGGGCAGGCTCGTAGACATGCTGTTCTGTCACCTGGGACAAGCCAAAAGCCTACGAGAGGTCAGCCAGGGACTTGGACTGTAAATGGGGAGTCCGGCACATGGAAAACAAAAGGGCACCCAATAAAAGCACCCTCGCCCACGCCAAAGCTTAAGAGGAACCCCAAGATCTATAAGGAAATCTTCTACTACCTCTATGAGAGCCTCCTCTCCAAAACACAACACGACCTTTATAAGCCCAAGAAGAAAGGGCGTAAAATTCGCTTAAAAAACAAGCCTCTAAGCTTGGATGCTTCCATCATCACCCTTAGTACCAAAACCTTGGATTGGGCCCATTACAATCGCTCCAAGGGAGGCATCAAGCTTCATCTAATCTTGGACCACGCTGGGCACATCCCTCGTTTGGCGACTCTTACAACTGCCAAGGTGGCAGTTAGAAGCGCCGCCAATTCCATGGAGTTGCCCTTTCCTTGCGTCCTCACCTTTGACGGGGTGTCCTAGGATGACAAATGGGAGGAGGTTACACGATACGGAAACCTTCTTTGTTACTCCCACTAGGGGCTGAGCTCAGGAATATGAGCTTTTAAAGAGCAAAATTCCTCCCAAGGCCTCAAGGTTAAAAGTCCACAGATATGAAAAAATTCAACTTCTTAGAGTCAAAGCCGAAAAAGCAATTCTTCCACCTGTCCGTTGGATCACGATCTGGGATGAAGAGCAGGACGTTTTCAACGACTTCTTCACAAATCAGCGAACCTGGAGTCCTGTACCGATTGCGGACATCTAAAAGGAGCGTTGGCAGATCGACTCGTTTTTCCGTGCCTTGAAGCAAAACCACAAGGACAAGACCTTCGAGGGCACTTCGGAGAACGCAATCGAAACCCAGATTTAGACAGGCCCCATAGCAATGTTGATCTTGAAGCATCGGACCTTTCGATCTCAAATCCGGCTTCCCAATAAAACTTAATGGGCACATTCCGAATCCACCCTTTTACTTATAGGGACTTACAGTGTGGTCTTGACCATCCGATGGCCATCAGGGGAATAGGAGAGGATGCACCTGCGATTTTTCGAATCCAGCTTGCCTTCATGGACCTTGAACAGCAAACAAAGGGGTCGTGATTTGAAAACCCAAAATCCGGAAGCGTATTTTAGGGTCTAGTGGGCCCTTATTGGGCTTAGCGGAGAGGGGGATGGATCATCTTGAACAGCAATGGGTTAGCAAACTTTATAAAACTGGGAGTTTAAAGGAATAACCATATGATTTTTAAAAGTTATTTCGTTTTTTTAAAAAGCTTACTGCATTTGGAAGGATACTTTTATTAACCGTAAGGAGAAATGGTACCTTGGAAAGATCGAGAGTATTTTTTTACATTTTTTTAACATAAAAATTGGAATTAAAAATAATTTTTACCTTCCTTTATCGTTTAAAATATACGTATTAGACAAGGGCGATTTTCCTTCAACACGAATGAACTATTGCAAATCTACCAAAAACAACGAAAGCTAGCTTTTTCCTTCATCCTTTTATTATTACCTACTGTTTTAGTCGGTTGGGTAGGTCTAAATCAAATAGGAAGCTTAGAATCTCGGCTAAAGGGAATTTTAACAAATTGGTCAGACCTAACAATTACACAGGCAAAAAAAGCTTTTCTAGACGAATTCATTCTTTTTGATAGAAATTACACGCAAAATTTAAAAAAAGAAACTATCAGGACCCTTAGAACGAAAATAAATAACCCAAGCGAAAAATTTTTTAATAACAAAATCCAATTTGCAATTTTCTTAGACAAAGATTACCGCCCATTGAGAAATTTCCCAAAAAACATCCAAGCCAATTTGCCGGGAATCACACAAACTTTAACTTTATTGTCCCTTTCTAAAAAATACAAAAAAAACAAACTCTTAAACAGCCTTTTAGCAATCAAGGTAAAATTGGATGGGTTAATTCCTATTAAAATGAAAGGCTGGATGAAGGAAAGTTCAAAGGATCCATTAATTGAAGGCCTAAAACTTTACTTGCTTCTTCCCTGGTCAAAGAATAAAGCGGCAACATTAGGGAAACTATTAAAAACTATCAATATTATTGTGAAAAAAAAGAAGAAATTAAACCGCCTAGAGCAAGTAATGTTATTTACTTTAACGACATCGGCAATTTATGAAATAGAAAGAAAACTAAAACAACAAAAACTATTCATTGACAAAAGAACACCACTGGCAGCATTAGGAACATCGTTTGTAAAAACAAATATAACTGCCCTATTAGATAATAAATATCAGATGATACCGTTAGCTTATTTGAATGAATCATTGATTTTAACAGAGTCTTTGGTCCAAAAAATAAACGAATTAGACTTACTGGAATGGGTCAACGGTCAAAAAGCCAGAATCAAAAGCTATTGGGATTTATCGAAAAAATTTACGGAATACTTCTCAACGACAATAAGACCATTATTATCAGAGATTAAAAAGGTTGGCCTAGGAACATCAATTTCCTTCCCAACAATTAAAACTTATGGAGAAGTCGTTTTGATAAAAAGTTTAAACTTGGCAAATAAAAACAAGGTATTTTCTTGCCTATTTTTCAAACCAGAGGAAATAACCAGAAACCGATTAATTACTTTAAACAAAACCCTTACAAGGGCGGGCATTCCTTTCAAGGTAGAGATCGAAAATACACAAAGCATCTTTACCCACAATAAAGACCGAAAAGAAAAAAAGTGGGGAGCTTACAAAAGGACTTCAACAATACCATCACCGGTTTTTGCTGGCTTGAAGATTGTGACATATCCCAAAAATTTGGAAATTTTCTTGTCTGACAAAAGAAAAACCCTTCTTACCAAGGCGGTCCTTTTAATATGCTTATCATTGATTGCTATCGCAGGCGGCATTCTTCTTTTAAACGCAATAAATCGGGAAAGAGATTTGATCAACCAAAAGGAAATGTTTGTTGCCAGAGTTTCCCATGAATTAAAAACGCCACTCTCTTTAATACAATTATACAGTGAAACCCTCGCCTCAGGGAAAGTAAAAAATTTAGATCAATCAAGGTCGTTTTCTAAAATAATTAAAAAGGAGGCATACAGTTTAAATATGCTAATATCAAACATTCTTAATTTTTCTAAAAAACAAGAATGTTCAAAAAAATATTCTTTAAATCCATCAACCATTTTGTCTGAAGTTTTCTTGCTCTTCAAACACCAATTGGACAGGGAGGGCTTTTCATTCACAATAAATCAAACACCAAAAACGACAATATTTGTGAATCCCAATGAATTCAAACAAGCAATTATTAACCTAATCGCAAATGCTAGAAAATTCAGCATTGAGAAAAAAGAAATATCCCTCTACACCCAAACTGATGAAAAGTTTTTTGAAATTTCAGTTTCAGATCGGGGGATGGGTATCCCTGAAGGCGATTTGAGCAAAATCTTCACCCCCTTTTATAGGGGTACAAATTCTAAACAAACTAGAGGGGTAGGACTAGGTCTTTCAATAGTAAAAGATTTCGTAAATTCATGCGAAGGAGCCATCCTAATCCAACCAAGAAAAAGCGGAGGAACCCGGGTGACAATAAAAATACCATTGGCATAAAACAATTTATAAGGAGCAATTTATAAAATGAAGGATAATGATTCAATGCCTGCAAAGATATTAATAGTCGAGGACGAAAAAGAAATGGCAAAGGGAATTCAATTTAACCTTACCCATGAAGGTTTTAAGGCAACACCATGCTGCGATCCTTTAAAAGCTATTAAGGAAATAGAGGCTGGGGCTTATTCATTGATCCTATTAGACATTATGATGCCGAACATTACAGGATTGAAAATATTAGAGACAATAAGAAAAAAAGGAATATTAACCCCTATTATCTTATTAACTGCATTAAGCCAACCAGAGGACAAAGTATTAGGTTTAGAATTGGGGGCCGATGACTACATAACAAAACCGTTCGGGATTGAAGAATTGATTGCACGAATAAAAGCTGTTTTACGCAGATATTCCCCTCATTCCAAAACACCTACAAAAGATGTCTACGAATTTAAGGGCCTAAAAATTAACTTAAAAAGTTTTTCAGTAAAAAACGATACGGGAATTTATCACTTGTCAAACTTTGAGGCACAAATATTAAAATATTTACTCGCCCATTTAAATCAAGTGGTAACGAGAAACCAATTACTTGAGAAGGTCTGGGGGTATACCTCCCTCCCCACCACAAGAACAATAGACAATCATATCGCCCGTTTAAGGAAAAAAATTGAGCCCACCCCAGAAAAGCCAGTTTACATTAAAACAATTCATGGAGTTGGCTATAAATTTTCGACCGGAGGAGAAAAACTTTGAAGGGTTTCCCATTAATCCTCTTCTTTATCTGTATTCCTTTATTAGAAAAGGAAAACCGCCGACCCAAACAGATCGGAAAACATCAAAAAAAGACTTTTAGGTTTCCAAGAAACCCAACAATTAACTCTTGGTTTGAATCAAATATCGCCCACAATTCAAAAACGGAATGGGAGATCCTTTTTAATTTTTTTTTGACCGCAGGGGTAACAAGAACTTACCCGCCTTTAAACCTAAATAGATTTCTTACCCTTTCAATTTTACAGGGTCGGGTTAAACTTTTTAAGAACAAAATAATAACTCCAATTCCAAGCATTAACAAGTTTCTTAGTAACCAAGACCCTGAAACCTATAAAATTTTATTTTTTAAAATCCAAGACATCAATTCAACCAGAAAGAGACTTACCAAAAAAGGCCCCTTTTTTGAAAATTATTTAAACTTAAAATTGGCCAAGGATTTTAAGTCAATATTTAACATTTGCGAGAATATAACTAAAATTTGGAATATACGCCAAAATTTTTTAGGCCACTCAAGTTGGCCACAATCAAGGCTTACTTCACTGCTTACAAATTTAAATAAAGCCCGTGCTGAAAAAAATGTAAAAAAAATAAGATTACTTCAACTCCGTCTCCGAAACTTTAAAATCAAAGTTAGGAAAGTTATTTCTTTTCAACAAAAAACCAACCCGGTTTTAAGCTCTATCGCAGTAAGGCTCTCCAAATCAGCAAATTCAGAAAACACAATCAGGACCCACCCTCAAAGGAATAGGCTTGAAGCATTCTTAGTCTTTTCGAAAAATCCCCTTTTTTTATTCGCTAAACCTGGTCCACCTAATGATAAAAAGGAATTTGATTATTTGGTCCAATATATTGAAGGTGCAATTGTGGCCCTTGAAGAAATACAAATGTTGCTTGCAAACAAAGGAGACATCCAATTGGCATTAAAAATCGAATGTTTTTTAAAAACTTTACCCCCAACAAAAAATAAGATCATCAAAACTAAAGCGACACTGTTAAAAGCCTTTCGCCTTCCCGCATTGCGTAAACTAATTATGCCCAAATAGCATTGCTTTCAAAGGTCATCCCCCGCTAAATCTAATCCAAAAAACCCAAAAATGAAATCTATTGACTCAAAAAGATTCATCCCCACCCTAAAATGTACAAACCCCAAGGTAGCAGCAATTTCAACAAACCCCTTCTCCCAAATTCTTTTTTCCGTAATTTCAGCTATTTCACCTTTTTCTAATAGCGTATTACTTGGATCAACTAGCCTCCAATATTTGGATAAATTGGAAAAATTAAAAAGTGAATACAATTCAATTGAAACTTTTTTTGTAAAGGGTTCTCTGACCCACCTTTCATTTGCCAGAAATACACTTGCTAAAGCGAGTTTAACCATGCTCACAGTTGAAGGTTGATTGTTTGATTCCAGTCCCCCAGGCCCCGCATTTTCTCCAAAACTTAACTCCCACACACTTCTAGGGGTATTAATTACAACCCACTCTTCCCATGCCCCAAAACGTCCCCTACAATCCCACCCAAAAACCTTTTGATAGGACATATATCCTAATCCAGGGGCAAACCAATCGGTGGCCTTTATTTCCAAAGTTAACCCAACCCCATATCCAACATTCCCTTTGATACAGTCCCCCAAATCTAAAACCCTATTCACCCCATACTTAATAATCCCCTGACATGAAATAAGGCAAAACAAGACTAAAACTTTAGGGATAATACTAATTTTTTTTACATGCCAGATATTTCCTTTAGGCCCGCCCATCTCCTAGACTCATTCCAATGTAAGTAACATTATAAATTCTCAATTATCCCAAGGCTTTTTTTGGAAGATGCCTTAACCCATCCTCGATAAAAAATAAATTCTAAAAAATCGGCTGGAGCCCCAATTAAAACAACTCCCCCTCTCCAAAGAAAAAAGGACGGAAAAAGCAAGGTAGAGAGGCTATCAAGCCCTTCTTCATCTTCTTCTTTTTGTGAGATATATATAAAATAGGTTACGGGAAGGGTAACTATATCCAAAGGTATACCAACTATAAAGCCAACAATGCCCCCCAAAGAGGCAGGCTTCGTAACAAAAGAACTCCGTCCAGTGCTTTCATCTACTAGTTGATCGGAATAGGTAACCAATGCGTTACAAGAGGTCAACAAAACGCAAAAACATAAACGGGAAAGAAATTTCCTCATTTTTTGGGTTCCCGGGAAACAAAAACAAGCTTCTCAATAAACCATTCATCAGTCAATTCTGAAGGATAAATTCCTTTCCTACTTTTTGAATCAAAAGCTTCTTTTACTTTTGCAGAAAAATGTCTCAACCTCCAACGTTTGCTCCCCGCTTCACAATTAAATAAGGCAACAAACCAATTGTTCCTGGGTAAGAAAAATCGTTTTTTTCCATTTTGCAGCTTGAAGCTGACCTCAACTTCACGATCAATTACACGTTTCTTTTTTTTCCCGGAAAAAATCCTATAACTACGCTCGCGCGGCGGTTTAATGTGATAAGACTTAAAATCAATTCCAGCTTTAGAAAGCTGTTTTTGAAAATATAATTCAGGCTGAAGCCGTTCACCCCCCTTTTCCATTTCGCCTTTAGCAATGAGCAACCTGCGGATTTGTTTAATCTCAGAAAAACTATTAATTAAATATGTTTTGGACCGACTAAAGTCTCTTAAAGCCTCTTGATAATTAACCTTTAAAACAAAGTACCAAGCCGACAAAAAGAGCAAAGCAACCAGAGAAACAATTAAGAAGGTCTTATAAACACCAAGCCTCCCGATAAACGCAAACATTTTCACTCCCCTCTTTTATCTATTTTTTGGTTAACAGGAATTTCATCCTTCAAATTGATCCGGAAAATATATTCTGCGCCTGTGGTAACAGAATTTTGAAATGGCTTTCCACCGCCCTTTTCTTCAAAGCCAGAAAAAGGGGAGCCATCTTCCGCCGAAACTTGGTCCATTTTTTTCATAAACAAGGCGGCTTGATCCCGGAAATTATCGCCCCTAAAAACAACCTTTGCTTCTAAATAACGATAAGACTTTTTAACCCCAACCCTAAGCTCAATTGATACAACTAGAAAATTCGCTATTCCTGGATCTTCATTTGCCCTTTTTATAATTCTTGAAAACCATACCAGAACAGCAAGACCGGATTCAAGCTTAAGCTCAGGAAAGTATCCCGTTTGGGTTTCCAGCTTTTTTCTATAACGCTTCAACTCATTTAATAATATCTTAACCCGGTTTCTGGGAGTTGAATTTTTAATTTTCTTAAGGATATTATCAGAAACCTTACTTGGTAAATATGCTTTAACATGACCTCTCCGCGGATCAGGTAAAGCAATCTGGTAGAGTAGACCAGTATACCGAGGAAGTTGCTTGGATATTCTTCTCCCTTTTCGTCTCTGGGCAATTGCAACCCCTATTCCTTCTTCAACGGTCTTAATTCCATTTAAAATATTAAGATCAGCATATAGAACAAATACAGTTAATAAAAAAATGAAAATTGCAAGCGGGGTTTTAATTCTGTCGAATTTTTTTCGGAAACGAAACTCTTCTTTGCGGTAATTTGTTTGGGGATGAATTATACCCATTGCCCCCATTGCAGCCGCGAGTGCAGTTTCTTTTTCTGGATACCATCCATACTGGGAATCAATTCTGTTAAACAGATTCAAAAGAAAAGCTTTTCCACTAAATGCGTTAATAGCACAATCTTTTAGGGTGGGAATTGTAAGCCCCCAGCCACTCAAGAATATGTTGACCGGATACAAGGCGCCAGTCCCACCAGCAAGAAATTTGTAGATTTCTTTTTGCAGGTGGAGACAAAAATCACTGACAACCCCATCCAAAACATCGCCAATGAGCTTGTTGTTTTTAAATTTTTCTTTAACAGAATCAATTTTGTTCCCTTTATAACTCTCATTTTGGAAACCAGCTGCCCCACTATCTACCACTTTTTCTATAGAGTTTTTTGCGCTTTTTAGATCTTGGGGATATTCCTGAAAAAAAACCCTTACATCTTCCAATGGAACACCGGTTTTCTTGGCAATTTGTTTTTCTATTTTGTCAACCCCAAAACGAATAGTCCTGATCGATTCTAATTTACCATTATCAATCAAACCAATGATGGTGCTATCTTTTTCAATTGAAACAATTAAATCAGTGGAGGGTTGACCTGTAGAAAGCGCACCAAGTTGTATACTCGCAAGGGCAAGTAGTTCCATATCCAAAGAAACCAATTCAGGGTCTACCCCATTCGAAGATAAAGAAAAAAGGAATTCTTTTATTATACTTTTGGGGCAGGAGGATACAAACAACCGGGTCTCCCCCTCCGACTCTTCAACAACAAAACCATCTACAATTATATCTTCTATGGAATATCCTTGAAAATAAGATTCGGACTCAAACTTTAAGGTTCTTTGGATTTCTTCTTTTCCAATAAATGGTATTTTAATTTCCCTCAAGGAACACATCCTGCTAGGCAATCCAAAAGCAATTCGGTTACTTTGAGGAGGATCCTCAATTTCAACCGATTTGGAATCTTGGGCATTAACCTCAGGGCTCTTTCCAATTTTATTTACTCCTAACCCTTTAATCAGTATTTTCTTGCTACTCCCTTCTATTTGAACCCAGGAAAACAAATCACCTGATAAATACACCCCGAGCGCTTTCAATTAAAACCCTCCTAGATTAGAACTGGTATTTAAATTCAAATGTGTTCCAATTATTACCTCAATGCGTTCTTTTAACCGTAAATCAGCTTGCCTTATTTTTTCCTTAACTTCTTTGTGATTAAGCATTAAATTTCTTTTATTAATTTTATCCATTTCTAAATTCCAGGCCTCGATTATTATTTTTAGTTTCATTTTTTGTTCCCTTGACAAATTGTATGCCTTTTCCATAGCCAAAACATAAAAACTGAATTTATTGGCCTGATAGGAGTTGCGTTTTTCTTTTAAAAAGCAAAAGAAAAACGCAACTCCTATAGCAAAAAGTAAAGCAACCTTTATTACCATTTTCATTTTTCTGAAAGGTTAATAAAACTCGATTACTTTTCACCCATCTTTTGAGCCCTTATAATTTTATCGATATTTTCAATTACCTTGTTCATCCTCAATCGTTTGCTTTTTGAAGCATCAAGTTTTTTATTATTCAATACATTGAAAGAATATCCGACACTAACAAAAAAAAGCAACAACAAACAAGCTACGAGAATTTTTTTGCCCCTTCTTTTTTTTACAGTTTCAAATACACGGTTTTTTTTAATTATTTGGTCGCGAGAACCAAAAAGTTCAGCTTGGATGCTACTCCAAACCTTTCCTTTATCACCATTTATAGGATAGAAATGTTTTTTATAAAGCTTGATTAATCTCCGAATTTCCTCTAATTCATTTCTTCTCTTTAAAAACTCGGCAGTTTCACCAGAGGGAAATCGGTATTCAAATTCGTTCAAATCCAATTCCCCATCAAACCATTTCTGAATAACAAAATCACTATTCTTTGGTTTCATTGTCATTTCACCTCTTGAAGGTGTTCAATTTACTGGGCAGCCAAATCCCTATCAGTGCCAACAATTTTTTCATATGCCGTTTTAAATTTAACTCGTGCCCTAAATAATCGGGATTCAACAGTCCCAATAGAGCATTCCATAATAAAAGAGATTTCTTGGTATGACAAATCTTCAAATTCCCTCAAAAACAAAGTTGTCTTAAAAGGTTCCGGCAAACCATTTAAAATATCTCTAACAATTTGTGCAGTTTCTATCTCCTCAAGCTTCCGAATTGGGGTTTGAACTTTTTTATCCAACCTACCATCTAAGATTTCTCCATCTTTATAATAATTAAGGGTAAAAGAGGGGCCTGATTGAAGAAAAAAAACCTTTGGGCGCCGCCTTTTTTTATCAAGAAAATCGTGCGCGGTATTTATTGCTATTTTATACAGCCAGGTAAAAAACTTGGAGGCGCCCTTAAAAGTATCTACTTTCTTAAACACTTTAATGAAAACTTCTTGTGTTAGATCCTCTGCCTCACCCGCATCTTTCAAATAATATTGAAATAAAACCATTAACCTTTTCTGATATTTTTGGACGATTTTTTTAAAAGTGGCTTCAATCTCGAGGTTATCATTTCCTCTCTTTGCCCTCACCAATTGTTTAATCAAGAAGGAATCGCAATCCACTCTTTTTTCCCCTTTTAAATAGGAGTATCTATTTCCGAATTTTTTAACTAAAATATATCTTTAAGCTTCTTTATAGAGACAATCAATTTCTTTAAACTTTATTTGGTTCCATTTTAATTTCTATTAAACGGACGGATAATTTTTAAAAATATTCCCAGGAAATATTATTTCCTTTCCTGGGGTAATTGAAACGAATTTCATAGATTAAAATAAAATTTCCACATTTTCATACCTTACATGTATTTTAAAAGCCTCCAATTCCTTACCTTTTTTCTTGATATTAAAAAACATTTCACTTTTTTATATTACCCCTAAGCTTTCCTTATAACCTTTCACCTAACTACAAAAATGATAAAGAACTTAAAAAGGCGGATAGATTCATATCATTAAAAACTCCCACTAAATTCTAATTGTTACCTTTAATAACTTTCTTTAAGGTCTTATTAAAATGAAAATTAAAATAAAAAAGGAATATCTCTTAAACTTTCTCCACAATTTTTCACAACAAAACTAAATCCCTTTAAGATAAAGGCAAAACCTTACCCCCCCCTTTTACGGTCGATAATTAATAGTGGATTTTTCAATTATGGTAAATATGCATGCAATATTGGGAACTTGCTTACAAAATTTTTTGATTTTTAGAAAAGGGAAATTTTTACCACATTAGATTGAAAATTTTTAACAAAAATACATAACATTAAGCACCTCCCCTTTTAACCATTTTTGGAACCCCACTATCAACCAATAATAAAAAAACCTTTTTCTTCAAACAAAAATTTTATGGGTTTTATCTTTTTGGAAAATAAACAATTGTTTTCAAAGTTTTTTCAAACATTTTCATGTTAACTTAAATACATTCAAATAAACAATATAGAAAAACAACAAGCCAATCAATTCTTAAAACAATAATTCTAGGTTCTTTTCAAATTGAACCCCTTACAATAATGGGGAACTTTCTATTAAATTCATTTCAACAGATAGAAAACTTGCCTTTAATTTACAAACATTCCCCCCTTCGAATTCTCTTTTATTATTTCCTTTTTATTTTAGATAATTAAAAGCTTAGAACCTGAACCTGTAAATTCCTTTTACCCCACCCCCCCCCAATTAAAAAAGGGATAACATTATCCCAGGGATCGATTGTTGAAAAGAGGTCTGGCTAATACAAACAAGATCTAACCCATTAATAACCGAATTAACTTGATAGTAATTGTCCCTTTTAATTTCCTTAAAAATATTTCGATTTCTTTCCACAAAAGATACCCTCCCTCCTTCCTTTTTGCCAAATAATAGAAAGCGAGAAAGGATCCCATCCGAATAATGCAAATTAATCCAAGTTTTATTAGTAACAGGATTTAAGAGGGTTTTAACTTTTTGGAGAACAAAACCATGGGCTGGTTTTGGATATTTTGAAACCTTAAACCCAAACCGATCAAAGACGTTAAAAAGATTGGAATATTGGTGTTGCGAAAATTTCGGCCTCCACCACTTTTCATTTGGATTTTTTTCAAAATTCCCCAAATTCAGATCTAAACTAATAAGTGCATACTTAATGCTGCCGTCAGAATTGAAACAGTAATAACTTACAACAATTGCAGTCTTTAAATCTCCGACTACTAAAAAAGAAAATTTGTTTTTTTCTTTTGGTTTTACCAAAAAAAGACCACATTGACGATTAAGAGTAAGAACTTTACCCATCGGAATTACAAAATAATTTTTCTTTGCTAAAACAGGATCGGCAACTCGAAAATCTCTATATTTGAAATTAAAGCCTTCATTAAAACTTACTTGAACACCACTACTAAACGCATCTTTTCCATTAAACCTTTTTTCCAGATTTTCCCTTATTACTTTTTGAAAAAAGAAGCGTTCTTTTTTCTTGGATCTTGAGAATTTAACCTGGACAATCTCATCATAATAATTAAGACCGATTTTATCTCTATAATAAAAACGCCTACTTGCCTTAAAGGGGACGTCGGTCCATGATAAGTAAGTCTGTTTTAAAAAATTTGACCCATCAAGACTTAAAGGGTGAAAGGGTATTTGACTTTCAACAGCAAGACTTTCTTGGCCAAGGGCACAATCTATTTCAACAAATAAACCACCGATTATAAAACAGGCAAGAACCAAGGCTTTAGGATTATTAAAAACACCCGTTGACATTAAATTTTTAAGACTCTTTTTCATTTCCAAAAATAAACCCACTTAGGACTTGGGTTACTAAAATTGGACGCACGATTTTTAACGGTCTTTTCAAGTTTAAATGGTTTCCTATTGGCCAGCTTTAATGTTTTTGAATACCAAAAAAAAGAGCCAAGAAACAACAAAAGCACCAACAAGCCAAACTTATATTTACCCTTGAAATGTTTAGCATTATTGTTCTCATAAAAACATTTCGATTTTTTAATCCGAGAAAAAACAAGACCAAACAACCTTTCAGGCGCTTTAAGATTTTCACCTAGTTTCAAATGCCCCTGCAACTCCCCCTGATTTAACGGGGAAAGGAATATTTCTTCATAGCTAGGAAGAATGTATTCTTTCTGGCATGCATCCTTTCCATAGTTAAAATCGCCGCTTTTTCCTAACTTATCTACAAAGCTTACATTCTTTGTTTTGTTCTCATGGCCCAAAAAACCTACCTTATGGGTAAGACCTAACCTGCATTGAAAAAACAATTTAACACAAGAAAAAGCAGCAAAAAGAAACCCAACAAGGTTAACTTTCTGTTGTTTTCGATTTTTTCCTATCACGATGTCACCGAGGAACAAAAACCTATACATGTTTTCTTTTTAAAAAGGAACCAATTGCCAGATGGGCACGAGACAACCTTGATTTGACAGTTCCTACCGGAAGATTTAACATTTCTGCAACCTCACCGTAACTAAGATTTTCCAAATACCTTAAAACTACTACCACCCGCAATTTTGGAGACAAAACAGACAGAATTTTCTGAAAATCAAACAAACCCTCCCTCCTAGGCTCATCGCTTTCAAAAAGAAACCGCTCCTCAAAAAACAGTGCGCTTGGCTCATCTGAAATATCGACAAAGCATGATTCTTTTCTTTTTCTTCTTCGACATATATCAATGGCAGAATTAACGGCAATACGGTAAAGCCAAGAGGAAAGCTTTGATTTTAAATTAAAGTTATTTATGTTTTTATAAATAAGAATAAAGGTTTCTTGCGCTGCGTCCAAAGCATCGGCGGAATTGCAAGTTATCCTAAGGGAAACCCTATACACAAGATCCTTATACGCATCATAAAGAAGCCTAAACCCCTCCTCAAACCCTGAAGTTCCAGGGATCCTACACAGACGGACTATTTTTAAATCTAAGCTTTCATCCATTTTCTATAAAAACGATAGACATCCAGACTTTTGTTCCATATCCATTATTTTTTCCCGTTTTTTTGATAAATTTTTCAACCTCCAACCACCACCCCTAGACCATCAGGAAGAATAAACGTTAACCCTTTCATTTTATTGCAATTGGGGGCACACTTGAACCTTGATGCAATTTGGCACTTGGCTGAAACAACCTCACAAAGAAGCCCTGCCGCCCCCACACTTTGGGTGTCCAAATTAAAAACGCAAACTCTATTTTTACTCCAAAAAGGATTTGTTAACTCTAACCTTCCAGCTGTCTGAAATCCTAATTTTTGTTTGTCTAACCTAACAATTGTTAAAAAAGAGCCGCCATCTTTCACCATTAAGGACCCGGATCTTAACAACCTGTTTCCAACAATAGCAAGGCCAGATATAAGGAATTTATTGGGGAATTTTTTAATGGGAACAGAGGCCTTAAAGGTTGACCGAACCAACACCCCCCCCTTAAGGTCACGCCCTACCTTCAACGATACAAACCCTCTTTTTATTAAATCATTAAGAGGAAACCTTATTCCACTAACATCTAGAAAAAGAGAAAATCCCTTAATTTCTGTCAGGCTACCAGAGGGTATATAAAACAGGCAGTGCACCCACAAATCCTTACAATGAACCCTTTTGGGGGTAGGCTCTAAATTAAACAAAACGCGGAAACCGTTTTTTGGACGTGAAGCCCCCCCTTTTTTACTTGCCAATCCATAGGAAACTATTTCAACAAAATCAGAAACCCCATCTGAGTCCGTATCGACTTTTAGTGGGTCAGAAAGGGTGATCCATTCCAAAGAATCTGGCAATAAATCCGAATCGGAATCAACCAATGCATCTTTAGAAATAGATGCGAACAATTTATTTGCCATTTTTTTTAAGCTTTGAAAATGCCCCCCTTTCCGATATATCCCTATGAAAATTAATAGGATTAAAGAAATACATAGGAGAAAGAAAGGAATAGATCTACCCGTTCCCTTACGGATAAATTTTTCTGGAAAACCAAGTAAAGTACTAAATTTTTTAAACATAATACATGCTCTCTTTTTATGCTAATAAACTTATTTTATCAAAATTCCCTCAAATTACAACGAATGGAAAAATTTTAGCCGATTATTCCAGTTGAACAGTTTTTTTACCCCATCCGCCCTTTTTGTGGAATATTTCCCCTCACTAAACTGTATTTATGATTTTTTAAGGTTTTTTTATAAATATATTTTATCCCGACCTTTGTATCCCTTACCTAAGTTTCAATAGGGAAAAAAATTTGTTACCAATTAAGCCAGGTATATTTCCCACCCATAAAAATTTTTCCTCTCAATTTCTATCCAAAAAACCTTTTTGTGGATCAATTTGAAAATTTTTACCCCTGTATCTAATAATCCTTTCTAGGAAGAACTTCTTAGGTTTTCTTTCAGAATGTAAAAGAGAAACGGTTTTCAATCCATCGGATACTTGCCATAGCCCCCTTTTCGGATATGTCATTTTTCCCCCTCCCAGATTCATAATGTGGAAAA
>Ga0256841_1001302_pt1 | contig 22051 bp, 17 predicted proteins | sample 356308metaG_FD_185971 | JGI IMG/M metagenome (GOLD analysis project Ga0256841, IMG submission 185971) | Hydrothermal vent microbial communities from Mid Atlantic Ridge, Atlantic Ocean - 356-308 | ecosystem: Environmental > Aquatic > Marine > Hydrothermal vents | place: Atlantic Ocean: Mid... | reverse complement strand
GTTGCACCGCTGATTTTTTACCTGAATTTTGCAAGCGTCGCGTTTGCCGCCTATACAAGGCGCAGGGCATGCAGCTGTGGTATACAGACGCAAATGCCCTGCAACACAGTAGAGGCGGTAAAATCGGTGCTCCCGCAGGGCAGACAATTTTGAAGTCAAAATGGAAGGTTTCCGAACATACCAATGACGCTGAAAAATATCGCGCTGCATCCATAGACAGCCATGAGATAACATTACAATTTTGTAAGTTTTCAAAATTGTCTGTGCAAGATTCAGGTTTTAAACAGGCCGGTGCCAACCCCGAAGGGAGGGGTTTCCGCTAAAGGCGATGTTTTTCCTCAGTGGCCGGATTCGGAAGTACGGTGACGCACCGAAGCCGGCAAGACGCCCGTCCGGCAAGGCACGAAACTTCGGCCTATCGGGGATATGCCGTGGTTTGTGCAACGCAGCCCGACGGGATGCATGCACGGATGAGTGCCATCATATTTATGAAGCGGGCCACTGAGGTGCAAAACGCGGCCCGTCGGATGGAATACAGATGCGGGAGGGGAAGGGTGCGCCCCGTGTACCGGGAAACGAGACAGGCGTACCTGCTGCGTTCCGATCGGCAGGTTCCGGGCGGCGTCCGCACGCCGTATTTCGACACCGGCCGCGGGCGGCAAAACAGCCCGGGCGCTAAAAAATCTTACCGGGGTTCATCAGGTTTTTAGGGTCGATCAGGGTCTTGATCTGCTTCATCAGGTCGTAGCCGCCGCCGTGCTCCAGGGGCATGAACTGGCGTTTCCCGATGCCCACGCCGTGCTCGCCGGTGCAGGTGCCGCCGAGCTCCACGGCCCGGGTCACGATGCGCCGGTTGACGGCCTCCAGTTTCTGCCAGGCATCTTCGTTCCGGGGGTCTCCCGGCATCACCACGTGCAGGTTGCCGTCGCCGGCGTGGCCGAACACGTACCCGGGCACCTGCGCCTGGGCCACAACCGACTGGGCAAACACCACCATCTCGGGATAGCGTGAAATCGACACGGCCGCATCCACGATGAGCGTTTCGTTGCCCGGATGCGCGCGGTGGATGGTTTCGGCGGCTTCGTGGCGTGCCTGCCACAACTGCTGACGTTCGGCGGCGGACACGCCGCTCCTGAAATCCGTCGCCCCGCAGTCCATGCACACTTCACGGGCCAGTACGGCGGTTTCGTCGAGAGCCGCATCGCTGATCCCGTGAAATTCGCAGAACAGGGACGGCACCTCCGGCAGCCCCAGCTCTTTTTCGCGGTTCAGCAGGCCGATCAGGTTGGCGGGCAGCAGTTCCAGCGCCGCGGGTTCCAGGCCGGAAGCGATGAGCAGGGCAACGGCCTGCGAGGCATCTTCCAGGCGCTCGAAGGTGACCACCGCGGACAGGTGCTGGGCCGGCAGGCCGGTCAGCCTCAAAGTGGCCTCGGTCACGATGCCCAGCGTTCCTTCGGAACCGACGAACAGGCGCGTCAGGTCATATCCGGCTGAGGATTTGGGCGCCCGGCAGCCGGTGTGAATGGTGTCTCCCGCGGGCAGCACCACGGTCAGACGCATGACGTAATCCCGCGTGGCACCGTATTTTACGGTCCGTACACCCGAGGCGTTGTTGGCGATCATGCCGCCGATGGTGGCATCGGCGCCCGGGTCCGGCGGGAAGAAAAGCCCGTGGCGACCGGCTTCACGGTTCAGGGTCTTGCGCAGCACGCCGGGCTGCACATCCACCTGCAGGTCTTGCGGGCGCAACTCCAGGATCTTGTCCATGCGGGTAAAGTCCATGACCAGCCCGATACGGGTCGGCACGGGGTTGCCCTCGATGCTGGTGCCGGCGCCCCACGGGAAAACTGCGATTTCCTGATCGTAACACCAGGCCAGAATGCGGGACACCTCCCGGGTGCTGACGGGCCAGATCACACCGGCGGGCAGAGGGCCCCAGTGCGGTGAAAAGTCATGCCGGTGCAGCTCGCGGTGCGAGGTCCCCGTGGAAAAACGGTCCGCCGCTACCAGGGATTTTAAGGCTTCGATCTGTTGCGCCGAGAACTTTTCCATGAGCAACTTTCCCTTTTGATGCGCCTGCGATGCCGGCCGGCCGCCCGTCATCGCCGAAAGGTTTAGACAACTAAAACAAAAATTCGTACCGCTGCAGGTCCCGGCTGTACACAGCCCTATGCATCGCCGCGCAGCACGCGCTTCAAAATCTTGCCGGTGGCGCTTTTGGGCAGCTGTGCGACAAACTCCACCTTGCGGGGCACCTTGTAGACCGCCATGTGGGCGCGGCAGAATTCGATGAGTTCCCCGGGGGTTGCTGTGGCGCCGTCCTTCAAAACAACGGCGGCGTGCACCGTTTCGCCGCGGGTGGGATCGGGCATGCCGTAAACGGCGGCCTCCTGAACCGCCGGATGTTTGAAAATCACCTGCTCCACCTCGTTGGGATAGACATTGAAGCCGGCGGCGTTGATCATATCCTTGACGCGGTCGGCGATGTAAAAATAGCCTTCCTCATCCATGGTGCCGATATCACCGGAATGCAGCCAGCCCGCACGGATGGCCTCTGCCGTGGCCTGCGGATTTTTCCAGTAGCCCTGCATGACATTCGGCCCCCGGATAATGATTTCCCCCATTTCCCCCGGCGGCAGCACATGGCCATCTTCATCTGCAATTCTCATTTCGACATTTTCGATGGGCATGCCGATGCTGCCGGGTTTGTGGTGAAACTCGTGATTGTAGCTGGCAAAAGGCGAGCACTCGGTCAGCCCGTATCCCTCGAAAATCGTCAGGCCGAATTTTTCCCGCCATTGCCGCAACGTCTCTGTGGGCATATTGGCCGCGGCGGTAAAGCAGTACCGCAGGCTTGAAAAATCAAGTCCGGAAGTATCCATGTTGATCAGATGCGTGTAGACGGTCGGTACCGCGAAGAACATGGTCACCTGCCGGCGGGAAATGGCATCGGCCACCGGCTCGGGCTCGAAGCGGCGGTGCAAAACGATGGTGGCGCACTTGCGGATGCCACCGTTTAGAATGTAATTCTGGCCGAAACAGTGAAAAAGCGGCAGAAAGAGGTGCAGCCGGTCTTCAGGGCCCATACCGGAGTGATTGGCGGCGGAAGTTGAATTGGAAACGATATTGGCCTGGGTCAGCACGGCACCCTTGGGAAACCCGGTGGTGCCGGAGGTATAGAGAATGGCGGCCGGGTCCCGCCCATCGGTTTCGGCACTGGTAGAACAGCGGTCCCCCCCGGCCACCAGATCCTGGAATGCCAGATCGTTGCCGGCTTCGCCCTCGGCAACGACGATATGCTGCAACGTGGGCAGTTCATCGGCAGGGACATGCTCGCGCTGCGCAGCGGTTGTCAAGAGCAGTTTGGCCCCGGCATCGTTGACGATATATTTGACCTCATCGCGCTTGAACATGGAATTGATGGAAACCGCAATGGCGCCCAGCTTCTGAACGGCGAAATAGCCGACCACGAACTCGGGGATATTGGGCAAAAACAGGGCCACCCGGTCGCCTTTGGCCACCCCCAGCGCCCGCAAGCCGTTGGCCAGGCGATTGGCCTGCTCATCGAGCTGGCGGTAGGTCAGGGTTTGATTCTCAAATACCAAAGCGGCCTTGTCGGGGAAAAAGAGACGCGCACGCACCAGATTTTCGGCGATGTTCATGGGCGGTTCCTCTGCCTGTGTTTTGAAAACCGGCGTTTTCGTTTGAAAATCCCGGGCAACTACAGCGCCCGGATGCAATGCTGCCATGACAGGAGCTGTCGTTGGCAAATATGTCCGGGATTCGACATTCTGTCAATGCCTTTTCCGTAAGGGTGCAACGGCGGCAAAGCCTAAATGCTCGCAGCGCTCAGGCCGCCGGGGCCTACTCAACCTTACGGCCAAGAATTCTATTTGACTTTTCGCTGCGCTTGTCCTTTATATTGGGTTGCTGCTGGCCTATATGTTTCTCACCGCTTTCATGGTTTTATGCCGGAAAAGGAGGTCCATCATGAACAAGAAAATCCTGTTGATCCTGCTGGTGCTCGCGACGTTTACGGTTGTCAGTGTGGCCTCGGCGGCCCAGCCGCTGCGCCTGCTGACCTGGAAAGGTTATGCCCACAAGGAACTGATCGATAAATTCACCAAGCAAACCGGCATCGAGGTCCGGGTCACCTACACCAACAACGAAGAGATGATCGCCAAGCTGCGGGCCACGCGCGGAGCCGGCTTCGACCTGGCGCAGCCCAGCCAGGACCGCATTTCCTCGGTACAGAAAAAGTACCATATCTACCAACCCATGGATTACTCCAAGATCAAGACCGGTGAGTTCATCGCCTCCATGCTGGCCGCCGTGAAAAAGAACACCCTGGTGGACGGCAAATCCTATGCCGTGCCGTTTTGCTGGGGCACTTCCGGCCTGGTGGTCAACAAGAAAATGGCCCCGGATGCCAAGGATTACACCGACCTGCTCAACAAAAAATACGCCGGCCGCATCAGTTACCGCCTGAAACGGCCGACGCTGATCGCCCTGGCCTTTGCCCTGGGCGACAATCCCTTTGCAAAATACAGCGACGCAGCGGCTTACAAGGCGCTGATGGAAAAAGTCGGCGCAGCCATGATCAAGGCCAAACCGCTGGTGAAAAACTACTGGACCAACGGGGACGCCCTGTTGCAGTCCATGCGCTCCGGCGAGGTCTGGGTGGCCATGGCCTGGGACGGCGGCGGCTGGAAACTGCACAAGGAAAACCCGGACATCGACTTCGTGGCCCCCAAAAGCGGCGCGCTGGGCTGGATCGACACCTTTGCCCTGCCGGCCAAATCGAAAAACGTGGCCGGCGCCTACAAGTGGATCAACTTCGTGATGCAGCCCGAAAACGCCGCCATCTTCACGAACCTGGAAAAGTACGCCACCGCCTCCAAGGGTGCCATCGACAAGGTTGATCCTGCGGTGAAGGCCAATTTCAAGCGCTGCTTTCCCAAGACGGCCGTGGACAACATCAAGTGGTACCCGCCGGTGCCGGCCAGGCTCGAGGCCATCGAAGGCAAAATACTGGACAAGGTCAAGGCCGCCAGATAGATCGTTAAGCTGAAAAGCAGGCATAGCGAACCATTCCACAAAGGGGGCGGCCTAAACGGCAGGCCCCCTTTTTGATGACGCGCGGATAAACCAGATGCGGGCGCCAAAGTATGCAGATTGCCCTTTCAGTTCAAAATGTGATCAAAAAATTCGGGGATTTCACAGCCGTAGACAACGTTTCCTTCGAGGTCCCAGATGGTGGTTTTTTCTCCATCCTGGGGCCCTCCGGATGCGGCAAAACCACGCTGTTGCGCATGATTTCCGGTTTTATCGAACCTTCCGCCGGCCGGATTGAAATCCGCGGCCGCGACATGGCCGGCCTGTCCCCCAACAAACGCCCGGTGAACCTTATCTTTCAGAACCTGGCCCTGTTTCCCATGATGTCCGTGGCCGAAAACGTGGCTTTCGGACTTCAGCGGCGCCGCGAGAAAAAAGAGGTCATCGAGCAAAAAGTGGCCGAGATCCTGGCGCGCGTCGGCCTGCCCGGTTTCGGCGAAAAAAAAATCCACCAGCTCTCCGGCGGCCAGAAGCAGCGTGTGGCCATCGCGCGCTGTCTGGTGCTGGAGCCGGCGGTGCTGCTGCTGGACGAGCCGCTGGGGGCGCTGGATCTGAAGCTGCGCGAACAGATGAAAGTGGAGCTGAAAAAGCTCCAGGCCCAGGTGGGAACCACCTTCGTTTACATCACCCACGACCAGTCCGAAGCGCTGGTGATGTCCGACAAGGTGGCGGTGATGAACAGCGGGCGTTTCGAACAGATCGACACCCCTCCGAATCTTTACAACAACCCCAAAACACCGTTCGTGGCGCGCTTCGTGGGGGACAATAATACCTGGTCGGGGCGCATCATTGCATGCACACAGGAAGGCCCCGGTGAAATCGTGGCGGAAATCGAAACCGCCGAGGGCGAGCGCTTCCGGGTGCGCAGTACGGATCGGTTCGCACCCGGCGCCGGTGTGGACCTGTTTCTGCGCCCCGAGTCCATGCTCATCGAGCCCGACGCGGACATCGCCGACTTAAACCGCTTTCAGGTGGTGGTAAAATCGATTCTTTTCGACGGCGCCAACAGCCGCCTGCTGGCCAATCCCCTGACCGCCGATACGGAACTGCTCATCGCGTTGCCCCAAAACCGGCAGTACGATTACATCCAGCCCGGCGACAAGATTGCCATCGGATGGCATGCCCAGGCGGGCATCTGCTTTCCCAAAGTATAAAAACAGGTAAGAACGGCCCATGAAAACATCTCTGCGCTGGTCACTGTTTTTCTTTCTGACGCCGGTTCTGCTGTGGCTGTTTCTGCTGATCGTCCTGCCGCACATCGATTTGCTGATTATGTCCTTCCGCATGGATACCGACGATGGGAAAACGATCTGGACGCTTTCCAACTACCTTAATTTCTTTCATGAGCCCATTTACTGGCTGACGTTCGTACGTACGGCGGTCTACTCGATCATCGTGACGCTTCTGACCCTGGTGATCACCTTTCCGCTGGCTTTTTACATCACCAAGGTGGTGGGCCTGCGTTTCCAGGGGTTTTTCATGACCATCATCCTGATGCCCTTCTGGGTCAGCGAACTGGTGCGCGTGTACGGCTGGATGATCCTGTTGCGTGAAAGCGGCGTCATCAATCACTTTCTTTTAAAGTTCGGCCTTTTGAGGCACCCCGTCGAAATGCTTTACCATGATTCCACCATGATCATGGGGCTGGTCTACACTTCCATGCTCTTCATGGTGGTGCCGCTGATCTCGGTGCTTGAGAGCCTGGATGACGGGCTGATCGAAGCGGCCTACGATTTGGGCGCCAACATGTGGCACATCCTGTTTAAAATCATTATTCCGCACGCCGTGCCGGGAATTGTTTCCGGCTGCATCGTGGTTTTCATGTTGACTCTGGGCAATTATCTGACCCCCAACCTGATGGGGGGCAAGAACTCCCTCTGGTTCACCGAGCAGATCTACAACGAATTCATCGCGTCGTTTAACTGGAACCAGGGCGCGGCCTTTGGTTTTCTGCTGCTGGTGCTGTCCTCGCTGGTCATCTGGGCGGGGCTGAAAATGTCCGGCCAGAAGCTGAGCCAGGTGGTCCAATGATCCGTACGCTGCCAAATTCCAGACCCTACACCATCGGATTCAAGATCTATATCGTCTGTTTTTTCGTGTTCCTGTTCGCCCCGCTGCTGATCACCTGCATCCTGGCGTTCAACGACTCCCAGTTTCCGTCGCTGCCCTGGAAAGGTTTCACACTGCAGTGGTTCACAGGCAATCTGCCCGACCGGGTGGGGATCTTTCACGATGAAATCAACCTGCACAGCATCTGGACCAGTGTCCAGGTGGCTTTTTTCGTAACCCTGCTGGCCACTACGGTGGGCACCTGCGGCGCTTTTCTCTTCGAGCAGGAAAATTTCCGATTCAAACAGCTGCTCTATTTTCTGATGCTGGCGCCGCTGGTCATCCCCGGCGTGATTCTGGGAATCTCCATCCTTTTGTTCAGCAACAGCCTGGGGACTTTTTTTGAGCAGCACCTGCATCTGGAGTTGGACTTTCTGGGGCCGGGCCTGCCGCTGGTGGTACTGGGCCAGTTTTCATTCATCACGACACTGGTCACCCTGGTGGTTTCGGCACGGTTGAAAAAATTCGACCACACCCTGGAAGAAGCGGCGCTCAACCTGGGTGCCAACCGCTTCGAGGTCATCCGGTACATCACGTTGCGGTTTTTAAAACCCGCCATCATCGGCTCGGCGGCTGTGGCTTTCCTGATGTCTTTCGAAAATTTCAACACCACCCTGTTTCTGGTGGGCTCCGACCCGACCCTGCCCATCAACCTCTACCTGCAGGTGCGCGACGGCAGCACACCGGTCATCAACGCCATCTCCTTTCTGCTGATCCTGGGCACATCCACGGCCGCGGTGGCCAATTTGTATTTCAGCCGCAAACGCAAAGATTGACAAAGTTCCGCCGCGGCACTATAAATGCCCTTTTCAGCATTCCATTGGAAAGGACCTGCATATGTCGCCTACAACGCCCGCCGAATCCGCCCGCGTGGACCCCGTCAAGCTGACCCCGGAAAGCCGGTTCCAGTTTCGATGCCACCCGGGGGTATCCTGCTTCACCCAGTGCTGCCGGGGAATCAACATTCTTTTGACACCCTACGACGTGATTTGCCTGAAAAAGCGCCTGGAACTTACCTCGGAAGAATTTCTGGCCATTTACACCCAGCCACACCTGCTGGAAAAAACCGACCTGCCGGTGGTGAGTCTCAAATTGCTGGACGACGAGAAAAAATCCTGCCCCTTCGTACGCGATGACGGCTGCATCCTGTACCGGGACCGGCCAACCACCTGCCGCTACTACCCGCTGGGGGTGGCCAGTTTGAGCCATCGGGCCCCGGATGGCGACAACGCCTTCTTTTTCATGATCAAAGAGCCCCACTGTCGGGGTTTCGAGGAACAGGAAACCTGGACGGTCGCCGATTGGCGCAAGGACCAGGGTGTCGACATTCGCGACGAAATCAACGCCGAGTGGACCGACCTGCTGGTCCGCAAACGCTCGTTTCCGCCCCACATCCGCCTGACCGAGCAGGCCAAGCAGATGTTTTTCATGGTCAGCTACAACCTGGACAAGTTCCGGCGCTTCGTGACCGAGAGCAGCTTTCTCACGCGTTACCCGGTGGATGCCGAAACCTTGGAACGTATCCGTAAAAGCGATGTGGAACTGCTCAAATTCGGCCTGGGATGGCTCAAAAGCGTACTTTTCAATACCGAGCGGCTCGGCCAGGAAACACCCCGACAGGACGCTCCGGACGTCTCTGGTACCGAGTAGCGGGTTGCTCGGACGGTTTGCTTTGTTGGGTTCGAGGCGGCAGGGGGCAGGTGCGTAAAAAATAAAACCTGAATTTTGCAAGCCTCGCGTTTGCCGCCTATACAAGGCGCAGGGCATGTAGCTGTGGTATATAGACGCAGATGCCCTGCAACACAGTCGATGCGGTAAATCGGCGCTCCCGCAGGGCAGACAATTTTGAAGTCAAAATGGAAGTTTTCCGAGCATACCAATGACGCTAAAAAATATCGCGCTGCATCCATAGACAACCATGAGATAACATTACAATTTTATACGTTTTCAAAATTGTCTGTGCAAGATTCAGGTAAAAACCGGTTGGCGCAGCAGGCGCCAGCCGGTTTTTTTGATGGGAGGAGACGTATCGCCGGCTCAGTAGTCCGTGTAACAGAGACCTTCCCGATAAACCGGGTTTTCCAGGCGTTCGGCGATGTCCACCTGGAAGAAGTCTGCCACGGGCTGCAGGATCTCGGGATGTTCAGCGTGGGTCTTGCGGGCGGCGGCCAGGACGGTTTCCAGGCCCTGGCGGGTCATTTTTCCCAGCGGGGCCCGGCAGCCGCCGGACGGCATACCCAAAATGGCCATCAGGGTCTTGACGGCCAGTGGATTGCGGGCCCGGCAGGACACATCGCCGTAAGGTGTTTTTTCCGTGGTCTTGACGGTGACCAAGTTAAACAGCGGCGTCAGGGCTACGTTCAACTGTTCGGCGGCCTGCCGGTTGCCCTCTGACAGATAGCGCACCATCTGGCTGACGGCGGCCGGCGCGATATTGCTCATCACCGAAATGACGCCTGCCGCACCGATGGCACCATCGGTCATCATCTGAAAGGTCATGCCGTCGTCTCCGGACAAAATGGTCAGCGACTCTCCGCCGCAGGCCCGGGTGCGTTTCATATTTTCAAGGTTCCCGGTGGCCTCCTTGACCGTGCCGACGTTGGTGTAGGTTTGGTGAAGAATAGCGATGTCCTCGGGCAGCAACTGGGCCCCGGTCCTGCCGGGAATAACATAGGGAATGACCTGCACCGACGGGAAAGCGGCCGCCACCGGCGCCACGTACTCACGGCGGATCTCAAGGGAACTGGGGCCGTTGTAATAGGGATCGACCAGCAGAACGGCCTCCGCCCCGGCAGCGGCGGCATGGCGGGTGCCCTCCAGGGTCTCACGGGTGTTGTTGCTGCCGGTACCAGCGATGCACAGGCATCTGCCGCGCGTGCGGGCGATCACGGCATCGATCACACGGTTGTGCTCATCCCAGCTCAGGGTGGGGCTTTCACCGGTGGTCCCGACGGCCAGAATACCGCTGATGCCGTATTCCATCTGAAACTCGGCCAGTTTGTTCAAACCGTCATAATCGACTTTTGTGCCGGTAAAGGGCGTAATCAGGGCGGTATGGCATCCCTTGAGCATGACTCTCTCCTTTTTTTACAGCCAATATTCGCAAACTGGCCGGGTTGTCGCGGGTAAAAAAGAACGGCTGCTAAACTCTGGTAAAGAATCTGCATCAGCCTGTCAAGCAAAAAGATTAAGGGATTTTAATTGACAAATTTGCGCTTAAAAGGTATTTTTGATATTTTTTAACGGAGAATCAGGTCATGTCAAAAGCATCCAAAGCCAAGAATGCCGACGAGTATATTGCGCGCCAGCGGGCGGCGCTTTCCGCCAACCCGGAATGCGGCACATCGCATTACAATCTGGCGGTCGCCTTGCTGGGCAAAAAGCAGTACGACGAAGCCGAAAAAGAACTGTTCGAAGCCATTGAGTGCAGTCCCGGACTGGCCGAGGCCTACGTGCTGCTGGGGGGCATCTGCCTGCAGCGCGGCGACCTGGACGGCTGCCTGTCGTTCAACCAGCGGGCCGTGGCCGCACGCCCCGGTTTTTCGGAGGGGTACGGCAACATCGGCTTCGTGCAGATGCAGAAGGGCAACATCGATGAAGCCATCACCGCCCTTGAAAAAGCGACGCACTTCAACTTCCGCTTCGTTCAGGCGCTGACGACCCTGGCCAACGCCTACCTTATGCGCGGACGAATCGAAGAGAGCATCGAGACCAACCTGAAGGTGTTGAAACTCCAGCCCGATTTTGCGGTGGCCCACAACAACCTGGCCATTGCCTATCTTGAAAAGGGCGCGCCCCAACAGGCCCTTCCGCATGCTGACAAAGCCGTCGCGCTGGGCTATGAAGTGGCCCCGGAAATCTTAAAAGAGCTCGAGGCCTGCCGGTAGCCTTGTGGCGCACTTTGCTTTTTTCCTGGCCACCCGGAACGACCCGGTCTGCGAAGGTGGCCGGCGTTGGAAAATGCCGCTGCCCATCCACGGCCCGGCCGCGCCGCCCCGTGTACATGCACCGGATTTATCATCCCGGGTGACGGTGACATACGGGGATTACTTCACCTGCCTGCGGCGTTTTCTGAAAGACAGCATTCCTGCCATCCTTTCCGGACCCCACCGGCAGCCATCCGGAACTGACGCCATGGAGCATATCGACGTTTTCCTCGTCAAGCACGGACTGCTCTACCACCCCAGCCGCATCGAAGTGGCGCTTTCCGACCGGCGGCTTCAGTTTGCCGCCAATGTGGCGGTGACCCCCGAGGGCTGTGCCCGCCTTGAAACCGAATATGCCAGCCTGAAACGGCTGCAGAACGACTTCGACTTCAGCTACGTTCCACAGGTTTATGCCAAAGCTACGCGGCTGCAGGCCGGCCGGCAGCCGGCGGCTGTTTTCCTGGCCCAATGGTTTGAAAGCTACCACGAGTTTCATGTCGGCCGCAATCCGGCGGGCAGGGGTATGGTCACACTGTTATGGAACTCCCAAACCGACCCGCAGCGGCTTTTGGCGGTGCAGCAGCACCAGGTCTACCGCCAGGCGGCCAGAATCCTTACAGCCTACTACAACCCTTTGACTTTCGAGCACATTGCCCCATGGCATCATGCGGCCGGTGATTTTGTGGCGCGCGTGCAACACAACCGGGTGGACGTCAAGCTCATCGCCGCCAGGGGCTATGTCCCCCTGCTGCGTCGGAACGCAGACCCGCACAATCGCCTACAGGCCCAACGGCAGATGCTGGAAGCCTTGCTGGTCTTTCTGCTGCAGCTCTCCATGCGCATGCGTCTGGACCGTGAGGACGGCGTCGGACAGGTCGTCTGGCTGGACGAGGCTGTGGTGACGGACACCGTTGAAGGTTTTTACGACGGGCTGGCGCTGGCCTGCGACCGCCTGTCGATCCCTGCAGCCGCACAGGGCGATTTCCGGATTTACCTGGCTGGCGTCGAGCCGGATTATCTGCACAGCCTCGGCCTGGAGATGGCGGCACGCCTTTTTACGCCCACTGAAAAACAGGTGCTGAAGTGGCACCTGGAACGGCACGCAAACCAATTGCACGGGGCTTTAAAGGCCAATTCCTGCAAATAAAACGAATGCCATTCAGCGGATTGGATCCGCCGGTACAGCGGCCCAACATATAGATAGATGCCCCTGTTTTTGTCAACATAATGGGGTTAACATCCATGCACCCGGTCAACACCGGGCACATCCCGCGGCCCACCGGCTTTTTTATTGACAAGCAGCCTGTTTCACTTTATATCTTCATCTCTTAGGCTATAAGCTACGTGCGTAACAAAGATACCGGAAGCAGATCGATCAAGTTATCACGAGAGGAGGTGACTGCCCGCAATCCCGTCATGGAGAAACACCGTATCTGGTTGTCAGGGAGGCAACATATTAACCGAATGGAGGTAAATGATGGCAAAGCATGAAACCCCTATGTTGGACCAGCTGGAATCTGGGCCGTGGCCGAGCTTCGTTTCCGATCTGAAGCAGCAGGCCGAGGTGCGCGCCAAGAACGAGGCGAACATCGAGTTCCAGATTCCCCAGGACGTCGTGGAAGACCTCCTCGGCGTGCTCGAGCTTTCCTACAAGCATGGCCGCACCCACTGGAAACACGGCGGGATCGTCGGCGTCTTTGGCTACGGCGGCGGCGTTATTGGACGTTACTGCGACCAGCCGGAGCAGTTTCCCGGCGTCGCCCATTTTCATACGCTGCGCGTCAACCAGCCCAGCGGCAAGTTTTACACCACCAAGTACCTGCGCGAACTGTGCGACCTGTGGGACCTTCGCGGCAGCGGCCTGACCAATATGCACGGCTCCACCGGCGACATCGTCTTCCTGGGCACCACGACGCCGCAGCTGGAAGAGATCTTCTATGAACTCACCCACAAATACAACCAGGACCTGGGCGGATCCGGCTCCAACCTGCGCACGCCGTCCGACTGCATCGGCCAGGCGCGCTGCGAATTTGCCTGCTACGACACCCACGACCTGTGCTACAACCTGACCGAGGAATACCAGGACGAGTTGCACCGACCGGCATTTCCCTATAAATTCAAATTCAAATTCGACGGCTGCCCCAACTGCTGCGTGGCTTCCATCGCCCGTTCGGACCTGTCGTTCATCGGCACCTGGCGGGACAACATCAAGATCGATGCCGAGGCGGTGGCAGCCTATATTGGCGGCGAAATTCCACCCAACGGCGGGGCCCACTCCGGACGCGACTGGGGCCCGTTCGATATCCAGAAAGAAGTGATCGACCTGTGCCCCACGCACTGCATGTGGATGGAAGACGGCAAACTGATGATCAACAACAAGGAGTGCAACCGCTGCATGCACTGCATCAATGTCATGCCGCGCGCCTTGCATATCGGCGATGACCGCGGCGTCACCATCCTGGCCGGCGCCAAAGCGCCCATTCTGGACGGTGCCCAGATGGCGACGCTGATTATTCCCTTCATGAAAGTCGAACCGCCTTACACCGATATCAAAGAAAAGGTGATCGAGCCTATATGGGATTGGTGGATGGAAGAAGGCAAGAACCGTGAACGCCTGGGTGAACTCATGAAGCGCCAGGGCCTGCAGAAACTGATTGAGGTCCTGGGTGTAAACCCCGATCCCCGCATGGTTCAGGAGCCGCGCTCCAACCCCTATATCTTCTGGAAAGAAGATGAGGTTCCGGGCGGCTTCAAGCGTGATATCAACGAGTTCAGAAAATACCATCAGAGATAGGAGGGGCATAATCATGGCGTTTATATCTTCAGGATACAATCCCGATAAACCGATGGAAGACCGGATCACGGATATCGGTCCGCGTAAGTTTGATGAGTTCTACCCTCCGGTGATCGCCAAAAACAAGGGCAAATGGCTCTATCACGAGTACCTGCGGCCCGGCGTGCTGGTGCACGTGGCTCAAAGCGGCGACGAGGTGTACACGGTGCGCTGCGGCGGCGCCCGCCTGATGAGCACCACCCACATCCGTGAGATCTGTGAAATCGCCGAAAAGTACTGCGACGGCTACGTACGCTTCACAACACGCAACAACATCGAGTTCATGCTGAGCGACAAGTCCAAAGTCGATCCGCTGGTCAAGGATCTCGAGGGGCGCAAGTTCGACGGCGGCAGCTTCAAGTTCCCCATCGGCGGAACCGGCGCCGGTATCAGCAACATCGTGCACACCCAGGGCTGGGTGCACTGCCACACGCCGGCCACGGACGCTTCGGGACCGGTCAAGGCCACGCTGGATGAACTTTTCACGGACTTCCAGAACCACCGTCTGCCGGCCCACCTGCGGGTCTCGCTGGCCTGCTGCCTGAACATGTGCGGCGCGGTGCACTGCTCCGACATCGCCATTTTGGGCTATCACCGCAAACCGCCCATGATCGATCACGAGTACCTGGACAAGATGTGCGAAGTCCCGCTGGCCATCGCGGCCTGCCCCACGGCAGCCATCCGACCGGTTAAAATGGAACTGCCCGATGGTAAAAAAGTCAACAGCGTCGCCGTTAAGGAAGAGCGCTGCATGTTCTGCGGCAACTGCTACACCATGTGTCCTTCCATGCCGCTGGCGGATACCGAGGGCGACGGCATCGTGATCATGGCCGGCGGCAAAGTATCCAACCGCATCAGCGCACCGAAATTTTCCAAGGTGGTTGTAGCCTTTATCCCCAATGAACCGCCACGCTGGCCGACCACCACGGCCACCATCCGGAAAATCGTTGAGGCCTATGCGGCCGACGCCCACAAGTACGAACGTCTCGGCGAGTGGGCCGAACGCATCGGCTGGGAGCGCTTCTTTGAAAAATGCGAGCTGGATTTCACCCATCACCTGATCGATGACTTCCGGGATCCGGCCTACTACACCTGGCGGCAGACCTCTCAGTTTAAGTTCTAGCCGGCGTGTGAATATTCAAAAGGGGGTATGCGTACCCCCTTTCACCAGAGAAAAGAGGCCCAACCATGGATTACGAAGAAGCAAAGGTGAAAGTGACCGAAGAGCTGACCAAGAAGCTGAAGACCAAGTCCAAGTTTTACTTCAACGATCTGGCGAAGATTCTCGGCGAAAAGCCACGGGCAGCCAAAAAAATTGTCAACCAACTGGTGCAGGACGGCGTTCTGGAATACTGGTCCAGCGGCAGCACCTCCATGTACGGATTGGCGGGCACCGGCAAACAGGCGCACGCCGAACACGAAGACTAAATTCTTGAGTGCAAGGCCCGCCGGCCTGCTTGCAAGAGCAGCAGCCATCGGCATGCAGGGGAAACGATGGGTATTTCTGGTGTTGTAATCGCTGCCCTGCGGGGAGGGTCCGGAAAAACCATCCTTTCGGTCGGCGTCATCGCAGCCTTACAGCGTCTGGGCCATGTGATTGCCCCCTTCAAAAAGGGCCCGGACTACATCGACGCGGGCTGGCTCGGCCTGGCGGCCGGCCGGCCCTGCTACAATCTGGACACCTTCCTCATTCCGCCCGCCGTCATTGCACACGCTTTCGCCCGCCACGCCTCATCCGCCGATATCGCCGTCATCGAGGGAAACCGTGGGCTTTACGATGGCATCGATACGGCCGGCAGCACCAGCACGGCCGAGCTGGCCAAGCAGCTGGGATTGCCTGTGGTGCTGTGTATCGACTGCACCAAAGCCACCCGTACCATGGCGGCCGTGGTAGGCGGCTGCCGCCAGTTTGACCCCCAGGTCCGCATTCGTGCGGTAGTGCTCAACCGCGTGGCCGGACGCCGGCACGAAACGGTGCTGCGCGACAGCATCGAAAAACACTGCCGCATTCCGGTGATCGGCGCCATCCCCAAACTGGACAGCCGCCAGTTCCCCGAGCGCCACATGGGTCTGGTACCCACGGCCGAACATGGGTGGGCAACCCGTTCCGTCGCATCCGCCGCCGACATGGTCGACCGCTACATCGACATGCAGGCACTGCTTGGCATCTGCGAAAAAGCGGCCGGTATCGCGGCGGGCGTATCTTCGCGTCCCGCCGGCGATGATTTTTCGCCTGCACGTACACAAATCCCGAAGGAAAGGCCGCGCGTCGGCGTCATCCGGGATTCGGCTTTCCAGTTCTACTACCCTGAAAACCTCGCGGCACTGGCCGATGCCGGCGCCCAAGTGGTCTTTACCAGTCCCCTGCGGGAGCGCCGCCTACCGCAAATCGATGCCCTGTATATCGGCGGCGGATTCCCCGAAACCCATGCACAAGCCCTGGCGGAAAACCACGCGTTCCGGGACCGCATCCGGCAGCTGGCGGCAGACGGGCTGCCGATTTACGCCGAGTGCGGTGGCTTGATGTATCTAGGAGAAGCCCTGTCGCTGGATGCGCGCCGTTATCCCATGTGCGGCGTGCTGCCGGTGGTTTTCGGCCTTTCCGCCAAACCCCAGGGCCACGGTTATACCGTTGTGCATGTCGACCGTCCCAACCCCTATTTCGACGTCGGGACACAGCTTAAAGGGCACGAATTCCACTACTCCAGGGTACTGGACTGGCAGGGGTCCGATCGGGACACCGTTTTTTGCATGCAAAAGGGCCGCGGCTTTCAGCACGCCCGCGACGGCATCAGCTTTAAGCACGTGCTGGCCACCTACACCCATCTGCACGCCCTGGGCACCCCCCAGTGGGCACCCGCCGTGGTGCGCATGGCCGCCGTATACCGGGCTACAAAAAGGAAAAGGGCGGTGGCCTGAACCCCCTCCGCCCTTTCAAGTCGCGGTCAGCCGTTACTTCTTGGCATGACAGGTTTTGCAGGTCGTCGGTGCTTTCTTGTCTTTGGCAGGCTTATACTTCTTGTTGTACGCCCTGTGGCAGCCCTTGCAGTTGTAATGCATGGCTTCGGCATGGTATTTCAGGCGCTCTTTCTTGGTCAGCTTCTTGGCGCCGTGGCCCTTGGGGCGCTCACCGGGGATCTTGTGGCACTCAATGCAGCGCTGGACTTTGTCTCCCGCCTTGAGGTTTTTCAAGGGCTTATTGTCTTTGTCGTGGTGGCACTCTCCACAGCCGTTTTTATACAAATCCGGGTATTTCTTGGCGTAATCGTCCTGGTGTCTCTTGTGATGAAAGACAACGATGGGTTTTTTATGTTTTTTGTAGGCCTTGTCGTTCATCTTGATCACGTCTGGCACCGTGGTTGCCGCATAAATGCCTACACTGGCCAACAGCAGTGCGATACCGGCCCCCAATGCCACCATCAGCTGCAGTCTTTTGCGCTTCATTGCTTGTATCCCTCCTTATTCGAAAAATAAAATTATGGTGTATAGTTATGCTTTCCGTCAACGCGGAAAGTCGTTGCACCTGTTTGCAGCCGGCCGGCGTAAAAGGTTTCCATCAGGTTTCTGCCGCCCCGTTTTCCGCAGCGCGCTTTTTGCCGAAAATTCTGGCGCCCAGAATGCTGATTTCATACAGCAACATCAGCGGCAGGGCCATCATGATCTGGGTCACCACATCCGGCGGCGTCAAAATCGCCGCAGCTGTAAAAAATAACAAAATCGCATACTTGCGATTTTTCGTAAGGAACGGCGTGGAGACGATTCCCAGCCGGGCCAGAAAGGTGACGGCCAGCGGGAGTTCGAAAACCAACCCGAAAGCCAGCAGCAGCTTGGAGGAAAAACCCAGGTATTCCTTCATTGAAGGCAGGGGCTGAATGGTGTCACTGGCAAAGCCCATGAAGAACTTGAAGCCGTAGGGAAATACGACAAAATAGCCGAACAGTGCACCGCCCACAAAAAAAACCGTCGATAAAAGCACGATCGGGATCAGGATCCGTTTTTCCCGGCGGTAAAGGCCGGGTGACACAAACATCCAGAATTCATAGATAATGACCGGCGCTGCCAGAATCAGGCCGGAGAGAAAGGCGACTTTCAGATAGGTGAAAAAAGCTTCCGGCAGGCCCGTGAAAATCAGCTTGTCACCAGGCGGCATCACCCGTATCAACGGACGTGTCAGAATGATAAACAGCTTTTCTTTGAATCCATAGGAGGCGACGAATCCCACCCCAACGGCGGCCAGACAGATGATCAGGCGCTTGCGGAGCTCATCGAGGTGCTCGGTAAAGGGAAGCTTTTCATCCTCATCCATGCCGTTCAGGCTCCCTGTCGGCGGCGGCATGGTCCGAAGAAGGCGCAGCTCCGGGATACACCTTCGACGAATCCTTGCCGGCAGGCGCATCGGCGGCGGCTTTCTGTTCGCCCCGGCCCGGCTGGCGGCTTTGCGGTTCGTCAAAAAGTTCACCGTCTGCTGGCCCGGTATCTCCGGAGGCCGCTGCGCCCCGATCGCCGCCGCCCTTGTCCACTGCCGGGTCCTCGTCCGCTGTTTCCGGTGTCTCGGCCTCCTCGAGCCCCTTTTTCAGCGTGTCCCGCAGGTCCTGCCGGACCTCGCCGAAGGTGTCCCGCACCTCCTTGAAATCGGTGTCGATATCCAGGGAATCTTTCAAATCGCTGGTGGCCTTTTTAAATTCGCCCAGGGCCCTTCCCAGTGACTTGGCAAGATCGGGAAGTTTTTTCGGGCCGATAACGATCAGTGCAATGACCAGAATCAGCAGCAGTTCCGGCATTCCGATGCCGAACATGGCGTCACCTCTGCACCCGTTTCACGACACCCGCAAACGGGCCAAGCGTTATAATACACAGCTCCAAAAGATCTTCTTCTACTAATTTTACTGTTGCCTGTCAAGCATTGCGCCATGCCTCCAGCGATTCCCGGTGAACGTTTGCAGCCAAGGAACCGGCTGTCTTTGGGACCGTCTGGTAAGATTGCGCCGCCCTGGAGGCACGGCTGCCGTCGGCGATCACCGGATCTTGGAGAAAACCGTTGCGATGCGCTCCGGTCCTGGCACGCGGCCGGCAGAGGGCTGAGAAACCTGATGTTCTGCTCATGGGCGGCGGTGTCGTTTCCTTCAAGGGGCCGGTATTTGCCTTTTGCCGGAAAAAAATGTATTTTACATCTGTCTGTTTTTACAGTATCAATACCGTCGATGAATGCGGCCCCCGGGCATGACAACAGGCAATGAACGGACCAGGGCGCGAAAGCGCAGGCCTATCAAGCATCTGCCAGGCTTTCGCAACGCCGCCGGCGGGATGCATCGGCGATTAAACGTGACGCTGTTTTCCGCGCGGACCCTTCGGGGTGAGGTTGTCGCCTTGTGAGTGTCCTTCATAAACAACAGATAGCTAGTGCCCATCCACGAATCAATTTCGGGCACGCCTGAAGTTTCCAATCCAGAAAGCGGAATTTTTTGCAAGCTCAAGGAATCCCGCCGATGAACGCAAAAATGGCCCCAAAAGGTCATTTATGGATGGAAACGATCTATTTCTCTGCCGGAGAGTGTCAGAATCATACACCTTCGTCACCCTGTGATCCTTTTTTGCAAGGCTTCGATTTTCGGCATGAATTCCCTTAAAGAAGGAGGAGGGCATGAACATCGGGCACCGGAAAACAATCACCATTACACTTTTTGTGCTTTTTGCCCACCTTTTGGGCGCGGCTTCCTGCCGGGCCGCGTCTTTCTCTGCCGACCTGCTCCAGACCGAATCCGGTGAGATGTCTTCAGGAAAATTTTTTCTGAAGGGTCAGAAATATCGCATGGATGTCGTGGAGGATGGCCAATCGCTGTCTATCCTGGTGGACCGCAGCAGCGGCAAGACCCGCATCGTGGTGCCTTCTGAAAAAGCCTACTTGAAAATCGCAAACAACAGCATGCAGAGCCTCATGAAAAATCCCTTCGAGGCGTATCAATACATGCTAAAAAAATACAAAAAACGTTCCGCCGGTTCGGAAGCCCTGCAGGGGCTGGCCTGCGAAAAACAAATCATTTCCATGGACGGCAAAGACGTTATGACGGCGTGGATCGCCGCCAGGTACACCTTTCCCGTGAGGATCATCAATCCGTTGAATCACTATACGGCGGAACTGAAAAACATCGAGGAAAAACCGATCACCGCCGATCTCTTTGCCGTACCCGCCGGCTTCAAGCAGGTTAAAGAAATACCTGTTCCCGCGCCCGGGTGGGCCAGCGACATCGGCTCGGCTCCCATTCTGAAAGCCCCCTTTTCCAGAGTCCTTTCCGCCGGAGAGATCATCCGGGTGAAACCGGTGAAGGGTGCTTATGTCAAACTGGAAATGGCCATTTCCGGAGACAAGCCCTGCCAGATCACTGCAGTGGCTTTCAAAAACGGCCGACCGGTTCATGATCCGTCTTACAGGACCTATACGCTTTCCCAAAAGGGGCAAAAGATTCTCACGACGAACAAGGCCCAACCCGGCGAAAGCGATGAGATCGTGGTCAGGGTGACAAAGGGGACGGCAACGGTGCGGACGGAACTGGAAGCAGCGCCCCCGGCAGGAGTCATGCTCAAAAAGGCCCGGATCAAGGCGAACCGGGGTCGTCAAATCGACATAAACTACCTGAAAGCATCCCACCTCATTGTGCAGGATGACCCGGATGACGGCCAGGGCTCCCATGGAACAATCTACGTCTTTGAAACCGTGCCTCAGGATGCGGGCAACGGGGTCACCGCCTACCAGAACAAGAGAGTGGCGGCCATAGCCTTCAATTTGTCAGACGGTGCATCCAGGATGTGGCCGTTTTCGCGGGACAGGAAGGTCGGCCTCATCGGCATCGATGTCTCGCGGGGAGCTGTGAACGTCCGGATCGAACAGCCCGAAAAGGCCGGAACCATGCCGCCCTCCTGGGCAAACATGCCGCAAGCACCCCGAAAAGAACCCCTTGCTCAACCGGCCCCGCCGGTACGGGAAACCGGCCACCCCCGTGTTATCTTTATCCTGGACGCCTCCGGTTCCATGTGGGGACGGATAAACGGAAAACCGAAGATCGTCATTGCCAAAGCGGTAATGGATGATCTTGTGGACCATTTGCCTTCCGATGTGCAGGTGGGCCTGATGGCTTACGGCCACCGGCGCAAAGGGGACTGCAAGGATATCGAGTTGCTCGTGCCCGTTGGCAGTAGCAATGCGGCCACCTTGAAGGCCGGAATAGACGCCCTCCAGCCCAAGGGCAAGACGCCCTTGACCGCCGCCGTGGAGCAGGCCGCCGAAAATCTGCGCTACACCGAAGAGCGGGCCACGGTGGTTTTGGTCAGCGACGGCCTGGAGACCTGCCACGCCGACCCCTGCAGGCTGGCGCAAAAACTGGCCATGCGCGGCGTGGACTTCACCGTGCACGTGATCGGCTTCGATCTTTCCATACAGGAACAGGCCCGGCTACGCTGCCTGGCGGACAAGACCGGCGGACTTTTCCTGGCGGCGTCCGATGCCGGTGCCCTGCGCCGCGCCCTGCTTGAAACCGTCGCAAAGGTGAAGCAGCCGCCGCCGGTTGTCAAGGAGGCGCCGGGAACAGCGCAGCTCGACGCTCCGGATAGTGTGCCGGCCGGCGCGTCTTTTGCGATCAAATGGCAGGGCCCTGACAGCCTCAGGGATTACATCGCCATCTCCCAAAAAGGGTCGAAAGATGCTGTATATGTGGATTACGTGTACACCAAAACCGGCAATCCGGTGCGCATGCTCGCCCCCGGAGAGCCCGGAGATTATGAACTGCGCTACACTCACGAGCATTCCGGCAGAGTCATCGGTCGCCGGGATATCCGGGTAACGCCGGTCGGAGCACAGGTCACCGCGCCCGCCAGTGTAGCGGTGGCTACTGAATTTGCCGTCAAATGGCAGGGGCCGGCCTATGCGACCGATTTTGTCACCATCGCCCGCCCGGACCAGACGCCCGACAGCTATCTCGGGCTGGCGTATGTTTCCGGTGGCAATCCGGCCAGACTGCGCGCGCCCGCCGACCCCGGCGCTTACGAGGTGCGCTACATCCTGGGCCGCGGCGCC
>Ga0256841_1001301_pt1 | contig 22055 bp, 12 predicted proteins | sample 356308metaG_FD_185971 | JGI IMG/M metagenome (GOLD analysis project Ga0256841, IMG submission 185971) | Hydrothermal vent microbial communities from Mid Atlantic Ridge, Atlantic Ocean - 356-308 | ecosystem: Environmental > Aquatic > Marine > Hydrothermal vents | place: Atlantic Ocean: Mid... | reverse complement strand
CGACTGATCAGCCCCAGGCGCCCCAGGTCGGAAAGCACCACCAGCAGCCCCATCAGGACCGCCACGGCCACCAGACGGCGGTGCAGCCCCACATCCCGGCGGTCCGGGCGCACCAGCTCGGAAGCGAAAATCCACCGGCTCAGGGAGATGAACAGCTGTAGCGCCACCGCCACGGCACCCGTGACCGCCAACAGCTCTTCCTCCTTGGCCGGAATCTGGAGGACGCGCCCCGCGAGGGTGACGGCCCCCGCGGGCCAGAGGGTCCAGGGCAGATCCCGCAACAACGCCTGGGCCACGACCCGCGCCTTGGTGGTGAAATTCCAGTCGGGATCGAGGCGCCCACCGGCCCATGGCGGGGGGATGCGGCGAAGGAGCAGCACGAACACCACCCAGCCCAGCTCCACGGCCACCAGCATGGAGCGCGCGTCCAGATCCGACTCGCCCCATGCCTCGACCAGTATCCCGCCCGCGCTCCGCCATGCAGCGGCCATGGTGGCCGGAAGGGCGCGCACCTCGCCGGCGATCCGCGCCCACTCCTGCGTGGACTCCGGCAGGGGCTCACGAGCCGTGAGGCTGCGGGCCGCCGCCTCCTTCCGGGCCTGTTCGTAGGCCGCTGCCTGGCGTTCCAATTCCGTGAGGAACCTCGCGACCTCGCGACGCTGGCTCTGGAGGCGATCCCGCAGCGATTGCAACGCGGCGAAGGTTTGCTGGTAGACCTCGCCCGCGGCGCGCTCCACGTCCCTGTTGGTCTCCAGCAGCGCCAGCTCCCGGGTCGCCACCTGCGTCTTGCTGTCGATGAGCTGCAGAACCGGTTTCAGGGCCGCCTGGATCTGGCGGATCTGGCGGGCCGAGGCCTCCAGTACGGCGGGATCGAGCGCGGGGTCCGGCCTGGATGCGGGCAGTCCTTGCAGCTCGGTGCGGGCCTGCTCCAGGGCCAGACGGGTGCGCAGCAGAAACACGCGATCGAGCGCCTGAGCGATACGAATCGTGAGCAGATGGCGTTCGGCCACGGCCGCCGGGTCGTCACCGGAGATCGAATCCAGCTTCCGCCGCCAGGCCGCGGTCTCCTGGTCGGCCCGTTTCTTCTCCCGCTCGAGTGCGCGCTCCAGCTCGGCGAGCGTGGCCCGGCTGCGACGCTCCCGGGACATGCCGTAGGCCTCACGCAGCGCCTCCCACAGCCGTCTGGACAGCGCCACGTCCTTGCGGGCCAGATCGACCCGGCGCTGCAGGATCTGAAGACGGCGCTGCTCCAGGTCGAGCAGGGCCTGTTCCTTTCGTTCGGCCGCTTCGAGCGCGGCCACCTGCTGCGGATCCGCCTGGGGCTGCGCCTTGAGGCGGGTCAGCTGGCTGTGCGTTTGCGCCACGCGGTCGCGCAAGGCTTCCAACCGACGAGAGGCCGACAGTAGATCGATCTGGGCGGAGGCCGCCTCCACCTGCCGGGTCTCCATGTCGATGCGTGCCTTCTCCACCGCCGCCTCGGTCACTTCCATCTCATCCAGCGAGGCCAGCGTGCGTTCCACTTCGCGTTCCCGGGCGCGGAGCTGCGTTTCCTTGGCCTCCAGGGCCTTTTCCTCGGGGGCGAGCGTGGCGGCGGGCTGGTGATCCGCGGCGGGTGACAGTGGCGCACCGGGCAGCGGCCGCATCCACAGCAGCACCGGCAGCAGCACCGGCAGCAGCGCAGGGAGCGCGGACCACAGGCGAGACGGCCGCGCGGGTCTTTTCGCTGGATTGGCCGCGCGCGTCACGGGGTGGCCCGAGTCGTCGGCAGCCGAAAAGATCGGCCGGGGCTGTTTCCCGGCCCGTGGCATCGCCATGCGTTCACGGTCGAGATCCTCGTCCGGCATGGGGGACAACGATCCACCCGCCCCCGGAGGGCCGTCACAGATACGGCTGGAACAGCCGCACCGCCCCATCGCGCAGACGCCTCCACAGGGGCCTGGCGGCCAGCTCCGCGGCGCTCAGGCGGCGGGCACGGGCGCGTTGGGCGTCGATGAACACGGCCGTGCGGCGGCCGAGCTCGGGATCATAGCAGGAAACGTTGAATTCGAAATTGAGCTGCAGGCTGCGCGGATCCCAGTTGGCCGATCCGAACAGGACCCAAGCCTCGTCCACCACCATGAGCTTGCTGTGGTCGAACGGCGGCGGCGCCAGCCAAACGCGGCAGCCGTGCTCCATCACGTAGGGGATTTGCGCGGCCATGGCCCATTCCACGAACCGCAGGTTGCCCCGCTCCGGCAGCACGACGTCCACTTCCACGCCGCGCAGCGCCGCCGTATTGAGCGCGGTGACGAGGGTCTCGTCCGGGAGAAAATAGGGGGTGAGCACCTGGACGCGCCGTTGGGCGTTTTCCAGCGCCCCGAGCAGGGTCATCCAGAGCTGCTCGAAGTTGTCGTCCGGCCCATCCACGATGCCTCGGCAGGCGGTGGTCCCCCGAGGCTCGAGCGGCGGGAACCAGGTCTCTCCCTCCAGGCGCTCGCCCGCGGCGAAGTGCCAGTCCTCGGCGAAGCAGCGGGCGAGCTGGCAGACCACCGGCCCCTCCACCTGGAAATGGAGGTCCTGGGTCGGATGGTCCGGCTGCAGGGCCAGGATGCAACCCTCGCGGATGTTCAGCCCCCCGGTGAAGCCGATCTTTCCGTCCGCCACCAGGATCTTGCGGTGGTTGCGCAAATTGAAATAGGGATTGCGCCAGGGCAATACCGAGGGCAGGAACTCGGCCACGGGCACTCCAGCCTCGCGCAATACACGAACCATGCTGGGCTTGCTGTAGCGGGCTCCGACCCCGTCGATGAGCACCCGCACCGCAACGCCCCGCTCCACCGCGCGCCGCAACGCACCCAGGAACTGCCGCCCCGCCCGGTCGTTGTCGAAGATATAGGTGGCCAGGCCCACGCTGCGGCGGGCCTCCTCGATGGCCGCGAGCATCCGTGGGTAGGCCTCGTCTCCGTTGCGCAGCGGGGTGATGCGGTTACCCGCGGTCAGCGGCGCGCCGGTGAGGCGGGCTTCGTAACGGTCGAGGCGGCGCAACGTCTCCGGCAGCGCCGCCGACAGGCCGATCTCCGGGGCCGGAGGGAATTCCGGCACGTAGTGCCTGTCACCAGGCTTGAGTTCCCGCGCGCGGCGCTTGATCCGGTTGATGCCCAGCAGATAGTAGAGGAGCGACCCGTACAGAGGCGCCAGCCAGATCAGGCCCGCCCAGCCGATGGCCGCACGCACCTCACGCTTGTGCAGGATGACGTGCGCGGAGGCGAGCCCCGCCACCCCCAGATGCGCCGCCAGCAGCAACACCTCCCAGGAGTCGCGCAGGAACCGCAGCCAGAAAACGCTGTCCATGGACGGGATCCGATATTGAACCGAGGCGAGTATTCCACAATCGTCCCGCCCGCGCAGGCTGGCCGGCCGGCGCGCCGCTCTGCCACAATGCTTTCTTTTGTATCGTCGTAGTCCCCCATGCCCCGCCACGTCATTCGCATTCGCGGCGCCTGTCAGCACAATCTCAAACGGCTGGATCTGGACATCCCCGCCGGCCAATGGCTGGTACTGACGGGGGTGTCCGGCTCGGGCAAGTCCTCGCTGGCGTTCGACACCTTGTACGCCGAGGGCCAGCGCCGTTACGTGGAGACCTTCTCGGCCTACGCCCGGCAGTTCCTCGAGCGCATGGACCGGCCCCGGGTGGAGCGCATCGAGGGCATCCCGCCGGCGATCGCCATCGACCAGACCAATCCGGTGCGCACCTCCCGCTCGACCGTGGGTACCATGACGGAGCTGGCCGAGCACCTGAAGCTGCTCTACGCGCGCGCGGCCACGCTCCACTGCCCCGGCTGCGGGCGAGCGGTACGACGCGACAGTCCGCAGTCGGCGGCCGAGACGCTGTTGCGCGCCGCCGGCGCGCAGGGCATCCGTGCGGTGGTCTGCTTTCCGGTGCCCCTGAGCGGGGCGGCCTCGCGCGCCTCGCTCCAGGCGGTGCTCACCCAGCAGGGGTTCGACCGCATCCACCGCCAGACCCCGGACCGGCTGGAGGTGGTGGCCGGCCGCGTGCGCATCGAGCCGGCCCGCCGCGAGCGGCTGGTGGAGACATTGGAGACCGCCTTCCGCGTCGGGCACGGGCACGCCGCCGTCTGGCCGGAGGGGGCGGACACGCCGTGGCGGTTCTCCGACCATCTGCACTGCCCGCACTGCGATCGAGCGTTCCGCGATCCGACCCCGGCCCTGTTCTCGTTCAACAATCCCGTGGGCGCCTGTCCCACCTGCCGAGGCTTCGGCCGTGTCATCGACATCGACCCCGACCTGGTGGTACCCGACGCCTCCAAATCGCTGGCCGACGGCGCCGTGCGTCCGTTCCAGAGCCCGGGCCACCGGGAATGCCAGGACGATCTGTTGCGGTTTGCCCGCGCGCGCGGCATCCCCGTGGATCGGCCGTGGTCGGCCCTGTCCGAGGCCGAGCGGCGCTGGGTGTGGGATGGCGAAGGCGACTGGGACGACGGGGTGTGGTATGGCGTGCGGCGCTTCTTCGATTGGCTCGAGGGGCGCGCCTACCGCATGCACGTGCGGGTGTTGCTGTCGCGCTATCGGACCTACCGGACCTGCCCCGCCTGCCGGGGCGCGCGCTTGCGCCCCGAGGCCCTGTGGTGGCGCCTGGACACGCCGGGCATGGATGCCGCCGGCCCCGACCTGCACACACTCAACACCCGCAGCGTGGAGGCGCTGGCGGCGTTCTTCGCGCGCTGGCCCGCGCCGCGAGGGCTGGAGCGGCTGGTCGACGAGATCCGCGGCCGGCTCGGGTATTTGCTCGACGTCGGGCTGGGCTACCTGACCCTGGACCGTCAGTCCCGCACGCTCTCGGGCGGCGAGGTGCAGCGCATCCACCTGACCACCGCCCTGGGCACGGCCCTGGTCCACACGCTGTTCGTGCTGGACGAACCCAGCATCGGGCTGCACCCGCGGGACCTGAACCGGCTGGTGGATATCCTGCGGCGGTTGCGGGATCGCGGCAACACCCTGGTGGTGGTGGAGCACGATCCGCAGGTGATGCTCGCGGCCGACCGCATCGTGGATCTTGGGCCCGGCCCCGGGCAACGAGGCGGCCGCATCCGATTCGACGGCCCACCGGCGGCGCTGCTCCAATCGTCCGACTCCGCCACCGGCCGTTTTCTGTCGGGCCGTGAAAGCGTGCACGCCCACCGGCGGCGGCGCCCCGTGGGGTCGGACACCCCCCGTCTGCACATCCTCGGCGCCACGGCCCACAACCTGCGGGATCTGGATGTGGCGCTGCCGCTCAACCGCCTGGTGTGCCTGACCGGCGTGTCGGGGTCGGGCAAGAGCACCCTGCTCCACCAGGTGCTCTATCGCGCATTGCAGCGCCGATTCGGGCGTCCCACCGAGGCACCAGGGCCGCATCGCGCACTGGAAGGCGCGGAAGGCTTGACCGACGTGGTGCTTGTGGACCAGTCGCCCATCGGACGCACGGCGCGCTCCACCCCGGCCAGCTACATGGGCGCCTTCGACGCCATCCGCAAGCGCTTCGCGGCCCTGCCCGAGGCCCGGAGCCGCGGCTGGGGGGCCGGCCGGTTCAGCTTCAACGCCGGGAAGGGGCGCTGCCCAGCCTGCGGCGGCACGGGATTCGAGCACGTGGAGATGCAGTTTCTGGCCGACGTGTACCTGCGTTGCCCGATCTGCGACGGGCGCCGCTACCGCCCCGAGGTGCTGGAGGTCCGCCTGCCCCGACCGGACGGCGCCGCCCTGTCCGTCGCCGACGTGCTGGAGCTGACCGTCGCCGAGGCCCTGCGCCGCCTGGCCGACTGGCCCGAGGTCACCGCGGCCCTGCGGCCCCTGGCCGCCGTGGGTCTGGAATACCTGCGCCTCGGGCAGCCGGTGCCCACCCTATCGGGCGGTGAGGCCCAACGGCTCAAGTTGGCCGCGCGTCTCGGGGCGCGCCACGAGGCAGGCCACTGCCTGTTCCTCCTGGACGAACCCACCACCGGACTCCACTTCGCCGATGTGGCCCGCCTGCTGCGGGCGTTCGAACAGCTCCTGGAAGCCGGCCATTCCCTGGTGGTGATCGAACATCACCTGGACGTCATCCGCGCCGCCGATTGGGTGGTGGATCTGGGCCCCGAGGGGGGAGAAGGCGGCGGGCGCGTGGTGTGCGCCGGGCCGCCCGAGGCCGTGGCCGGCTGCGCGCACAGCCATACGGGGGCGGCGTTGCGCGGGGCCTTCACCCCGTCTCCGGCGGCCGCGCCGGCCCCTGCCGAGATCCCGGAGGATCCATTCATCCGCATCCACAACGCCCGCGAGCACAACCTGCAGGGCATCGACGTGGCCATCCCCCACGATCGGCTCACCGTCGTCACGGGCGTGTCGGGTTCCGGCAAGAGCACCCTGGCCTTCGACATCCTGTTCCAGGAGGGACAGCGGCGGTACTTGGAATCCCTCAACGCCTACGCCCGCCAGATCGTGCAACCGGCCGCCCGCGCCGAGGTGGACGCCACCTCGGGGATCCCTCCCACGGTGGCCATCGCCCAGCGTACCACCCGCGGCGGACGGCGCAGCACCGTGGCCACCCTCACCGAGATCGACCCCTACACACGCCTGTTGTGGACCCGTCTGGGCGTGCAGTACTGCCCGGACTGCGAGCTGCCCATCGAACCGCGCGAGCCCGCCGTCCTGGCGGCCGAGCTGCTGGAGGGATTGACCGGTCTGCGTGTCCACCTGTTGGCCCCGCTGGTGCGCGCGCGCAAGGGCGTGTACCGGGAACTGGCGGCCTGGGCCGCGCGCAAGGGTTTCGGGCTGTTGCGGGTGGACGGCGAATGGCTGCCCACCGAGCCCTGGCCGGAGCTGGCCCGCCACCGGGAGCACACCATCGAGCTGCCCCTGGGCGAGATCCGCCTGGAGCGCGCGCACGCCGCCGAGCTGCGGGCGATGCTGGACACCGCCCTCGAATACGGCAAGGGGGTGGTGCGGGTGCTGCCGGCCGAGGCGCTGGAAGCGCAGGCGGAGGGACCTCCACTGCGCCGGCGGCTCCTCGCCGAGGGCGGACTGGTCTTTTCCACCGAGCGCAGCTGCCCGGGTTGCGGGCGCAGTTTCGAGCCTCTCGAACCCCGTCTGTTCTCCTTCAACTCCCCCGTGGGGTGGTGTCCCGAGTGCCTCGGTACCGGCGTGCGCCTGGACGCCCGTGGCCGCCGCCGGGCCGCCGATCCGACCGCCCCCGATCCCGGCGAGGGGTCGCCCTGCCCCGCTTGCCGGGGACGCCGGTTGCGTCCCGAGGCGCTGGCGGTACGCCTCGCAGGCCGTTCCCTGGACGCCTTCACCGCTCTGTCGGTGGAGGCCGCCGACACCTGGCTGGAGGGGCTGGAGCTGGATCCCCGGGGACAGGCCATCGCCCGCGACCTGATCCCGGAAATCCGGCACCGCCTGGCCTTCCTACACCGGGCGGGACTGGGCTATCTCACCCTCGATCGGGCCGCCCCCACGCTGTCCGGCGGCGAGGCGCAACGCATCCGGCTGGCCGCCCAGCTCGGCTCCAACCTGCGCGGGGTCTGCTACGTCCTGGACGAACCCACCATCGGGCTGCACCCGCGTGACAACGCGCGCCTGGTGGAGATGCTGCGTGCGCTGTGTAGGCGCGGCAATACCGTGGTGGTGGTCGAACACGACGAGGACACCATCCGGGCGGCCGACCACGTCCTCGATCTCGGACCCGGCGGCGGGCCCGAGGGCGGGCGCCTAGTGGCCGAGGGCAGTCCCGCCGACATCGCGGGGCATCCGATCTCCCTCACCGGCCGCGCCCTGCGCGCTCCGCACCGTTTGCCGGCGCCGCGGCGCCCGGCGCCCGAGCACTGGCTGCGCATTCGCCGGGCCCGGCGGCACAACCTGCGCGGCATCGACGTAGCCGTCCCGCTGCACCGGCTGGTCTGCGTGACCGGCGTGTCCGGCTCCGGCAAGAGCACCCTGGTGCGCGAAGTGCTGGAACCCAGCGTGCGCGCCGGCCTGGAAGGCAGACGACCGGCGGTGGGCTGCGCGGGGGTGCGCGGGCTGGAACGGGTCGGGCGGGTCCTGGAGGTGGACCAGAGCCCTATCGGGCGCACGCCGCGCTCCTGCCCGGCCACCTTTCTGGGCCTCTGGACCGCCGTGCGGCGGTTGTTCGCCGATACCGCCGAGGCCCGCATCCGGGGCTTCGGCGCCGAGCGCTTCTCCTTCAACAAGCCCGAGGGTCGCTGCCCCGAATGCGAGGGCCAGGGTCTCGTGCGCCTGTCCATGAACTTCCTACCCGACGTGGTGCTGCCCTGCGAGACCTGCGGCGGGACACGCTTCAACGCCGAGACGCTGGAGGTGCGCTGGCGCGGCCGCCACATCGGCGAGGTGCTGGCGCTCAGCGTGGAGGAGGCCGCGGCCTTTTTCCACGGACACTCCGCCATCCAGCGCCCCCTTGAACTCATGCGCGAGGTGGGGCTGGGCTATCTGCGTCTGGGCCAGCAGAGTCCGACCCTGTCCGGCGGCGAGGCCCAACGTCTCAAGCTCGTCAAGGAGCTGGCCAAGAGCCTGGGGCGCGGCCGGGCGGCCTCCACCCTCTATCTGCTGGACGAACCCACCGTGGGCTTGCACATGCACGACGTGGCGCGGCTGACGGACATGTTGGAGCGCCTGGTCGAGGCCGGCCACAGCGTGGTGGTGATCGAACACAACCTGGAACTCATCGCTCGAGCCGACTGGATCATCGACCTCGGCCCGGAAGGCGGCGACGGCGGCGGAAGGGTCGTCTGCCAGGGCGCCCCACGAAGCATCCTACGCGAGGCCGGACATTCCCACACCGCCGCCTGGCTGGGCCGGTGGCTGGACACCGAGCCCGCAAGCGCCCACCCGCGCAGCGCCTGAGTGCGATCCTGCACATGTGCGCGCTGCCCATGCGCCCGTGGCGAAGGCGGTGAAACATGTGTCCACCACGTTCAGGGGCTTTACAGCCGGTCGCCACCGGGGCACAAACGCCACGATTCCAGAAAAGGCGATCTGAGGGGCCCACGGCTGGGTATACTTCCGTGTACGGTTGCGCACCGAAACAGACCAAGAAAGGAGGATGAAGTGAACCCCAAGGTCGTTCCATTACTGTTCCTGGCGTTGTCACCCACGGCCGTCCTCGCCCAGGATCCACCCCCCGCCCAGGACCCGGGGCAGGCGTTCGTGGAACATTTCGACACGAACAAGGACGGCAGGGTCAGCAAGGCCGAGTTCCTGAAGCCGGCCGAGGCGCAGTTTGCCGAGATGGACCGCAACGGCGACGGTTTCGTCTCGCTGGACGAGGCGCGCGCCGCGGCCGAGGCGCGGCGCCGACAGATCGAGCAAATGCGCCAGCAGCGGGGTCAGCAGCGACGCTGAAGGGCCCTCGTGGTCACCGGGAGAACTCCGGCAGCGTCCCGTCCAGGTACCACCGTCCGGCTTTTTCGTCGTACCACCATTGCTGCTCGTCGGTCAGCTCCCGCACGGTGGGTGAATCCTCGCGATAGTATTCGATGTGGGCGCGCACCACGGCCCGATTGGGATCGCGGGGGGAAAACCGTTGGCTGACGATCTCGTAGCTGGTCACGCGTACGGGCTTGAGGCGGGCCGTGTCGACTTCCTCGCTCGTCTGCGGCACGTCGGCGGTGCGGCTCGCACCGCCGTCTTCCTTCGGGGGCGGCGCCTTACGGATGTAGCCTCGCGCGGCGTCGTAGAAGCCCCAGCGGATCATGCGCCCGTATTCGGAGATGTCCTCCTGGAAGGACTGCTCCCGCGTGTGTTCCTTGATCCGCGCGCAGGCACCCAACACGCCAATTGCGAGCAGGACCAGCACGATACGCCATATGGGCCCTCTGGACATCGTGTCGTCTCCATGAGGAAGGCGCCCGATGATAGCGCGGGGCAGCACGCCGGGGCCAACCCACCCGGGACCGGGCATGGTCGCCACCCCGACGAACGTCACACGGGGCTGCCGGACGTAGAGACCCGAGGGGGGAAGCGATGCGATACGGTCTGAGACGCTGGGCGGTTGCAGCGGTGCTCCTTCTCACCGCCGCGTGGGCGGCGGGTGCATGCGCACACGATCCATTTCCGCGGCCGAGGGGTCTGGAGCCGGACGTGGCCTTTTGGAAACGGATCTTCACCCAGGTGGACACCCGACACGGGCTGATCCATGACGACCGTCACCTCGACGTGGTCTACGCCCGGATCGAAGTCCCGGAAAACGGGCGCGAGCGCGCGGTCAAGCGCGCCAAACAGCGCTATCGCCGCATCCTGGAGACGTTGGCCGAGGGCAAGCGCAAGGGATTGACCGCCGAGGAGCGGCGTGTCTACCGCCTTTGGAAGGCCAAGGGGAAGACCCGGCCGCGCGATTTTCGGGCCGCCGCCAAGCGTCTGCGATTCCAGCTGGGCCAGGCCGACAAGTTCCGTGAGGGCTGGGTCCGGGCAGGACGTTGGCGCGACTACATCGAGCATACGTTGGAACAACATGGGCTGCCCAAGGGTCTGGCGGCCTTGCCCCATGTGGAGTCCTCGTTCAATCCACACGCCTATTCGCGCATCGGCGCGGCCGGACTGTGGCAGTTCACCCCCCCCACGGCGCGGCGCTTCCTGCGCGTGGACCACGTGGTGGACGAGCGCATGGACGTCTACGAGTCCACCGAAGCCGCCGCCCGCCTGCTCAAGTACAACTACGAGCTGCTCGGGACCTGGCCCCTGGCCATCACCGCCTATAACCACGGCGCGGCCGGGATGCGGCGGGCGGTACGCAAACTCGGCACCAAGGATATCGAGACCATCGTGCGCCGTTACGACGGGCGCAACTTCGGCTTCGCTTCGCGCAACTTCTACGTCGCTTTCCTGGCGGCGCTGGAGGCCGACCGCGAGGCCGAAAAGCATTTCGGCCCATTGCGGGCCGAGGCGAGCGAGCGGCGGATCACCGTGGAGCTGCCCGCGTACGTGCCGGCAGCCGAGCTCGAGAAGGTCCTGGGCGTGCCGCGCGATCAGCTGCGGCGCTGGAACCCCGCCTTGAGCGAGGCGGTGTGGCGCGGGGCCAAGTTCGTGCCCAAGGGCTACGCCCTGCGGCTGCCCTGCACCGAGCGCTGTCCGGACCCGGACGATGTCACCGCCGCACTGTCCGAGGCCCGAATGTTCGACCGGCAGAAGCCCGACCGCTACCACCGGGTGCGTCGCGGCCAGACCTTGTCGCACATCGCTCGCAAGTATGGCGTGAGCGTCAAGGCACTCATGCGCGCCAATGGGCTGCGTAACCGCAACCGAGTGCGCGCCGGCCAGAAGCTCCGCCTGCCCCTCCCCCCGGCCCGACCGGTCCAGGTCTCGTTGTCCCTGTCCGAGTCCCGACCCGGAACGTCGCCGGACGGATCGCGTTCGGTGGAATCAGGGGGCCCGGCCCCGGACCACTACCGCGTTCGCCGCGGCGATACGCTCTCGGGGATTGCCGCGAAATTCGGCGTGAGCGCGCGCCGGCTCATGGCCTGGAACCACATCGAAGACCCACGACGCATCCGGCCCGGCCAGCGCCTGCGCGTCCGGGCGCCCGGTGACGACCACCGTCGGGCCGACAGCCCCCGCGAACCGACCTCGCTGGCCTCGCTGGAGAGCGAAACGCTGGGGCCAGCCCTGCCTGGTGAGGTACATCCGAACCTTTCCGCAGACCCCAGCGACTACCGCGTCGCCAGCAACGGCACCATCGAGGTGCAGGCCGCCGAGACCCTCGGACACTACGCCCTGTGGCTGGAGACCAGCACCGCGAAGCTGCGCGGGCTGAACGGACTGCGCAAGGGTAAGGGCCTGCGCGTGGGACGACGCATCAAGCTCGATTTTTCCAAGGTTTCACGCAAGACCTTCGAGCAACGACGCAAGGCCTACCACGAACGACTCCAGGCCGAGTTCTTCTCCCGCTACCGGATCGCGGGCACCCGCCACCACGAGGTACGCCCGGGTGAGAGCCTGTGGGTTCTCGCCACGCGCAAGTACCACGTTCCCATGTGGCTGGTCCGGCAATACAACCCCGGCGTGACCGATGAGAACGTGAAGCCCGGACAGGTCCTCCGGTTCCCGGTACTGGAATCGCTGGGTCCGCTCGACAAGGATCTTGCGTCGGCGCCGGGATCCTCGCACCCCGCTTGACGAACCGCCCGGTGGCGGAGCTGTCCCTACGTGTGCCGGGCTTCCCGGGTCCGTTCGGATCGCCTCGTCGGATCAGCCGCCGGGTGCGGGGCACTTCGGACAGTCGAACCAGATCAGCTCACCGGGGCCGTCGAGGGCTTCGGGCCAGTCGGTGCCGTGAAGGCGGACCCGCGCGGCCCCGGCGGTGGGAACATTGTCGATCCCGGCCCCAGTCAGCTCATTGAGAAACTCGGTGATTCCAGGATTGTGGGCCACCACCAGGACGTCCCGGCAGGCGGGGTCCAGCGCGGCCAGCACGGCACGGAAATCCACGGTCTCCGCCATGTAGAGGCGGGGTTCCTTGCGTATCGCCTTTTTTCCGATCCCCAGTTCCCGGGCGACCTTGCGGGCAGTCTTGCGGGCCCGTTTCGCCGGGCTGGTCAGCACACGATCGGGACGCAGGCAGCGGGCGGCGAGACGCCGGCCCATCTCCGGCGCGTCACGCTTGCCCCGCGCGTTGAGCGGTCGGTCGAAGTCGTCGAGGGTTGGATCCGACCAGCTCGACTTGGCGTGGCGCAACAGGGTGAGATAACGCTCCACGACGGCCGGCGCCGGATCAGAACATGCTCGAGGAGTCCACCTCGCCGTCGGTGGGCCTGGTGCGCGAGGGGATGAAATCGCCGGTGATCATCTCCGTGTAGGGCATGCCGGGGCCCACCATGGGATAGACCCCCGCGTCCGGGTCGATCATCACCTCCAGGAAGGCGGGCCCGTCGAAGGCCAGGAACTCCTCGACCACGCGGGGGACGTCCTCCTTGCGCTCCAGGCGCACCGCATACTCGAACCCGTCGGCCTGGGCCGCCTTGATGAAGTCCTTCTTGCGCAGGGATTTGTCGCTGGCCGCGAGGCGGCCCTTGAAGAAGAGCTTTTGCCACTGCTTGACCATGCCATCGCCGCAGTTGTTGAGCACCACGACCTTGATGGGCAGACCGTAGGTGGTGACGGTCTCCAGCTCACCCAGGTTCATGCGAATGCTGCCATCGCCATCGATGTCGATCACCAACCGGTCGCGCCGGGCGAACTGCGCCCCCACCGCCGCGGGCAGCCCGAAACCCATGGTGCCCATGCTCCCCGACGTCAGCCACAGCCGAGGCTCCTTGAAGTCGAAGAACTGGGCCGCCCACATCTGGTGCTGACCGACGCCGGTGGTGATGATGGCCTCTCCGCGGGTGCGTCGGTTGATCTCCTCGATCACGTATTGCGGTTGGATCAGGGCGCTCTCCCGGTCGTAATTCATGGCATAGGTCTTTTTCAGATCGCGCACATGCCGGTGCCAGGCGCTGAAGTCCCGGGAGAAACCTTGTGTGCGGGCATGATCGAGCAGGGCCTGCAGGGCCTCGTCCAGGCGGCCCACATGATACCAGTCCGCCTGCTTGACCTTGCCGATCTCCGATGAGTCGATGTCCAGGTGGGCGATGTGCCGCGCGCGCGGCGCGAAACGCGAGGGCATGCCGGCCACCCGATCGTCGAACCGGGCCCCCACGGCGATCAGGAAGTCACAGTCCTCCACCGCATAGTTGGCGTAGGCCGTCCCATGCATGCCCAGCATGTGCAGGGCCAGCGGGTCGGTGGTGTCGTAGGCGCCGATGCCCATGAGCGTGGTGACCACCGGGATCTGCAGGGTCCGGGCCAGCGCGCGCAACTGGCTCACGGCGTCGCCGTTGATGACCCCGCCGCCCACGTACAGGAGCGGCCGGTGACTCTCGCCCAGCAACTCGAAGAACCGCCGCGCGCGGGACTCCGACAGCCGGTTCTCGTTCCAGGCGTGCATGCGCTGGCGGTAGCCGCGGATCGGCAGCCGACCCATCCCCTTGAAGGTGCCGGTCCAGTTCTGCACGTCCTTGGGGATGTCCACCACCACCGGGCCGGGCCGCCCCGTGCGCGCGATCTCGAAGGCCGTGCGCATGGTGTCCTCGAGCCGCCGCGGATCGGTGACGAGGAACACATGTTTGGCCACCGCGCCCATGACGTTGGAGATGGGCGCCTCCTGAAATGCGTCCGTCCCGATCGCCGTGGTGGGCACCTGCCCGCAGATCACCACCATCGGCACCGAATCGGCCATGCTGTCGCGCACCGGCGTGACCATGTTGGTGGCACCCGGCCCGGAGGTGACCATCGCCACGCCCACCTTGCCGCTGGCGCGCGCGTAACCGGCGGCCATGAACCCCGCCCCCTGCTCGTTGGCCGGCACGATCAGGGGCATGCGGTCGCCGTGTTCCCGGTTGTAGCGGAACACCGCGTCGTAGGTGGGCAGGATCGCCCCCCCGCTGTACCCGAAGATCGTGTCCACGCCCTCGTCGGCCAGGACCTGGACGATCATCTCGGCCCCGGTCATGGTGGTTCCGGCCAGGGGATGCCCACCGCCGGCCGGCGTCCCCGATTGGATCCCGGGCTGGATCTCTTTCACCCGCACAGTGCTCTCTTGCGCCATCGTGATTCCAGAAGCTGGTTTTCCAGCACGTTGCCCGCTCGATCCCGCCATTCTAGCGCAAGCCGCCGGGGGGATGGAGCACGATGGGCGGGAGCGCCGGTTTGTGTGATTTTTCATAAGATGGGCGGTCATGGGATCACAGACCGAACGGGCTGCGCATCCTAACCTTCCCGTATCCATCGGGTATCCCCTTGCGGGTGGTGACAGGAGTCCGGTGACGCAGGACGCGCCCCCGCCGAACGGCATTCGAGCAACCCGACGCGAGGAGCGATCCATGCCATCTACCGTGACCTCGGCATCGTCCCATCGCTTGCGCGTGATACCTTCACGCACCACTCCCCCCCCTTCGGCGCCGCCACCCGCAACGGCTCGCCGGCAGGAGACCGCGCCAGGGCGCTGCGCATCCCCCGCCGGGTCCGGCGCCGTTCGCCCGGATGCGGCCGCGTTGCATGCCTGGATGCTGTCCCTGCAGGAGGATGAGGCGTTCTACCGCAAGCTACAGAAACTCTACGCGCGGGCGGCCTCCGTCGCCGAGTGGGGGTGGGAGCCGCTCTACGAGGACGAACGCATGCGCTGCGGCCTGCTCTGGCTCGGTCCCGACGGCGCCCTGCCCCTGCACGATCATCCGGGCATGGTGAGCGTGCTGGTCGGCCTGGTCGGCGAGATCGAAATGGAGCGATACGATGCGCCGCGCGCGCCCGTGCCGAGCGAGGGCCATGTGCTCCTGAGCGGAGGCACTCGCACGTGCCTGCGGCGCGATGACCTCAGCGTGATCGACGGCCCGCGGGGCAACATCCACGGCTTGCGCAACACCACCGCCCATCCGGCCGTGGCCCTGGACGCGCTCTGGCATGGAGGCAGGCCGGTGTGCCGTCACCTCTTCTTCCCCACGGGCAGCCGATCCGCCGCACGCCTATCGGCCGTCATGCTCCGTGAGTGTCGGGTACGGACACTGGGGGACCAACTGCCGGGCTTGACACCGTTGCGCGGACCAAGCGGCGGGTGAGCCGGACGTGCCGCCACCACGGCCGAGGCGCTACAATGCATGCCCGTCGCATCATGGCCCGAGTGGCGCGGCCGCCGCCCATCCATGCCCACGACCCATCAGACCATCCTCGCCAAGAAGGCGGCCCTGGCCGAGGCGGTATCCGGCCCCCTCTCGACGCTGGCCGAGCGCTGCGCCGGACTGTGGGACACGCCCGACGCCCTGGATGCGGCGCTGGCCGAGGGACTCGACCATCTGCCCTATTGTGATGCCCTGTATGCCTGGACCGTGGGGGGACGGCAGATCTCCTCGCTGGTGACGCGTGAAGGGGCCGATGCGGGCTGGCGGGGCAACGATCTCTCCCAGCGCCCCTATCTGCGCCACAACCTGCCCTTCAAGGGCATCATGCTCTCCTCGGTCTACCACAGCATGCGCGGCGGGCAGCCATGCGTCACCGCGCTTCAGGCGGTGCGCAACGACGGCGAGCTGCTCGGCTTTCTCGCCGCCGACTTTCCCGTTGCGGCGCTCCTGCGCGAGGCCACGCTGGCCCCGCCTGCCCCGCAGTGGCAACAGTTTCGCGGTGACCCGGCCATCCGCGGCCACCTCTTCGCCCAATGCCGCGCGCACAGCCTGGTGGACGAGCACATCGACCAGGTCCACGAAACCATCGCCGACCTGATGCGCGACCATGGGGTCTTCCACATGAAGATCCACTACTCCAGCGGACGCTGCTCATTCTGGCTCGTGGACGACCCGTTCTCCTATCGGATCCATCCGGTGAACGAGATCATCGATCCCGACCTGTGCCTGGCCTATCCCCGCCACCCGTATCCGGAACGGGCCACCGTCACCCCCGCGCAGGTCAAGGCCACCCTGGATCAATTCCGCGCCCTGCGTTTCGCCGACGAGACCATCTACCTGCGTTCGGCATCGCTCAACATCGTCAACGGGATGATCGGGCTCACCTTTTCCTGCGACGGCTCGCACTACATGCCGGTCGCCGAGTTTTTGGCCAAGGACCTGGAGTTCTGGTTCGGGAGCCTCGGACACGCCTAACGACCCGCCCCAAGAGCGGCCGCCGCCTTTCAGCGGCACAACGCCTCCAGTCGCGCCAGCTCCCGCTCGCTGAAACCGGCCTCCCGCCGCGCGGCGTGGTGCAGCGGACAACGCACGGCGCGCGCCAGACGACGGGCCAACAGATCGAAGAAAGCCTCCTCCGGGTCCAGGCCACGCTCGGCGCAGAGGTGACGCAGCCAGCGGCTGCCGGCGGCCACATGCCCCACCTCTTCACGCAGAATGACCTCCAGCACGCGGGCGGTCTCCTCGTCTCCGGCGGCGCGGAAGCGCGCGATCATGCCGGGGGTGACGTCCAACCCTCGGGCCTCCAGGACCCGCGGCACCAAGGCCATGCGCGCCAGCGGGTCGTGCGCGGTGGCGCGGGCCGTCTCCCACAGCCCGTCGTGGGCGGGGAAGTCGCCGTAGTCGTGGCCGAACGCACGCAGGCGCCGACGCAAGGCGAGAAAGTGCTCGGCCTCCTCGCGGGCCACCCGTACCCAATCGTCGTAGTAGGCCCTCGGCAGACCACGGAAGCGGTGTACCGCGTCCCAGGCCAGATTGATGGCGTTGAACTCGATGTGCGCCAGGGCATGGATGAAGGCGGCGTGGTCCTCGGTGCGCCCCAACCCCCGGCGGTGCAACCGGCGCGGCGGGACCAGCTCCGGGCGCGGGGGCCGGCCCACCCGATCCACCGGCAGGACGGGACCGCCGCCGCTCAGGCGCAGACCTCCCTCCGACCATCGGGCCGCCGCCCGGGCCGTGCGCCGGGCCTTGGCGACAGCATCGGTCTCGCGGAGGCAGGCGCCGGCCACATCGAACAGGTTCTCTTCGGGGCCCGTCATGGAATGGGTGCGCTTTCCCTGTGAAAACCGCATAATAGCCGCCCTTCTCGAACACGGCGACCCGCCGTCGGCAGTCATCCCATGGCCGAATACATCTTCACCATGAACGGGGTGGGCAAGGTGGTGCCCCCCAAGAAGGAGATCCTGCGGGACATCTCGCTCAATTTCTTCCCCGGGGCCAAGATCGGCGTGCTGGGCTACAACGGGGCCGGTAAATCGACCCTGTTGCGCATCATGGCCGGCGTGGATACCGACTACGTGGGCGAGGCCCGCCCCATGCCCGGGATCAAGATCGGTTACCTGCCCCAGGAGCCACGACTCGATCCGGACAAAGACGTGCGTGGCAACGTCGAGGAAGGGCTCAAGGAGGTCAAGGAGGCCCTGGAGCGGCTGGAGCAGGTCTATGCCGCCTATGCCCAACCCGACGCCGACTTCGAGGCCCTGGCCAAGGAGCAGGAGCGTCTGGAGCGGCTCATCCAGGCCGCCGACGGCCACAACCTAGAGCACAAACTGGAGGTGGCCGCCGACGCCCTGCGCCTGCCGCCCTGGGAGGCCGACGTCACCCGTCTCTCCGGCGGCGAGCGCCGCCGCGTGGCGCTGTGCCGCCTGCTGCTGTCCGGCCCCGACATGCTCATCCTGGACGAGCCCACCAACCACCTCGATGCCGAGTCGGTGGCCTGGCTGGAGCGCTATCTGCAGGAGTTCCCGGGCACCGTGGTGGCCGTCACCCACGACCGTTATTTCCTCGACCACGTGGCCGAATGGATCCTGGAGCTGGACCGCGGCCATGGCATCCCGTGGAAGGGCAACTACTCCTCCTGGCTGGAACAGAAGGAAAAGCGCCTGGCGCTCGAGCAGAAGAAAGAGGCCGCCCGCATCAAGGCCATGCAGGCCGAGCTCGAATGGGTCCGCTCCCAGCCGAAGGGGCGACACGCCAAGAGCAAGGCGCGTCTCAAACGCTTCGAGGAGATCGCCTCACGCGAATATCAGAAGCGCTCGGAGACCAACGAGATCTACATCCCACCGGGTCCCCGGCTCGGCGACCAAGTGGTAGCACTCGAGGGCGTGACCAAGCGCTACGGCGACCGGGTACTGTTCGAAAACTTGAGCTTCGAGATCCCGCGCGGCGGTATCGTGGGCGTCATCGGCCCCAACGGGGTGGGCAAGACCACCCTGTTCCGACTCATCACCGGGCGCGAGCGGCCCGACGCGGGCGAGATCCGCATCGGCGACACCGTCCAGATCGCCTACGTGGACCAGTTCCGCGACGATCTGGACGGCGACAAGACCGTTTGGGAAGAGGTCTCCGACGGCCACGACATGATTCAGGTGGGCGGCTACGAGGTGCCTTCACGCGCCTATCTGGGCCGGTTCAACTTCAAGGGCGCGGATCAGCAGAAGCGCGTCAAGGACCTCTCCGGCGGCGAGCGCAACCGGCTCCACCTGGCCAAGCTGTTGAAAAGCGGAGGCAACCTCCTCCTGCTGGACGAACCCACCAACGACCTGGACGTGGAGACCCTGCGGGCTCTGGAGCAGGCGCTGTTGGATTTCCCCGGCTCGGCGGTGGTGATCTCCCACGACCGGTGGTTCCTCGACCGCATCGCCACCCACATCCTGGCCTTCGAGGACGACGGCAACGTGGTCTTCTTCGACGGCAACTACAGCGAATACGAGGCCGACCGCCACCGGCGCCTGGGACCCGAGGCGGATCGCCCCCACCGCGTGAAATACAAGCGCCTGCGCTGAAGCGGCGGTATCCCTCCGGCGCGGTCGGAAGACGGCCTGCCCGCGGCCGTCCGGATCGCACCGGCGCGCGCGCCCGCCCGCTTGCGCCCGGCACGCGGTGCTACCGATCAAGCGGGCCGATCGCGGGGTCAGTCGGCAGTCTTGAGGATACGCCACCGGGGATCGTCGGGCGGGCCCTCCAGCGCCCCGCCCTCCCCGGCTGGATTCCAGGTGACCGTCTCCTCGATACGCGCGGCCAGCGCGAAATCCTTGTCCGTGACGCCGCCGGCCGAATGGGTGCTGAGCGTCACCACCACCCGGCCCCAGGAGACCGTGAGGTCGGGATGGTGGAAAGCGGCCTCGGCCAGAAATCCGATCGTGTTGGCCACCAGCAGCGCGCTTCGCCAGTCCACCGTGGTGTATTCGCGGCGGATGGCGCCGTCGGCCCAGCGCCAAGCGGCCAACGAGCCGGTGAGCCGCGCCGCCGCCGATTCCGCGTCATAGACTCGCGCTTGTTCGCTCATCGCGCACCTCTCCGACGTCGCTGTCGGGAAGTGTAGCTTCGCACCGGGGCGTTTTCACCCGTCCCACTCGGGAAGGGTGAAGAGGCACGCCGCCGGTGCCACGCGACTCACCGCTCCGACCACCCGCGCCGCCGCCCCGCCCATGCGCCCAGGGTGAGCAGCAACGCCAGCACCGCCAGCCACCACCCGTTCAGCGTCGGGATCTTCTTGCCCGGTGGGATCAGCAGCCAGCCGGTGTTGTCCACGCCAACCCCATTCACGGGAATCAGCAAGGTGGTGGGATTGCTCCCCTCCCCGTGGTCGTCGTTGGTCAGCCCCTGGATCCCCCCGGGCAGTGTGCCCCGGTCCACCTCGACGATGGTCTCGCCCGCTGGGACCTCGCGCTGGAAGAAACCGTTCGCATCCGTGACCATCCGGTATACCCCGCCGTTGGAGGTGGTGATGATCACCGTGGCATTGGGGATGGGACTATCGGTGATTTCCAACAGGCCGTTGCGGTTGCGATCGATGTACACCGTGCCTTCGACGCGGGCCAGCTGGGCGGGGAAGACATAGCCGTTGTCGTCCCGCGCCACACCACCGGCCGGCACCACCACCGTGGTCGGATCGTTGCCCTGGCCGTGGGCGTCCGTGGTCAGGAACGCACCGGGTGGCAGCGTGGCGTCCACCACATCGACCACGGTCGCCCCCGGCACCACCAGCCGGGAGAAGGAGCCGCTGCCATCGGTGGTCAGGGTGTAGACGGCACCGTTGGCGGCCGTGATCACGACGGTGACACCCGGGAGCGGGTTGTCCGTCCCCACGGTGAACAGACCATCCGCGTCGGTGTCCTCGTAGATCGTGCCCTCGACACGGGCGGACTCGGTCGCGGCCAGCAGCAGATAGCCGGTGTCGTCACGGCCCACACCGCCAACCGGCACGTCCACCACGGTGGAGTCGGTGCCGTTGCCGAAATCGTTGCGCGTCAACACCACGCCGGCCGGCAGGTCCGCCTCCACCACGTCCACCACCGTGGGTCCGGCCGGCACGATGCGGCTGAACTCCCCGTTGGCGTCGGTCACCAGGGTGGCGACGCCACCATCCGAATTGGTGACGATGACCCGCACACCGGCATAGGGCGTGTCGGTGCCGGGGTCGTAGCGGCCGTTGCCGTTGTCGTCCTGGTACACACGCCCTTCGATGCGGGAGGTCAGGCCGGAGGAGTCCACGTAGCCGGTGTTGTCCACCGCCACGCCGCCCAGCGGCACATTCACCGTGGTGGGATCGCTGCCCTGCCCGCTCGCGTCGGTGGTCAGGGTGAGACCCGCCGGCAACGCGCTCTCGTCCAGATCCACCACGGTGCTCCCCACCGGCACCACCCGGGAGAAGAAGCCATTGGCGTCGGTGGTGAGGTCGTGCACGTCACCGTTGCTGTCGGTGACCCGCACGGGCACGCCCGCCAGCGGGGTGTCCGTGCCGGGATCGTACACACCGTTGCCATTGACGTCTTGGAACACCGTGCCTTCCACTCGGCCGCCCAGGTGACCGAAATTGTAGTCGGTCAGCGCGTCGCCCGAGACGATGGTGATGCCGCTGACCTCCTGCGTCGCCGCCGTGGTGGCCGGCGTCCCGTTGCCCGGATCGCCCACTTGGGCGCCGGTGGCGTCGAGGCCCGCGGGCCGCGTCTCCTTCACGGTGTAGGTACCTGGACGCAAGCCACTGAACTGGTAGCTCCCGTCGGCAGCCGTGTCGAGGGTCTGGTTGACCGCGCCGCCCAGGTCGTCGGTGCCGGTGAGCATGATCTCCACGTCCGGGATCACGATGTCCTCGCCGGGATCGCGCACCGCGTCGCTGTCGGGATCGATGTATACCGAGCCGGCGATGGAGGCCGGTTGCAGCTCGCCGAAATCGATCTCGGTGCGGTGGGTGTCGTAGGGCAGCACGATGTCGCTCACCTGATCGGCGCCCACGGTCCCCCCGCTGTCGCCCGGGGCGTCCTTGCCGTCCAGCCAGCCGGCCGGCTGGGTTTCGGTCACGGCATACGTCCCGGCGTAGAGATCGGTGAAGGCATAGGCGCCGGCGCCGTCGGTGGTGGTCACGCGGTTGACGGCATTGCCATAGGCGTCGGTTCCAGTGAGCGTCACCGTAACCCCGCCGATCCCCGTCTCGCCTGGATCTCGCACGCCATCGTTGTCCTGATCGTGCCACACGTAACCGGACAGCGAGGACGGCGGCAGTTCGCCGAAGTAATGCCCGGTGAGCGCGGTATTGGCGGGCAGGACGATCGCGGAGATCACATCGGTGCTCCGGCTGCCCGCGATCACGCTCGCGCCCACCGC